>WBZM01000090.1_pt1 | contig 150887 bp, 121 predicted proteins | sample 5204271 | NCBI WGS metagenome assembly WBZM01 (sample SAMN12344346, study PRJNA552823) | activated sludge metagenome | biome: Activated sludge suspended growth; feature: Nitrification reactor; material: Wastewater; isolation source: activated sludge from nitrification reactor of wastewater... | reverse complement strand
CGAGCACATCAACACGGTGGTGCTCGTCGGCGGCATGACCCGCATGCCGGCCATCCACGCCGCGGTGAAGGCGTTTTTCGGCAAGGACGCGAGCAAAGAGGTGAACCCGGACGAGGTCGTCGCCGTCGGGGCCGCGCTCCAGGGCGCCGCGCTCGCCGGCCAGATCGACGAGGTGCTCCTGCTCGACGTCACGCCGCTCTCGCTCGGCGTCGAGACCGGCGGCGGCGTCGCCACGAAGCTCATCCCGCGGAACACGACCGTCCCCGTCGAGCGGAGCGAGGTCTTCACGACGAGCGTGGACAACCAGAACTTCGTGCCGATCCACGTCGTCCAGGGTGAGCGCGAGATGGCCGCCGACTGCCGCAGCCTCGCGCACTTCGAGCTCACCGGCATCCCGCCCGCACCGCGGGGCGTCCCCAAGATCCAGGTCACCTTCCGCATCGACGAAAACGGCATCCTCCGCGTCGAGGCGAAAGACCTCGGCACCGGTCGTGCGCAGGAGATCCGCATCACGGCGACGAGCGGTCTCTCGGGCGACGAGGTCGAGCGCCTCGTTCGCGAGGGCGACAAGTTCAAGGAGACGGACAACCTGCGCCGCGAGCTGGCGCAGCTCCGGAACCAGGCCGAGACGCTCGTGTACACGACGGAGCAGGCGCTCGCCGGCTACGCCGACATCCTCGACCCCGCCCTCGTGGACGAGGTCCGCACCGACGCGCACAACCTCCGGCTGCTGCTCGACGGCGGCGGCGACCTGACGTCGCTGCGCGACGCGTACACGAGCCTCGAGGCGGCTTCGTTCAAGATCGCCGAGTCGATGTACGGCACCGGCGAGGGCTGACGCGTCTTGGCCACCCGGCTCGGCGAGTTCGAGATCGGAATCGAGCTCCCGCTGTCGGGACCCGAGCGCCGCTTCCGCGCGTTCTCGGGCCGGCGTCACGGGGTCCTCGGCTTCTCGAGGGACGTGACGATCTTCGTGACCACCGACGCCGACGTGGCGGAGGAGCAAGCCGTCATCGAGCGCGCGCGAAGCGGCGTCTCGCTGTCACACGCCGGCGTGCTCCGCGTCCTCGGTACCGGTCGCGGCACCATCGACGGCGCCGAGCGCACCTACGTGGTGTACGAGCGGTCCGACGCGCCGGCCTTGAGCGAGCTCCTCGCGAGGGCTTCGAGCGTCCCGTCGGCGGTCGCCTTCACCATCGCCGCGGCCGTCGCCGACGTGCTCGATCACGCCCACCGCCGCGGGGTCGCACACGGTCGGCTCGGCGCCGACCGGATCCTCATCGGGCGCGAGGGCAGCGTCCGGCTCGACGCCTTCGCGCTCGAGCGGAAGGGCTCGCCCGGAGAGGACCTCGCCGCCCTGGGGCGAGTCCTGCGCGATCTGAGCGGCGGCGACGAGCTCGGGCTTCGCGCGGCCGAGCGCCTCGAGGGAGGTGAGCCGGGCAGCGCCGGTGACGCCAGCGAGCTCTTCACCGCGCTCGCGTTCGAGAAGGGCCCGGCGCCCGGAGATCGCTCGATCGCGGCCTGGATCGCCTCCACGGCGCAGACGTCGCCGGCGAAGACGGGCCGCGGCGCCGCGGTCCGCCTCGAAGGTGAGCCGGGCGCGCTCGAGCCCGCGCTGAGCGAGCTCGAGCGCGCGGGGGCCGACGTCGATCGCCGCGCCTCGATCGCCGTCTTCTCGGAGTCCGGCGTTCCGGACCTGGAGACGGCGATCACGCTCGCCCGCGCCGTCACCGCCGAGGGCGCCGTCTCCGCGGCCGTCGTCTCCGTCGCGCTCGACGCCGCACCCGCCGAGGCCTTCCCCGGCGAGCTCTCGAACGTGCCGCGTGGGCAAGTCTGGGTGAGCGCGGAGGTGGCCGAGGAGGCGCGAGCTTCGTTTGTCTTCTCCGGCGTCGCCGAGGCAGCAGCCGTCTTCGCGGCCGCCGGCGAGCGCGCCGTGGCGACCGCGGGGCGGTTCGTCGGTCGCAGGGCCGAGCTCTGGCAGCTGGCCGAGTCGCTGCGCGAGGCCACCGACCGCGGTCCCATCCGCGTGAGCGTGACGGGCCCTCTCGGGATCGGAAAGAGCCGGCTCGTCGCCGAGCTCGTCCGCCGAGCGCGACGAGGCGGGGCGCGCACCCACCTGGTCCGGCTCTCGCTGGTCCCGCGCACGCCGCTCGCCGGGTCGACCGCGGTCGTGCGCGAGCTCGGCGACGATCGCGCCGAGGTGACGGTCGCCGGACTGGCGAGGGTCTTCGAGGCGGCCGCGCGCGACGCGCCCTGCGTGCTCTGTCTCGACGACGTACACCTCACCGATCGCGAGTCGCGCGAGCTCGTCGACGCAGCCTTCGCGGCCGTGACGCCGGGCACGCGTCTCTTGCTCGTCGACTCGGCGCGCGGCGAGGGCGCCCAGTCGGGCGCGCCGCTCGCGCTGGGCGAGCTCTCCGACGACGAGGTCGCCGAGCTCGTCGCGGCGCGCCTCGGCGCGCGCGTCGTCCCGCCCGAGCTCTTCGAGTCCGTCGTCGAGCGCACGGGTGGTCACCCGCTCTACATCGAAGAGGCGCTCCGCGAGCTGGTCTCGCGTGCCCTCGTCGACGTCGAGAAGGGGGTGGCCAAGCTCCGCGCGGGGGCCGACGTCCGGCTGCCGACCTCGCTCGAGGCGCTGGTCAAGATGCGGCTGGCCACGCTCGAGCCCGTGCAACGTCGCGTCCTCGCCGCCGCGTCCATCGCGGAGCCGGGCACGCTCCCCGGCGCGATCGCCGAGATGGCCGGGCTCCCGCCCGACTCCGCATCGGAGATCGTGTGGCAGCTCGACAGCGGCGGCTTCGCGCGGCTCGACGACGCAGGTGGTCTGCACGTGGCCTCGGTGCACCGCGACGCCGTGCTGGAGCTCGTCTCGGCCGAGGACGTCGCCGGTCTGCATCGCTCGGCCGCCCGTGTCCTCGCCCACGCGACGACCCCGTCCGCGCTCACGGCCCGCGCGGCGCACCTCGAGCAGATCGGTGAGCTCGGCGAAGCCTCACGCGCGCGCCTCGCCGCCGCGCGCGCCTTCGCCGCCGCCTCGGCCTGGCCCGAGGCGGCGGGCGAGCTCGTCGGCGCGCTCCGAGGCCTCGAGACATTCGCGGAGATCGAGCCGGTGTTGGCCGAGCTTGTCCGCATCAAACAAGCCGCGGGGATGCGCGTCGACATCGAGCCCGTGCTCGAGCGGGTCGCCGCGACCCTCGAGGCCGAGCCGATCGCGCCGGCGGACCTCGCGCGCGCGCGCCTCGCCATGGCGCAGCTGCTCCCCAACGCCACCGAGAGCGCCTGGGTCCTGCTCGACGCGGCCGAAGCGGCGCACGCCGACGAAGACGACGCGGAGGTCGCGCGCGCGCGTGTCTCGGTCGCCCGCGCCGCAGCGGCGCCCGGCCGCGCCATCGAAGCCGCGCGGCGTCTCGCGGAGGACGGCGCGGTCGACGCCGGCACGCTGGCGGACGCGGCCACGGTCGCCGTCCTCGCCGGGGACGAGGCGCTCGCCCGCGCGCTCCTCGAGCGCGCGGCGCCCGAGAGCCCCGAGGCCATGCGCCTGCGGGGCGAGCTCTTCGCGCTCGCCGGCGACTTCGAGGCGGCCGAGCGCGAGCTCTGCCGCGCCTCCGAGCGGGCGCGGCAGACCGACGATCTGGAAGAGCACGCGCGCGCGCGGCTCGCCCTCGGCGACCTCCATCGAGACCGCGACGGCGCGCGGAGCTTCGCCGCGTTCTCGGAGGCCGCGCGCGCGGCGCGGGAGGCGGGCGCGCGAGAGGTCGCCGAGCTCGCCGCCCTGTACATCGACGCGCTCTCGGCCAAGGTGGACGCCCCGTCGCGCGAGAGCCTCGAGCGACGGCGGCGAAGCGCCGAGGCTCGAGGCTTCGGGTGGGGCGCGCTCGTGGGCGCGGCCCTGTTGGCGGAGCTCTCCGGTGAAGCCGAGCGAACGAGCAAGGTGGCGGACGAAGCCGACGCGCTCGGGTACGGCGCGCTCGCGAGGCGGCTCCGCGGGAGGGGGCGCGCGTGAGCGAGAGCGAGAGCGAGGCCGAGGTCGATCTGGTGATGGAGGGGCTCTGGAAGAAGGTCGGCGCGAGCTTCGACGACGACGAGCGCCACCAGGCCTTCCTCGCCTATTGCCGCGAGTCCGGGAAGCTCGACGAGGCGGCCCGGCGCTACCGCCTCATCGCCGAGGGCCGCGACGAGGCGTTTGCGGGCGACGAGGCCGCCGCGGCCCTGGCCAAGAAGCGACTCGGCCAGGTCGCGCTCGTCGCGGTCGCCACGCTCGAGGCCGACCGAACGGAGCCGGGCGCCAAGCGAGGGCACCGCATGGTGCGCATCGCGGCGCTCATCGTGTTCGTGCTGATGATCGGGATGCTGGCCTACGCCCTGCGGCCGGCGCTCGGCCAGTGACCCGCCTCGGACGGTGAGGCGCGCGGATCAGCGATCCGCGCCGATCACGTCCCGCTCTCGGCCAGCTTCCGCTCGAGCGCCTCGAGGTGGGCGCGGACCTGGGGATCGGCGTCGCGCTGCGCCTCGATCTTGCGGACCGCGCTCATGACAGTGGTGTGATCGCGACCGCCGAACGCGCGGCCGAGCTCCGGGAAGCTGCACTTGAGGCGCTGCTTGCAGAGGTACATGGCCACGTGGCGGGCGAAGGCCACCGTCTTGTGACGGTCCTTCGAGACCAGATCGCTCGAGCGGATGTGGAAGTGGTGGCAGACGTGGCGCTGGATGTCCTCCACGCTCATCGACTGCGGCTTGTGGGCAGACGCGAGCGCGAGCTCCCCCTTGGCGAACCCGATGTCCACCGGGCGCCCCGTGAGCGACGATTTCGCGCCGAGCCGGATGAGCGTGCCTTCCAGCTCGCGGACGTTCGAGCGGACGACCTGGGCGAGGTAGAGCGCCACGTCGTCTTCGAGGGCGATGCCCTCGAGCGCGGCCTTGTTCCGGACGATGGCGACACGTGTCTCGAGCTCGGGCACCTGGATGTCCGCGACGAGGCCCCACGAGAAGCGGGAGACCAGGCGCTCTTCCATGCGCTCGAGGTTCTGCGGGTACTTGTCGCTCGTCACCACGATCTGCCGGTCTTGACCGTGGAGCGCGTTGAACGTGTGGAAGAACTCTTCCTGCGTCTGCTCGCGTCCGGCGAGGAACTGGATGTCGTCGACCAACAAGAGGTCGCAGTGCGAGCGATACCGCGCCCGGAACTCATCCATCTTCTGGTGCTGGATGGCGTGGATGAACTCGTTCGTGAAGCGCTCCGCCGAGACGTAGACGATGCGCGCCGTCGGCCGGTCGCTCAGCATGCGATGGGCGATCGCCTGCATGAGGTGGGTCTTCCCGAGCCCCGTGCCGCCGCACATGAAGAGCGGGTTGTAGCGGCGCCCGCCGCCGCCCGCGGCGGCCACCGCGGCCGCATGCGCGAGTTGGTTCGAGGGGCCGACCACGAAGCTCGCGAAGGTCTGCTTCGGGTTGAGATCGGCCAGGGTCACGCAGTGGGCGCTCCGCGGGGGCACGACGGCCATCGGGCGAGGCTGCGGGTCGCTCGCGGGCGGCGCGTCAGACGGGCGGATGTGGATGGTTCGTGGCCGCACCGGGGGGGAGGTGAGGCCGCCGGCGATCGGACGCTCGAGCTGCGGGTCGAGCAGCCAGGCGACCTGGATCGACCGGCTCGTCAGCTCACGGAGACGCGCCGTGAGGGTGGGCAGAAAGTTGAGCTCGATCCACTCCTGGACGAACTCGTTCGTCGCCCGGAGGGTCAAGACGCCATCGGTCAGGTCATCGAACTGAACGCCGGCGAACCACGTGTCGAACGTCGCGGGAGAGAGGCTCCGCGTGTACGCGACGGCCTCATCGAATGCCTGGGCAGAAGACAACCGCGGGGTCACGCGCGACCCTGGAGGAGGCGAGAGGGGTAGGTAGGCCATGAACCGGGGACCTCAGCTTTTCCACATGCCTGAACGCTTCCGACTTCCCAATTCATCTCTTTGAAATCAAAGTCCAATTCTTCATTCCGTGGAGAGCTCGAGGCAGGTCGTGAACAGGTTATCCACAGGCGACGCTCCACCCGCTCCGTTGCGTTCCACCTAGGAGCGCCGGATTCGAGCCATGCTGTTCTCCGCAGCGTCGCGATCGGAGCGGCCCCGGGGGGCGCCCAGCAGATGCTACGAAGCACGCCCAACCCGCCGGGACAGGCCCGGCACGAGGGGCACTTTTGGAGGTACCACCGAGCTGCCCCGGGCGTCCATCCCCAACTTGTCACATGGGCTTAAGTCTAGGAAACCACGGAGCATTTGGTCAAATTGGCGGTCTCTCGGGGCGGTTGGGGAGGCCCAAAGCTAACCGAATCTCATGGATTCGTTGATGTTTCTGGCAATCGAGGTCTCCTACCAGCGGCGCGACTGCGAAGAATCCGTTACTCCGTCGCGTCAAGCCTAATAATCGATAATCATTTCAGTCATTTGTGCCGGAACGTGGCGAATTTCGCCAAGTCGCCCCGAGCCGGGCCCAACTCGCTGCGTCAGCGGCCCCCCTTTTCGCGAGTCAAGCTCGAACAAGGCAAGAAAAACAAGGGGTTGAATTCGTAACCCACAGGCCTTCGAGGCGACCGATCGGTCTGGGCGGGAGCGCGCATGTCGCCGCGTTGTCACACGTTCCTTACAGCTGTGTCAGCCCGGCTCGGCGCAGGCCGGGGGATCGAGGGGTAGGGGGGCCGGTCGGACGACGGCCCCGTCAGGTTTCGGTCGCCGCGAACTTGGCCGGGAGGAGAGACTCCAGCTAGGGCGGGGCACATGCCTCTCCGCTCGCGGGTCTGGACAATCCCCTGCGCCCTGGCGCTCGGGATCGCGCTCGTCGGCGCGCCCGCCGCCGCCCAGGAGGCCGGCGACAAGAGCCCCTTGGTCACGGCCGAGACGCCGGTTCCTTTCGGCTTCAACTATGGCGAGGTCGAGACGACGCGTGCGCTCGCCCTGGCCGGCGCGATGCGCGCCGCGGGGAACGCGACGACTTCGCCGTTCATGAACCCCGCGAACATGGCGCTGAGCCGCGTCTACCACATCGAGGCGCTCGCGACGGTCGTCCCCGAGTTCGGGCGCCAAGTATACGGCGGTGTCATCGTCGACTCGATCACGAACCGCCTCGCGGGCGGCATCGCGGTCACGGGCGGCTTCCTCGACCTGGGCGACGCCGCGACGAGCCTCGACCGCTCCTGGCTCGACGTGCGCCTGGCGCTCGCTTACCCGATCGCCGACGTCTTCAACGTCGGCATCGGCGGCCGTTACCTGAAGGTCACGCAAGACGGCCTCGGACCGCTCGGCGACGGCAAGGCCTCCGGAGGCCTGAAAGATCCGGAGGGCGACGGCCGCCTCTCGATCCTCAACCTCCCGACCTTCGACGCCGGCGTCAGCGTGAAGATCGCCGATCTCCTGGTCATCGGAGCGTCGGGCCAGAACCTCACCTTCCCGGACAACGGGCTGATGCCGACCACGGTGGGCGGCGGCGTCGCGGTGGCGACCGAAGACTTCACCATCGAGGCCGACGGCAACGCCGACTTCAACTCCTACAACGAGCCGACCGCGCGCGTGATGGCGGGCGGCGAGTACCTGCTGCTCGACCACGTGCCGCTCCGGCTCGGCTATCGCTACGATCAGGGCGCCGACTCCCACGCCCTCTCCGGCGGCGTCGGCTACATCGCCCGCGAGTTCATGATCGAGGCGTCGGTCCGAAGGACGATCGTGGGGCCCGAGGCGACGACGATGGTCTTCCAGGTCGGCTACTTCCTCGAGTCGAGCGGTCTGACGGCGTCGCCCGACGAGCCGGCTCCGTAACGAGCCCCACCCCACTCTGGCATTTACTCGGGCGGGCGTCCGGCCTTTGCTGCGCGCATGCTCGGGCTCGAAACGTCCTCCGATCCGGCGTGGGCCGCGCGCGCCGCCGCGAGCCTCGATCGCGTGCTCGTCGATCACGCGCACTGCGAGATGAAGGCCGCCTCCAACGCGCTCGCGCTCGCGGCTCGTTGCTCTCCCTGGCCGCGCGTGGTGCGCGCCCTCGTCGAGCTCGCCGAGGAGGAGCTCGTGCACTTCCGGCGCGTGCTCGAGGAGATCGAGCGGCGCGGCCTGTCCCTCGGCCCGCCCGAAGAAGACTTCTACGCCGCCGAGCTGCGGCGTCGCGTCGCGGCGACACGGACGCGCCGCGACCTGGAGGACGTGGTGTCGGACAGGCTCCTCGTCGGGGCGCTCATCGAGGCTCGATCGTGCGAGCGGTTCAAGCTCCTCCGGGACGAGCTCGCGCAGCGCGGTGACGCGCTCGCCCCGTTCTACGACGAGCTCTTCACGGCGGAGGCGAAGCACTACGCCGACTTCATCGATCTCGCGGGCATCGTCCTGGGGGAGCCGGCGAAGGCGAAGGCGCGCTACGCGGCGCTCGCGCGCATCGAGGCCTCGGTGGTGGAGTCGCTGCCGGGGGACGTGACCGTCCATGGCTGACGAGGCCTTCTCATGACGCCCATCGATCTCATGCGGCTCGACCGCCTGGTCGCGCAGCTCTCCGGGAAGCTCCGCGCGTGGCGCCTCTCGGGGCGCGCCGGCGATCCTCCCGAGCTCGAGCGCGAGGCGAGCTCGCTCGCCACCTATCAGGATCTCCGCGACACGAAGGGGGACCCCATCGCGCTCCGCCTCGTGAGCCACGTGGCTGCGCTGACCGCGGACCGCGTCACGCTCGCCGACGAGGTCCGGCTCGCCGCGGCGCGCCGAGCGCCGTCGACGAGCGAGGTCGCGCCGAACGCGCGGGTCGATCGGCTCGCACGCGACATCCTCGACCCCTCGGGCGACCGGCTGCGGCGCCTGTCGCAGCTGGGCTCGACCGCGGTCGCGTCCAGCGATGCCCAGCGGCTCTGGGTCGAACGCCGCCGCGAGGCGTATCGCCGCCTCGGTCTGTCGGACGAGACGGAGATCGAGCACGCGCCCCTGTCACCTCCGGGCGCGCTCGCGCTCGCCGAGGCCGCGCTCCGCGCCACCGAGTCGGCGTTCGCCGAGCTCCGAGGCCGTCCCCTCCTCGCGGTCCTCGATCGCGCGATCGGCGCCGATGCGGGCGAAGGTTGGCCGGCCAAGGTGACCGCGCGGTGGGTGAGCGACGTGTTCGGCCGCGGTCCTCTCTTCGACGGCCTGTCCTTCTCTCTCGCTCGGCTGCCCGACGCCGTGGGCGCGGCGTCGTTCGCTCGCGCGCTCGACGGCGCGGGCCGCGAGCTCGCCGCGCGCGACCTCCCGCCGGGTGTTCCGTTTTGTTTGGCGCGCGATCCGTTCGACCTGCTGGAGGCGCGTCGAGGGGCGCTCTTCGCCAGTCTCGTCCTCGAGCCGAAGCTGCACCAGAAGCGCCTCGGGCTCGGGCCGGCGCGCGCGAGAGACCAAGCGAGGGCTGTCGCCCGATCGAGCGTCGTCTGGGTCCGCATCGCGGCCCTGCGCGCGCTCGTGGCCGACGCCTTGGCGAAGGGCTCGGCGGCGGAGGTCTTTCCGGAGCTGGCGGAGCGTTGCCTGGGGCGCTCCTTGCCGCGCGATCTGGCGGGCGTCTTCCCGCTCACGGGACCCCGCAGCGCGCTCGACCTCGCCGCGGTGTTCGCCGCCGTCCGGGACCGCGCGACCTACCGGGAGGCCTTCGACGAGGACTGGTTCGAGAACCCTCGCGCTCACGAGGCGCTCCGGCACGAGCACCACGCCGCGCGCCCGTCCGGACGGAACGATCCCTCCTCGCTGGCGACCGAGGCGGAGGTCGATCGGGCGCTCGCGGAAGCGCTCGCATGATGGTAGCTTCGCGGGTCGGCCCCCCGTGAATCGTTACGGAATCCCCCTCAACGATTTGCCCGCACACTGCCTCGACGCGGTCGACGCCGCCGAGCGTGCGCTCGCCCGGACGCTCGTCGTCCGCGACGGTCACGCGCTCGCCGCGATCGTGCCGATGGCCGATCTCGACCGGATCGATCCGCCCGATCCTGCGGCCAACGGGACGGACCCGCTGCTCGCCATCTGCGGCACGTGCCGCCACGACCCCTTCGTGGACTCGCTGTCCGCAGACCTGGGCAGCACGTCGCTCTGGCACCGCCCCCCTCGAATCCCCGGCTGACGCGTGCCTTACCTCCTCGACACCTCCACGCTGGCCGAGGCTCTCCGGAGCGCGCCCTCGCGGGCGTTCGTCCGGCGGCTCGCCTCCATCCCGAGCCGCGAGCGGTGGACGAGCGTCATCACCGTGAGCCAGCTCCTCGTGGCCGCCCGGCGCACCCAGCAGCCGCGGGTCATGCAGGACGTCGTGAGCCTCGTCGCGGCCGTCCGGGTCGCTTCCTTCGACATGAACGCCGCTCAGTCGTTCGCGAAGCTCCGCGCGACCGTCGCGCCCGAGATGGACGCGGACGACCTGATGATCGCCGCCATCGCCGTGTCGGGGAGCTACATCCTCGCGACGAAGCGCGTCCACGAGTTCTCCGTCTTCCCCCACCTTCGGGTGGAGGACTGGACGATCTGATCAGCTGACCAACTGCCTCGCGGGAGGGGCTGGGGGGATGAAACTACGCCCGTCCGCTCCCAGAACTTGGGGCGGCGTCGGTCGTGGCGCCGCGAAAGCCTTCCGGCTTGCGACAAGGCGTGCTAGGTGGCCGCTCGCACAGCGGTGACTCCCCCCGACCTGGCCTCCAACCCTATGGCCAACGCAAAGAATTTGCTGGTTTTGTCCGGCGCGGACGTGAACGTCGACTTCGACCTCTCGTTCGTGGCCCAGATCGCGCTCTTCGGGCTCTTCATCGTCATTCTGAAGCCCATCCTCTTCGATCCGCTGCTGAAGCTGTTCGAGGAGCGGGAGAAGCTGACCGACGGCGCCCGCGCCCAGGCTCGCGCGATGGATGAGCGCGCCGGTGAGCTCCTGACCAAGTTCGAGGGCGAGCTCGAGAAGGTTCGCCACGAAGCGGCCCGCGATCGCGAGCAGCTCCGCGCCGAGACCGCTCGCCTCGAAGCCCAGATGATGGAGCAGGCCAAAGCCGACGCCTCGAAGATCCTGGCCGAAGGTCGCGAGAAGATCGCAGCCGAGGTCGGCGCGCTCCGGCGCGAGCTCGAAGCGAGCCGCCCCGCGCTCGCGCAGCAGATCGCCTCGAAGGTGCTCGGACGCGAGGTGGTCTCGTGAGCCGCGCCTCGTCGCTCTCCAGCCGGAAGCTCTTCGCGTTCGGTCTCGCGGCCGCACTGACGGCGGGCGGCACCTTCGCCCTCGCTCAGCAGCCGGCTCAGCCCCCCGCCGGTCAGCCCCCCGCCGGCCAGCCCCCCGCCGGCCAGCCCCCCGCCGGCCAGCGCCCCGGCCAACCGACGCAGGGCCAACCCGCCCAGGTCAACCAGCAGCCCGACGGTCCGCCGCCGAACCTGCAGCCGCGCCAGCCGCGCCCCGGCCAGCCGATGCCCGGCCAGCCGATGCCCGGCCAGCCCGGTCAGCCGCGCCGGCCCCTGCAGCCCGGCCAGCAGCCCGGTGGCCCCGGCCAGCTCCCGCCCGGTCACCCGCCCATCCCCGCCGCAGGCGGGCAAGGCGAGGCGCACGGCGGCGGCGCCGAGGGTGGCCACTGCCCCGGTCACGGCCCCTACGATCCGCCCCCGCACATCAACTGGTACCAGGGCCTCCTCGGGGTCAACAACGAGAAGTCCCAGTCCCCCGCGTTCCTCGATCGACTCCTCTGGCGGTACCACAACCCCAAGAACGAGTGCGACACGAAGAACCAGGACCCGCCGCTCCTCGGCTCGGTCATCAACTTCGGCGTCCTCGTCTTCATCCTCTTCCGATTCGGCAAGAAGCCGGTGATGGAAGGGCTCGCGAAGCGCAAGAAGGACATCACCCACGAGATCGACTCCGCGAACGAGCTCAAGCTCGACGCGGAGAAGCGCCTCAAGACCTACGAAAAGCAGATGTCGCGGATCGAGGAGCGCCGGCAGGAGCTCGTCGAGGAGTTCCGCGTGCAGTGGGAGATCGAGAAGAAGCGAATCCTCGAAGAGGCGCACGAGAAGAGCGAGCGCCTCCGCAAGGACGCGCGCTTCCGCGTCGACCAGGAGCTCAAGCAGGCCCAGGCGGATCTCCTCAAGGAAGCGATCGACGGTTCGGTCGGCGCCGCCGAGGACCTCCTCAAGAAGCGCGTCCAGTCGACCGACCAGGAGCGCCTCGCGGACGAGTACCTCGCCGCGGTCGGCGCCTCGCTCCAGGGAGCCCAGAAGTCATGAGCTACGACGCGATCGGCCGGCGCTACGCCCAGGCCATCTTCGAGATCGGCAAGGAGGAGGGCAACGCCCTCGCGCTAGCCGACCAGATCCAGGACTTCGCGAAGTCCTACTCCGACAGCGACGAGCTCAAGACCGTCCTCGAGAACCCGATGGTGCCCGAGGCCACGCGCGAGTCCATCGTGCTCGAGCTGGCGCAGAAGTGCGGCGCCAGCGCCTCCGCGCAGAAGGCGCTCCGCGTCGTCACGCGGCGGCGCCGCCTCCGCGCCCTGCCGGACATCGCCCGCCACCTCCGTCGCCTCTGCGACGAGGACGCGCGCGTCGTCCGCGCCGAGGTCATCAGCGCCGGCCCGCTCGGTGACGGCTACCTCGGTCGCCTCAAGGTGGAGCTCGAGCGCGCCACCGGCCAGAAGGTCATCCTCTCTCACTCCGTCGACGCCGCCCTCATCGGCGGCGTCATCACCCGCATCGGCGATCGGGTGATCGACGGAAGCCTCCGCTCCCGCCTCGCGACGCTTCGCGAGGCCGCCCTCACGAACTGAAGCGCCCCGAACGACAAGAGCACGACGATGCAGCTCCGAGCCGAAGAGATCTCCCAGATCATCAAGAAGCAGATTCAGAACATCGACAAGGCCGCGCAGGTCTCCGAGACCGGCACGGTGCTCACCGTCGGTGACGGTATCGCCCGCGTGCACGGCCTGTCCGGCGCGATGGCCGGCGAGCTCGTGGAGATGGCCGGCACCGGCCAGTCGCTCTACGGCCTCGTCCTCAACCTCGAGCAGGACAACGTCGGCTGCGCGTTCTTCGGCGACACCTCGCTCGTCAAGGAGGGCGACCAGGTCCGCCGCACGAACCGCATCATGGACGTGCCCGTCGGCGAGGCGGTCGTTGGTCGTGTGCTCAACGCGCTCGGCCAGCCGATCGACGGCAAGGGCCCGATCGAGACGAAGCACCGCCGCCGCGTCGAGGTGAAGGCGCCGGGCATCATCCGCCGCCAGCCGGTCAACGAGCCGCTGCAGACCGGCATCAAGGCGATCGACGCCATGATCCCGATCGGCCGCGGTCAGCGCGAGCTGATCATCGGCGACCGCCAGACCGGCAAGACGGCCGTCGCGGTCGACACGATCATCAATCAGAAGGGCCTGGGCGTCTTCTGCATCTACGTCGCCATCGGCCAGAAGCAGTCGACGGTGCGCCAGGTCGTCGACAAGCTCGAGCAGTTCGGCGCCATGGAGTACACGGTCGTCGTCGCCGCCACGGCGAGCGAGTCCGCGCCGCTCCAGTTCATCTCGCCGTACACCGGCGTCACCATCGGCGAGTACTTCCGCGACACCGGGCGCCACGCGCTCTGCATCTACGACGATCTGTCGAAGCAGGCCGTCGCGTACCGCCAGCTCTCGCTGCTCCTCCGCCGCCCGCCGGGCCGCGAGGCTTACCCCGGCGACGTCTTCTACCTCCACTCGCGCCTCCTCGAGCGCGCGGCGAAGATGGCGCAGGTCTACTACGTCGTGAAGAAGGGCACCGAGGTCCCCGGCGGCGACGAGAGCTTCAAGGGCGCGGACGGCAAGGCGCACGTCGGTGTCCTCGGCAAACACGCCGCGCAGGAGTCGCTCAAGAAGATGGGCGACGGCCACGAGATCAAGCAGGACCCGCACTCGGGCGGCTCGCTCACCGCGCTGCCGATCATCGAGACGCAGGCCGGCGACGTCTCGGCCTACATCCCGACGAACGTCATCTCGATCACCGACGGCCAGATCTTCCTCGAGTCGGACCTCTTCTTCTCCGGTGTCCGCCCGGCCATCAACGTCGGTATCAGCGTCAGCCGCGTCGGCGGCAACGCGCAGATCAAGGCGATGAAGTCGGTCGCCGGCACGCTGCGCCTCGACCTCGCGCAGTACCGCGCCATGGCCGCCTTCGCGCAGTTCGCCAGCGACCTCGACGCGAAGACCCGACAGCAGCTCGACCGCGGCGTGCGCATGGTCGAGATCCTCAAGCAGGGCCAGTTCGTCCCGCTGCCGGTCGAGAAGCAGATCGTCATCATCTACGCCGGCACCACGGGCGCGCTCGACAGCCTCCCCGTCGACGCTCTCGGTCGCTTCGAGAGCGAGCTCTACAAACACATCGAGGCCAAGCACCCCGAGGTCTACACGGAGATCCGCGAGAAGAAGACCATCAGCGACGATCTCAAGAAGACCCTCGACAAGGCGATCACCTCCTTCAAGGAGAAGTTCGTCCTCGACGAGAAGAAAGACGGCAAGTCGGAGAAGAAGAAGGGCAAGTGACCCGTGGCCTCTCTCAAGGCGATCCGTAAACGCATCTCGACCGTCAAGTCGACGCAGAAGATCACGCGCGCGATGAAGATGGTCGCTGGCGCGCGGCTCAACCGCGCCCAGCAACGCATCACCGAGATGCGCCCGTACGCCCTCAAGACGCAGGAGATGCTCAGCGAGATCACCTCGCGCGTGCAAGCTGCGGTGCAAGAGGGCGCGGAGCAGGCGGAGGGCGTCGACCCGACCGAGCTGCTTCACCCGCTGCTCGCGCTCCGACAGGAGAAGCGCGTGCTCCTCGTGGTGCTCACGAGCGACCGCGGCCTCTGCGGGGCGTTCAACTCCAACATCAACCGCGCGGCCGAGCGCGAGTACAAACAGCGCATCGCGGACGGACAAGAAGTCCGCGTCGCGGTCATCGGCCGAAAGGGCCGCGACTACCTGCAGCGCCGCGACGTCCCGGTCGACTACATGCCCGGCGTCTGGGACAAGCTCGGCTACGAGACCTCCAAACACGTCGGCGAGAAGATCCTCACGCCGTTCCTCGAGAACGAGGTCGACGCGATCTACCTCGTCTACAACGAGTTCAAGAGCGCGATGAGCCAGCGCGTCACGACCGAGCGCCTCCTCCCGGTGCCGCCGGTCGCCGACTCGGACGGCCTCGACAGCGGCGAGTTCCTCTTCGAGCCGAGCCGCACCGCGCTGCTCGAGCACCTCGCGCCGCTCTACGTCGACATCTCCATCCTCCGCGCGCTCTACGAGTCGCAGGCCAGCGAGCTCGGCGCCCGCATGACCGCGATGGACTCGGCGACGAAGAACGCGACCGAGATGATCGACAAGCTCACGCTCGAGTACAACAAGGCACGCCAGGCCGCGATCACCAAGGAGCTCATGGAGATCATCGGCGGCAGCGAAGCCATCAAGGAATAGCCGCCGGCTCGGGCGACGCTCGCTCTGCGGGCGTCGCCGCGCCCGCTTGCCTTACGCAGTCCATGCTTCTCGAAATCAACCCTCGGCACCCCGAGCCGAGAAAGATCGGTCAGGCGCTCGCCGTGCTCGAGCGCGGTGGCCTCATCGCGTACCCGACGGACACGGTCTACGGGCTCGGCTGCGACTTGATGAACAAACAGGCCATCGAGCGCCTGTACGTCGTCAAGAACATGCAGAAGAACAAGAGCCTCGCGTTCATCTGCCACGACCTGTCGGACATCGCGAAATACGCGGTGGTGGACAACTGGGCCTACCGCATCCTGAAGCACAACCTGCCGGGGCCCTACACGTTCATCCTGCCGGCCACGCGTGAGGTCCCCAAGATGGTCCTCTCCAAGCAGAAGACCGTCGGCATCCGCGTGCCCGATCATCCGGTCGTCACCACGCTCGCGCGCGAGCTCGGCCGGCCCATCATCAGCAGCACCGCCGCCCCTCCCGGGGAGGACGCCATGATCGATCCGTCGGAGATCGACGACCGCTTCAAGCTCGATCTCGTGCTCGACGGCGGCGTCTGCGGGATGACGCCGACGACCGTCGTCGATCTGTCCGAGGGGCAGGTGCAGATCGTCCGCGAGGGCGCGGGGCCGATCGACGATCTCGTGGCCTGATCGATCGGACCGGCGCCCGTCTCCTCAACCGCTCAACCCTGCCGGCGCGCGCGCAGGTGGTCGAGCGCCTGCGTCGACATGGCCACGACGGCCAGGTTGAAGTCGAACGCGAAGCCATACCCCGTCCCGCCCGCGTGACTCTCGAGCGCGTCGACGACCTTGCCGCTTTGATCGCGCACCTCGAGCAGCCAGAAGAACTGCCCGTCGGTGTAGCTCAGCATCTTGTACGCGAGCGAGTAGCGCGCGCCTTGGCCGCCGCCGAACGTCTCGTCGTCGTCCTTTTCGACCTCGAAGCGTTCGGCGAGCTTCTTGTTGATGGCGATCTTGTCCTGCTCGAAGCTCGCCCGTTGCTCCGGCGTGCGTGTCTCGAGCCACGCCGCCTCGGGTTGACCGTCGTACGTGAAGCCCTCCCACGACACCGGCGCGAGCCCGTAGGCCTTCACGCCCACGAGCGGGTTGGGCTGAGCCATCGTGACGATCTTCACCTCACCGACGGAGGGGAAACACCCAGCGAGCACGAATCCAAGAGCGAAGATGGCGAGGGTGGCGGATCGGCGTACGAGGTTCATTCAGAGGGCCTCCGTGGACGGACTGCGTTTTGGTTCGGGGGCCATGTCGCCACGCCTCGCCCCGGCGGATCCATGGTCAATTCTGGCGGAAGAGGGCTTCGGACTGTTTGCTGGAGCAACGAAAGACAGCCGCGAACGGGCCGCCGGTTTCGGAGCAACAAATGACTACGGCCGGCCGACCCCGGGACGCTAGCCTTGCTCGCAGATGGGAACGCGATTGATCGCGCGGCCCGAGGCTGCTTTCAGGATCATCGAGGCTGCGCACCTCGGGCAGGGGGATTGGCGCGCGTGGGTGGGCCACATCGCGGAGGCCGCCGCGCCATTTCTCGCGAACGGGCCCGTCAACGTGGGCGTCGGGCGGCGGCGCGAGAGCCACTACGAGGTGCTCGGAGGAGCCTCTCGGTCTCCGGAGATCGAGCGCTACATCATCTCGCTCGCTCCTCAGCTACCGGGCACCACGCTCGACCCGCTGTGGCGCTGCCCGCGTCACGTGAGCACCGCCATGGAAGAGCTCGGAACGGATCCGCACCCGATCCTTCGCCAGATCCTCGCGAGTGTCGGCGGCCGGGACATGTTGGGTCTGGTAGCGATCGTCGACGACCACTCGCTCTCGATCGGCGCCCCCTACCACGCGGACGTCGCCCTCGGCCCGAGCGAACGTCGCCTGCTCACGCAGATCGCCCTCCACATGGAAGCAGGCCTTCGCGTGCGACTGCGCCCCCATGACCTGGTCGCGGTGCTCGGTACCAATGGTCGTCTCCTCCACGCCGAAGGTGCGGCAACCCAGACGGGAGACCGCGCTCGGCTCTCCGAGCACGTCAAACGGGTCGAGCGCTGTCGGGCGAGCCGGACCGGTCGTGACGAGCGCGCGCTCGACGCGTGGAGCGCGCTGGTGGCGGGTGAGTGGGGGCTCGTCGAGCGAGAAGAGCGCGGCCTCGGGCGTCACTACGCCGTGATCGAGACGAGCCGAGCCTCGCGGCTGCGCGCGCTGACCTCGCTCGAGACGCACGCGACCGAGCTGAGCGCTCGTGGGTTGACCGGCAAGATGATCGCCTACGCCCTCGGCATCACCCCGTCGAGCGTATCGAAGGCGCTCGCGGGCGCCGCGCTCAAGCTGGGCGTCGGCACGCGGACGCGGCTCGTGCAGATCGTCGCACGCCTGCTCGCCGTCGGCCCCGCTCCCGGCCAGGACCCGAAGCTGACCGCGGCGGAGCGGGACGTGCTCGGGTTGATACGGCTCGGGTGGACAAACAAGGCCATCGCCGAGGCGCGTGGACGGTCCGAACGAACGATCGCAAACCAGGTCGCGGCGCTGCTGAGGAAAATGGAGCAACCCTCGCGTCGCGCATTGGCGGCTTCGGTCGTCGAGCGCGGCGTCGGAGACGAGAGCTTCTCGCTGACCGCCTGACGAATCATGATCGCCGAATCATGATCCCGTCGCTGGTCGCAGCTGCCGCGCAGTGCCTCCTGGCGGCGTACAACGGCTTGTCGCTTCTCCGCGCGGGACGCGACGCGGGGGTGCGCGCCGTCGGGCGCCTCTTCGTTTGGTTCGCCAGCTACTCGGCTTGCATCGGTCTGGGCTATGCGCTCGCCGCCGACCGGCCTGACCTGGCGAACCCTCTCTTTTCGCTCTGCCTCTTCGCCGCGGTCGCCTCCTCCCTGGAGTACACGGAGCTCCTGCGACTCCGCGCTCGGCCCGACCTGCCCAAGCCCTATTTCCTGCTCGTACCGGGCGCGCTCCTCCTCGCCACCGCGGGGCCCTGGGCAAGCGAAGCCTGGATGCGAGCAGGTTATGGGATCCTCTCGAGCACCTGCCTCGTCCTGTTGGTCGCCAACCTCGGCCTCTCCACCTGGCTCGGGCGGAAGGCCCAGCACCGGACGCTGCGACCGTACCGCGACGCGATGCTGTGGCCCGTCGCTCCGCTCATCGCCGACATCGCCCAGACGATCGGTGTGCCGTTTCCCGGCTACCGGCTCTTGCGCGACCTCGCGACCCTGGCGTTCCTCTACGCCATGCTGGGCGCGGTCACCCGCGACCCGGTCGAGCCTATCAGCCTCCGCGTACGCGTGCTCTCGGGGACGCTCACGCTGACGTTGGGCACGGTGGTCGTCGCGGCGGAGCTCGCGGCCGGATCTCCCGAGGTCGTGGGGCGGCTCTTCGCGCTCCTCCTCGTCGTCGCCCTCGCGGTCCCGCTGCTCGTGGCGTGGCTGTTTCGTACGACGTTGGTGACGCCGATCGAGCGCCTCCTCGGCGCCGTCACGAGCGCGACCGCGGAGCGCTTCACGCCCGTCCCGGTCACCTTCGAGGACGAGATCGGAGGACTGACCCGCTCGTTCAACCAGACGATGGATCGGCTCCAGAGCGCGTACCGAGAGCTGGAGGACCGATCGTCGGCGCTCTCTCAGCGCGCCCGGGAGATCGAGCAGCTCAACGGCGAGCTCCGGTGGCAGCTCCAATCCCGCACGCTCGATCTCGCCGAGGCGGTTCGCCCGTCGGATCGCGAGCCGCTGCACCTCGACCCTGGCCGTGTCCTCGGGGGACGGTACCGCATCGAAGCTCCGCTGGGGCACGGGGCGATGGGCGCCGTCTATCGCGTCTCGCGAATCCCGGACGGAGCCGAGCTCGCGCTCAAGGTCGTCCTCGACCGGGACTCTCGCCTCACCGCACGCTTCGTCCAAGAGGCGCAGATCGCCGTCCAGCTCGCGCACCCCAACCTCGTGAAGGTGGTCGACGTCGGGCTCGCCAGTGGCCAGGCGTTCCTTGCCATGGAGCTCGTTCGCGGCGGCAGCATCGAGTCGCGCCCCGAGCGCCGCGGCGATCCAACGTGGGCTCTTCCGGTCCTCGCGGGGGTCGCTCGGGGGCTCGCCGCGATTCACGCCGCGGGGATCGTGCATCGCGACCTCAAGCCAGCCAACATTCTGCTCGCCGAGGACGGCGTCACGCCCAAGATATCCGACTTCGGTATCGCTCGCCCTGCAGGGATCCACGAGCGCGTCGACGGGACAGCCCCGACCGTGAACGGATCGTTCGCGAGCAGGCTCACGGCCACGGGCGCGCTGATCGGCACGCCGGCCTACATGGCGCCCGAGCTCGCGTGGTCCGATACCAAGTCGGCGACCCCGGCGGCCGACGTCTTTGCTCTCGGGCTCCTCGCGTGGGAGCTCCTCACGGGCCAAGAGGCCTTCGCGCGCGCACCGCTGATGCTCGCCACCACGGGGCCCCTCCCGGCCCCGCTCCCGCTCCCACCCGACTTGCCGCTCGACCTCGCGACACTCCTGGAGCGCTGCGTCGCCGAGCAACCCGCGGAGCGTCCCAGCGCGATCGAAATGGCCGACTCTCTGCAACGCGCAGGGGAAACTGCGCGGATCGGTCATGGCGCCGCCTCGTAGGCAGCGCTCCCGCGCCGGGCGAGGGGAAACAAATGACCAAAGCCGTCGGTCCCGCCGTCGGTAGTCTGGCCGCAATGGCGCCAGGAATGGCGTAGGGACGAACCGAGGCAACCATGACGCTCACCCGAGGAATCGCCGCGCTCTCGTTGTTTGCCCTCGCCGGGCTGGTCGTGCCGCTCGGTGGTGGTGCCGGTTGCTCGAGCGAGGAGTGCACCGAGCTCTCCTGCAGCGAGCTGTCCGGTGACTCGTCCAACGGGCGAGTCTTCACGATGTGTGAGGACGCCGGCGAAGGTTATGTCCGGCTCGACCGGCGAAGAAGTCTACGAGTGCTTTTGCGACACCAACTTCATGCGCGACGCCGCGAAGCGGATCTGCACCGAAGGGGCGGTCTGTCGAAAAGGGGGAAGCGCCTGCGAATCATCTGGTGACTGCTGCGCCGGGCTCGTCTGCACGTACAACGTGTGTGGGTGAGGACTGCGGCGGCGATCAGGTCACCACTCTTGGCCTCGGCAACCGCGGCGGGCGGCACCTGGGAGAGGTCGACACCGGGGCGCAGAAGTCGAGGAGGAGCACCCTCTCGATATGGCTCAGAGCCGCCTCAGAACGAGCCGCAGACGAAATCGGGATCAGCGAGCGGCGGCTCCAGCACGAGCTCGTACTCGACGTAGTCGAAGCTGCCGTTCCAGATCGCGTGGTCCGCAGCGGTGAGGTCGATGCTGGGGACGCACGCGCCGTCTCCGTCGACGTCGAGGAAGACGAGCAAAAGCGGGCCGAGCTGGTCGAAGGTGTCGATAGCCTCGACCCAGGTGAGCTCGACCGAGCCGAGCTGGATCACCGCGGCGCCTTGGAGAGCGCCGGCGTCGCTCGTGACGGCTGCTCCGAGCGGGTGAGCTCCGCCTCGTGTTCTCGACCGCGCAGGCGCTCGCACTCCTGTAGAAAGGGCGGAGACCGCGGTGACGCGGAGCCGGCCCATGAAGAAGTACGTCTGGTTCGCCATCCCCGCTCTCCTGCTCGTCGCCGGCGGCGTGTACCTGGGTGCCGTGTCGTTCGGGCGCACCCGTGAATGCCGCCAGGAAGGTCTGTGCAACGGCCTCTTTCACCAGACGACGGACGCGGATTGTCGCGCCGCTCCGCGGGCGTGTTTGGTGTCCGGTCTCTGTCACGCCGAAGACGGCCGTTGTGTGGCCCGGAGCGAGGCGGACTGTCACTTCTCGCTGAACTGCATCGACCGCGGGACCTGCGCGCTGAAGGACGGTGTTTGTGTCTCCTTGCCGGACGAGAGCGACTACGGCTCCTGGTGCGGGAGGGACACCTGGCTGGATCAGCAAGGTGCTGACCGCTGCGAGTTGTCGGACGGACGCTGCGCCGGCTCCACGCCTCACGGCGCCTGCGCGCAATGGAAGAATCCCGAGTACGTGCATCGGAGCGCCTGCAGCTCATTCGAGTGCGCAGCGAGCTGCGCCGAAACTGGCATGTGCCGGATGTACGGTCATTGCGCTCCGAGCCCGGACGGCTTCTGCCTGCCGACCGAGGAGAGCTGCGCCTCGTCGGAGGCTTGCAAGCAGCGCGGCGCTTGTTCGTTGCGAAAGGACGGGCGCTGCGTCCCCGACGAGAGTGGGGAGGACTGCGCCGCGAGCGAGGTGTGCAAGAGCTACGGTTGGTGCTCGAACACCCAATACGAAAACGGCGAGGACCATTACCTGGACGTGTGTTTCTTGGGCGGACGTCGCTCCCACATCGACGGCTAGAGTCAACTCCTGCCGACCGGCGCGGCCGAGCCGTAGCCGGTCTCCTGCTACCATCCTTCCCTCATGTCCGACGCCACGCGACGCCGACTCCCCCCTGCGGTCATCCGCGGCGGCACGCTCGTCGCGCCAGATCAGCGCGAGGTCGCGGTCGGCCTCGACGCGGTGACCATCGGGCGCGCCGGGTCGGCCACGCTCACGCTCGCGGATCCCGAGGTCAGCGCGCTCCACTGCGAGCTCGTCGGCAGCCCGAAGGGCGTCGTTCTGCGCGATCTCGGGAGCACAAACGGCACCTTCATCGACAGCATCGGCGTGCGCGAGTGCGTCCTGACCGCGGCGACGTCGCTGCGGGTCGGCTCCACCGTCTTGCGGTTCGTACCCTCCGCGCCTCGGGTGCTCGATCCGCCCGCCGCCGGACCACGCGCGTTCGGTCCGCTGCGCGGAGCGAGCCCGCCCATGGTTCGCCTCTACGAACTGCTCGACAAGATCGCGAGGACCGAGCTCACCGTCCTCATCACCGGCGAGACCGGCACCGGGAAGGAGCTCGCGGCGCGCGCGATCCACGACGCGAGCAGCCGTAAGAAGGGGCCCTTCGTCGTCATCGACTGCGGCGCGCTCCCCGCGTCTCTGGCGGAGGCGACGCTGTTCGGTCATGAGCGCGGCGCGTTCACCGGCGCGGTCGCCCGCTCCGAGGGCGCGTTCCAGAGCGCAAACGGCGGCACCGTCTTCCTCGACGAGCTGGGCGAGCTCCCGGACGAGCTGCAGCCGAAGCTGCTCCGCGTCCTGGCCGAGCGGAGCATCAAGCCCGTGGGGGCCTCGCACTACGTCCCGGTCGACGTGCGCATCATCGCCGCGACGCGACGCGATCTGCGGCGCGCGATCAACGCAAACCGCTTCCGGGAGGATCTGTTCTTCCGGATCGCCCAGGTGCGCGTCGAGCTCCCGCCGCTCCGTGATCGCATCGAGGATCTTCCCGAGCTCGTCGCGGTCGCGTGCGAGCGGGTCGGCGCTCCCGGCGAGAGCGAGCGCGTGACCGACTACGTGCGGCGACGTTTCGTCGGGTACGACTGGCCCGGCAACGCGCGCGAGCTGATGAACGTGGCGAGCGTCCTCGCCGTGATCGGGGATCAGCCGGCCGACGGGCTCTTGCCCATCGAAGGCGCGGCCGGAACCGAGCAGGCCGAGCTCTCCGATGGGCCGACCTCTTTCCTCGAGGCCAAGCGCAGCTTCGAGGAACGCTACTTCCGCCGCCTGCTCGACGACACCGATGGCAATATTTCCGAGATCGCGCGTCGCTGCGGGCTCGCGCGCCACCAGGTCCGCGCCCACCTGAAGAAGCTCGGGATCGTGCGGTAGCTCCCGCTTCGGGCTGATACCGGCCCGTCCAGGGGGGTGATACCGAACGGTGCCAGCCCGAGCCTGCGACTCGCCGAACCGCCGGAAGATCGCGCGCTCCTCGCGCGGTACGGGCCTTGCGATGGTGGCCGGCATGCGCACGAACCGATTGCTTGCGGTCCTCTCCCTCTCGCTGGCCTCCCACCTCGGGTGTGAAGACGGGACCGTCGGCTCGTCCTCGTCGACCGGCGACGACGGTGCGGGCGCCGGTGAGACGACCGCGGGGACCGGCGCGGGCTCGGGGACCGGCGCCGGTGCGACGACGGGTGGAGGCGGCGAAGGAGCCGGCGAGCCGGTGATCCCGGCCGAGCACCCGCGCGTCTATTTCAACGAGGCGCAGGTCGCCCGGCTGTCCACCGCGCTCGAGCAGGGCACCCCCGCGGCCGTGCGCTTCCGCGACTTCGTCGATCAGCGCCTCCAGGGCGGCGACCCCTACGAGTTTCGCGGGTGGCACGCCGCGCTCCTCTATGTGCTCACGAACGACCAGGCGTACGCCGACCTGGCCATCTCCTACGCTGACGAATACGTCATGGAAGAGGAGGCGCTCATCGGGGCCGGTGAGCGCCCGAACGTCGCGTTCGACTCCTACCTGGAGGTGGGGGACCGCGTGGGCGACGTCATGCTCGTCTACGACTGGTGTCACGACCGCGTCACGCCGGAGCAAGGCGCGCGGTGGATCGCGTGGGCCAACCAGGCGGTCTACAACGTGTGGCACCCGGAGGAGGCGACGTGGGGCGGAGCGAGCTTCCCCTGGTCGGGCTGGTCGATCGACGACCCGGTGAACAACTATTACTTCTCGTTCCTCCGCGCGACGATGCTGGTCGGGCTCGCCACGTACGCGGAGAACCCCGACGCGCCGGGCTGGGTCGATCAGTTCCGGCAGACGAAGATCGCCGAACAGCTCGTGCCCCGGTACGAGGCGGAGCTCATGGGCGGCGGGTCGCGGGAAGGCACGGGCTACGGCGTCGCCATGGGCGGGCTCTTCAAGCTCTACGACATCTGGGAGCAGTCGACGGGTGAGTCCATCGACGACCTGACGAGCCACGCCCGGCTCTCGGTCCCGTACCTCACCCACGCGATCGTCCCCACGGCCGACCGGCTCGCCCCCATCGGCGATCACGCGCGCGACTCGACCGCTTCGCTCTTCGACTACCACCGCGACTACCTGCTCGCGCTCGGCTCGCTCTACCCGAGCGACCCCGCCGTGCTCGCCTCACGCACGCTCCTCGCTTCGAGCAGCGTGCCCGAGATGGGCCAGGGCTTCATGCGTTTCTCGGACTTCCTCTACGACCCCGCGGGGCAGCCGTCCGCGGGCCTCGAGACGCTCTACCCCGTCTACCACGCACAAGGCGTCGGTCACGTCTTCGGCCGGTCGGACTGGACGCCGAGCGCCACGTGGATGGGCCTCATCGCGGGCTCCTACTCGCAGAGCCACGCGCACCACGATCAAGGCTCGCTGCTCGTCTACCAGGGTGAGTGGCTCGCCTACGACGCAAACGTCGACTCGCACTCGGGGATCCGCCAGGAGGAGGAACTGCACAACCTGGTCCGCATCGAAGCCGGCGGGCAGGTGGTGCGCATGCACGAGGGCGCGCCGCCCACCGTGCTTCACGCCCTCGCTGACGACGCGCAGGTCTTCTACCTCTCGGCCGACGCCGCGCCCGTCTACGACGGGCAGGGCGTCGATCGCGTCGGCCGCGAGGTGGTGTGGATCAAGCCCGGGGTCTTCGTGGTCCGCGACGTCGTCGCGACGAGCGACGCCTCTGCGCGGCGCGTCTACCAGCTCAACACGCCCATCTCGCCGAGCGTCAGCGGCCGGCGGGTCACGATGGATGGCCAGAGCTCGAGCCTCGACCTCTTCGTCGTCGCGCCTTCCTCCGGACCGATCTCGACGGTCTCCTGGGCGAGCACGGACGACGACGTCCAGGCCGGCTATCGCATCGAGGTCGCGCAACAAGGTGACGCGACAGAGAGCTTCTTGACGGTGCTCGGCGTCGGGGGCGCCGTGACGAGCGCGTCGGGGTCGTCCACCTCGGCCACCGTCACGCTCTCGGACGGGCGCACGGCGACGGTATCCTTCTCCGACGGCGCAGGCCCCCACGTCGAGGTGACCGGCGCTGGTGGCTTCGTGCGTGATCTCCCCCTGACCGTTCAGACCCTGCCGTTGGAGGCGCAATGAATACCCGAACGCTCGCGTACGCGCTCGTGCCGCTCCTCCTCGCCTGTGGTGACGGGGCCGTCGGCGACTCCGAGGACGGGAGCGGCGCAGGCGCCGCTTCCGGGCCGACCACGGGGACCGACGGCTCGGGCGCCGGCTCGAGCACCGGCACGATGGGGACGACCACCGGCTCGAGCACGACGACCTCGGGAGCCGGTGGAGGCGTCTCGCTGCCGGACAGCGTCGACGTCGCGCTGGAGAACAACGGCGCGAGCGGGCAGACGCGGGTCAACTTCGCCGTCCCGCTTCCGCCCGGCAAGCTCTCCGACGACTCGCTTGTGCGCGTCACCGCAAACGGACAGGAGCTCGCCCGCGTCACGCGCGGTCTCGCGCGATATCCGGACCAGAGCCTGCGGAGCGTGCAGGTCCAGGTCGACGTCGATCCGGCCGCGAGCGCGACGCTCACGGTGGGCTTCGGCGAGGCGAGCCCGCTCGCGGCGCTCGAGCTCGTCCCCGTCGCGTCGACCCTCGTGTCCCCCGACGGCGAGTCGGGGCCGCTCGTCTACGCGGTGCTGCCGGCCACGTGGCTCTCTGCGTCGCGTGTCGCGGGGCCGCTCGTCCCCGAGGCCGACGTGGCGGGGACCGATCTCGACGCCTGGTCGACACATTGTGACTACGACAGCTTCGACACCGAGACCTTCCTCGCCGAAGGCGCAGACACGACCCGCGCGGTGTGGCTCTACGATCGGGGCACGGCGCTCTACCGCGGCTACGCGCGGCGCGGCACGACCGGGCCGCTCGCCTCGGCTTACCGCGAGACGAGCATGTTCAAGAACCGCATCACCGGCAGCGGGACGTCGGCCCGCAACGGCATCCCGCAGGGCGCGTCGGAAGACCCGAAGTACCAATACGCGCAGAACCTCGCGATCCACTACCTGCTCACCGGCGACGACTCGTTCCGCGAAGCGGCCGAGGCGATGGCGCTCGGCATGACCGAGCTCTGGCCGAGCCCCGAGTACGCGGGCGGCACCGACTCCTGGACCGAGCGCAACGCCGGCTTCGCGCTCCTCGCGTACACGTGGGCCGCGATGGTGAGCGACGACGTGGCCGACACGCTCTGGGCCGAGGCAGACGCGGCGGCCTCGGCCTACGTCGCCATCCAGGAGACGTACCCCGTCGGGTACGACGACCCGGACGCGCGCTGCTTCGCGCACCACGGCGACGCGCACGATCCGGAGGAGGGCATCCCCTACTTCGGCTGCAGCCCCTGGATGAGCGCCATCCTCGCGGACGGCCTCGACGCCTACGCGCGCGAGCGCGGCGGGGCTCAGGGCGACGCCGCGCGCCTCGCGCTCGTGAAGCTGGGGCGCATCATCGCTCGAGACGGCCTCGACGACACCGGCAACCCGCTCTACTGGATGGGCGTCGGCACCGATCAAGCGCTCCCGGACGACTACCTGGAGCACGTGGGCGAGAGCGCCTACACCGTCGCGCTGGCTTATGCCCACGACGGCAAGACGGACGCGGCGCTCGGCGCAGCGGCGAACGCCCTCGTGACCAAGTTCAGGAACGAGGGAACCGTCGGCCAGCTGCGGAGCTTCAACTGGCAGTGCCGCTCGGCGGTGATGACGCCGACCTTCCTCGCACCGTGAGCACCTCCCCCTCACGGAAGGTGAGGGGGGCTGGGGGGGTGAACCTGCAGCACCTCCCTCACCCAGCAAGGCGACGGGCCAGGGGCCCTCCACTCTCTCACGGCTCGAGCGTCAGGCTCACGCAGTCGACGAGCACCTCGGTCCCTTGTGGCGCGCTCGTCCCGTCGAACGAGATCGCGAAGAGCGCAGTGGTCCCGCCTGCCGAAGGCCAGGTGGCCTCGGCCGTGCGCCACCCGTCGGCGCCCTCGGCATCGGCCGCGTCGATCGCGAAGGGGACGGGTGCGGTCAGCTCCACGTCGTCGACGCGAACGAGCAGATCCGCCTCGACGAGGTCGGGCGCCTTCATGCGAGCGCGGGCGTGGTAGGTGCCCGCCCCCGCGCTCGGCAACACGCTGCGGAGCTCCGCGTAGCCGGCGCCCATGACCACGCGCGCGGACTGGCAGCCGCAGAACGGCGCCGTCGTCTCGGGCTCGAGCGAGCCGAGGCCCGAGGCGAGCCAGCCGAACACGCCCTCCTCGAACGAGCCGTTGGCGAGGAGCTCGGTGCCGGGCCCCGCGCCCTCCTCCGGCGGGCAGGCCCCGCCGCCGGCCCCGCCCTCGGAGAGCGAGCCGGTCGACGAGGTCTGCGCGCCTCCCGCGCCGCCGCCGCCCGCGGCGGCCTCGGTCGCCTCCTCCAACCCGAAGACGAGGTTACACGCCGTCGAGATCAGCGCGACGAGACCCAACGCCGCGCGCACGTCAGAACCTCACCGTCGCGTCGAATCGGCCGAGCCCGAGATCGAGCGAGGCGCGCGCCGTCTCGCCGGCCGCGTCGTTCGGCGCCGCCGCGAAGAGCACGATCCCCAGCGCCGCGACACCGACCCCCGTGAAGAACACCGCGGTGCCGACGTCTCCCAGCGATCGCGCGTCGCGGACGCCCGAGGCGTCGCGGCAGACCGGCGGTGACCCAGCGCAGCCGCCGCTGACAAGACCGTCATCGTAGCTCGACTTGGCGGCCGCACCGACGGCGCTGCCCGCGCCGACAGCGGCCAGTCCGACCAGGCCGATCGAGAGCCCGGCGATCCGCATCGGGGACCAGAACCCTCCCGTGGCGTCGGTCGACCGGATCGGCTGGCGCGCGTCGACCACCTTGCGCGGCCCAGGCTCGGGCGCACGGAGCTCCACGCGCGTCGAGCCCGGGCCTTCGGGGATCACCACGCTCTCCGTTCGGTCCCCGGTGCTCGTCGAGAGCCGCAGCGTTCGGGGCCCGGGATCCACAGGCAACCGCGACGAGAGCGACGAGCGCGGCTGCTCTCGACCATCGATCGTGAGCTTCGCCGTCGCGTCGGACGCGACGCCCGCCGGGATGGTGACCTCGAGGTAATGCAGCTTCCCTTCGAGGTCCGCGGCGCGTGCCTCCGCCTCGGAGGCGCGGTCCTTCTGACCCAGCTTCGTGGCGCGCGCGGCGACCTCCCGGTAGAGCCCCCACGCGCTCGCGCTTCGGCCGGCGCGCTCGTAGCACCTCGCGAGCACGAGCTTGCCGCCGAGCGCCTCGCCTCGCGTCAGCTCCACCGCGGCCTCGAGCTTGGGACAGGCCTCCGCCGTGTTGCCCGCTTCGAGCAGGTCGCTGCCTTGCTGGAACAGGACCTCCGCCTGCGCGCGCGCTTGCGGCTCGATCTCGTCGGCCCTCGCCGAACGAGGAGCCACGACCAACAAGGTGGCCAACATCGCCGCGCGGGCGCTCTGCATGCGAGCCTCACGTTACCAGAGCGGACGCGCTCAGAAGAGCGTCTCACGCCGCTTGGAGCTCGACGCGGGCGGTGTGGCGGTCGCGCGGGGCGGCCCCGGCGGTACGGCCGGTGACCTCGCCTCCGCGGAGGTGCTCGGGGCCGAACGTGCGCTCGGGACTGGCTCGACCTCGGGCACGTGGCCCGGTGGAGCAGGCGTCGAGCCCTCGGCGCGCGGCGCCGCCGAGGACGGCGCCTCCGCTGTCGCCGGCCCGCCGTCACCTCGAACGAGGAGCCAGACCGCGACGGTCGCGGCGGCGGCGATAACCACCGCGGCGACGACGCCCACCCCACGAGCTTGCGGACGCGCACCGGAGATCGCAGGCGGAGTCAGGGCTGGCGGTGTGGGCTGGGGCTCCGACCGCTCGGTGGTGGTGGAGACGGCCGGCTCGAGATCGTCCGTCCCGCGCGCCTCGATCGCAGACACGATCTCCGCGCGCTCCGCGAGCTCGGGTCCGAGATGCTCGCGTAGCCAGCTCGCGACCGTCTCGCGCGTCGCGAGCGGCACGCCCGCCGCCTCCACGGACGCCGCCATCTGCTCCGCCGAGGGGAAGCGTCGTGTCTTGTCCTTGGCGGTCGTCCGCGCGACGAGCTCGTCGACGGCGGCGGGGTGGCCGGAGGCTGCGGCGAGCGCGGGGAGCTCGGTCTCGATGATCGCTCGCATGATCACCGGGTCGGGGCCTTCGTAGGCGCGCCGGCCGCTCAGCATCTCCCACAGGCAGACGCCGGCGGCGTAGACGTCGGTCCGCGCGTCGACCGGCTCGCAGAGGACCTGCTCCGGCGCCATGTACGCGAGCTTCCCCTTGGTCTCGTTCGTGCGTGTGCGTCCCTGGATGCGGCCCTCCGCTTTGGCCACCCCGAAATCGAGCACACGTGTGGTCCCGTCGGAGCCGACGAGCAAGTTGTGCGGCGAGACGTCCCGGTGCACGAGGCTGAGCGGCGAGCCGCGCTCGTCAACCGCGCGGTGCGCAGCCGATAGGCCGAGGAGCGCGTCGTGGATGATCCGCAGGGCGATCGGCGCCGGGATGGGCCCCTTCGCGCGCGCGAGCACCCGGTTCAGCGAGAAGCCGGGCACGTAGGCCATCACCAGGAACACCTCCTCGCCGGCGGCCACGACATCGCTGATCCCGACGACGTTGGCGTGGTCGATCCGCGAGGCCAGCCGCGCCTCGTCGAGGAACATCGCGACCACCTCGGGATCTTTCGCGAGGTGGGGGTGCATACGCTTGACCGCGACCACGCGCGAAAAGCCGGCCGCGCCACGTTGCCGCGCGAGGTGCACCGTTGCCATGCCGCCAGCGCCGATCTCGGCGTGGACTTCGTAGCGTCCGCCCAGCAGCGGAGCCGAAGGCATGACCCGACTTTACGTTACAAGCGCACGAGGCCGCAATCCGTGGCCGAGAGGTCGACACGCGCGACGACCAGGGCTAAGCCGCCCTCGATGATCGAAGAGCACGACTACGTGGTCGTCGGCGCCGGCTCGTCCGGCTGCGTGGCCGCGTCCAAGCTCGCCGAGAGCGGAGCGCGTGTCCTCTTGCTCGAGCAGGGCGACCGCGCGGAAGACAACCCCGAGACGCTGCGCGCGGATGGCTACAAAGAGGCCTTCGTCAACGACCGGCTCATGATCGAGCGGTTCAGCTTGCCGCAGCCCGGCTGCGGCGGCCGGCGCATCTTCCTCGGCTCCGGCCGCGGCGCGGGCGGCAGCGGCGGCATCAACGCGATGGTCTACACCCGCGGCTCGCGGGAGGACTTCGACGCGTGGGGAGAGGGCTGGCGCTGGGACGACGTCCGCGCCGACTTCGAGGCGGTCGAGAAGGTCCTCGACGTCCGCAGGCGCACGCCGACCGCCTTCACCGAGGCGTGTATCGCCGCGGCCGAGCAGAACGGGTTTCGCCGCAAGGAAGACCTGAACGACGGCGATCTGGCGCGTGTGCTCGGCTACGAGTGGATGAACTTCCGCGGGGAGAACAGGCGCAACTCCTACGTCGCGTTCGTGAAGGATCGCCCGCGCGAGAACCTCGTGCTCCGGGCGAACGCGTCGGTGCGGCGCGTGGTGTTCGATCGCGATCGGCGCGCGGTCGCGGTCGAATACGATCGCGACGGCATCCGCGTGACCGCCAGGGCCCGCGCCGAGATCATCCTCGCCGCCGGCACGCTGGAGACCCCGCGACTGCTCCAGCTCTCCGGGGTGGGGGACGGCGAGCACCTCGCCTCGGTCGGTGTGCCGGTCGTGGCCGAGAGCCGCGGCGTCGGACAGAACCTCCACGATCACCCGAACGTGACGCTCTTCTTCAAGGGCCGCACCGACATCGACTGCTTCTACCCGCAGCTCTACGGCTTCACTCGCATCCGCGAGGCGCCCGGGGAGCCCGACGCCTGCCTCGTCTTTTACCCGGCTCGCTCGAGCCTCCGCGAAGGAATGATGCGGATGATCCCGGCAATGACGCTGCCCGAGGCCTGGCACCGCGCCGGCCGTGCGCCGCGCGCCATCCGGTCGGTCATCGGCGGCCTCTTCGATCAGGGCCCAGTCGAGCGCTTCATTCGCAAGGTGTGGGGCATCGTCGTGATCCTCGGGAAGCCGCAGAGCCGCGGCTTCGTGAAGATCGCCTCACCGCGACCGGACGAGCCGGCCATCATCGACCCGGCGTACTTCGCGACAGGCGACGACTTCGGCGTCATGCTGCGCGGGGTGAAGCTCGCGCGGGACGTGGCCAGATCGAGCGCGCTCGGGGCCATCGGCGCGACCGAGCTCCTGCCGGGCCCGATGGGCGTCGGGGAGCGCGGCGTCGCCGCCTTCGTCCGTCAGAACTCGATGACGACCTACCACTACGCCGGCACCTGCAAGCTCGGCGAGGACGCCTCCTCGGTCGTCGACCGCCAGCTCTCGGTGCGCGGCGTCAGCGGTCTCCGAATTGCTGACGCTTCTGTCATGCCCGTCGCGCCTGTCGCCGCGCTGAACGCGCCCAGCATGATGATCGGTCACCGGGCGGCGAGCTTCGCGTTGGCCGCGCGAAGCTGATAACCTGACCGGGTGCGTCCGAACGCGCCGCGCAATGTCGGCCGGTACGTGCTCTTCGATCCGATCGCGGCCGGAGGCATGGCGAGCGTCTATCTCGGACGCCTGAAGGGCGCGGCTGGCTTCGAGCGCACGGTGGCCATCAAATGCCTCCACCCGGGCCTCACGCGAGACGCGGAGACGGTCTCGATGCTGATCGACGAGGCGCACATCGCCTCGCGCATCCGCGCGCCCAACGTGGTCCCCATCCTCGACGTCATCTCGGAGGACGGCGAGATCTTCCTCGTCATGGAGTACGTCCACGGCGAGTCGCTCGCCAAACTGCTCCGCGAGGCCGCCCGCCGGGGTGACGTCGTCGCGCCCGCCCTCGCGGTCGGCATCACCGTGGACTTCCTCCGCGGGCTACACGCCGCGCACGAGGCGCGGGCGGACGACGGGAGCCCGCTCGGCATCGTGCACCGCGACGTCTCCCCCCAGAACGTGATGGTCGGCGCGGACGGGGTGAGCCGCATCGTCGACTTCGGGATCGCGAAGGCCGCGTCGCGCGCGCAGACCACGCAGGAGGGTCAGATCAAAGGGAAGCTCGGCTACATGGCGCCGGAGCAGCTACGCTCGGAGCCGGTCGACGGCCGGACCGACGCGTTCGCGGCGGCGATCGTGCTCTGGGAGATGCTCGCCGGGCGGCGGCTCTTCGAAGGCGACGACGCGGGGAGCATCGTCGGTCGCGTCTTGCTGGGGACCATCCCGTCGGTCACGAGCGTGCGCGCCGACGTCCCGTCCGAGCTCGGCGCCGTGCTCACCCGCGCGATGAGCCGCGACCCAGCCGAGCGTTATCCCACCGCGGCCGCCTTCGCCGACGCGCTCGCCGCGGCGGTGAAGCCGGCGCCGGCCGCCGAGATCGCGGCGTGGGTCGCCGACGTCGCTTCCGAAAGCCTCGCCGTCAAGGCGACTCGAATCGCGGGGCTGGCCGATCGAGCGGCCGAGCGCGAGGCTGCGCAGCGTGAAGAGGTGGAGACCGCGCGGACGCTCGCCGTCCCCGACGCGGACGCGACCGCCCGGTCGGTCACCCGCGACGACGTCGCTCCGCCACCTTCCGCGCCCCGGAGGCGCCCGCGGGGTTGGGCAGCCGCGCTCGTCGTCTTCGCGGTGGGGGCCGTCGTCGCGGCGGCGACGCTCCGTGGCCGGCAGGAAGATGACAAATCCGTAAGAACAGCCGAGGCGGCGGCCTCCGGCCCCTCGGTCACGCTTCCCGCGAGCGCAGCCTCCGTCGCGCGTGTGGCATCGAACGAGGCGCTTTCCCCTCATGTCTCGGCCGCGCCTGTCAGCAGCGCGAGCGCGGTCGCGCCCCGCGTCGCGGCGCCGGGGCGCGAGCCCTCGCAGCCCCCGCGCCCGCCGGCGGCCAAGCCCGCCTGTGATCCCCCGTACGTCGTCAAGAACGGCATCAAGACGTTCAAGCCCGAGTGCCTCTGATGCCTCCGAGCCGCGCCGGCCTCCCCTTCGCCCTCGCCCTCGCCGCCATGATCGCGGGCTGGCCCCGGGACACCCTGGCCGAGCCCGACGAGGCGGCCACGAAGGCCGCTTGCGTCGCGTCACACGTGCAGGCGCAAGAGCTCCGTCAGCGCGGCAAGCTCCTCGAGGCGACGCGCGCGCTGGAGGCCTGCAGCGTGGAGGCCTGCCCCGCGCTCGTCCGGAAAGACTGCGTCGCCTGGGCGGAGAGCTGGCAAGACGCCATCCCCACCGTGGTCGTCGAGGTTCACGACGCGAAAGGCGACGAGGTCTCCGACGTGCGGCTCTATGTCGACGGCACGCTCGTCGCCTCGTCGCTCGACGGCCGCGCGATCCGCCTCGATCCCGGGGCGCATGAGCTCCGCGCGATCTTGCCCGACGCGACGGAGCAGAAGACCAAGCTGCTCTTGCGCGAAGGCGAGCAGCGGCGACGTGTCGTCCTCGGCTCGCCGCCCGCGAGCGAGAGGCCCCTCGGTGCGCCGCCTCGTCGCTATGAGCCCGCAATCTGGGGCCCGCTCGCCGCCGTCGCGGGGGTCGGCACCGTCCTCTTCGCTGCGATGGGGGGCGTCGGGAAGGCAAAGGAGTCCGAGCTCGACGCGTGCGCACCGCGTTGTGTCGCGGAGGACGTCGACGAGATGCGCCGCTACTACCTCGTTGCCGACATCTCCCTCGGCGTCGTGGCCGCCGGCGCCGCCGCGACCGCGCTCTACTTCGCGATCGCCAGCGCCGTCGGCGCGCCGGACGAGAGCCCGCCGGCGAGCGTGTACATCGCGCCGACGCTCGGCGGCGCGGCCTTCGGGCTGCGGCTGACGGTTCCGGGCCTCTGATCCGCGGCGCGCGCCCGTGACCCCGTGTATAACGGAGTCGCCTCCCCGATGTCCCCGCCGCCGCGCGATCCCTCCCGAGCTCCGCCGACCGGGGCTTCGGGCCTGCCCGTCGAGATCGAGGCGCCGACGAAGCAGCAGCAGGACGACTCCGCGCAGCGTCGGCCTCGCCTGCTCGTCCATTGGGACGGCGGGTTCATCGCGCGCGATCTCCCGACCGAAGGGCAGCTCACGTTCGGGCGCTCGCGGGAGTGCGAGGTCGCGATCGACGACGCGTCCGTCTCGCGTCGTCACGCGCGGCTCGTCCTCGGCCCGACGTGGACGGTCGAAGACCTCGGCAGCTCGAACGGGACGCGCGTCGCCGGACAAGCGTTGAAGCCGAACGTGCCTACCCAGCTCCGACCTGGTGATCTGCTCGAGGTGGGGTCCGCGCGTGTCCTCTTCGACGCGCCCGTCGCCGTCCGCCCCAGCCCCGACGCGACGCCTCCCCGCTCGCCCGCGCGCGGAGCACATCCGACCACGACGCTCGGCGGCGCGCTCAGGTTCGTCGAGCTCGCCGCGCCGACGCCCTTGCCGGTGCTCCTGGTAGGCGAGACCGGAGTCGGAAAGGAGGTGGCCGCGCAGACGCTCCAGCGCCTCGGTCCGCGCGCGAACGGCCCCTTCATTCGCGTGAACTGCGCCGCGCTGACCGAGGCCCTCGTCGACAGCGAGCTCTTCGGCCACGAAAAAGGCGCGTTCACCGGGGCACAGCAGGTCAAGCGCGGGCTCATCGAGGCGGCCGACCGCGGCACGTTGTTCCTCGACGAGGTGGGGGAGCTGCCGCTCGGAACGCAGGCGAAGCTCTTGCGGGTGATCGAGAGCGGCGAGGTGACGCGTGTCGGGAGCGTCGCGCCGCTCTCGGTGGACGTCCGCGTGATCGCGGCGACGAACCGGGATCTCGTCGCCGAGGTCGAGCGCGGTAGGTTCCGTCGCGACCTGCTCTTCCGCTTGAACGCGGTGACGATCACCATCCCGCCGCTCCGCGACAGAAAAGACGAGATCCCGCTGCTCGCCGAGAGCTTCGCGGCGGAGGCGTCTCGCAGGCTCGGCAAGGCTCCCGTCGTCATCGCGCCCGATGGGATGGCGCGCCTCGTTTCGTATGCGTGGCCCGGCAACGTCCGCGAGCTCCGGCACGTGATCGAACGAGCCGTCTTCTTGTTCCAGGCCGATCCGATCGGGCTCGAGCACCTCCCGGCGGAGCTCGCCGGTGCGGCTCCGGTCGCCGCCGCGCCGCGCTCCGCCCCTCACCCTGCGTCGAGCTCGGCCCCGGCGGACGAGCGCCAGCGCATCCTCGACGCGCTGGCGCAAGCTGCTGGTCATCAGGGCCGCGCGGCCGAGATCCTCGGTATCTCCCGGCGCACCCTGGCCGACCGGCTCGACGACCTCGGCGTGCCGCGCCCGCGCAAAGGGCAGCCCCCGGCGAAGCGCTGACCTTGGGCGCGCGCTCAGCGTTCGTCGGCGCCGACGTCGGGCGCGGCGCCGTTGTCGTGTGGCTCTCCGTCGATGTCCAAGCCGGCCGACTCGGCGAGAACGCCGCGGTCGATGGCGTCCGTCGCGCTCGACGTGAGGTGGACGTCGAAGCCGGCTGCGTCCACGAAGTAGCTCGTTACGTCGGGGACCTCCACGTTCGCCGCCTCGACGCCGGGGATGGCACCGTCCCGGAGCGTGAGCGGGCCGAGGTGGAGGTTGTTCTGCAGCACGACGTCCGTTCCGGGGTAACGGCGATCGATCGCCGAAAAGAGGATCGTCCCCAGGTGGATCACCGTGTTGTGCACGACGTCGGGGCGCCGCGCGTGGTTCAGCTCGATCCCGGTGTCGAAGCAATGTGGGTTGCCCACGACGACGTTGTTGCGAAGAACACCGTCGTAGTGATCGACGGTCACGTCGGGGTAAGGCGTGTCCGCGTAGGCTCGCGGCGGCGTCGACGTGATCGTGTAGCCGAGCGCGATGCCGCGCGCGACGTCGAGGAAACGCGAGCGCTCGATCGTCGTGTCGCGGGCCCCACCCGAGAACACGACACCGATCCCCGAAGAGGAGCAGTCCGCCGTGGAGAGGACGGGCGGGGCGCCGCAATAGAAGCCCACGAGCTCCGAGTCGGTGAGCACCCACCCGCGCCCGCCCGTGACCGAGATCCCGCTCACCAGGTCGGTCGAGCACGAGGCGCCGCGCCCTGCGTCGGTGAGCTCGAGCCGAGAATCCTCGACCCGACCGCAGTCGGTGTACCCGTTTTCGGCCGGAGCCTGGAGGAACGCCTCGCCGCCGTCGACGACGTGGACTCCGCAGAGCCGCGGTCGCTCCACGACCGTGCCGAGCCCGCCGCCGATGCTGATCGCGGTCTCGCTCGCGTTCTGGATGGTGATGCCCGACAGCGTGACGTCGGAGGCAGCGATCGCGACGATGACGGGGAGCTGGCCACCGTCGATGACGACGTCGTCAGCGACGCCCGTCGTGGACCTCAGCGTCACGCCGCTCTTCTTGAACGAGAGGACGGCGGAGAGGTTGTACGTCCCCGGCTCGAGGGCGATGGTGTCGCCCGGCGCTGCGTTGGCGACAGCGGCCGGCAACATCACGGCCTCCGCCTCGGAGAGTGTGACGGTCGGGGCCCGCGCGGGCGCCTCACACGACGGCGCGGGCTCACAGGTGGTGGCGCCACCGCCGCCGCCGCCACCGCCGCCGCCGGCACCGCCGCCGCCCGTGCCGCCATCGCCGAGGAAGTAGTCGTCGTCGGGCGCGAGCAGCGAACAGGCCGCTGCCCCGAGCGCGATCGAGAGCACCAGCGCCGGCGTGGGGCGGGACCTCACCGCCGCGAATCTATCAGGCCGACGCGAGCAGAGGCAGAGGCTGGGTCGCGCTCGCGAGATCCCACTGGTCGAAGACGTTGCCCGAGAGGTCGCCGATGCCCGCCTGTCCACCCTGCTCGTAGTCGGCCGCCTCGAGCCCCATCGCCTGCGCGAGCGAGACGAGCAACGAGTTGTAGGGCCGACCGCGGTAGTCGGTCGGCTCACACGTCGGATTGCCCTCGTACGAGTAATAGACGCAGTTGCCCGACCCGTCGGGGTTGACCTGCCGGTAGTCGATGTACCGTCCCATCTCGAAATGGCGGGTCGCGCCGGCGAGCAACACGGGCGCGTTGTAGGGCACGTGCGCGTCGAAGCCGTTGCAGCCGTCCTCGTTGCCCCAATACGCGAGGGTGTTGTCGAGGTAGGTCGTGGCCGTCACCGGATCTTCGATCAGCGAGTCGAGATCGCCGAGGATCTTCGCGACCTGCGCGGCGTAGTGCCGGTTGATCGCGGCGAGCTGGGGGATGGCTCCCTGATCATACGGCGCCGCGTGGGACAGATCGTGGTGGCTGAGCCGAAGGTCCGTCCCGGGGCAGAGCATGAGGGTCGCCACGCGCGTGCGGTCGCAGAGGAACGCGGCGGTGATGAGGCTCGAGATCGTCTCTGCGGCCTGATCGAGCGCCTCCTCGCTGTCGAGCGGCGCGTCGGTCGGGGCTCCGGGCTTGTCGCAGGCGGCGCCGACCACGCCGAGCCGCGAGCGGAGGTCGGCGAGGAAGTCGCGATGGTCCTCGAGCCGCTTCTTGTCCTCGCCGCCGAGCCGCTGGTGTTTGGAGACCGCGCCGTAGGTCTCCTCGAGTCGCGCCAGGAGGTCGAGCTTCTTCGTGGCGCGCTCCTGCGCGCCGGCGTCGTCCGGCGGAACGAAGTCGCCGAAGAGCCGCTGGTAGATCGCGGCAACCGACGTCTGGTGTGGCACGTCTTGCAACGACGCGTCGACCGAGCAGCTCGTCTCGGCCTGGTAGTCGTATTTCACCAGCGCGTGGATCGACCGAACGGCGGGCGCGGTCGGGTAGACCTTGGGTGAATACGCGAGGATCTGGTCCAGCGTGACGAACGGATTGACGAGGCTCCCGCTGAGCGGCGTCGCCGCGCGGTGTCCGCCGGCCTTCGTGTTGACGAAATCGAGCCCGCGGATGAGCGCGAGCTTGGGCAGGAGCGGATCCAGCTCGGGACCACACGCGGCCGACAGGCCTCCTTTGCCTGCATAGTCGGCGAGCGGAGCGTTGCGCACGAACGTCCCGCGTTGCGTCCACGCCGGAGGATCGGCCGGATGCCACACGGCGGGCTGCTGGCCGTTGGCGGAGAAGAAGAAGAGGAACCGCTTGGCGAAGGTGGGCTCTCCCGCGGCGCGGCTCTCGCCGACGAGAGAAGGGAGATACGGGAGGGCGAGGGCGCTGCCTGCGCCTAGCAGCCATTTGCGCCGGCCGATCGGGGAAGAAAAACGAGCTCTCATCGTCGCCTCGAGATCAGGGGGCCTGCCGGTGGTAGCGAAAGGTCGGGTGGAGCGGGGCCGAGGTGAAGAGCTCGCGGAGCCCGCCCGTGTCGTCTGCTTCTCGCAGCGCCTCGACGATCGGCGCGTCCTCCGCGCTGTCGCGGCGGCCGGCGGCGAAGCGGAGCCATTGCCTCGCGAAGCAGCGCCGCACGGCGTCGCTCTCGGCGAGCGCCTGGGCGAGGCCTGACGCTCCGTCCACCACGACGGGCGCGCCGTCTCCGAGGTCCACCTCGACCGTCGCGTCGATCGGCAGCTCGTTCACGACCGCGCCCGTCGCGTCGACGACGGGCTCGGTCTGGCGCACGCGCCCGAGCGTGTCGAAGCCCTCCAGCGCAAAGCCGATCGCGTTGATGCGCGCGTGACAGGACGCGCACGTCGCGCCGCTCGTCTGATCGGTCCACCGCTCGCGCGCGGTCTTGCTCGCGTCGAACGGCGGAGGCTTGATCTGATCCGGCGGGACCTCGGTCGGGGCGGGCAGCTGGATGTCGTCGCAGAGGATTCGCCGTCGCACGCGCGCGCCGCGGCGGATCGGGTGCGTGATCTCGCCGGTGTCGATCAACATCGCGGCGCGGCCCACGGCGCCGGCGCGCTCGGGAGGGAGCGTCCCTGCGCCGCCCTCGACGCCGTAGACCTCCGCGAGCGGACCGGCCGCGACCGAGGTGCCGCGCCCCGCGAAGAGGTCGGAGATCCCACCTGCCTCGACGAAGGCCTGGCCGACGAGGAAGTCCTCGAGCTCCGCGGACGCGAGCGCAGGGAGCGCCGCGCCGTCGATGCCCGCGAGGAAGCCAGCCGACTGCTGCGGCGTCGCGACCTTGTCGAGCTGCAGCCACTCGCGGAAAAACGTGGCGGCGTGCTCTTTCGCGCGCGGGTCGGCGGCCATGCGCTCGATCTCCGCGGCGAAGCCTTCCTCCGTGTCGAGCGCGCCGCTCGCGGCGGCGTCGAGGAGGACCTCGTCCGGCGTGGTTCCCCAGACGGCGTACGCGAGGCGGGTGGCCAGCTCGAAGCTCGTCAGCGCAAAGACGCCGGGCTCGTTCGTCTCCGCTCCGTCCAGCTCGAGCCGGTACAGAAACGGCGGCGCGGAGAGGAGGTGGAGGAGCGCGAGCGCCACCCCGTCTTCGGGCGTGAGCGTCGCTCCCGAGTCGTAGGACGCGATCAGGTCGGCGATCTCGGCTTCGGAGAGCGGCCTGCGCCACGCGCGCCTCCCGAAACGCGCCGCGAAGCCGCGCACGCACGCCTGGTCCGGCGAGGCGTCACCCAGACACGGCTCGAGCGCGGCGCGCGCCGCTGGATCGCGCGCGACCGCCTCGGCCACCGCGTCGGCGAGGCGGAAGCTCCCCTCCACGTACGCGGCGCTCACGTCGCCTGCCATCGTGGTGAAGCCGTCTTTCACCTCGTCGCTCGGCAGCCCTGTGAGCTCGAGGGCGGCTGCGTCGACCGCGGCGTCACCGACGAGATCACGGAGCGTTCGTTCGATCTCGGCTCGCGTGAGGCGCCGCTGGCTCGAGAAGGCCAAGCTGTCCGCGTCGACGGGCAGGTCCGGACGCCCATCTGCCGCGCCGCCGTCCCCGATCTCGCCGACGCAGCCGGCGCAGGCCAGGCCAACGAGCGCGGCCCCGAGTCCAGTCTTCGCGCGCCTCACGGGACCTCGTCGGCGCCGAGGTCGGGCGCGCTCGGATCGTGTGGCTCCCCGTCGATGTCGAGGCCGGCGTCCGGATGGGGGACGCCCGCGCCGAGGGCGCTCGATGCGGCGCCCGAGAGGTGCAGATCCCCCGCGGCCGGGTCGACGAAAAATGACATCGGTGTGTCCTCGAGGTTGTTCGAGACGTCACCCGTGGCGCCGTCGCGCTGGGTGATGCGCGTCGTCAGGTTGTTCTTGATGACGGCGACCGTGCTCGGGAACCGGTAGTCGATCGAGCTGAAGAACGCGGCGCCGCCCGGCGTCACGACGGTGTTGTGCACGACGACCGGCTCGCGCGCCTCGTCGATCTCGATTCCCGTGTCGAAGTAGTCGATGTCCGCGTAGACGAAGTTGTTGCGGACGATACCGTCATAGTGCGCCAGGTCGGCGCCGTCGTAGGGGCTGTCGGGGTAGACGCGGTCACCCGTGCCGCCGCCGAGCCCCAGGCCGACCCCCCGGGCGCAGTTCGTGATGACGTTGTCCTCGACCACCGTGTCGCGTGAGCCCTTCCAGAAGTGGACCGCGTGCTCGGCGAGGCCGCCGTTCTCGCAGTAGATCCCGTCGAAGCGGTTGCGCGCCACGACCCACCCCCAGGCGCTGTGCACGTCGATCCCGCCCGTGTAGCAGCCCCCACAACACGACTCGACGTTCGGCCGGCCCTGGTCGGTCATGAGGAACGTCGAGCACTCGACGCGGCCGTCGTCGACCCAGCCGCCGTCACCGACGGGGTTCACCTTCAGGAACTGCTCGCCACCGTCGACGAGCCGGGCCCCGTACAGACGGAAGCCCGTGATGGTGGAGCCGTCGCCGGGCGGGAAGACGTGGACGGGGTGATCGACGGCTCGTGTGATCGTGACGTGTGCGATCGTCACGTCGCTCGCGGTGACCTGGAAGATCTCGCTTACCGCGTAGCTGCCGTCGAGCACGACGCTCGTCGCGTCGTCGCTCGCGGACCGCACGGTGACGCCGGGGCTCCGCAGCTGGAGGATCGTGCCGACTGCGTACTTGCCGGAGGCGAGCCGGATCGTCGCGCCCGCCGGCGCGTCGTAGACGATCGAAGGCAGGCTGGACGCCTGGCTCGGGTCGACGTCGACGATCATGCCGGTCGGCGCATCGAGCGCCGGGCAGTCCACAGGCGTCACGGTCCCGCCGCCTGCCCCGGTGGTGGAGCTGCCGGTCGACTGCGACCCGGTGGACGAGCCCGTCCCGCTGCCGGTCCCTCCGGGACCCGCGCCAGGGCCGCTCGTCGAGCCCGTCGAGGCGCTCGCCCCGCTCCCGCCCGTCCCGGTCGCGTCGTCCCCGCAGGCAGGCAAGACGAGGAGGACGGCGGTGACGAGCCCAGAGGAGGAGAGAGCGCGAAGCCCGCCTGAAAAGAAGGTCACGCCGTCCCCTTCGCACGAGGTGTGCCGCGCGCCGCACCCCCCAAAACCCCTCGAAAAGCCCGGTCTCGCCGGCGCGTTGCACCAGTCGTGAAGGGGGCCTTCCCCAATGGAGAAGGCGCGCGGCCCGCTCGCACGCGCGGACCTATACTTCGAGCAATGACCGCGCTGACGCTCGCCCTCCTCGAGCTCCCGGCCCGGTACGCGCGGCAGTCGGAGGCGCTCGCCGACGCGGCCCGGCTGCTCGAGGAGCGTCCTTGTGATCTCGCGCTCCTGCCCGAGTGCGCGCTCACCGGGTACGTGTCGCCGGAAGGGGACTTCGACCTGTCGCCCTTTGCGGAGCCCCTTGGACGCAGTACGCAGCTCGAAGGGCTCACCGAGCTCGCGCGCCGAGCGGGCTCGGTGATCGCGGGGCCGCTGGTCGAGCGTGACGAGGGACGTCTCCACAACGCCTTCGTGGTGGTGACGCCGGACGGGCAGCTCCTCTCGACGTACCGCAAGCGACACCCCTGGTTCCCGGAGACCTGGGCGACGCCCGGGGCGGAGCCTCACCCGGTCTTCACCGTCGCGGGGATCACGTTCTCGATCGCGATCTGCTTCGACATCCACTTCCTCGCGCGAGAGGGGCGGGAGGCCCTCGCCGCGAGCGACGTGCTCCTCTTCCCGAGCGCCTGGGTCGACGACGGTCCTCGCGACCTGCGAAGAGGGATCCTCGGCCCGCTCGCGCGGGCGCACGACGTCGTGATCGCAAACGCGAACTGGGGCGTCGGTGACCCGCGCGTTCGAGGGCAGGGCCGCTCCCGTGTGGTCTTCCCGGATGGCCGCGTGACGATGCTCGACCTCGAGAGCGGAGGGCGCCGGCTGGACGTTCTTTGCTCCAAAAAAGATCGCGACCCTCGGCGCGCCGCCTCGTCTGGTGGGTGACCCAAAAACGGCGGGGTGATCCAACCCCTCCTCGAGGAGCTCGCCATGTCTTCCAAACGTCTCGCCCCCATTTCCGCCGCTCTCGTCCTCGCGCTCGCGTTTCCTCTCACCGGGTGCTCGAAGGACGGCGCATCGACCGAGAAGTCGAGCGCCGGCGCGAGCGGCTCGTCCTCGCCCGCCGCGACCAGCAAGCCCACGGACGCCGCCAAGTCCACGAAGCCGTCGGCCGACACGAAGCCCACGGCGGACGCGAAGCCGGCCGCGAAGGCCGAGGACATCAAGGTCGACCTCGTGGCGATCCTCGGTACGAAAAAAGACGGATGGAGCCCCAAGCTCATCGGCGGGCTCAAGCGGGGGATGAAGCCGGACGAGGCCGCGAAGGTCTTCCCCGGCGCCGACAAGGTCAGCAAGTTCGGCTTCGCCGAGGTGCCGATCGAGGGTCAGCCCGGTGTGGACGGCCTCAAGCTCTATTTCGCGAAGGACAAAGACGGTGTCCCGAGCGAGCTGCAGTCGGTCAAGCTCCAGTTCTCGCCCGCGCTCAACAACGACACGTTCTGGGCGGAGCTGTCGAAGGCCTGTATCGAGCGCTACGGAAAGGCCGACGACAAGGAGCTCGAGAAGCGGCTCGTCACGTGGGTCGGACCGAAGAGCGGCATGGCGCAGCTCGTGAACGGACTGACCGAGAACCACGGCTTCACGCTCGACGTCACGCTGCAGCGCTGACCGAGCGACTCGGACGTATCACGTGTGGGGGGCCTCAAGCCGCGGCCGAGTAGCGCGAGATCACCTCCACGAGCTCCACGAGCTTGATCGGCTTTCGCAAGCTGCCAGCAGCCCGGAGCGCGCGGCGTTCTCGCTCGACGTCGGCGTCGGCGCTGACGAGCACGATCGGAATGCCGGCGAGCTCGGGATCGGCGAGCTGTGCCTCTCGGAACTCCCGCCCGTCCATGCGAGGCATCATCAGGTCGAGCAAGATCAACACGGGCCGCGTGCTGCCGCTGCGGAGGTACTCGAGCGCCTGGTCTCCGTCCTCCGCTCCAGCCACGGCGAAGCCCTCGTCCGAGAGGACGTCGAGCAGGCTGCTCCGGATGTCTTCGTCGTCCTCGACCACCAGGATGGTCCCCTTCATGGGCCGCCTTCTCCTGCCTCTCCAGCGTAGCAGGCCACGGAGCGTCGCGAGCCGAGGTCACACCTCGAGCGCGGTGTGACAATGCGCCACGAGCGTGCGCTCGAGTTGGCGTCATCCGGGCGCGTCGCCCGAGCAACGGCCGCTCGGTTACTTCCCCAGCGCGCGTTTGACCGCGGCCCCGACGAGGTCGCGAGAGATGACGCCCAGGTGATCGGCGCCCTCGACCGTCCACAGCTCGACGGGCTCGCGGCAGCCTTCGTAGGCCTCGATCCGCGTCTCGTCCCCTTCGAGCTTCTTCACGAGATCGCGCCGCGTCGGCGCGCCCAGTGCTCCGCAGCCGTTGTGGAGCCCCCAGGTCGCCGCAGCGTCGGCCGCCGAGGAGACCACGCGCGACGCGTCACGGAGCACGGGGCCGCCGCGGTAGGGGACGACCGCGTCCGCGTCGCCGTGGATGATGACGGTACGGACAGGATGCGTCGGCTTGCAGGGCGCGTCCGTCGGTCCGGGCACCGCGCCAGCGATCGCGACGATGCCGGTGACGCGCGGGACATCGCACGCGAGACGATGCGCCATGAACGCGCCGTTGGAGAAGCCAACGACGATGACCGAGTCGAATCGGGCGCCGCCACCCTTCTCCAGGGCGTCGGGCAGGCTCCCGATCTGCCCGAGGTGGTCGGGCGCGAGGCCGTCGAAGTCACAACACGCCGCACCGGCGTTCCAGAAGCGGCGACCGCGTCGGTCGAGCGTGCCGTCGGGCACGGCGAACGAAAAGTGAAGATCGCGCGCCAGCGTGGGGACGCCGAGCCCGCGCTCGAACCCGGCGCCGCTGTCGCCGAGCCCATGCAAGAAGAGGACGAGGGGGCGCGCGTCCGCCGGCGCGATCCCGGGCGGCGTGGCGACTTCCGCTCTCTCGAGAGCGGGGCTGGTCCCGATCGCATCGCCCGAGCCCTGAAGCACCGGCGCGCTCTCCGTGAGCCGCGGGGAGGTGCTCGCGCTCGGGGGCGCCTCACAGGCGGCGGCGGTCGCCGCCAGCGAAGCCGAGACGATGGAAGCAGCGAATCCCGGGCGAACCATGCGCCCGGGATTCTACACTCGCCTCGCCGCGCGCTTCGTCAGAAGAGCTCGCAGCCGAGCACGGACATGTCGTCCTGCGTGACGCAGATGTCGCCTTGGCCGGCTCCGGCGTCGAACAGGTCCGGGTCCGCCGCGCCGTCGAGGTAGTCGTCGCCGTCCTCGCCGAGCAGGGTGTCCGTCCCGTCGTCGCCGAACATCCAGTCGTTGCCGAACCCGCCCTGGATGAGGTCGTCGCCGCCGTTTCCGTAGAAGGCGTTGTCGCCGTCGTCGCCGATGAGCCGGTCGGCGCCCGAGCCCCCGTGGGCGCCCTCGACGTTCACGAGCTGGTCGGCCTCGATATCCTCGCCGTCGTCGGCGGCGCAGTCGCAGCTCGGCGCGGTGCAGCCCGTCGTCTCGATCGCGCTGCACAGCGTGACCACCACGGGCTTCGAGCGGTCCGCGTAGCTCATCTCGTCGTGGCCCGCGCCGCCGTTGATGACGTCCGAGCCGTCCATCACATCGCCGCCGAAGAAGGTGTCGTCTCCCTCGCCGCCGAGCAAAACGTCCCGACCCGCGCCCCCGTCGATGTAGTCGTTGCCCGGTCCGCCGTCGATCGTCTCGTCGCCGTCGGTGCCGTGGAGCTCGTCGTCCGCTTGACCGCCGACCAGGCGCTCGAAGTTGCCGAGCGCGATGTCACCCTCGTCGAGGCCGCCGTCGTTCATCTCGTCGTCGAAGGTGACGGTCACGCGCTCGGTCCGCTCGGAGTAGTCGAGCGTGTCGGTGCCATTGCCACCGTCGAAGAAGTCGCTCGCGTCGATCTCCGGCGAGGCGAAGAGGCGATCGTCGCCCTCGCCGCCCTCGATGCGATCGAGCCCGCCGCCGCCGCGAAGCTGGTCGCTCCCTGCGCCGCCGCACGCGGTGAGGTCGATGCCCGTCTGGCCCCAGCCCTCGTGTGCGCCGTCGTAGACGTCGTCGCCGAGCCCGAGGCTCGCGACCAGGCTGGTCGCGCCCGAGATGACGCCCTCCGCCTCGCCGTCGCCGTCGAGATCGACGAGCATCCCGCGCTCGGACTCCCCTGTCGCGACGCTGTCGCCGTCGGACGACCCGCGGATCGAGACCGCGTTCTCGCCGGCGCCCAGGTCGATCATGAGGCCCGTATCGCCCGCGAGGGCAAGCATTCCCGGCGTGCCTTCGCCGAGATCGATCTGCAGCGTGTCGTTGCCGGCGCCGCCCGTGATCTGGATCGCGCCGCTCTTCCCGAACTGGATGGGCGCGCCGTTCGATGCCGTGCACCGGACGCCGTTCACCGCGAGGCCGCCCTCCGGGAAGGAGACGCGCGCCGGGGTGCCCGAGATGTCGAGCACGACGTGGCCATCGAGGCCCTCCGCCGCGCTCTCGCAGCCGGACACCGGCTTCGCCTTGGCGAAGACCTCGGGGTTCAGCCCCGGGTAGTCGGGCTCGGCGTTCGCGCCGCCGAGCACCGCACACGAGGCGGCGCCGGGGAAGGGCGTCGGATCCTTGTCCGTGTCGTCGTCTTCCCCGCAACCGGTAAACGCGCTGCCGAGCGCCGCGACAAGTACCACCCAACTCGACTGCATCCGGAGCCCGCTCGCCATGTCCGACCTCTCGTCTTTGCGCGCGCGACGGCTCGTTGACGCCCGATCGTCATCCCCATGACGCCGAACTCGAGCTCGTTCTTGAATTCCGCCGCGTTTCATCTTCGTCGACAGTCCTGTTAGCGACCGGCGTGCCAGTCGCGCCCTTCTCGTCCCCCACAAAACGCCGAACCCCCCTCCACGAGAGTGGAGGGGGGCAGGGGGGGAGGAACCGACAGGGAGAACGCTTCAGCCTGTCGAGACCTGCCTGTCCTGGCTCATCGCCTGTCTTATCTCACAGCTCGCAGGCGACCTGCGCCACGAGGTCGCTGCCGTCGCCCACACAGATGTCACCGTCGCTGTTGCCGCCGTCGATCGCGTCGTCGTCGGCGCCGCCGTCGATGTAGTCGTCGCCGTCGCCGCCCTGGAGGTCGTCGTCGTCGTCGTCACCGTAGAGCGTGTCGTCGCCCGCGCCACCGATGATGACGTCGTCGCCAGCGCCGCCTTCGAAGGTCTCGGCTGCGCTGCCGCCGGTCAGGTTGTCGGCGCCGGAGCCGCCCATGGCCCACTCGAAGTTGGTGACCTTGTCGGCTTCGCTGCCCTCGCCGTCGTCGTCCGTGCAGGCAGACGCCGTCGAGGTCGGCAGGCCCGTGTTGTCGTTTGCGTCGACGCAGAGCGTGAGATCGATCGTCGCGGTGCGCGACGCGTAGCTGATTGTGTCGGTGCCGGCGCCGCCGTTCATCACGTCGTTCCCGCCGCCACGAGCGATGGTCGCGGTGTAGGAGGCGTCGTTGCCCGACTCCAGGAAGGTGTCGTCGCCGGCGTCGCCATTCATCGTGTCGTCGCCGGTGCCGCCGACCAGGGTGTCGTTGCCCGCGCCGCCGTTCAGGGTGTCGCCGCCCGGGCCGCCGTGGATCTCGTCGTTGCCCGTGCCGCCGGTGATGGTGTCGGCGCCAGAGCCGCCGAGGACGACCTCGAGGTCGGTGAAGACCTTGTCGGCTTCGCCGGTCTCGCCGTCGTTGGCGTTTGCGTCGATGGTGATGGTCAGGGCCGCGGTGCGGTCCTGGTAGTCCGCCGTGTCGGTGCCCGCGCCACCCGCGAGCGCGTCGCCGCAGTCGGACGCCGAGCGCATGTCGAACGTATCGTCACCATCACCGCCGTTCAGCACGTCGACGTCGCTCGCGCAGGTCGCGTTGCCGGGGCCGCCGTCGATGATGTCGTTGCCGCCGTTTCCGTTGATGGTGTTGCTCACGTCGCTGCCGCTCAGGGTGTCGCCCGCGGACCCGCCGTTGATCTTCTCGACCGTGTAGGTCACGTCGTCGTTCTCACCGGCGAGGCCGTCGTCCCCGTCGGCGGTGGTCTTCGTCGCCGCCGACAGGCCGAGGGCAGCGAGGCCGGTGCCGCTCACGATCTGGATCGAGCCGGTACTGGCGGTCGGAGAGGTAAGGACCAGGTGGTTGCTCGCGTCCAGCGAGGCGATGGTCGCGCCCGCGGCCGCGTTGATCTGCGAGACCACCGCGTCCTCGTCGGCCGGAGTCGCGAAGGTGGTGGTGACGTTGGAGCCGCCGTCGACCTTCATGACGAGGGTCTTCGCGTCGAGGCCGGTCGGGTAGGTGAGGGTGGTGAGGTCGACGGTGCCGGTTGCGACCGCGTAGAGCGGCCCGATGTCCACGGTCAGCGCCGCGGTGCGGTTGGTGTACTCCGCCAGATCGTTGCCCGCCTCGCCGTAGAAGGTGTCCGAGCCGTCGTCGGCGACAGCGCTCTTGAAGGTGTCGTCGCCTGCGCCGCCGTAGAGCTTGTCGTCTCCGTCGCCGCCGTTCAGCTCGTCGTTGCCGTCGCCGCCGTAGACGATGAGGTTGGTCGTCGCGGCCACGAGCGAGGTCACGGATGCGTCGAAGTTCGTCGCGCTGATCGAGCCGCCGCGGGCGTGGAAGGTGTCGGCGCCGCCCAGCGTCGAGACGGTGATGGCGTCGGCCGCGATCACGCGGATGTCGGCCTTGTTGTCGTTCGTCATGTCGAAGTAGACGTCGCCGGCGGCGCTGTTGCCGACCTGGTACTTGTCGGCGCCGCTGGTGCCGCGGACCATGAAGCTGTCGGTCCCGGTGCCCATGTCGACGGTGACGCCGCCCGAGGTGCCGTAGATGGTGGTGCCGAAGCTACCGGGGAGGTTGTCCCAGATGACCTTCTCGTTCGCGGCGGTGCCGGTGACGGCGATCTTGCTCACGTTGGTGGTGGTCAGCGGGACGCTCGCGGTGCTGACACATTGCCAGCCGTTGACCTGGATCTTGCCGCTGCCGGCGCTGACGACGATCGTCGTCACGCCGCCGCCGAGCGCCAGCGTGAGCAGCTTCGTGGTGGAGTTGTAGCCGCTCGACCCCGCGGTCGAGCAGGAGGGGAGAGGTGTGCCGAGCGCGTCGGACGTCTCACCGACGTCCTGGCCTTCGTCCTCGGGCTCCGGCGCCTCGCAAGCGGGCATCAGGAGCGCGAGGGCGCTGACCATCGCCAGGTAGCCTCGCTTGCCGTAGTCACCGATATGCATGATCCCGTTCCCTTTCTTTCTTGTTCCCGCGCGGGAGCCTGCTTGACCCGCTCTAGTAGTCCGATGGCAAGAACGGACGAGTTGGGGGTTCCTTAAGGGCCCGACTTGTGCAAAGCCTCTCGGCATGCGCTACGTGGTCACCGGGGCAAACCGAGGGATCGGCCTCGAGCTCGTGCGTCAGCTCGCGTCTCGCGGTGACGAGGTCGAGGCCGTCGTGCGCGACCCGGCCGGCGCCGGCGAGCTGGAGCGGCTCGCTGCACGAACACCCGCTCAGGTGCGCGTGCACGCGTGCGACGTCGCCAGCGACTCCAGCGTCAGCGCGTTGGCGCAGAGCATCGGTCCCGTCCCGGTGGACGTGCTCATCAATAACGCTGGTGTCATGGGTCGCATGCTGTCGCTCGAGGAGCTCGATCTCGAGGACGCGATGCACACCTTCGACGTGAACGCGCTCGGGCCCGTCCGCGTCGTCCGTGCGATGCTCCCGAGCCTCCTGAAGAGCGAGGTGCGCCGCGTCGTGCACATCACCAGCGGCATGGGGTCCATCGCCGACAACACGAGCGGCGGCGCCTACGCCTACCGCATGAGCAAGGCCGCGCTCAACATGGCCAACAAGTCCATGAGCGTGGACCTCGCGAGCCGTCGCTTCACCTGCGTGGTCATCAACCCGGGGTGGGTCCAGACGGACATGGGTGGCGCCGGCGCGCCCACGCCGGTCGCCGAGTCGGTCTCGAAGATGCTCGCGATCGTGGACGCCCTCTCCCCGAGCCAGACGGGCACGTTCTTCGACTACAAGGGCGGCACGTTCCCTTACTGACCGCAGGGGACTTTGCCAAGGCCGCCGGAGTTGCCACAATCGAGGGGCAGTGGCTGCACCCCGCATCCTCGTGGTGGACGACGACACCGACGTTCGGCGCGTGTTCGCGACGGTGCTCCGCCAGCGCTACGAGGTCGTCGAGGTCTCGGGCGGCGCCGCCGCGCTCGATGCGCTCAAGGAGACCGCGTTCCAGCTCCTCGTCCTCGATCTCCACATGCCCAACGTGGACGGCTTCGCCGTGCTCGAGCAGCTCTCCAAGATGGGGCCTCCCAACCAGGACATCCCCGTCATCATGGTGACGGCGGACGGGACGGACTCGGCGCGCGCGCGCGCGCAGAAGAGCCGAGGCGTGTATTTCCTGTCGAAGCCCGTGCCGATCCGGGTGCTGGCGAGCCTGGTGGACTCGACGCTCGAACGACTCGCCGAGACGAGGAAAAGCGGCTCACCGCCGAAGCACTGAGCCGCTCCTCCGATTCACTGGGCTGCGCGTGCCCGGGTGCGCTTCGGCCGCCGTGGCCCGGCGCCGTTCCCCTTGGCCGGGGCGCCTCGCTTGAGCAGGCTGCTGACCAGCGGCGTGAGCGCCTCCTGGAGCGCCTCGCGCGCGCTCGCGGACTCGGCCTGCTCGTAGTGCTCTTCCATCTGCTCGCCGACCTTCTCCAGTCGGTCCTCGTCGAGCTCGCCGTCGATGCGCGGCAGGAGCGCGTCTTCTTCGTCTTCGAGGTGCTCGAGCACCACCTTGCGCAAGACGCCTATCTTCGCGCCGAAGTCGTCTTTGCCGAGCGACTCCATCGCCACGTACAGGCAGAACTCCATCACGCGGTGCTCGACCACCGCGCCCATGAGCTCGTCGGTCTCCCCTAAGAGCTCTTCGCAGAGCGGATAGAAGATCTCGCGCTCGATCGCGTCGTGCGCCACGAGAGCACGCGCGAGATCGTCGAAGCGCTGCGACGCGTCGTCGGCATCGCCGTCCTGCAGCTTCTCGAACATCTCCATGATGTCCTGATGCTGGCTCTTGAGGAGGTCGGTCGCTTTCATACTCTTGCTCCGCTGCTCCTCCACGCAAGACCTCGGCCAAACTCGCGGGTCAGGGTGGTGCACGTCGCCGCAGGCTGGCAAGCTCGCGCACCAGGACCGCGGGCTCGACAGGCTTTGCGAGGTGGCGCTGGAAGCCCGACAAGAGCGCCCGGGAGCGATCGGCAGCCGAGCCGTACGCCGTGAGCGCGATGGCCGGGATCTGTCCGCCGCGTTCGGCCGGCAGCTCGCGGACCTTACGAAGGAACATGTAGCCGTCCACCCCGGGCATGCCGATATCGGACACGATGACGTCCGGGCGCCGGTCCGTCACCGTGCGCCAGGCCTCGTCCGCGGTCTCGGCCTCGACCACGTTTGCGCCGTTTGCGCCGAGCACCTCCGCGATCAGCTCTCGCGCGTCCCTGTCGTCGTCGAGCACGAGCACGTTCATGCCGGCGATCGTCGTAGGGCTCGAGGGGATGGAGGCGGGAGGAGGAGGAACCGGGGACTGTCGCTTGAGCGCGGGCGCCTCGGCTCGCTTGCCGCCGCGCGGGAGCTCGACGACGAAACGCGCGCCGCAGCCCTCGCCGCGGCTCTCCGCCTCGATCTTCCCCCCGTGTGCCTCGACGAGGTGTCGCACGATGGAGAGGCCCAGCCCGAGCCCGCCGTGGAGCCGCGTGGTGCGTGCGTCCTCCTGGCTGAACGCGTCGAACACGTGTGGCAAGAAGCGAGGGCTGATCCCCTTGCCGTCGTCGCGCACCAGGATGCGGACCCGCTCACCCACGGCTTGGACCTCGATCTCGACGGTCCCTCCACGTTCGCTGAACTTCACCGCGTTGGCGACGAGGTTCCAGATGACCTGCTGGAGCCGCTCGGGATCCCCGGCGATGACGATGGACTCGGCGTCGTACTTCGCGAGGAGATCGACCTCCTTGGCGGCCGCGGCGGGCCGCACCACCTCCAGCGCGGCCTCGGTGATCTCGACAAGATCGCTGACACCGACCCGGAGGCGGAGCTTGCCCGTGAACACCGCGGTCGCGTCGAGCAGGTCGGAGATCAGCTGTGATTGGACGACCGCGTTCCGCTCGATCGTCTCGAGCGCCTTCTCGACCTTGGCTTCGCTGAGCTGATCGGTGCGGAGCATCCTCGTCCAGCCGAGGATCGAGTTCATGGGCGTGCGGAGCTCGTGTGAGACGACGGCGAGGAACTCGTCTTTGGCGCGGATCGCCGCCTCCACGCGCTTGCGCTCCTGCTGCGCGAGCTCGAAGAGGCGAGCGTTGTCGACCGCCATGGCGACACGCCGAGCGAGCTCTTCGACCAGGCTCAGATCCCAGGCGCCAAGCCGCCGCTTCGACACCGAGGTCGCGACGATGAGCCCGCCGAGCACGGTGCCCTGCACCTTGAGCGGGGCGCTCGCGGCCGAGATCGAGCCCAGCGCGCGCAGGCGCTCGAGCGCGAAGGCGTCCCGCGCGAGGCGCTCGCGCACGCGGTCGTCCACCGAGCCGAGCAGCTCGGCTTCGCCGGTGCGGATGACGTGGGGCAAGCCGACGGGGGCGTCCCAGTCGAGCCCCCGGTTCACGACGTCCCGCACCGTGCCGAGGAGCCCAGGGACGACGTGGCGAGCCGCCACGAGCTGAGGCGAGCTCGAGTCCTGCAGCACCAGTCCGCACCAATCACCCCACTCGGGGACCAGCAGGCTCGCCACGCCGTCGAGCATCGTCTCGAGATCGATCGAAGCGGAGAGGACGTCGCCCGCCGAGGCGAGGAGCTCGGACGCACGCTCGTATCGGCGGCGCTCGGTGATGTCGACGATGGAGGCGGCCACGCCGTCGATCCGTCCGTCTATCCGCACCGGGTAGTAGCTCACGATCCAGTGCCGTTGCTCGCCCGCCCACCTCGGCGTCGAGCCGGAGACGTCGAGCTCCGTCGTGGGCTTTCCGGTCTCCAGCACGGAGTTGATGAGCGGCTCGAGGAGCGGCGCCATCTCGGGTACCAGATCGCACCACCGGCGGCCGTAGTGCTCTTCGACCGAGAAGCCGTCCATCTCCGCGATCGCGCGGTTCACGCGCCGGAAGCGCAGGTCGCGATCGATCACGGCGAGCCCGACGGATGTGCCATCGAGCAACGCCCGTAGCTCCGCTTCGGTCTCGCGCGGCGCCCAGCTGCCTGGCCGCGTGGCGTCCAACTCGTCCGGATCGAGGCGCACTACCCCACCCCCGACAACCGCATCGGCTGTATCGACCCAACTCCTTGCAGCATTTCGGCTCCTAGCTCCCCGGGGGGAGATAGGCGGCGAGAAGAGGCAAGGGCGAGGCCGCGGCACGCCTCGCCCAGGTAGGGAACTTGCTGCACCTGAGTGCGGCGGGCCGTCGATGTACCTGGTGTTCGTGATCCTCGCGGCGGTGATCCTGGTCGTTGCGTGCCATCGGTTGGTGGTGCGGGCGCGGTACCTGGGCGTGGCAGGGCTCCTCGGTCTCACGATCGCCGCGGGGCTGCTCGTCCGAGGCGGGGCGCTCGTGGCGCAGAGCGGGCTCACGGACGGTCTGCACGTGCCCGGCCTCGCGCGCGCGTGCGCCGGGGTGCTCATCGCGCTCGCGCTCATGTGCCTCGCGCTGTTCCGGCGCGAGGCGAGCGCGTCAACGCGGTAAGTCGGCGCGCACGACCGCACCGCGCTCGCCGAGAAGAAGGACGGTGTCGTCATCGACGAACGCGACGGCGCCGAAGAAGCGGTCGAGCCCCGTCGCCAGCGTGGACCACGAGACCCCGCCGTCGCGCGTGTAGACCACTTGCCCGCCGATGCCGGCGGCGACGGCCGCTTGTCCGTCGGGCCCGAACGAGATCGCGTAGAGCGCCGTGCTCGCAGGGACGCTCGTAGAGAACCAGGTGAGCCCGTCGTCGTCGGAGCGGTTGATCGCGCCGGTGTCGCCGGCGGCGAGCCACAGGCCGCCGGGCGCAGCGGACACGTCGTTCCACCAGTCGGCCACCGCTTGATGGGCCACCGCCGCGAGGTCGGCCCCGCCCGTGCTGCGACCGTAGTAGTCGTAATAGCCCACCGCGACGCTGGTCCCGCTCGGGCCCGCCGCGATGCTCGAGGCTTGCGCCTGGTAGCCCGGTCCGGCCGGCATGTCCCACGCCACGAAGGTCTGCCCCGCGTCGGTCGAGCGCAGGGCGGCCCAGTACCCGGCGAGCTCGAGCGAGCCGTCCGCGGCGCACGCGACGCCGTTCATGTAGCCGAGCCCGAAGGTCGGAGGCCCGAGCTCGGGGAGGACCTCGGGCGCGCTCCAGCTCCCGCCGACGTGGCGCAGGATCCGACCCTCGCCCACGGCAAACGCGTCCGAGCCGCTCGCCGTCGCGCAGATCCCGGTGAGCGCGATCGGGGCCGGCGTCGTCGTCTCGAGCGTCCAGGCGCCGGCGGTGGAGCGGCGCAGCACCTCGCCGTTCGAGGTGGACGCGAGGATCTGCCCCGAAGCCGTCCGTGCGGCCGCGACGAAGCTGGCCGTCGTCGGCGCGACCTCCGCGACCCAAGGCGCGATCAGCGTCCCCTCGGCCGGGCGCTCGCCGCGGTCGAGCCACGCGAAGAGCTCGGGGAAGTGCCAGGCGTAGAGATCGTGACCGGTGTCGGTCTCGCGGAAGAACAGCCGATCTTCGGGGAGGCCGCTGGCGTCGAGCGCATCGAGGAGATCTCGTGCCGTGCCGAGGAGGTAGTCACGGTAACCGGTCGCCACGTACACGCGGGCCGCGACTCCGGGGTCGAACGGAGCGATGTCGGGATCGCTCCAGTAGCCGCCGGCTATCGGCGCGACGCCGCGGAAGAGCCCCGGCGCCGCGCTGCCGAGGAACTGCGAGGCCATGTTCGCCCCGGAAGAGAAGCCGGATGCGTAGGTGCGCGCAGGGTCGATGTCGTATTGCTCGTGGAGCGCGGCGACGAGGTTCTGCGTGAACGTGATGTTCCGCTGCAGATCACCGGGGTTCTGATCCCAGCGAAAGACCTCGAAGCCGGCGCGGCTGCTCGAGCGCGATCGCGGCCTCACCACGATGGCGCCCTCGCTCTCGGCGAGCGAGACCAGCGCGTCGGTCTGGTAAGCCTCTTCGGGGCGAGGACCGCCGGCCGTGCCGTGGAAGTCGACGAGCAAGGGAGTCGGGCCGCACGTGTACCGGCTCGGGACGTGCACGAAGTACGTGCGGTCCTCCACCCCGTCGCCGAGTGTGAGCACGACGTCGTGCCGCGTCCCGATCGGCGCGTCACACGGGTGGCACGTCCCGTCCCAGCAGAACGAGCCCGCGCCGCACTCGATCGCGTCACACGACGGGGAGCCGCCCGCGCCGCCCGCGCCCGCCGCCGAGCTCGACGCCGAGGAGCTGGTGGTCGTCCCGCCGCCCGAGCCCCCGCCGGTGCCGGTGTCGTCACCGCAGCCGACCAGCGCGGCGAGCGCGAACAGCGAAGCCCGAACGTTCCTCGACACGCCTGTCTTCTTACCGGAGCCTCTCTGGCGGGCGTGCTCAGACGTCCTCAATGTGTCTTCTTGAGCGCCTCGCGGAGCTCGTTGCACTCGCGCTCGGCGCTCGGCCGCGTGCAGTCGTCGAGGTGGGGGCGGTCGCCGCCCGCGAAGGACTCGCCGAACGCGGCCATCCGCGCCTCGTGGGCGTTGTTCCCCGCGCCCTCCCTCGTGGCCCAGAGCATGCCCAGCCGAACGCAGGGCCCATGATCGATCTCGTAGCTCGGGAAGCGGCAAGCCGAGATCGCGTAGTGTTTGGCGGTGTGCCGGTCCTTGCCGGGGTACGAGCCGCCGATCGCGATCTCGGCGAGCCTGTCGCAGGCGCGCGGCGAGTAGTCGGTGGTCGGTCCGCCCTGCCAGAAGGTCGGGCGGAGCGGCGGGCACGCGACCTCGTAGAGCGCGCGCGCCCGCGCCTCGTCCTTGGAGACGCCGGCGCCCGCCTCGAGCGCGCGCGCGAGCGCGTAACAGCCCTCGGCCTCGCCGTTCTCGCAGCCGAGGATCGCGAGGTCGACGAACCGCGGATCCGTTTCGGGCAGATATCGAGCCGCGTCCCCGCAGGTGCAGTCGCCTTCCAGGCACGCCGACGCGAGCGTCTCGGCGAACGCCTCACGCACAGGCGCGAGCTCGGCCGGTGTGTACCCGGACTTGTCGAGCGCCATGTAGATGTCCGGACAGTCGTGAGTCGTCACGCACGCCTCCGTGGCTCGAGCGCGGATCTCGGCGGCCAGCTTGCCGTCTTTGCCGGGCTTCTCCTTGGCGAAGAGGGTGAGCTTCGGCGCTTCACACGGCGCGGGCGTCTCGGCCGCCAGACAGCTCGCGCGCTCGTCGTCGAGGATCTTGCTCCACCTGGGCTTCTCCGACGCTCGGAAGCGCCGGATGCCGACGCTCTGCGGGTCACCCAACACGCCGGCCCAGAGCGCGTGGCGGGGGACCATGGGAACGATCCGGTGGGCCACCTTCAAGATCGCACACGCGTCCGCGTCGCCCGCGGCACAGGCTCGTCCCATCGCCCGCTCGTAGGCGACGCGGTCACCCTCCGCGTCCGCGGGTGTGTACTTCAGTGACGGAGCCGTTCTGCTTCGCGGGACCCCGCAGCTCGCGCGCGGGCCTGCCACGGCGTAGCGCTCCGCGAGCGCGCGACAGCCGGCGCGGTCGCCGGCGTCACACGAGGCCTTGTCCGCGTCGTGCCTCGCGCGTGGCGTTTGCTTGCGCGCCAGCGTCTTGGTCGTGAGCGCAGCGCTGGGCGGCTCGGCCGGTGCAGCGCTCGCGCTGGGCGCCGCGCTCTCTTGGGGTGACGACGACGAAGCGGCAGGCGCAGGCGCGTCGGCGCGCCCGCAAGCAACGACCGAGAGCGCGAGCAAGACGTACCTCATCGCAACACCACCGACGGGGCCTCGCGGGTGTCGGGCCAGGTCACGTCGACGAGGACGCCTTCCGTGATGCCGAAGCCGTCGTACCCTTCGACGATCTCGAAGAACTGGAAAAAGAGGCTCGACCCCTTTCTCAGAGGGAAGACGATCTCGCCTCCGTGCGGAGCCTGGAAGATGTTGCCGTCGGCGGGGCGCGGCGTGACGAAGAGCTCGACGTCTTTGGTGTCGCCCACGAACTGGCGGACGCCGGCCGTCATGTAAGGACAGCGGACCTTCACGTACTCGCGGAGCTTCACGGCCGTGCAGCCGCGCGCCTTTGTCGTCCGCTTCTTCACCTCGAGCGGCTTTGCGTCCGACCACTCGTCCCGCTTGGGCGGCTCGGACCGGCTCGTCGGGATTGTCGCTGCGACGAGCGGCTCCGGCTCACGCCACGCGGGCTTCGACTGCGCCCAGACGAAGCCGGCGGCCGAGACGGCGAGCGAGATGCAAGCCGCGGAGAGGATGATCTTCGTTCGTCTCATAGGCGCCTCAAAAACGCGATGAGCGCCTTCTTCTCGTCGGCGGAGAGGTGGCTCGTCTTGCCCATGACGTCGCCGTTATTGTTCACGACCTCCTCGAGCGTCGCGTACCGCCCGTCGTGGAAGTAGGGCGCGCTCCCCCCCACGAAGCGGAGCGACGGCGTCTTGTACGCGGCCCCCTTCTCCTCGGCGTACCCGCGCCGCAGGGGGCTCGGGAACGCCGCGATCGAGCGGTTCGTGTAGTCCGTCTCGGGGGTGTGGCAGCTCGAGCAAGCGCTGCGCTCGCTCTCGAAGATCTGCTTTCCGAGCTCTTCCTCCTTGGTCAGCGGCGAGGTGTCCGTCGGGGGCGGGACGAGACCGCCACGAACGAAGGGGATGAGCTGCCTGGCGCGGGCCGTCGCAAACGCGCTCTTCTCGCCGCTGTTCCAGCGGTGGAGCCCGAAGCTCGCGACGATGCGTTCCTCGAGGGTGGCGCTCTCGGCGAGCCAGCCGTACGGGCCTTTCGCCTTCAGCCGCTCGACGATCATCGGCGTCTGCCGCGCGTAGCCCACGCCGGCTTCGGTTGCGTTGGCGATCGCCGGCACCGAGTCTTTCCACGTCGCGGCCATCTGGCGCGCGGCGCTGGCGCTCCCGAAGAAATTGGTGAACGCCGCCCTCGTGCCCTGTTTCTCGGGCTCGGAGAACACCACCTCGTGCCAGACGTAGCCGTCGTCCCGACCCTCGGGGTGGCAGCCCGCGCACGCGAGGCCGCCGCTCACGTAGCTGTCGGAGGCGTCGTAGAAGAGCCGTCTGCCGGCCGCGAAATCCGCGTCTGTGGTCGGATCGGCGATCTTCACGACCACACGCGGCGGTGCCGTGTACTCGCCGCTGTCGTCCGCCAGAAGGACGCTCGTCACGCTGTCCGAGGTGCGGCAATACACGTACGCCGCTCGTTCGTCGGCGGAGAGCGCGATCCCGCTCGGCGCGGTGCACGCGCCGCTCCCGTCGGTCTTGCTCTCGTCTCCGAGCCCGTAGCTGCGGACCAGACCCAGGGCCGGATCGCCGAGCAGCGCGTCGACCTCGGCGACGACGCTCGTGCCCTCGCTCGCGACGAGGATGGTGTCCGTGGCGGGCCGGTACACCGCGGCCCGCGGCTGGGCGAAGACGGTCATTCGCAGATCGACGAAGTCCGTCACGCCGCCGCCCCACCACGCCGCGCTCTCGGCGATCTGCTTCGCAAAAGGCTCGGCGAAGCTCTTCCGGACTTGCCAGGTCCGCGCGGCGGCGACCGGCTTGCCCGAGCCGACATCGAGCGCGTCCACCGCCGCGGCGCCGAACCAGACCGACGTGCCCAGCGTGCCGAGCGCGTGGCGCGGCGCGAACACGCGGTCCTTCGACGGGTTGGCGACCAGCGTGTAACCCAGCGAGGCGCTCAGCTTGTCGGCGGCGGGCGCGCGCATGGGCGCGGCCGGGAGCTCCACTGCGTCGACGACCGCCTCGCCGCCGACGTCACGGATCCGCGTCAGGCTCGACCCGACGAGGTGGGACACGAACGCGGTTCCCTCGGCCGTGAAGAGCGCGCCGCGCGGCTCGCGCGGCACGTCGCGCGTCCAGAGGACGGTCCTCGACACGAGATCCACCGCCGTGACCTTCGCGGTCCACGCGCTCGTCACGATCGCGCGGCGACCTCCCGGAGCGGTGGCGATCCCCCAAGCGTCGGGTGGCAGCGCGACTCGACCGGTCTCGGTCAGGGCGCCATCCGGTCCGCGCTCGAAGAAGAGCAGCGCGCCTTTGTTGTCGTCGGTTGCGCGGATCGTGACGAGGAGCGTCGAGCCGAGCACGACGATCTGAGCGGGAGCGCCCGGTAGGGCGATCTTCGTCGGCTTGCTCGCGGCGTCGAGCGGCAGAGGGACAGTCGTGAGCGCGCGGTGGTCCTCGTCCGCGACGACGAGGGCGTCGCCTCCGGGCGCGACCACGATCGCGGAGCCCTCTCGCGCGGGGACGGCTCCGGCGGCTGGAGCGGCGGGCGCTGCGCCGGCGGCGTCAGCCGCCGGGCCATCCGCCGCGCTCGTCGAGCCGGCAGGTGCGCTGCCGTCGGGGCCTGTCTCGCAGCTCGAGGCCACGACGACGCTCGTCGCGAGCACCAGCGCCAGCTGAGGCGTTCTGGAAAACACGTGAAGCAAGGTACGCCAAGATGCGGGCGGCTGTTCCCGGGATGCGCGTGGAGGCTGCTAGGGTGAGGGCCGGAGGTGGGTCATCCTCGTCGAGATTACGATCATCCTGGTGCTCGTCCTGGCCAACGGAGTCCTCGCCGGGTCCGAGATCGCCGTGGTCTCGATGCGCAAGACGCGCGTCGACGAGCTCGTCGAGAAGGGAGGGGCCGGCCGCGCCGTCGCGGGCCTCCGTGCGGATCCGGAGCGGTTCCTCGCCACGGTGCAGATCGGCATCACCGTCATCGGCGCGGCGGCCGGTGCCTTTGGCGGCTCCTCCATGGCCCGCGATCTCGAGCCCAAGCTCAGCCCCTTCGCCGGCGAGCACGCCGCCTCGCTCTCGTTTGCGATCGTCGTCGGCTCCATCTCGTACCTGTCGCTGGTCCTCGGGGAGCTCGTGCCGAAGTCGCTCGCCCTGCGCGCAGGAGAACGCTACGCGCTGGTTGTCGCGCGGCCGCTGCTCCTGCTCGCGCGCCTGTCCACGCCTCTCGTCTGGCTCCTCACGAAGAGCAGCAACCTCATCCTGCGGGTCTTCGGCGACAGCACGACCTTCGTCGAGGCGCGCATCTCACCGGGGGAGATCCAGCAGATCGTGGAGGAGGCGACGGAGGCGGGCAGCGTCGATCCGGGCGTCGGTCAGATCGCCTCGCGCGCGATCGAGTTCGGGGAGGTCACGGTCGGCAAGATCATGATCCCACGGCACCGGATCGTCGCCGTTCCGGTCGACATCGCGCGCGCCGATCTCCGCCGCGTCATCCTGGAAGAGGGCAAGACACGGCTCGTCGTCTACGAGGGAACACCCGAGAACGTCCTCGGCTACGTGATGCTGCGCGACGCTGTGGCGGTGCTCGAAGAAGGCTCGCTCCTCGTCCTACGCGACGCGATCCGCGAGCCCATCATCGCGCCGTACACGATGCGTGGCGTCGCGCTGCTCGCGGAGATGCGTCGACGTCGCGTCCAGCTCGCGATGGTCGTCGACGAGATCGGCACGATGATGGGGATGGCCACCCTGGAAGACGTGCTCGAGGAGCTCGTCGGGGAGATCGAAGGTGAGCACGAGGAGTCGGAGCATCCCTCGTTCGTTCGTCGCCCCGACGGCGCGATCGAGGTGCAGGCCGACTTCCCCATTCGCGACCTCAACCGGGAGCTGGGCGTCGAGCTGCCCGAGCTCGACCGCTTCAGCACCGTGGCCGGCCTCGCGCTCGATGTCGCGGGGCGCATCCCGGAGCAGGGGGAGGTGCTGACGCTGGCAGACGGGATCAAGCTGGAAGTCGTCGAAGCGACTCAGCGGCGTGTCGTGCGGGTCGTGCTCCACCTGCCGGAGCGCGGGGCGGCCGAGGAGCCCGAGTGATCGGTCGAGCCGTCAGCCTCGCGGCGCCGGAGACGGCAAGACGGGCGGCGGTTCCTCGACCGGCGCGGGCGCGGGCTCGTTCGGCTTCTCCGCGCTCGGCTCACCCGGCGCGGCCGCGCCGCCGCCTTCGCCGGTCGGCTCGGGCTCGGGCGCCGTGTCCTTGGGCTGCGTGCCGGCGAGGAACACCTCGCTGAGCACGCCCTCTTGTCCCTCGCGCGCGAGCAGGCCCGTCTTCGGATCGATGTCGGCGCGCTCGACGCCGGAGGGCACCGGGAAGTCCGTCGCCGGCAGCCCCTGGTGCGCCGCGCGCATGAACTCGACGAACATGGGCAGCGCCGTGACGCCGCCGCTCTCGCCCGGCCCGAGCGGCGTACGGTCGTCGTATCCGGTCCAGACCACACAGGCCATCTCGGTCGAGAAGCCCGCGAACCACGCGTCGCGTGCGTCGTTCGAGGTGCCGGTCTTGCCGGCGATCGGCCGCCTCAGCGCCTGGGCGCCGCGGCCCGTGCCGTCTTTCACCACGCTCTTCATCATGTCGATGAGCACGTACGCTTCGGCCTCCGAGACGGCCCGCTGCTTCGGGGGAAGCGGGGGGAGCGGGATCTCTTCTCCGTCGGGGCCGACGATCTTCGTCACCAGTCGGGGCTCCTCCAGGACGCCGCCCGCGGCGATCGAGGCGTAGGCGTTCGCCATCTCGCGTGGCGTGACCTCGTAGGCGCCGAGCGCGAGCGACGGCGTCGCGCCGAGCTTGGACTGGATGCCCAGCGAGGCCGCGTAGTCTGCGACGTTCTGCGCGCCGACCTGCTGGCCGACCCACGCGGCCGACACGTTCACGCTCTTGGCGAGCGCCTCACGCGCGCGCTTCGGCTCCAGGTCCCCCGACTTCTCGTAGTTCTTCGGCCGGTAGCCCTCGAGCGCCGCAGGGTCCGTCGGCAGGAGCGTGGCCGGGCTGATCTTGTGCGCCTTGAGCGCAGCGCCGAAGACGAAGCTCTTGAAGGTGGAGCCGGGCTGGCGGTGAGCCTGCGTCGCGCGATCGAAGCCGCCGCGGGTCGCTTCGTAGCTGCCCACGATGGCGACGATCTCGCGGGTGCGGACGTCGATCGCGACGAGCGCGCCCTGAGGGCCCAGCTCCAGCTTGAAGCTCGCGTTCGTCAGCGCGCCCGAAGCGTCGGGCTTCCCGGCTGCCAGGAGACTCACACGCAGCGCGGCGCCGGGCTCCGCGAACTGGCTCGCGGGGAGCTTCTGCGGGTTGTAGCGCTGCGCCTGGTTGAGCGCGACGCGCCCGCGCACCGTGCCGACCCGCACGAAGAGCTCGTTTTTCGCGTCGTCCGCGCCCGTCACCTCGCCGACGTAGGTGGGCTTGGGATCCTTCGTGGGGTCGCCCTCGTAAAATGACGGTTTCGTCTTGTCTTTGTCCTTGGGCTTCTTGAACGGTGCGACGTTTTTTCGTCGTTTGTCGTACGTGTCGAGGCCGTCACGGACGGCCTTTCGCGCGGCGCCCTGGAGCTTCGGGTCGATCGTCGTCGTGACCACGAAGCCGCCGCGCTCGGCGCGTTCGCCCACGGTCTCGCGCAGGACACGGCGGACCTCCGCCAGCGCCTCGGGCGCGAGATCGCCGGCCGGATCCGAGTCCGCCACCAGGTGAACGTCCTCCTCGCGGGCGTCGGCGATCGACGCCGACTCGAGGAAGCCCTTCGCCTCGATCTGATCGAGCACGTATTTGCGGCGATCGAGCGCGCGGTCGAGGTGCTCGCGCGGGGAGTAGCGGGTCGGGCCCTTCGGGACGCTGGCGAGGAGCGCGGCCTCGCCGAGGGTGAGGTCGTGGACGCCCTTGCCGAAATAGTACCGGCTCGCCTCTTCCACGCCGTACCGGCCGTGACCGAAGTAGATGTGGTTCAGGTAGAGCTCGAGGATCTCGTCCTTCGTCAGCGTCTGCTCGATGCGCCGCGCGAGGATGACCTCCTTGATCTTGCGCTCGTACGTCCGGTCCTGCGTCAGAAGGACGTTTTTGACGACCTGCTGGGTGATCGTGCTCGCCCCCTGGCGCGAGGTCGCCGACCGCAGGTTCACCCAGATCGCGCGGAGCATGCCCGGGTAGTCGAGGCCCTGGTGCTCGTAGAAGGAAGCGTCCTCGGCGGCGAGGAAGGCGAGCTTCACGTGTGGCGGTATCTGGTCGATCTTCACGACCGTTCGTCGCTCGACGAAATCCTCCCCGAGCAGCGTGCCGTCCTTCGCGAGGATGCGGGTCACCTGAGGCGGCGCGTAGCGCTTCACCTCCTCGATGTCGGGCAGGCCGCTCTCGAAGTGCTTCACCGTGAGCGCGATGGCGACCATGCCCAGGCCGCTCAGGATAAGGAGCGTCCCGAAGACCCGCCAGGCCCACACGAGGACGCGGCGGAAAAGCGGCCGCTCTTCCTTCTCGTCGTCCTCTTTCGCCATGGGTCTCTCTCTCCAACGCCCGAAGCCCCGGATGGCTTCCGACCCCTCGGGCGCTACTGGACGAGGTAAATGATGCCGATCGTCAGGCCGACGCCCAACATGAGGCAGATGAGCGCCACCACCGAGAGGGTGACGTAGTTGATCCGCGGCTTCGAGGTCCGCGGCGGGGGCGCCGGAACGGCGGGGCCGGCTCCGCCGGTCTGACGGAGGTGCGGGGGCAGGGGGTTGGAGACGGGCGCGCCGGGGGCCATCCGGATCGTGCGCGACCCGTCGACGCTGGGCGCCGGGCCCTGCTGCGCCGAGGGGGCGCCGCGGCCGTTGGACGCAGGCGGCGCGGCCGCGGGCGCGCCGGGCGCGCCGCCTGGACCCACGCCGCGCGTGGCCATCATCTGTGGATCCATCGAGCTCGGCGGGTCCACCTGCGTACGCTCGATCGTGCGCGGGAAGAGCTCACCCAGGTTCACCGCGCCAGGCGCGAACCGCCCGAGCGCCTCGGCGAACTCTTGCGCCGTGAGGTAGCGATCGTCGGGCTTCTTCTGGAGCGCCTTCATGATGACGTCCGAGAGGCCGGCGGGGAAGCGCTTGCCCGGCACGCGCTCGTCGAGCGGGATCGGCGGCTTCGTCACGTGGAGCTGGATGTACTCCATCGGAGTCTTCGCGTCGTACGGGAGCTTGCCGGTGAGGACCTCGTACAAGATCGTCGCGAGCGAGTAGATGTCGCTGCGCGCGTCGAGCTTCTTGCCCTGCGCCTGCTCGGGCGACATGAACTCGGGAGTCCCGAACACCATGCCCTCCTGCGTGAGCATGATGCTGCCAGGGCGGAGCTCGCGCTCGGTCACCTTGGCGAGGCCGAAGTCGAGCACCTTCGCGAAGTCCCGGCGGCCGTCTTTGTTGGTGAGGAAGATGTTCTCGGGCTTCAGGTCGCGGTGGATGATGCCGAGGCTGTGGGCCTCGTGCAGGGCGCCGCAGACCTGCACCAAGATCGGGATGGCTCGCTCGTACGGGAGCGGACCTTCCTTGCGGACGATCTGGTTCAGGTTCTTGCCGTCCAAGAACTCCATCACGATGTAGAGCGAGCCGTCCTCCAGCTCGCCGTACAGGAACACCTTCACGGTGTTCTCGTGCGACAGGTGGCTCATCGCCCGGGCTTCGCGGCGGAAGCGGGACGCGAGGTCCTTCCGGTTCGTGAGCTTGGGGTGAAGGATCTTCACCGCGACGAGCCGGTTGAGCGCCGGCTGCGAGGCTCGGTAGACCGCGCCCATGCCGCCCGAGCCGATCTTCTGCTCGATCAGGAACTGACCGTTCAGCACCGAACGGCCAATGTACGGATCGGGGGGTTTCTGCTGGGGCGTCGTCATACGAAGCCCGGGCTTCGCGCCGGGGACACGCGCCGGGTAGGCTACTACGAAATCCCATGAGGATCGGCGAAAGAACCCCCCAGGACCCCGCCACCGTCGCTCTCTCCAGCCCCATCCTCCAGCGGGCAGGTTTCCGGCACGGGTTCTTCCTGCGGACCGGGGGGTTCAGCGCGGGCCCCTTTCGATCCCTCAACTTCGTGCTGAACACCGGTGACGCGCCAGAGAACGTCGCAAAGAACCGCGAAGTCGCCGCGGACGTCCTGGGGGTCGCGCCGGAGCGGATTTACTTCTTGAGCCAGGTCCACGGGACGAGCGCCGAGCTGCTCCGAGGCGACGAGGACCCGATGGAGGTGGTGCATCGCCAGGGTGACGCGGTGATCTCGCGCAACCCGAACGCGGCCTGTGGCGTTCGCAGCGCGGACTGCGGGACGCTCCTCATCGGGGACCCCGAGTCCGGCGCGGCGTGTGCGGTGCACGCCGGCTGGCGCGGCACGGTGGCCGGAGTCGTCGCCTCGGCGATCGGCGCGATGCGCGCGGTCCGCGCGGAGCCGGCGCGCCTCGTCGTCGCGATCGGGCCACACATCGAGGCTTGTTGCTTCGAGGTCGACGAGGACGTCGCGCGAGAGATCGCCGCGAGCTCCCCGGCCGGGGACGCGGTCGTGACCCGGGAGGACGGCAAGAAGCCCCACGTCGACCTCCGCGCCGTGCTCGTCGCGCAGCTCGTCGCGCTCGGCGTCGGCGAGGGCTCGATCGATCACGTCCGCGGCTGCACCGTGTGCGACGCCGAACGGTTTTTCTCCTATCGACGCGACGGCAAGGTCTCGGGAAGGCTGCTCTCCGCCATCGTCCCGCGCGCGTAGGGGCGAGCCGCGGAGGCCGAAGACGAGAGGGCGATGCTAGCCTTCTCCCGCGCCTCGCGGAGCGCGACGGGGCCCTGATCCAGGCGCGTCGGTCCGAGCTGCGTGAGCGTCGGGCTGATCTCGTACACCGGCAAGCCGCGCGCCTCGCAGAGCCGAGCCTGCAGCACGTAGTGCTCGTGCCTGACGGTCGCGAGGCCCTGGGCCAGGCCGCCCACATAACCATGACGTTTCTGTCTTGCTGCGGCGCGCGCCTTCGTCTCGCTGGGCAGGTACATGACCACCAACGCCTCCAGATCGGTCACGCGGTCGGCCAGCGCGACGAGCGGGGCCTTGTCGACGAGCCCGCCGTCCCAGAGCTGCACGCCCTCGTCCTCGACGGTGCGAAAGAGCCCCGGGTAGGCGCAGCTCGCGTGGATCGCGGCCGCGAGCGGCCCTCGGTCGTGGACGCGGGGCGCGGCCCCCGTGATGTCGCTGGTCACGAGGACGAGCGGCGCCGGGCACGCCTCGATCCGATCGACGGGCAGGTGCTTCTCGAGGAGGGCGCGAAACCGCTCGCCCCGGAGCAGACCCGTTCCGCCGCGGCCCCGGACGGCGTCCCAGAGGAGCCCGAGCGGTGACGGATCCCAGAAGTCGTCGCGCTTCACGCTCGAGAGCAAGGCGGCGATGTCGCCTGCGCGCATCCCGCTCGCGCCCATCGCCGCGACCAGCGCGCCCGCGCTCGTTCCCGCCCAGGCGCGAGGCGTGAGACCCGCGTCTTCGAGCGCCGCGAGCAGGCCGGCGTGGCCGAAGAACCCGAAGTACCCGGCGGAGAGCACGAGGCCGAACCTGCCGGTCCGCAGCGCGTCCGCGAGCGTCGGGTCGGGGGTTGTCGAGGTGGCGCGCGCCCTATCCATTGAATTGCCTGCTCGAGCGACTGTATGTCTCTACCATGAGAGCTTCTGCGTTTACTTCGCTCGTGCTGCTGCTGGTGTTCGGGCTTCCCGGGTGCGGGGATGACAGCGGCAGCGGAGGCGGGTCGACCACGACGTCGACGACCGGCTCGACCACGACAGGCTCCTCGGGGTCCACCACGACGGGCTCGACCACGACGGGCTCGACCACGACGGGCTCGACCACGACGTCCACCACGACGGGCTCGACCACCGCCTCGACCACGGCGGCCACGACAAACTCGTCCACCGCCTCGACCGGCGGCGGTCCGCTCCCCACCTGCATGGAAATCTGCGCGGAGGCAGTCGCCATCGCCGGCCAGCTCCCCGACTGCCCCTACGACCAGGCCCAGTGCGAGGCCGGCTGCGCTCAAGCCCTCACGCAGGTCGGGATGTGTGATGAGGAGCTGCTCCTCTTCTTGGGCTGCGCCGTCGGCTCGCCCATCACCAGCTGGACCTGCGACGTCCAGGGGCCGACCTACGAGGGCACCGAGTGCATCAACGAACAGATGACCTTCGAGAGCTGCACGCCCTGATCACTTTTTCGCGACACCTCCAGCCCCGTCGCTGACACTAGTCCCGGACGGGGTATGGAGCCGGCGCAAAGACCTGATCTGGATGGCGACCTCGCGGTCGTGAGGCGCGCGGCGACCGATCCGCGCGCGCTCGAGGCCCTCTACGAGCGGGAGGTGGACGGGCTCTACGCCTTCGTCTTTTTCCGCGTGGGGCGGGACCCGAGCCTCGCCGAGGATGTCGTGCAGGAGACCTTCCTCGCCGCGCTCGACGGGCTCGAGCGGTTCGACCCCGCGCGCGGTCCGTTCCGGAGCTGGCTTTGCCAGCTCTCGAGGAACGTCGCGCGCACCCACTTGCGGCAGCGAAAGAGGACGGAGGTGCTCGCCATGTGGGACCAGATCGACGGGGCGCTGCTCGCCATGTTCGAGCGGCTCGACGAGGAGCTCCTCGCTCCGGAGGCGCTCGAGCGCGAGGAGACGCGCGACCTCGTCCACCTCACGCTGGGGCACCTACCGGGCAACTACCGCGCCGTGCTCGAGCGCAAGTACGTCGACGGCGCGACGCTCGAGCAGATCGCGAGCGAGCTCGTGGCCACCGAGGACGCGGCGAAGAGCCTCCTTGCCCGAGCCCGTCGCGCGTTTCGCGAGACCTTCCAGACACTGAGCCGATCGTTCGCAGAGGTGGAGCCATGAGCACCGAGAGCTCCGGTGGGCGCGAGGAGCACGCGCTCGAGACCAACGTGCAAGAGCTGATGCGAAGGGTGACGCCGAGCCCGGCGATCGACGCCGCCGCGCGCAAGCGCGTGCTCGGCGCCATCCTCGCGAAGCAGGCGGAGAGATCGGCGGCAGCGCAGGCCAGGGTGATCCCTCTGCCTCGCCGGCGGACGAGCGCGCGGGAGGCAGCGATGCTGGGCGTGGTCGGGCTGGCCGCCGGCCTACTGGGGCTCTTGATGTCGAGCGACGCGTTTCGTCCGACGATCGTGCACGAGAACGACGGTCGCGGTCCGAAGGAGGTCGCGCTGCTCGACGGGAGCAAGGCGCTGCTCGACGAAGGCGCGCGGATCGAGGAGCGCGGGAAAGGCACGGTCGTCGCTCTGCGCGGGAGCGTGGTCTTCGACGTGGTCCACGGCACCGGGCTCCGAGTCGAGGCAGGGACCGCGCGAATGAAGAGCCTCGGGACGAAGTTCCTCGTGCGCGCCGGTGAGGGTGAGACGGAGGTCGCGGTCGCGCGGGGACGCGTCGAGCTCGAGACCAAGGGTGGCGAGACAATCGTGGCCGCGGGGCAACGCGGTGTGGCCCGCGGGGGCGAGCGCCCCGAGGCGACTCCGGCCCCGCGGATGAGCCACCTCTTCGCGTTCGCCCGGACGACGGAGGCGCTGCCCTCCGAGGAGGAGCTCGCGAGCCCGCGCCGTCGCGGCACGCTCATCGCGCGAGATCCGCGGTGGGGCGGCGAGCGGCCCCTCGAGATCCGAGAGCTCGGCCTCGACGTCGTCGTGGAGGACGGCGTCGCCCGTACGACCATCGACCAGACCTTCTTCAACGCGGAGAACAGGCAGCTCGAGGGCAAATTTCAGCTCCCGCTCCCGCAGGGCGCGGCCATCTCCCGGCTCGGCATGTACGTCGACGGCGAGCTGATGGAGGCAGCCGTGGTCGACCGGGACCGCGGACGCGACATCTACGAGGGCATCGTCTACCAGCGCCGCGATCCAGCGCTCCTCGAGTGGATGAGCGGCAACTCCTTCTCGATGCGCGTCTTCCCGCTGCCTGCGCGCACGGAGAAGCGCATCTTCCTCTCGTACACGCAGACGCTCGAGCACCTCTACGATACCGAGCGCCTCGTCGTTCCCATTCCTCCAGTCGACCTCCCGGCCGAGAAGGTCTCGTTCCGCGTGCGCGTGAAAGGAGCCGAGGCCGCCGACATCCGCTCCCCGAGCCACGACATCTCCGTCTCGTCGGACGGCGGCGATCGGGTCGTGACCTTCCAGGCGAGCTCGTACGCGCTGGGCGACGACTTCGTCCTCTCCGTCCGCAGCCCCAAGCACGGCGAGGACCTCGCCAGGTCGTTCGAGGCGGACGGCGCGCGGTTCCTGTCGGCGCGCGTCTCGCCCGACCTCGCGTCGGCGCGGAAGGTGAGCCCGCCCGGGCGCTGGGTCGTGCTCTACGACACGAGCGGCTCGCGCTCGATGGAGGAGCTCTCGACTCAGCGCAACTTCGTCGAAGCGCTCGTCCGCGAGCTCGATGACGAGGCGCGCGTGTCGGTCGTCGCGATCGATCACGCCGCGCGGACGGTCACGCCGTTCGCCCGCGCGACCGACGTGGACGTCCGCGCGCTCGACTCCGCGATCCGTCGAGAGGGCGAGAACGCCGCCGGCGACACGCGGCTCGAGGTCGGGCTCGAGGCAGCCGCCGCCGCCCTCGGCTCCGAGATCGAGCCGGGTGACACGATCGTCTATGTCGGCGACGGTATCCCGACGGGAAGCGACCGCGACGCCGAAGCGCTCGCGCACGCCATTCCCGCGTCGGTCCGCTTCGCGGGCGTCGCGGTGGGCGACACCGTCGATACGAAGCTCCTCGACGCCGTGGCGAACGAGCGTGTGGGGCTGACCGTCACGGTCGGTGCCGGCGAGAGCCTCGGCGACCGCGCCTTCGACTTCGTCTCCTCGTTGAGAACGCCTTGCCTGCGCGCCGTGAGCGCCCAGGTGGTCACGGCGAGCGGCGCGCCGGTGAGCGGTGCGGAGGCGCACCTCGCGTCCGCCCGCGCCTGCGACGGCGAGCGCATCGACGTCGTGGCGCGCGTGCCGGCCGACGCGCCCGCGCCGCTCTCGATCCGCGTGGAGGGCCGGAGCGAGACGGGCGAGACGTTCACGCGCACCATCGACGCCGGGACCACGAAGGGAGGCGCGAGCTACCTCCCGCGGCTCTGGGCGCAGCGCCAGATCGACGCGCTCCTCTCGAAGAGCCCGCGCGAGGCGTCGCGTGCCGCGGTCGTCGACCTCGCGACGAAGTACGTCCTCGCGACGCCGTTCACGTCGCTCCTCGTGCTCGAGAACGACGCGATGTACAAGCAATACGACGTCGTGAAGCGCGAGCCGGGCGGCTGGGCGGTGTACGACGCACCCAAGAAGATCGACGTTCGCTACGAGCCCCGTGGCTCGGAGCCCATCGCGCTCGACTCGTCGTGGGATCTCGTCCACCGCCTGCCGGTGCAGATCTTCGCTCCCGACGCCTCGACGATGGGCGGGCTGGGCCTGTCGGGGATCGGGTTCGGTGGCGGCGGTCGCGGCCTCAACTTCCGGACGGGCTTCGGCACCGGCTCGGGGCGGCTCGGCGGCAGTCACCGGGACGGGCCGGTGGAGCGAAAGGTCGGTAGGAAAGGCGGCGTCGATCGAGTCTTGCGAGCTGGCCCCACCTCGCTCAAGTCGACAGAGAGCCTCCCCCCCGCCTCGCGCGACTTCGCCCAGCGGACAGCGACCCTGCGGGAGGAGGCGAACGACTTCGGCATGATCGGGCTGCTCCGTGCAGATGACGGGCCTGTCATCTCCGCCCTGCCCCTGGGCTCGACCTCGCCCTGGTTCTTCCAGGCGGCGTCGTCGGGCGCTTACCCCACCGCCTTCACGTCGAGCTACGACGCGCGGTTCGATGACCTCACCGAGCTGGCCCCCGCGTTGCTCCTGAGCCCGCTCGACTCCTTGCGCGAAGCCCTCGGTGCTCCGAAGCCAGGCGCCGCGTCGCTCTCCGAGGAGGCATCGGTCGCGCTCACGCGGGCTCGTCGGGGAATGCTCGGCAAGCGCTTCCGCGTCGAGGGAACGTCGGCGTCGGCCCGCCTCGCGGTCGGTCGCGAGGGCGACGTCACGTGGGAGGACGGATCGTCGGGCGACGTGACTGTGTATGACGGAACGGTCATGACTTCGATCTATGGTGAGCTCGACCTCGCGGTGCGTCGCCGCGTCGGCGCGGCCGCGCCTTGGCTTCTCGCGACCGACGCGCCCTTCCTGGCGCCCGCGCCGGAGTCGCTCGCGGGGCTCGACGTGCGCCTTCGGCCGGACGGCGCGGTGCGCATCGGTGCGCCGAAGACGCCTGCTTCGGCCGAAGAAGAGGGGGCGCCGTTCGAGGACGTCGAGCTCGCGTTCGACGCGACCGGTCGCGTGATCTCGGTGAAATGGCTCGCCGACGGCGCGGCGAGGATCGCGACGCTGGCCTACGGCGCCGACGGATCGATCGTGGCCTCCTGGCCGGACGGGAGCGAGACGCGTTACCTGCCGGACGAGACGCTCCCTGCGCCCCCGCCTGCGGCGTCCACCGTGGTCGAGGTCCCCGTGGCCACGCCCTCCCGACTCGACGAGCGACTGAAGGTCTCGCCCGTGGGCTCCGAGGCGTTCGTTGTCGCGAACCGAGAGAAGCTCGCGGCGTGCGCGGCGCTCGCCGACGACAGCTGCGGCCGCGAAGCCGCCGCCGCGCTCCTTGGGGCTCGAGGCTCGCTCACGGCGGGGGAGCTGGTGCTCGCCTCGCACGCGCTCGGCCGCCTCAGCGAGAGCGATCGCAAGAAGGCGCTCGGCTCTCTGCCCGAAGCGAGCCCGCTGCGGAAGCTCCTCAAGGCCAACCTCGAGGTCGACGCGACCGCGCGCAGAGCCGCATACAGGAAGCTCGACCTCTCCCCCGGCCGCCTCGCGGCCTGGTCCACCTACCGATCCATCCTGATGGATCTCGAAGACGGGAGCTCGCCGAGCGAAAAGACCCGAGCGCGCACCCTAACGTTCGCGAAGAGCCCACACGCGCGCGCCGACATGCGCTTCCTGCTGGTGCGGACGGTGGCCGAGCGTGTCCGCTGGGAGGATCAGAAGGCCGCGCTCAAGATGTGGGAGGCGCTCTCGAGCGACCCCGACCTCGGGTTCCTGGCGGACCGCTATCGCGCGCTGATCGACCCTTGGGGGCAGCCCGAGGCATCCGCGGCGCTGCTGATCCGCGCGTTCGACGCGTCCCTGGCGCGCGGCGTGGCCCCGACAGTGGACTGGCAGATGCGCGACATCGTCCGCCGTGGCCGAGGGGACATCGGGCTCCGCCTCTTCTGGGCGCGCTGGCGCGACCACCTCGTCCGCCGCGGCAGCGCGCGGCAGATCCTCGCCTACGTCGAGACGCTCGCGAGGGGCATCCGCCCCGACGACTCGGGGGCGCCGCTCGTGTTCGACGACCTCGAGCCGCTCCTCGATCGCTTCGAGAGGTCGGGTGGCGCCGGTGCCGAGCAGCGCATCGCCCTGGCGCAAGGGCTGCTCGTTCTCGATCGCGCCTCCGACGCCGAGCGAGTTCTCTCGCCCCTCGTCTCCGACGAGAGCCCCGCGCCCGAGGCGCTGGACCTCGCCTCGGTCCTCGCCGAACGCCTGGGGCGCTTCGCCGACGCCTCGTCTTTGCTCGAGCGCGCGGTGACGCTCTCGGCCGACGTCGAGATCCCGATCGACCTCGTGCGGTCACGGTACAAGCGCCTCCTCTCGCTCCAGATCAAGCGGCACGCGTCGAGCCCCGCCGAGCGGACCTTCGCGCTCACGAGCCTCTTTTCCACCGCGCGCGCGTGGCGTCGCGAGGACCCCGACAACGCCGAGGTCGACCTCACGGTGGCCGCGGCCCTGGACAGGCTCGGGATGGCGGACGAAGCGAGCAGGCAGCTCTACAGCATCGTCGATCGCCACCCAGGCGATGGGGAGTCGTTTGCGAAGGTCGCCACCGCGCTCGAGTCTCGCGCCCGATTCGACGAGGCGCTCGGTCTCTGGGAACGCGCGAGCTCCGTCGAGCCGACAAACCCCACGTGGCTCTTGCAGCGGTCACACCTCCTGCGCGCCCGAGGCACCGCAGGCGACGACGCGGCGGCGCGTGCGCTCCTCGAGCAGATCGATCGAGGCAAGTGGCAGGATCGGTTCGCGCCTCAGGTGAGCGAAGCGCGGCGCATCCTGGCGGAGCGCTAGCAGCGCCTTTTTCAGCAAACTGTTTGGTCAGGCCCCGGCGTCGTCCGCCGCGTCGCGTTCGGCGCGGCGGGCCTTGCGCATGGCTCGCCGCGCTCGCCGCTCGTCGCGGGTCTCGACCGACTCGGTCGGAGGCTCGACTCCCGACCATGTCCGCGCGACCTCCTGCGATCGCGTCTCTCCGCGCGACTTGCGGCGTAACCAGCCGATCAGCGTGATGGGCGCGAGCAGGAGGAGCAGCAGCAGCCGAGATGCCTTCCGCTCCGTTCGATCGACCGGCGCCTGCAAGCGAATGGTCGCGATGGTTCCCTGGGCCAGCTCTTCGACCGCCTTTTGCTGATTGCGCGGTCCGACGAAGAGCAGCTCGTAAGCGGAGCCCCCGCCGAACACCAGGTGCACGCGGGCGAACTGCGCCGTCTCCCCCGTCCCGATCTCTGCGTCGAACGTTCCCGCGGGGCTCGGGCTCATCACGATGTTCGGTCCGCCGACGATCCGGGCGGGGCTACCAGCGCCCTGGCTGAGCGACTCCTTCAGTACGGCGATATTCGCGGATACGTCCGCTTCGCTCACGCCGCCACGCGTGTCGAAGTCCATGCGAATGACCGCGACGCTGATGTGCGATCCATCGAGGAGGACGGCCGCCTGCGCCAGCCACTCGAACCCCGGGCTCCCACGAACCGACGCCGTCATCGAAGCTTGCGCGCCGGTCACGTCGACGCCGGCGCACGCTCGCTCCGAAGGCTTGGCGGAGCGAAAGTCGCAGATGTCGTCGTCGCCCGGCGTCGTCAGCTTCGCGTGGAAGCCTCCCGGGCGCGACGCTCGCGCGTCGTTCTCGTAGATCTCCAGCTCGCGGGCCGTCGCGACGGAGCTCACCGACGAGAGCGCCGCGAGGACGAGGAGGGCAGCGAGGCGTGGCCGGGAACGTTCGCGCGGGTCAGCCCCCCGTACACCCCGTGAGCGAGACATCCTCGAGGATTATCACCTCGCCGCCCGCGCTACCTCGCAAAGGAGCGCGTGACGAACTCCCGCATCCTCGCGAGGAGCGCCGGCTGCGGCTCCTTCATGCCGCCCTCCACCCAGTGCGCGAGGAACACCTGGTGCGAGGCGATCATGAGCCGCGCGAAGAGCTCGGGATCACCCTCGCGGACGGAGCCGTCGTGGATGCCGGCGCGGAAGACCATCACGGTCAGCTCGAGCCCCTCGCGCCACTGCCGGCGCTGCTCGGCGCACGTGAACTTCGGGTCGAGCGCCCAGGGCTGGCTCTCCTTGAGGTGGATGCGCAGGTAGTCGGGGTGCTCGGCGAGGAACGCCACGTACGCGTCCACGCCGCGGACGAGCGCCTCCATGGTGCTCGTCGCGCCGTTCGCTGCCTCCGCCGCCTTCGCGAGAAGGGCCCGCCCTCGGCGCTCGTGGATGGCCGAGAAGATCTCCTCCTTGCTGGGGATCGTCCCGTAAACCGTCGCGAGCGCGAGGCCCGCCTCGTTTGCGACGTCTTGCATGCGCGTGCCGTCGTAGCCCTCGCGCGCGAAGACGCGCTCGGCGGCCTCGAGCACGAGCGCGCGGTGCAGATCGCGCCGCGCAGACTTCACCGCTGCCTTGCGCGCCGGCTTCCCCCCTCCGCCCCGCGGAGGGGGGGCAGGGGGGGAGGAGTCCACAGGAGCATCCTTCCGGTCGGCGCGCCGATTCAGTCGTGCCACTTCCTCCACCTCTTCGTCAGCGCGACGCTTCCGTCCTCTGAGCCGATCCTCCCTCCTCCGCCTTCTTCACCACGTCAGCTCAGCTCGGTGATTCGGATCGTCTTCGTCGGGCAGTACTTCTCCGCCATCTTCGACTTTCCGTAGAGCTCCGGGGCCGGGAAGGCGCTGATGAGCTCCACCTTGCCGACCCCGCTCACGCGGAAGACCTCGGGCGCCTCGCCCTGGCAGACGGCGTGGCCCTGGCAGAGGTCGAGATCGACCTCGACCTTGAACTTCTGAGGCGCGAGCGCCGCGGCGCCCGCGTTTGCGCCCTTGCCCGTGTACTGGAAGTGCGTGACGCCTTCGCGCGTCTTGTAGCGAACTCGGCACGGCTCCTTCGGGCCGACCACGAGGCCGTGGAAGTCGCTCTCCACGTTCGGGCTCTCGAGCTCGAAGTCGAAACGTCGCAACAGAATCGTCAGGATCGCCTTCACCTGCAGGATGGCGAACGCGTTGCCCATGCACTTGTGACGGCCGCCGCCGAACGGGATGAACGCGAAGTCCTTCTTGTCCTCCTCGCGACCGGGGCCGTACCGATCGGGATCGAAGGCCGTCGGGTCCTTGAAATGCTCGGGAATGAGGTGCGAGACCGTCGGCGAGACGATGACCCACGCGCCTTTCGGGATGAAGTAGCCCTTGAAGGTGAAGTCCTTCTCGGCGACTCGAACGAGCATGAAGAGCGGCGGGTGCAGCCGGAGCGTCTCGAGCACCACGCCCTCGGTCAGCGGGATGCTCCGCAGCGTGTGGAACCCGGGCACCGTGCCGTCGCCGAAGACACCGTCGAGCTCGGCCCGGACGCGCGCGAGCAGATCGGGGCGCTTCGCCAGCTCGATGATCGCCCAGGCCGTGGTGACCGAGCTCGTGTGGTGGCCCGCGAACATCGAAGCCACGAGCATGCCCGTGATCTCGTGCTCGGTGAGCGGCGCGCCGCCCTTGTACTTCGCGTCCATCAGCGTCTGCAGGAAGTCCTCACCCTTGCGCTGGCTGTGGCGGCGCTGCTCGATGATCTTCGTGACCATCTCCTCCAGGCGGATGCGCGCGCGGTCGCGCTCGCGGAAGCTGGGGATGGGCAGGTTCGCGTTGATGTACGCGAGGGGCGTGATGCCGCGCTCGAGCGACGTGTACACGGAGGCGAACTCCTCGTTCATGCTCCCGCGGAACTCCTTGCCGAGCAGGCAGTGGCTCGACGTGTAGTTCGTGAGCACGCGGCAGTACTCGACGAGATCGAGCTCGCCCTTGTCGCCCCAGCTCGAGAGGCTCTCCTCGACCTCCTGGACGACGATCTCGCCGTAGGTCCGCATGCGGCGGTCCTTCAGCGCAGGCAGCAGCATCTTCAGCTGCTCGTTCATCTTCTCCTGCGGGGCGTCGTAGACCATCCCCTTGCCGAAGATCGGGGTCATGATCTTGTAGGCCTCTTGCGGCGAGAGCTGATCCTCCGGCGCGCGGAAGACGGCCTCGTGACCGTCCGGTCCGTAGAGCGCGACCATGCGGCGGCCCATGACCTCGAACTCGGCGATCTCGCCGAGCTCCTCGTGGGCTCGGTGCAGCAAGCCGATCGTCGAGCGCACGAACTCGACGGTGTGGCCGATGACCGGGACACCGCCCGACAAGCGCGGGGGCGCCTTCAAGCCGGCGGGGATGGGCGTCTTCTTGCGGGTGACCTTCTGGATCAGCGGCTCGAGCATGGAAGCCGAGTAGCATGGGGACTCTGGGAACTGAAATGATGATTTCAGTTTCCGTAACGTCGGATCATGGCCCGACCGGAGGGGCGCCGACCGCCTCGATGGCCTGCCGCGCCCTGCCGAGCAGCTCGAGCGCCGTCGCGCGCTTATGCGCCAGCTCCACCAGGCGCCGCCTCTCGGTGACGACGCGCAGCGCTCGCGCGAAGCCCTCGGTCCGCTCGAGCCAGAAGAGCGCGACGAACGGCGAGACGAGGATGACAGCGCAGGCGAGCGCAAACGCGGCCCGCCCCGGCGTCGCGAAGTACGCCGCTGTCAAGAGGAGCGCGGCCCAGATGGGGTAGGCGACGAGGCCCGCGCCGAGCTTGAGGGTGGAGTGCTGATCGATCTCGTCCGTCCGGCGCGCGACGAAACGTGGGACCTGATACGGCACCCAGTAGAGGACGACACCGAGCGGCGCGAGCGGCGCGAGCGCGTAGCCGAGCGGATGGAGCCGCGAGCGCCGCGGGCGGGCGCTCGTGCCTTCCCGGGCGAGCTGCTCGTCCTCGAGCCCCGAGGCCTCGAGCGCCTCCAGGTAGGCGCGCGTCGCGTTCTCCACGTTCGCAGCGAGCTCCGGGTCTCGCGCGCGGAGCTCGTCGCGCGCTCTCTCCACACCTTGCGCGAGCTTCACCGCGTCAGCGAAGGAGAGGCCGCCCTCCTCGTTCCGCAAGAGCTCGGCGATGAAGAGGACGAGCCGGCGCTCTTCCCACGAGCCCGCCTCGACCACCATCTCCTCGAGATCGGCGCGCATCTGATTCGTCGCCGCCTCGATCGCGCCTTCTCCTTGGGGGTCGAACGCACGCACCGGACCGTAGGCCACGACGGCTCGCGATCGGAACGCGTGCCGCTCGTCGAACTCGAGGCCCACCGCCTGGAACGTGAGACCGGTCGCGCCTTCCTGGGCGGCGCGCGCGAGCATGCGCGCGGCGCCTGTCTTGAGGCGCTGCATCTGCGGCTCGTTGTGGCTCGTGCCCTCCGGGAAGACGAGGACGTTCCCGCCTTGCGCGAGGTGGGTCGCCACGCGCTCGAAGATCTCGTCGTTGGCGCCGGCCGGCTTGTTCGGGTCGTCGCGCCGGCGTACGACGGGCACTGCGTTCGCCAGATCGAGCAGCCAGGTCAGGCCGGGGATGTTCCAGAGCGTGCTCTTCGCGAGCGGCGAGATGTCACACGGCGCGTGCGTGAGCACGAGGATGGGATCGATGAGCGCGCTCCAGTGGTTCGAGACGAAGACGCGCCCGCCGGTCGCGGCCGAAGGGCGCTCTCCGACCTCTTCGATGGAGCGGAAGTAGAGCCGCACGAGCGCGCGGAAGATCGCGCGGAGCGTCCGGCGTGCCGGCGTCATCGGTCAGGCGGGCGGCGGGCCACCCCAGCCGCCGCCTTGCGGAGGCGGACCACCTTGCGGCGGACCACCATAGCCGCCGCCTTGCGGGCCACCCCAGCCGCCGCCTTGCGGAGGCGGACCACCTTGCGGCGGACCGCCGTAGCCGCCGCCCTGCGGCGGTCCCCAGCCGCCGCCTTGCTGCGGCGGTGCGTACGGGTTGTTCGGCGACGGACTGCCGTAGCCGCCCACGGGCGGCGTCCCTTGCGGGCCCCACTGGGGAATCCCTCCGGGCGGCGGCATGGGACCGCCGAAGCCGGCGGGCGGCATGTTCTTCGTCTTGTCGGGCAACACCCCGAGGATGAGCAGCCCCACGCAGCTCAAGAGGCCGAGGAACCCAAGGCCCCAGTGGTACCCCTTCGCCATCGCCACGTAGCAGAGGCCCGCGACCAGGAGCGCCGTCCCGCAGAGCGAGACCACGCCGGCGACGAGGGCCCCCGGCGCGCCCATCGCCTGGACGAGCGAGCTCGACATGAAGTTGCCGACGAACTGGAGCGCCAGCCCGGGGATCCCGAGCATGAACCCCATCCTGTTGTGCTCGGCGATGAGCAGGATCACGGCTTCGGACCAGTCACTTTTCCGCCGACGCGGGTCGCGAGGAAGTCGATGAGGTCGATCTTGGTGACGAGGCCGACGATCGTGGGGCCGTCCATCACGAGGGCGACCTTGGCGTCGTTCATCACGTTTTTCATGAGCTCGACCTTCGTCTGCGGCGTGACCGTCGCGTAGTCGCTCTCGATCATCTCGGCGATGGTCGCCTCCTGCGTGCGCCCGCTCACGAGGGCCTTGAGCAGGTCGCTCTCGTGGATCAGGCCACGTAGCCGGCCGTCGTCCACCACGGGGAGCTGGCTGATGCCGAACTTCTTCAGCTTGTTCACGACGGCGAGGATCGTGTCGCTGCTCGACGCCGTCTCGACCTTGTGGGAGCCACCACCGCGGAGCGCGAGCAGATCCTTCACGGTGCCGAGGCTCGGTCCCTCCTCCTCGAGGAAGCCGTTCTCGCGCATCCAGTCGTCGTTGAAGATCTTCGAGATGTACTTCGACGCGCCGTCCGCGAGCATGACAAGAATGTTTTCTTTCTTGCCGGACGCCTTCGCGTACTTCACGGCGCCGGCGACGGCCGCGCCGCTCGACCCGCCGACGAAGAGGCCCTCGAGCCGGACGAGGTCGCGCGTCATGAGGAAACACTCCTTGTCGTCGACGCGCACGACCTCGTCGATGATGTCGAGGTTGATTGTCGACGGGAAGAAGTCCTCTCCGATGCCCTCGACCTTGTAGCTGAAGGGCTTCGTGATGCGCTTGTCCTTGATGTAGTCGTAGTAGAGCGAGCCGACCGGATCGACGCCGAGGAGGCGCACGCCGGGCTTGCGCTCCTTCAGGAACTTACCGGTCCCGCTGATGGTCCCGCCGGTGCCGAGGCCCGCGACGAGCACGTCGAGCTCAGGCCCACACTGATCCCAGATCTCGGGGCCGGTCGAGCGGTAGTGCGCGGCCGGGTTGTCGGGGTTGTGGTACTGGTTCGCGTAGAAGCAGTTCGCCGTCTCGTTGGAGATGCGCTTCGCCACCGAGTAGTAGCTGCGCGGATCCTCCGGCTCGACGGCCGTCGGGCAGACGACGACCTTCGCGCCGAGCGCACGCAAGGTCGACACCTTCTCCTGCGACATCTTGTCGGGCATCACGAAGACGCATTTGTAGCCGCGGATCGCGGCCATCATCGCGAGGGCGGCGCCGGTGTTCCCGCTCGTCGCCTCCACGATGGTTCCGCCCGGCTTGAGGCCACGCGCTTCGGCCTCCTGGATCATGTTGCGCGCAACACGATCTTTGTGGCTCCCCATCGGGTTCAGGTACTCGCACTTGACGTAGATGTCCGCAGCGAGCCCTTCCGTCACCTTGTTGAGCTTGACGATGGGTGTGTTGCCGACGGCCTGGGTGATGTCGCTCTTCGCGCCTCGCATCATGGCGACAGCTTCGTACACCAGCGCGAGCGCGGCTGCATCGCTTGGCGGACAAAGAGAAGAAGGCGTGGAGACGGCTGAGGCCGATCTCCACACCTTCGACGCGAAGTCCCGCTCTTGCCTCCCCGAGCCTCGACACGGGAGCGTGGAGTTTGCAGCCTCCCGAGCAGAAGCGGGGAGATGGCTGAGACCGATCTCCGTTGCTCGGCGGAAGTCCCCGCCGTTCCCTCCCCCCCGGCCCCCCTCCACTTCCTGGAGGGGGGAGAGAAGGCTTACTTGCAGGCCGCGGGCGCGCCGGCGCCGGCGAGCATCGCGCGGACGCCTGCGAGGGCCTGCGCGGTGTTCGGGTTGTTTCGCGCGGCGTCACACGCACCGGCCGCGAGCAGGTACGCGCCCTGCTGCTGCGGAGGCGCGCTCTTCGCGTTCTGGCGGAGCGCCTGGCAGCAGGCCGCGATCCCGCCGCCGCCGCCGCCCGTCGCCTTGGCCGCGGAGCGCATCGCGCCGAAGACGTTCGACGAGTCGGTGCCGACCTGCCACGAGCCGACGATGACGAGGTTCTCGCCGGTCACCATGGCCGCCTTCACCTCGGCGCCGTCTTTCTTGCAGAGGCCGTCCGCGCCCTGAGCCGCGATCTTGTCTTTGCCCCAGGTGATGGCCTCGTTGGGGTTCCACTTGCACTCGGTGAGGCCCGCAGCCGTCGCCGCGGCTTCGACCTTCTCGGCGCCGCCAGCGCCAGCGCTGATGATCGCCTTCTTGTCGGCCGGGGCGGCCACGTTGAAGTCGCCCTGCTTCGAGCCCTGCCAGTCCTTCGCGACCTGGAAGGTCGCCTTGGCGCCGGACGGGGCGACGGCGGTGCCCGTGATGCCGTCCGTCTTGTTGTCGAGCTCGGCCTTGACCTTCGCTTCGATGCTCGGGTTCGCCGCCGGCTGATCGATCTTCACCGCAGCCGTTTCCTTCGCCGTCGGCGTCGGGGCGGGGGCGGCGGTCGTCTCGGTCGTGGTCGCCTTCTTCTTCGGTGCCTCCTCTTCCTCCTCCGTGTCCTTCTCTTTCGGACACGCGGCGAGGGTCAGCATCAGGGGAACAAACCAGATGGATCGGCTCAGGCTCATAGTTTCTCCGCGGGAGGGTACGTCTCTCGCCGGCCTTCGGTCTACCCGAGAACAGCCCCCCTCACGCGAGTGAGGGGGGACGGGGGGGTGAATCGACGGGCATCGACGTCACCGAGCACGCACACCAGTGCCTGCTTAGACCTGGCTTTTGTCTCACTTCTTCAACGCGTCTGCAAACGCCGCCCGTTCCCGGGAGCGGACGTCGCCGCAGCGCATCCGGGCCTCGGTCCCCTCCTCCCAGTCGCGCCTCGCCCCTTCCAGCCTGTCGAGCTTCGCCTCGACCAGGCCTGCCAGCGCGATGGCTGCGGCCTCGTCCCCGCAGGCTGCTCCGAGCGGCCCGACGAGGGTGGAGGGGCCGCCCACCTTGCCGGCGAGCTCGTCGAAGTGCTCCGAGACCCAGGCGAAAAAGACGGTGCGGGAGGCCTGTCGTCCGAGGACGGCGTTCTTCACGTGGCGCAGATCCCCTGCTCGGATGCTCCCGCTCCGCAGGAGATCGAGCGCCGCGACCAGGGCCTTCGGATCCCGGCGTGAGGTGATGGCGGTCGTGAGGCCGACGCGGTGATCGGGGCTCTTCGCCGCGAGGAGCTTGGCTTCGTCGAGCAGCCGCGCCGCTTCGGGGTCCGTCGCGACGGCGACGCGGGCCGCGAGCGGTCCGAGGTCCGGCCCGACGAGGGCCTCGGCTTGCGCGGGGTCGTCGATGTACTTCCGACCCGCAGCGTGGAGGGCGCGGGCGACGGCCGGATCGTCGGCGAGATCGTGGAGCGTGCCGAGGACGCTCGCGCGGAGGAGCGCGACGTCTGCTGCCTCGCGTGCGCCCGGCTTGGGCATGCCGAGCCTCTTCCGGGTCGGGTCGAGCACACGATGGACGAGCTTCGCGAAGCGTTCGCGGACCGAGCTATCGACGAGGGTCTTGTCAATCTCGACGAGGACGGAGATCGCCGCCTCGACGACGAGGCGCGAGGTCTCCTTCTTCCAGTCGACCGAGTCGAGGAGCGCGAGCACGTGCTCCGTGCCGCGTTGGCCCGCGAGCACGAGCGCCCACGTGTCCAGCAAGAGCCCCGCGCGCTCGGTCTCGTCGAGCCGAGCGAAGCTCCGAGTGAGCTTGTTCCACGACCCTTCGTCCAGATCGTAGCGGTAGTAGCCGGTCTCGGCCGCGTTGGGGTGCACGTACGCAGGGCACCGGTCGAGCTCGATGGACCCCTGCGGGCCTTCGAGCAGCGTGCACCTGGGCGAGGCCTCTCCTTCGACGCGCAGGCAGACCGGGACCGTCCACGTCGCGTCCGCCACGCCTCCGAGCTTCGATACATCCAGCCGAACCGCGATGGGCGCGCGGGTCTTGTCGTCGCACGTCGTCGAGACGCGGACGAGCGGCACGCCGGGCTGATCGAGGAACGTCTTCGCGACGCGGCTCACCGGCTTCTTGGTCTTGTCGTCGAGCGCGGCGAAGAGCTCCGCCGAGGTGATGCTCCGGTTCGCTTCCGCCGCCACATACGCGCGGATCGCGCCACGGAACGTGTCTTCACCTGTCCACGCCTCGAGCATGGTGAGGACGCTCGAGCCCTTCTGGTACGCGCTCCATCCGGCCGATTGCCCGATGTCGTCAGCCTGCGTCACCTTCTGCCGCACCGCGCGTGACGACGGCAAGACGTCCACGCGCATCGCCACGTCTTTCGAGAGGACGCGTTCACCGCGCGCGCCGAAGCCGCTCCAGGCGTCGTCGCAGACCTTCGACTGCATCCACGTCGCGAAGCCCTCGTTCAGCCAGATGTCGTCCCACCACTGCATCGTCACGAGGTTGCCGAACCACTGGTGCGCGAGCTCGTGCGCCATGACGAGCGCCATCCGCCTGCGGAGGATCGCGGGTGAAGAAGGCCCGGCGAGGAGCAGCTCCTCGCGGAAGGTGACGAGCCCCGCGTTCTCCATCGCGCCCACCGCGAAGTTCGGGACCGCCGCGAGATCGAGCTTTCCGTACGGGTAGGGGATGCCGAAGTAGCTCTCGAGCGAAGCGAGGGATCGCAGAGCGGCGTCGAGCGCGTCCGTCCCGAGCTTGGCGCGACCGGGGGCGGCGAGCAGGCCGACCGGCGTCGGTGCCCGAGCGCCTTCGACGTGCTCGAGCTCGCCGACCGCGATCGCCACCAGGTAGGTGGGCATCGGCTTCGAGGTCTCGAACACGACGCGCTTCTTGCCCGACGGCGCCACGGTCTCGCTCGTCGCCGCGGTGTTGGCGAAAGCCCTCATCGTCGACGGGACGTCGAGCACGACGTCGAACGGCGTCTTGTAACGAGGCTCGTCGAAGCTCGGGAACATCCGCCTGGCGAACGTCGACTCGAGCTGGGTGAACGCGAAGCTCCGCGGCCCGTCTTCTACGCGGAACAGACCCCAGAGCGATCCGAACGGCGCTGCGTACTCGATGACGATCTCGGCCGTGCCGGGCGCGAGCCACTCGGGCAAGAGCAAGACGAGCTCTTCCTCGGCGTCCTTCGCGCCGTGGGCGCGGCGCGTCCTCACCTCGGCCGCGACGCGTTTGTCCCCCTGCACGACCGCGGCGCTCTTCACCTCCAGGTCGCGTCCGTGCAAGACGACGTGGTCCGTCGCGGCCACGATCCGGACGGCGATTGTCGTTCGCCCGCTGAAGTGATCGTCGCGCGGGTCGACGTCGAGCTCGAGGCGATAGCTCAGCGGGACCACGTCGTCCGGCAGGAACACGCTCGTCGCGGCCGGTGGCTCCCACCGCAGAGGCTCGACGCCCGTGCCCGGAGGTTTGACGGGCCCAGGCACCAGCGGCGCCTCTGTGCAGGCGACGCAGAGGCTGAGGCTCAAGAGGCCCGCGAAAGACCCGCGCATGGCGGCCGAGGGTATCACCGTGAGGCTGCTTTTTTCCTCTCGCGGTCGGCTGGGCCGCGCACCTCTTGCGGGGGTTGGTGACGAGCGAGGCCAAACCCAGGTAGAAGGTTCGACCATGAAGCGGCCGTTCCTCCTTTTCTCATTCTTGTTTACCTGCATCGGCGCCTCCGTGGCGTTCCTCGGTTGCGGCGACGACTCCGGCTCGGGCGGAGCCTCCACCGAGACCACCACGTCCACGACCGGGTCCTCTCCCACGACCGGCTCCTCGCCGACCACGGGCACCCAGTCGACGACGAGCACCACGACGGGGATGACGACCTCGACGACCGGCTCGATGACGACGACCGCGAGCGGCATGTTCGACTGCGCCGATCCGGACGGGAACCCGCCGGCCATCGAGCTGACCATGATCGCCGCCGGCTTCAGCAGCCCGCTCATCGTCAAGTCTGCGCCCGACAACCCCGATCGGCTCTACGTCGCCAACCAGGCCGGCACGATCGAGATCCTCGAGGGCGGCCAGGTCGTGAGCACCTTCCTCGACATCACGGCCATCAGCCAGGCCGGCGGCGAGGAGGGTCTGCTCGGCCTCGCGTTCCACCCCGACTACGCGAACAACGGCCGCTTCTTCGTCTACTACACCGCCAACGGCGGCGACATGACGGTGGGCGAGTTCCACCGCTCGGACAACGACCCGCTCGTGGCCGACCCCGACCAGGTGCAGCTGGCCATCCAGCACTACACGGACGAGGGCAACCACAACGGCGGCTCGATCGAGTTCGGCTCGGACGGCTACCTCTACATCGCCTGGGGCGACGGCGGCGCGCAGAACGATCCCGGCTGCGACGCGATGAACACCTCGAACCTGCTCGGCAAGATCAGCCGCATCGACGTCAACGCCACGCCGGATGGCGAGGGCTTCCCGCCGCCCGCCACCAACCCCGAGGGCGGCACGGCGAAGTATTACCACATGGGTCTGCGCAACCCGTTCCGCATGAGCTTCGACGTGTGCACCGGCGATCTCTACATCGGTGACGTCGGTCAGAGCCAATACGAGGAGATCTCGTTCCTCGACCAGAACGGCCCTCCCTCGAACTTCGGCTGGCCCGTCCGCGAGGGCATGCACGACCACAACAACGACTGCCCCAACCCGCCGGGCGGGTACGTCGAGCCGATCGCCGAATACACCCACAACGACGGCTGCAGCGTCACCGGCGGCGTGGTTCACCGCAGCTCGGCCGCCCCCTCGCTCCGTGGCTTCTATTTCTACGGCGACTTCTGCGAGGGTGAGGTCATCGCGCTCCGCGCCGACACGAACGGCAACGTCGTGACCGCCCCGATCGCGACCGGCGCCTCGCTCGGGCCGAACTCGATCTCGTCGTTCGGCAACGACGGGCACGGCAACGTGTACGTGACCGATCTGAGCGACGGCGAGGTCTACCGCATCGACCCGGCTCAGTGAGCGCGCCGACCAGGCCGCTCGACTTCGAGCGCCTCGACCCCGCAGCGATGCGATCCAGGGTCGAGGCGCTCGCCTCTTCCATGCGGCGCCGGCGGAGCGTGCGCCACTTCTCGAGCGAGCCCGTCGACCTCGACGTCGTTCGGCGCTGCGTGGAGATCGCGTCGCTCGCGCCCTCGGGGGCCAACAAGCAGCCATGGCGCTTCGTCGTCGTCTCGAGCCCCGGCGTGAAGAAGCAGATCCGCGAGGCAGCCGAGAACGAGGAGCGCGCCTTCTACGGAGGACGCGCGCCGGAGCGCTGGCTGAAGGATCTCGAGCCGCTCGGCACCGACGCCGACAAGCCGTTCCTGGAAGAGGCGCCGCTCCTCGTCGTCCTCTTCGCGCAGAGACACGGCGAGACCGAGGACGAGAAACACTACTACGTGAACGAGTCGGTGGGGATCGCCGCGGGCTTCTTCATCCTCGCGCTTCATCAGGCAGGGCTCGCCACGCTCACGCACACGCCGAGCCCCATGGGCTTCCTCGGCACCATCCTGAACCGCCCCGCCAACGAGCGCGCCTTTCTCCTCTTGCCCGTCGGGTACCCCGCGCCGGGCTGCGAGGTGCCCGTCATCGAGAAGAAGCCGCTGTCCGAGGTGCTGGTCGAGGTTCGCTGAGCAGCCGTGTCACGCGGCCCTTCCCTCGAGCACGTGCTACCCTCGAGGTGATGGCGGAGACCTGTTTCGACATCCTCGCGGAGCGCTTCGCTCGCGACATCGACCGCGATCTCGTCAAGCGAGGGCTCTCCAAGACCCCCTCGGAGCGGCTCGCCTGGCTCGAAGAGATGCAGACCTTCGCCGAGGCGGCGAGGCGAGCTCGCGAGAAGGAGCGCAAGAGCGACGGATGAAGCTGAGAGCGCTCCTCGATCGGCTGAGCGAGCACGGTGTTCGCTTCGCCGTGATTTCGTGCTCGACGAGGTGAGCCTTCGGAACGGCCTCAACTTCACGCTGGATACGGATCTCGGGCCGCTCGACCTCCTGGGTGAGGTCCCCGGCCTCGGGACCTTCGACCACGTGGATGAAGCCTCTTCCGAGCTCGAGATCGATGGCGTGCCGCTGCTCGTGCTGACCCTCGACGGTCTCGAGCGGGCGAAGCGCGCCGCGGGCAGGCCGAAGGATCTCCTGGATCTCGGGTACATCAAAGCACTGAGAGACGTCTCCTCCTGACGAGCGTCGGCCGACTTGCCGCCAGGCGGCTCGCCCGGTAAGCCCACGCAAGCGCCGTGCACTTCCAAGACATCATCCTCACCCTGCAGAAGTTCTGGGCCGACCGCGGTTGCATCGTCGTGCAGCCCTACAACTCGGAGGTCGGCGCGGGCACGTTCAACCCCGCCACGTTCCTGCGCGCGCTCGGCCCCGAGCCCTGGAACGTCGCCTTCGTCGAGCCTTCGCGCCGCCCGACGGACGGCCGGTACGGGGAGAACCCGAACCGCCTGCAGCAGTTCCACCAGTTCCAGGTCATCCTCAAGCCGAGCCCGCTCGACATCCAGGACCTCTACCTGGAGTCGCTCCGCGCCCTCGGAACCGAGCCCCTGAAACACGACGTCCGCTTCGTGGAGGACGACTGGGAGTCGCCGACCCTCGGCGCCTGGGGCCTCGGCTGGCAGGTCTGGCTCGACGGCCTCGAGATCTCGCAGTTCACCTACTTCCAGCAGGCGGGCGGCATCGACTGCAAGCCCGTCTCCGGCGAGCTCACGTACGGCATCGAGCGAATCGCGATGTACTTGCAAGACAAGGACAGCGTGTACGACCTCGATTTCGACGGGCACATCAAATACGGCGAGATCTTCCAGCGCGCCGAGTGGGAGTGGTCGACCTACAACTTCGAAGAGGCGGACGTGAAGGAGCATTTCGCCGCGTTCGATCACTGCGAGGCGGAGGTCACGCGCCTGCTCTACCGCGGCGGCGATCCGAAGAGCTTCGACCCGCAGAAGGCGCTCGTCTTGCCCGCTTACGATTTTGTCATCAAGGCGTCGCACCGGTTCAACGTGCTCGACGCGCGCGGCGCCATCAGCGTGACCGAACGGCAGCGATTCATCGGGCGCGTGCGCGCCATCGCCCGCGCCGTCGCGGAGGCCTACCTCGCCCAGCGCGAGGCCCTCGGCTTCCCCATCCTGAAGTCCTCCCCGGGCTGGATGGTCGGGCAGCGCGCCGGCGCGCCTGCCCCCTCCGTCGCCGCAGAGTAACGGTACATCGTGCAGATCGATCCGCACCCGCTCCTCGACGCGGTCGTGTTCGAGACCTCGTTCCCTCGCGCCATGGGCGAGCTGGGTGAGGTCGCGTCCATCACGGCGCTCCTCCGCCCAGGCTCGTCGGCCCCGCTCTCCTCGGACGACGAGGTTCGCGGCGCGGTGCGCGACCTCCTCCGGCACGGCGGCTACAAGCCGACCGGCCGCGGGAAGCCGGCGTCGGAGTACCTGGTCCGCGCCGTGTCCGAAGGCGCGCTCTCGAGCATCAACGCCGCTGTCGACGCCTGCAACGCCGTCTCGTTCCACAGCGGGCTGCCCATCAGCGTGGTCGACGCCGACCGTGCGGTCGCGCCGTTCCGCATCGGCATCGCGGGCGCCGGGACCAGCTACGTCTTCAACGCCTCCGGCCAGACGATCGATCTCGGCGGCCTGCTCTGCCTGTTCGATGGCGAGGGGCCCTGCGCCAATGCCGTGAAAGACTGCCAGCGCACGAAGACATATGCCGGCACGACCCGCACCCTGACGGTCGTCTGGGGGACCACGGCCCTGCCTGGCCGCACCGAGCGCACCTTCGCCTGGTATCGCGAGCTGCTCGAGTCGCTCGGCGCCAAGGTCAGCCGCGTCGGACAGTGAGCCAACCGCCGTCGGGTCGGCTATCCTCCCCAGGCGTGGCTGCGTCGCCTGGTGGAACCGTCCTCGCCGGCAAATACCGGCTGGAGCGACCTCTCAATGAGGGCGGGATGGGATCCGTCTGGGTGGCGCGCCACCTCGAGCTCGACGTCGAGGTCGCGGTCAAGCTCATCTCCTGGGTCCAGGCGCTCAAGCCGGTGATGGTCGAGCGCTTCAAGCGCGAGGCGCGCGCGGCTGCGCAGATCCGCAGCCCTCACGTCGTCCAGATCCTCGACTACGGCGTCCACGACGGCGTGCCGTACATGGCCATGGAGCTCCTCGCCGGGGAAGACCTCGCGGAGCACCTCGAGGCGCGCGGCCGCATCACCCCCAAGCGCATCCTCGAGATCATCCGGCCCGTCTGCAAGGTGCTCGGGCTCGCGCACCAGGCCGGGATCGTGCACCGCGACATCAAGCCGGCGAACATTTTCCTCGCGCAGGTCGGCGACGACGAGGTCGTGAAGGTGCTCGACTTCGGCATCGCGAAGGAGATCAACCGCGACGCGCAGCACACGACGGGCACCGGGCTCGTGGGCTCGCCGCTCTACATGAGCCCCGAGCAGATCCGTGGGAGCGACGTCGACGCGCAGAGCGATCTCTGGTCCCTCGGCGTCGTCCTCTACGAAGCGCTGACCGGCGCTGCGCCCTTCGAGTCCGGTGCGCTCGGCCAGCTGTTCCAGCTCGTCAGCACGACCGACGCACCCGCGCCGAGCACGAAGGTCCCCGAGCTCGCGGCGCTCGATGGCTTCTTCCAGAAGGCGCTCGCGCGTGACAAGGCGAAGCGCTTCACGACCGTGAAGGACTTCCTGGCCGCGTTCGAGGACGCGGTGGGCCGTGCGCCCGAGGTGGTGGTCCCCTCGATCAAGCCGGCGCTGCGATTGGCGTTGGAGAGTGGGACCGAGGCGCTTGCTCCGACGGCGGACATCTCCTCGTTGTCGGGCGGCACGGGGCGGAGGCCGAGCCCCGCGATCTCCGGCGCCGGTACGCTTGATCTGCCGAGCTCGGCCGATCTCCCTCGGCCCGAGGCGGCCACCAAGAGCAAGCGCAGCCCTGCCTTGATCGGGGCCGTGGTAGCCCTCGTCGCGCTCGGCGGGGTAGCGGCGTATTCCGCGTACGGGCCGGGCGGCGCCACCGGCTCGCAGGCTCCGACCTCGGCGGACGCGGCGAGCCGCGAGCCGGCGCCCGCTGCGAGCGACGGCCCCGGGCTCAGCGTCGTCGCCCTGTCCGCGACGGCCGCGTCCTCCATGGCGCCCGCAGTCGCCAGCGCGACGCAGTCTGCCTCGGCCGCGGCGCAGCCCTCGGTCGCCGTGGTCGCCGCGCCCGCTCCTCCGCCCGGCGGGGGTGGCGGGAAGAGGCCGCCGACCCCGTCCGGCACAGCCAAGCCTGCGTCCACCCAGCCGCCCACGACGGACCCCATCTGGGGTGTCCCCGTTTCCCAGCCGAAGCGGTAACGTGTGGCCGAGACGGCGATAGCCGTCTTCGCTTCCCCGTCATGTTCGTCCATTCACCCCCCCAGCCCCCCTCACGACGTGAGGGTGGAGCCCGCGCGTCGGTCTCGATCGGGGCGCTCTCGGTCCTGCTCGCCTCGCTCGCCTTCGCCCAGCCGGCCTTCGCCCAGGGCGAAGCCGCGGGCGATCAGGCCGTCGCCTTCGCGCAGGAGGGCCTCAAACACTACGAGTCGGGCGCGTGGGCCGAGGCCCTCGAGAAGTTCCAGAAGGCCGAGGAGCGCTCCCACTCGCCGGTCTTTCTCCTCTACATCGCCCGGTCGCAGCGGAGCATGGGCCGGCTGCTCGCGGCGCGCGCCACCTACCAGAGGCTCGTGGCCGAGACGCTCCCGGAGGGCGCGACCCCGAGCTTTCGCCAGTCGCAGGCGGATGGCCGGGCCGAGCTCGCCGCGCTCGAGCCGACAATCCCCAGCGTGGTCGTGCGCGCCGAGGGCGCCTCGCCTGCAGCGAGCGTGACCGTCGGCGGGCGGGCCGCGTCCCTGGGGACGCCGTTCGAGCTCGATCCTGGTGATTACGAAGTCGTCATGGTCGACGGGCCTCGCCGGCTGAGCGCCAAGGTCTCGCTGAAGCCCGGCGATCGCGGGCGTGACGTCGCTCTCGCGCCCGAGAAGCCCGCGGGCGGCGGCGATCCGCCGCCTCCCGTTCCCCGCGCCGAGGGCCAGCCCGGCAGCCTCGTGCCCGGCATCGTGGTCCTCTCGCTCGGCGGAGCGAGCTTGATCGCCGGGGCCATCCTGGGCGGCGTGGCCCTCTCCATCGACGGAGGCATCACCGACAAGTGCCCCGACGGCGCTTGCGAGCCTGGGACGGATCTCGACCAGATCGAGAGCGACAAAAGCACCTCGCTCGCACTCGCCCACGCCTCCACCGGCACGCTCATCGGCGGCGGCGTGCTCGCGGCGGTGGGGGTGGTGTTGCTCGTCGTGCGGCCGGGCGGTGACGAGAGCCCGGCGACGGTCAGCGTCGGCCCGACCGGGGCGACACTGACAGTGTCGTTCTGATTCGGGCGGCCGCTCTGGCTAGTGGTTCGGGCACATGCCCTCGGTTTCCGAGAGGCTCTGGATGGCGTCCTCGCAGTCGTTTGCGGCGGGCAGCCCGTTCGCAAACACCACCCAATCGAACCGCGCTTCGGCGCTCTGACCCATTTGGTAGGCGCCCGAGAGAAGGCCGAGCTGGATCGGGCTTCCGTCGAACGACGCGGTTGGTGGGTTGGTCAGGTAGGTCCACATGCCCGTCATCCGGCGGTACGCGAAGGTGAAGGAGCCATTGTTCCGGCAGACCGCGAGCTCGATGTCGTCTTCGAAGCCTCCGTCCGAGGCGTTCTGAGGCATGCCGCCGAGATGACTCGCCTCCCCGTCTTCCGCCTGGCCCAGCAGCACGCCCAAGCCCGGGAAGGTCCCCCCCATGTCGCGGTAGCCGTACTCCAGCTTGATCCAGTTCTCGCCGGATGCGCCGGGTATCCAGCGCGTGTTGGCTGCGCTTCGGATCGCGATACCGGCCATGTTGTAGAAGTTGGAGCCCGTGGTCGTCATGCCATGGAGCCGGGTCATGATCACGAAATCCGCTTGCTCGTCGACCGTGCGGAACAAGAACGTCGGGTACTCGAGGTCCGACACGAACGAGCGGTCCCAGAAGCCCGTCGGTCCGTCGGACTCGATCAGGAGCTGCCCACCCTCCAGGCTCGTGTCGCCGTTTGTCGTCTCCGGGTAGTGGGCGCACCAAGAATCGGGGACGTTCGCGCACTCGGCCGCGAAATGGAAACGCGAGACCCCGCTCGGGACCGCGCACGGGCCGGCTGCTTCGATGCAGATCTCGCCGGTTGGGACCGGGGTGGCGCCGCACGCGTCGTTGTAGCCCGCGGTCCCCGTGGTCGTCGCCGCGTCGGTGGTCATCCCGCTGCTCTGCTCGGCGCCCATCATGCCGCCGCTTCCGCCCGCTCCGCCCTGTCCGGGGTTCCCTCCCGAGCCCGAAGCACCTGCGCCGGTTCCCTCGCCCGCGTCCTGTCCGTCCAAGAGCAGGTGACACGCGCCGAGCCCGAGACAGACAAAACCCACAGCCGCGATCGAAGCAGAAGAGCGAAGCATCCTCCGCAGGATAGCGTCTATTCGGCGCCCATGAAGTCCCGCCGCGTGGCGAGCGTCACGAACGGCAGCCCGGCGGCCTTCAGCGCGTCCGCGCCGCCCTCGAGGCGATCCACGATACCGACGACGCCGACCACGACCGCCCCGACCGAGCGGAGCTTCTCCACGGCCTTGAGGGTCGAGCCGCCGGTCGTGATCACGTCCTCGAGCACAACGACGGGCAGGCCGTCGCGCAGCGTCTTGTCGCCCTCGACCAGCTTCTTGGAGCCGTGATCTTTCACGTCCTTCCGGACGTAGAGGGCGTTGAGGGGGCGGCCGCGCTGAAAGCTCGTCAGCGACACGGCGCTCGCGAGGGGGCAGCCGCCCAGCTCCACTCCGGCCACGGCCTCACACGGAGGCAGGGCCTCGAGCGCGTCGAACATGAGCGACCCGACGAGCGCGTGGCCCTCCGCGGTGAGGATCGTCTGCTTGCAGTCGATGAAGAAGTCGCTCTCTTTCCCCGAGGCGAGGATGACGCGTTTCTTCTCGAACGAGCGCTCGCGCAAGAGCTCGATGAGCCACTTTCGCTCGTGCTCGTTCGTCTTCATCGCTCTCCAGGCATACGGGTTCCGGACTACCCGTTTCGCTTCTTCAGCTGGCCCTTCTGGCCCTTCTTGAGCGCGGGCATGACGGGCGCCGGCGCCGCGCCACGCGAGCGCGGCTTGGGGGCGACGTCTTGTGCGCGGGTCGTCGCCGGGACGCGGGCCGGCGGCGGGGGCGGGGGCGCGACCTTCGTGGGAGGGGCGGCCTTCGCGCTCGCGCGCGACGAGGTCTCCCGCGGGGCCGCGGCAGGCTCGCGCCGATCCGCGACGCGCGGGCGGGCGACGGCTCGAGGCGGAGCCGAGTCCCCCGTGGAGACGTGGCCACGAAGCAGACCGCCGGGGCGAATGCCGATGCTCGGCGCGCTCAGATCGCCGACGACACGCGCGCCGTCCTCCAGGACGATGGCCGAGGAGCCGCGGATGGAGCCCGCGACGGCGCCCGCCACGGTCACACGCGCGCCCGTGACGTCTTCCTGGGCCTTGATCCGGGCCGAGTGGGTGATGCTCAGGTCGCCGTCGACGGCGAGCACGCCCTCGATGCGACCATCGATTTCCACGTCCCCGTCGCCGCGGACGGAGCCACGGATGACGGTGCCACGGCCGATGCGAGTGGATGCCGCCATCTCACACGTCCATGTCGACGTTGCCCTTGAAGACGGCGCCGTCGGCGATGGTGAACCGGGAGGCCTTCACGTCCCCGACGAGGCGCCCGCCCGTGAGCAGGTCCACCCGGTCCGAGGCGTTGACGTTGCCGGTGACGGTGCCGCTCACGGCCACGCTCGTCGCGCCGATATCGGCTTCGACGAGGCCGCCGGACTCGATCGTGACGGGGCCTTCGGCGCTGAGCTTGCCTCGCACCGTGCCCGCGACGACGACCGCCTCGTCCGAGGTGATCTCGCCCTCGATGATGATGCCCTGTCCGATGACCGTTCCTGCCACGTGTATCTCCCTATCCGGTCACTTGCCGCGCCGGGTGCCTGCGTTGCCGCCGAGCCCGTCGGGCAGCTCGAAAATCGCGTCGATCCGGCCCGAGAACGAGGCGCCTTCTTCCAGCGCCACCTCGCTGCCGCTCATGTTGCCTTCCACCCGCGCGCTGGCGCGGATGTGAACCGGGCCCGTCGCGTCGACGTCGCCCGTGAGGGCGCCGTCGATCAGGACGCTGTTGGCCGTGACGTTGCCCGCCACGGTCGCCGCGTCCGCGACCTCGAGGGTGCCACCGATCTTCACGTCACCTTCGATGTCGCCCTCGACCCGCAGGTCCCCGTCGCCGGTCACCCGGCCGCGGATCCGGACGGAGCGGCCGAGGACGTTCGCCTCGGAAGCGGCGGTCGTGCGTGACTTGGTGAGCGCTCGAGACATGCTGTGGCTTTCTCCGAAGGTGGCCGCGGAAGCTACTCCAATGCTCAGTTCATATCAACCGGCCCTCGCCGCCACGCCGTTCTCGGAGGCGCATCCTCCAGACGCTCCACACCGCCTCCACGAAGATTCTCCTGTCCATCTTGGAGGCCCCCGCTCGGCGATCGACGAACACGATGGGCACCTCGTCGACGCGCGCGCCTCGGAGGAGCGCACGGTAGGTGGTCTCGATCTGGAAGGCGTAGCCGTTCGAGCGGAGCGTCGCGGGAGAGATCGCCTCCAGGGTCTCCCGCCGGTAGACCTTGAACCCCGTGGTCATGTCCCGGACGGGCGAGCCGAGCACCAGCCTCGCGTAGAGCGACCCTCCCTTCGAGAGGACGTGCCGCCCCAGGCCCCAACCGACGATGCCCCCGCCGGGCACGTTGCGCGAGCCGACCGCCACCTGGGCACCGTCACCCAGGGCGCGGAGCAGACGCACGAGATCGCGCGGGTCGTGGGACAGGTCCGCGTCCATCTCGGCGACGAAGCGGTAGTCGCGGGCGAGCGCCCACGCGAACCCCTCCACGTAGGCCGTGCCCAGCCCGAGCTTCCCCGCCCGATGCAGCACGTGAACGCTGGTGTTGCGCCGCGCGATCTCGTCCGCGAGCTGGCCGGTTCCGTCCGGTGAGGCATCGTCCACCACGAGCACGTGCGCGCGTGGCACCGCGGAAAAGACAGCGTCGAGGAGGCCGGGCAGGTTCGTCGCCTCCATGTACGTCGGCACGACGATGACCAACCCGTCGCCCGCAAGGTCCACTTGCCCGAGGCTCACGCGGTGCGTACCCTAACTCGCGGTTCGGGCCGCACACCACCCCCGAGGAGAGCGAAGTCATGGCAGGCAAGAACGTCCTCGATGTCAACGATGTGAACTGGGAAGACACCGTGCTCAAGAGCGACAAGCCCGTGCTCGTCGACTTCACGGCCACCTGGTGCGGCCCCTGCAAGAAGCTGGCGCCCATCGTCGAGAAGCTCGCGGATGACCTCGCAGGTCAGGTCACGGTCGGAAAGTGCGACATCGGCGATTCGCCGGGCGTCGCCGCCAAATACGCCGTGAAGAACGTCCCCACGCTCATGGTCTTCAAGAACGGCGAGAAGGTCGCCCACCACGCCGGGATGGCGAACCGGGAGAAGCTCGTTCAGCTTCTTGGCCTCTGACCAGGTGACAGACCGGGCGCCGCCGTCGTGCTCGACGAGCCGGGCGCCGCACTTTCACCCCCCCGGCCCCCCTCAACTTCGTTGAGGGGGGAGTGCTTCTTGCTCTGGTAGCATCGCGCGGGAGTGCTGTCCGAGCCCCCCGCGAACAGAATCCGCGAGCTCCTCGCCGGCGCGATCGTCGTCGGCGAAGGAGGAACGCGGTTTCACCTCCGGACGCTGCTCGGCGAAGGCGGGCAGGGCTGGGTCTTTCGCGCGAACTTCGACGACCCCGAGGGCTTCTGGGTCGTCGTCAAGATCCTGCGCCCGGAAGGCGTGACCGAAGACGCGCTCCATCGCTTCGGTCAGGAGGCGAAGGTCCTCCAGATGCTCGGCGCGGTCCCGGCGCCCAACCCGAACATCATTCGGTTCTACGATCACGGCGTCCACCACCTGCAGCTGGGCGCCGACATCCAGCTGCCGTTCATCGCGCTCGAATACGTCGACGGCGAGACGCTGGCGAAGGTCATCGACGAGAACCTCGGCGTCGGCCTCCCCATCGAGCGGGCGTCGCGGATCATGAAGCAGGTGGCCCGTGCGCTCCACACGGTCCACGAGCATCGGATCGTCCACCGCGATCTGAAGCCGTCGAACATCCTGCTCGCGCAGCAACACGGCATCGAGATCGCGAAGGTCACCGACTTCGGGCTCGTCAAGGCGCCGCACCTCTCGCCGCGCAGCACGGCCACCATTGCTGGCGCCACGCTCGGGTACGCGCCGCCGGAGCAATACGAGATGGGCAACAGCCGCGTCGGTCCGCAGACCGACGTCTTCTCGTTCGGCGCCATCTTGTTCGAGGTGCTCTCGGGGCGCGGGGCCTTCCCGCACCAACCGGGGGAGAGCCCCCTCCGCACCGTCGCCCGGATCTTGAGCGGGGACAGGCCGCAGCTCGCGCGCGTCGCGAGCACGCTCCGCCCCGAGCTCCGCGAGCGGCTCGACATCGTGGGCCTTCTCGATCGCGAGATCGCCCGCGCCACCGCGGCCGATCCGGTTCATCGTCACGGCTCGGTCGTGGAGCTGTGGAACGCCGTCGAGCCCCTCCTCCGGACCGTCGAGCGGCGCCCGTCGGTCTCGGCGGGCCCGGCGGCGTTCGCCGTCTCCGGAGATCGCGCGGGCAGCGTCCCGTCGATGGAGCGGCCGCGCTCCTGGCAGTTCGCGGTGGTCGGTCGGCGCATCGAGCACGATCGGCTGCGCACCGCGTACGTGTCGCCCGAGGAGGGGGCGGTGTACGCCGCTGGTCTCAACGGCGTGTACCGCTTCGAGCGGCGCCAGTGGGTGCCTGTCGAGCTCCCGGCCGGGCTCGACCCGCGCCGCATCCGCGGGCTGAACAAGCTCCGAAGCGGGGAGCTCCTCGTCTACGGCGAGGCAGGGCTCGCCGCCGCCGTCGGTCCGGGCGGCGCCGCGCGCCAGCTGCCGGGCGCGTCGGGCGACTTCAACTGGCTCGGCGCCTTCACGGAAGACGGAGATGTCATTCTCGCGGGCGAGCGCCGATCGCGGCCGATCGGATGTGTGGCCGAGATCGGCGCGCAGTCGGCGAACCTCCACACGCTCACCGGGACCACGCGGCTCTTCTCCGTCACCCGGCTCGCGTCCGGCGCCATCCTCGTGTGTGGCAGCCACGGCGATCTGGTCCAGATCCTCCCGACGGCCCAGCGCCCGGTGCCCTGGGGGCGGACCGGCCACCTCTACGCCGTCGCCCGGTCGGCGACGGGCGGCGCGTACGTGGTGGGCAGCGGCGGGCACGCGCTCGACATCGCGCCGAGCTCGACCGGCGATCTCGTGGCCACGCTCGAGGCCGTCCAGACGACGCGGGACCTCTGGAGCCTGCGCCTCGACCCGGACGGCACGCCATGGGCGAGCGGGAGCCAGGGTCGCGTCCTCGAGCGACGCAGCGGGACCTGGGTGAGGATCCCGTGTGATCTCACGCAGGCGGACATCCTCGCCGTGTGTCCATTCCGGGGCGTCGTGACGGTGGTGCCAGATGACGGCGCTGTCATCGAAGGTCGGCCGGGCTGACCGCCGCGGCGCGGCGCCCGGCCGCGCTCGGAGCACGGTTTCATCGGCCGCTCGTCGCGCCGCATCTTGTCGAGCGCGAGCGGGTTTTGTACTCGTCTGTCATGATGGCTAGACATCTCGCATCGGCGCTCGCGTCGCTCGCTGCCGTGACGGCATTCGTGGCCTGCGGGGACGACGAGACGTCGACCAGCTCCACCTCGTCGGGTTCGACGACGACGTCGTCCTCGTCGTCGAGCTCCGGGATGGGGGGCGACGACACCGGCGGCGGAGGGAGCGGGGGCCAGATGCCCTGCCCCTACTGTGACGGGGACGTCGTGACGGCATGCGACGGTACGCCGGTTGAGACGTGCGATTCTGCCGCCGGGATCGTCTGCTCGAACGGCGCCTGCGTGACCGCCTGCGAGGCCGCGGTCGAACGCCGCGGCAACGACGGCTGCGAGCTCTGGGCCGTGGACCTCGACCAGCAAGACGGCGGCGGGAACGACCCTGCGAGCGCGCCGTTCGGCCTCCTCCTCGCGAACCCGAGCAAGGCCTCCGCCAACGTGACCATCGAGCTGAACGACGCGCCGGTCGGTGAGTCCCCCGCGCCGAGCGTCGTGCTCACGCTCACGCTCGCGCCGGGCGCGACGCAAGCGGTCATCCTGCCGACGCGCGAGGTGGACTGCGGTCTCACGCCCAACGACTACGGGGCCCCCGGGTCCTGCTTGTCGTCGCGCGCGTTTCGCGTCACCTCCACGGTGCCGATCGTCGCCTACCAGGCGAACGGCGTGAGCCCCGAGAGCTTCTCCAACGACACCTCGCTGTTGCTCCCGAAACATGCCCTCGGGCAGGCCTACAGCGTCCTCGGCTGGCGCCCCGGACACCCCGTTCCCATCGTCGGGCCGGTGCCGGAGATCCGTGACCGCGCCTTCATCACCATCGTCGGCACCGAGCCGAACACCACGGTCTCCGTCCAGCCGACGTGGACCATCAAAGGGAACGCCCCGATCACGGAGACCGCCCCGGGCGGGACCCTCACGCTGACCATCGGCCCGTTCGACGTCCTGAACCTGGAAGGCGTCGACGGCTTGCAGTCCGATCCGCCCACGACCGTCGGCGATCTCTCCGGTTCGACCATCACGACCAGCGCGCCCGTCGCCGTGTTCAGCGGCGTCGAGACAGGGCAGGTCCCGGTGAGCTTCGACCTCCCCACGTTCCCCGGGTTCGATCCCGCCTCGGGCTCCTGCTGCCTCGACCACCTCGAGGAGCAGCTCGTGCCCAACGAGTCGCTCGGCCGGCGCTACGTCGTGGGGCGGAGCCCCGTCCGCTCGACGAGCAACTTCCGCGAGCCGGACGTGATCCGCTTCGTCGGCGGCGACGCCCCTTCGACCATCACGACGACGCTCCCCGATCCGGCCTTCCAGTCGTTCACCTTGCAGCCGGGCGAGGTGAAGACCACCTACACGCAGGAGGCGTTCGTCGCAGAAGGCAGCGCGCCGTTCGCTCTGGCGCAGCTCCTGGTCGGCATGGGGATGATCGACGGGCCGCCGCTCGGGGATCCATCCATCACGCTGGTCCCTGCGCTCGAGCACCGCGTCGACTCGCTCCTCGCGGTCACCGCGGCTTCGTGGACCGAGACATGGCTGGTGGTCACCCTCGAGTCGGGCACCGACGTCACCATCGACGGCGCGGCACCCGCGGGCTGCATCGTGGAGGACGCCGGAACCCTCGGTGCTCAAACCTTCGAGTCGTGGGCGTGTCCGCTCCCGGCTGGGCTCGATGCCCACCAGATCGCAGGCAGCGGGTTGGTCGGCGCCGTCCTCTACGGCTACTCGAGCGCCGCGTCCTACGCCGCGCCGGCTGGTGGTCGGTACCCGTAAAGCGCTTGGGCCGGGGCCGGGCGCGTCGCTATCGTGACCGCCATGCGCATCCTGGTCTTCGGCGCCGGCGCCTTGGGGACGCTCTACGCGGCGCGGCTCGCGATGGCCGGCAACGAGGTGGCCTTGCTCGCGAGGGGGCGCCGCCTCGACGCGCTCCGCGAGGGCGGCGTGCGGATCCGCCCCCGCGGCTCGCGCACGCTGCCGCCCGCGCCCGTGCACATCGTGGAGCGGATGACAGACTCGAGCCATGACCTGGTCATCGTCCTCGTTCGCCGTCACCAGGCCGACGAGGCGCTGCGGGTCGTGACCGCCGCGCGTGACGCGAGCGACGTCTTGATGATGGTCAACGTCGCCTCCGGGTACGAGACGTGGCGCGCAGCGCTCGGTGCTCGCCTGCTCGTCGGCTTCGCGGGCGCGGTGGCCGGGCTCGCTCCGGATGGCGTGCTCGACTACGAGGTCGCGCCGGCGCTCTTTCAGCCGACCGTGTTGGGGGAGCCAGCCGGTCGTCCGAGCGAGCGTGTCCACCGCGTCGCGCGCGCGCTCGCGGACGCGGGCTTCCCGGTGCAGACGCGCGACGACATGGAAGACTGGCAGTACGCTCACGCGGCCTGGATCACCCCCTTCATGTTGGTGACAGCGATCGCTGCGCGCGATCCGGACCGCCTCGAGGACAAGGCTCTGCTGCGCCTCTGGATGGGCGCGACGAGAGAGGGAGTGCGGCTCGTTCGGGAGGCGCGCGGCCGCGTCACGCCGCGGGCGCTCTCGCTCGTCGCCGGCTTGCCTGCTCCCTGGCTCGCCGCGATCTCTCGCGGCGTCCTCGCTCCTCGCAGGATGCGCGAGCGGTTCGTGTCCGCGGGCCACGACTCGCGGACCGAAGGCCTCGCCCTGGCCGCCGAGCTCGCGGCGGCGGCTGCGCAGGCCGGCCTGTCGCTGCCGGATCTCGAGCGGCTTCGCGCGCTCGCGGCCGCGTGACGTCTCTCAGGGCACGGCCTTGATCGGCGTGCGGATCTCGACCAGCGTCTCGGGGGCCGCGCCGCCCGCGCCTTCGTCGTAGTAGTCGCAGCCGTCTTTCACGGGACAGCGCAAGAGGCGCACGGTGAGCTCGGTGGAGATCTCCTCCGCCTTCTCGAGCTGAACGTAGGCGTTCAGGAGCTCGGACCAACCGCCCTCGCAGACCTCCAGGAACTCCACCGAGCGACCGCTGCCGCCTGGCGAGAGGTCCGCCGTGACGACGTCCCCCTCGACCGCGCCGAAGACCCTGACCGAGTAGTAGACGTGCTGGCCGCCTTGCAGGCCGTAGTCCATCTCCAGCGTCGCGCCGGATTCGAGCTCCTCGAACGTCTCCCCTTCGTGACGGCCGACGACGAGCGTGATGTCGGTCGCGGGGTCGAGATCGGCACAGCCGGCCTCCGGGTAGAACTCTTGATCTCCGTTGCACGAGCCGAAGCAGCCCGAGAGCGCGATCGAAAGCGACAAGACCAAGCACGAGCGAAGCATGCCGGCAGCTTACACCGCCGAGCGGCGCGCGCACGGACACGACGCGCTCAGTCCCCACCAATCACGCCGCGCTGGATCGTGCATCCGCCGCTCACGGCGATTCCGCAGACGCCCTCTTCGTCGAGGCACGTCTGACCCTGCGGGCACATCTCGTCCGTCGTGCAGGGCACCGAGCAAAACGGCGGAGGCCCGTAAGGCGCGTCGTATTTCCCGTTTCCGTCGACGTCGATCCAGATGGGGTTTGCGATCGCGTACGGGATGATGGGCGACCAATCGGGGATCGTCGGGTCCGCCGTCAGGATCTGGTTCACGACCGGCACGTCCGCGAAGGCGCCGCTCGCCGTCTGCGAGAGCTGGATCTCACCAAACGGAATGTCGAAGACGACCGGCCGGAGCTGGTTCTGGTCGCGAAGCCCCATCGCGATGATGACGACCCACGAGTCGCGCTCGGGCACGACGATGGGCGTCTTGATGCGGAAGTCCTCGATGACCTCGGGGCCGTGGTCCTTCGTGAGCTCGCGGACCATCGAGCCGTTCAGGTAGACCTCGACCCGGTCCGCACCGAACCAGCTCGGCGTCTGCACGATCACGAAGAGGTCCTTCTCCTTCCCGGGGCTCGCGGAGACCACGTCGCCGAAGGTCTCGTCGTCGATGGTCGCGGTGACGAACGGTCCGTAGCTCGCGACCGCGTGGCCGGCTCGCAGGCTGTCGACCGCGTCCTTCGCCTGGAGCGCGTCCGGGCGATCCGTCGGGCTCTTGAAGAAGGTCCGGGGGAAGCCCGGCTCCTTGGAGAAGTTGTGGCTGTCGCTGCTCCCGATCTGGGTCGGCGTGAGGCCGTAGTCCAGGTAGCGGAAGTAGTCGTCGATCTGCCCGGCGCGATACGCACACGGCTCGGACTTCGTCTCGTCGGGTACCGGTCCGTCGCCGAAGCCGGCTGGCGCGCAGAGCGCCTGGCTGGCCTCGGCGTCGCCTGCGAAGCTGACGATCTTGTCCTGTTCTTCGCTCGTTCGCTCGAGGATCCGTTTCGTGAAGTAAAACGCGAGCCGCGATCGGTTGCGCCGCTTGCAGTCGAGGAAGCTCTCACCCTTCTTGCAGCCCGTCAGCGTCCCCTCGGGCATCTCGGGGCAAGACGCGACGAGCGTCGGCTCGTCCTCTGCGGCGTTCAGCCGGTCCTTGCAGCGTGTCCAGTCGACGACCTCGCTCACGCTCGGCGTCCGCGCGAGATCGAGCCGCTTGGCGCCGAGCGCCTCCATCGCGTCCATGTCGCAGGCGACCGTGCGGAAGACCGGGTTCGACTGGTTCAGCGTGTCGAGCTTGCGGAGGAGCGTGAAGGTGTCCACCCCGCTCTGATCGAGGTAGCCGAAGAAGCCGTCGCGCGGGTGCGCGACGATGGTGAACGGCTTCAGGTCGGGCTCGCCGGCCTTGCGGATGGCGTCGAGGATCTGCCCGCCGGGCAGGCACGACCAGTCGGGCGAGCCGTGGCGCGGCACGTCGAGGTTGTCGTAGTCGAGCGGGAAGCCGATGAAGTGGCCGTACTCGAGCGTGGTCACCTCGGCCGAGACGAAGCTCTTCAGCTCCTGCTCGAGCTGCATCTCGCGGATGACCGGCTCGTAGTCGGTCGAGACGTCGTGATCGGTCGAGACGCCGACGTCGAGGCCCTCCGCCACCACCGTCGTCACGCGGCGGGGCAGGGGCATGCCGCTGTCGAACGACGGGGCCGAGTGCAGGTGCATGTCGATCGACATCCACCCGGTGGTGTCGACCTCGTGCGCGAGCGTCGCGTCGACGCGCTCGACCTGGCCCGGCGTGAGCTCGAGCTTCGCCGTGTAGACGGAGTACTCGGGCCCGCGCGACACGTACACGCGGTAGCGGCCCGGCTCGATCCGCACGCGTCCGGTCCCCGTCGCGGTGATCTCGAGCAGTCGTGCGCCGTTTGCGAGCCGGCCCTCGCCGGCGTAGGGGCGGCGGCGACCGTCGCCGTCGAGCGCCTTGTCGTCCTCGTCGAGCGAGACGAACGTGAGCTTGCCGGGCATCGTGAGGCCCTCGGCGTCCGTGACGCGGTAGTCGACGAACGCGTGCTCCGGCAGCGCGAGCGAGACGAGCTTCTCCTCGTCGGAGCGGAGCTTCAACCGGGCCGGTCGAGAGACGGCCTGGTAGGTAGGGTCCATCGCGACGAGCAGGTAGTCGCCCTCTTCGAGCGACGCGTGGAAGTCGCCGTCTTCGACGTCGTCGATGCCCAGGTCCGCGTTGATCGCGTTGAGCACGCCGACGTCGCCGCGCAGCTCGCGGTTCGCCTTCGCGACCTGATCGAGCGACTCCCAGTCACGGCGCGGATCGGGGTCGGCGAGCACCAGGATCTGCGCGTTGGGCACGGCCTCGCCCGTCGCGGCCCAGGTCACGTAGCCCGAGACGGTGCCCATCGCGCGGCCGCGGATCTCGTTCATCGTCTCGGTCACGCTGGCGATGTCGCCGTCGCCCACCACGATGTACCGCTCGTAGACGAACGCGCGGTGTGCATCGCAGACGTCGTCGTCCGCGTTGTCGAAGAGGCAGTTCTTGCCGCCGACGAGGAAAGCCGTCGCCGCGCTCGCGAAGATCGGCACGTTCACGGCCGACCTGTCCTGGCCCTTCGGCGGGACCGTCAGGTACCCGTAGCTGATGTCTCCGCCCGCGGCGGCCACGAAGTCGTAGGTGAGGGGTGTGGTGAAGGTGTTGCGGCCGACGTTGGCCGCGTCTTGTACGGCCTCGTCCTCGTCGAAGCCCACGCCAGGCGCGAAGACGTCGTTCTGGTTGCCGAAGAAGACGAAGTCACCGGCGATCACGCCCGCCTTCTTCTCCGCCGGCGGGTCGGTGATCGTCGGCGTATCCCCGAGGATGGATCCGAAGACGCTCTGCGGCTCGGAGTAGACGTCGAGCGGAAGCAGCTCGCTGCACGCACACGTCAGGCAGCCGGCGTCGTCTTGCGCGTAGCCGTAGTCGCAGTCGAGATCACAAGCGCCCACGCCCGAGCAGGTCGGGCCGTCTTTTGCGGTGATGTAGATCTGCGTGCGAGCCTTGATGAACCGCTCGCCGGGACGGAGCGAGTAGTCGGTCACGAAGCGGAGGTCGGTGCGGACGCCGGGGAACAAGCTCTCGAGCAGCCCACCTTGATTGCGGAGCACCGCGAGCGCCTCGTAGAGGAACGCGCCGCCTCCTTCCACGCGGATGGCCGCCTCCTTCCCGTCGCTGCCGTCCTTCAGCACCGTCACGTCGGTGCTGCCGGGGTTCGGCACGAGGAGGTTCGCGATCGGGAAGGCCTCGCTGAAGCGGTCCGAGCCGAGCCCGCCTTCGTAGCCCATCCTCGGGCGGCGCCGATCGATGTCCACGATGCTCCCGCCGAAGAGCCCGGGCGCCGGGGACGAGCGCGACGCGAGGATCGCCACGCGGATCTGATCGTTCTCCAGCAGCAAATCGCCGACCTCCGCCGCCGAGACGGGGCCGCCCACGAGCTCGTTCCGATCCTCGATCACCTTGGCGCGGAGCAGCGCCTCGGGCCCGGGGTTGCACCCGAGCGGCAGGGCTCCGAGCGCGCCCAACGACGCGCCCAGGAGCGCGAGCGAGGCCGCGGCGCGCGTCTTCTTCACGGCACCACCAGCTGGGCCTGGAGGATGACGGCGTCGTTCTCGAGCGAGAGCCCGAACATCTCCTCGCGATGGGTGTACTCGGCGGTGATGCGGACCATGCCCTCGAAGAACATGACCGTGGGCCCACCTCCCACGAGCCAGTTGTCCCCCTCGTCGTCGACCGCCGAGCTCGGGTCGATGTACTCGAAGCGCGCGCTCACGCCGAGCAGGTCGCGCAAGATCATGTAGCCCGCCTCCGCCACGATCCCGAGGCTCTTCACCTCGGCCACGGTCGCGGTCGGAGCCTCGGGGTCCGACTTGGGGCTCACGACCGAATAGATCGCCTCCGCGAGGAAGTGGAAGCCCTCGGCGTGGAGCAGCGCGTCTCCGCCGAACGTGTGGATGCCGCGCGCCGCCCCGTCGCTGTAGAAGTAGTTGGCGCCGACGCCGAAGCGTGGGCTCTGGTGGGTCTCGTCCGCGATCGTGCGAGACAGCGGACCGAGCGGCTCGGTCGCGAGGCGCGCCACGTACGCGAGCCCTTCGAAGCGGTTCCCCAGCGGCGCATGGTTCTGGCGGTAGCCCGCGTAGAACTGATCGAATCGCTCGAAGCCGTTGAACACGCCGAGGTCGTAGATGAACGCGCGGTCCGCGACGTCGCCGCGCGCCACCACGCCGACCTGCTGCCCGGGGCTCATCGCCCGCACGGCGAGCGGGCGCTCGGTGAGGCTCTGGTCGCCCGAGCCGGCCATCTGCGATCGGCTGAAGGGGACGCGCATCGCGCCGCCCCAGGCCTGGAGGTAAGGGAACCCTACGTAAGCGAGCCAGGCGTCCTGGATGCGCGCCGAGCCGTCCTCCCGGCTCCCGAGCTCGACGGACACCCGCCCTCGACCCTGGTCGGAGAGCCTGACCTCGAGCCCGAGGCGACCGCGCCTCAGACGGAAGCCTTCGCTGTCGGCGGCGTCACCTTGCAGCGTGAACGAGTCGTCCCCGACGTAGGGCAGCGCCTGCGCCTGCACCAACAAGATCGGCAAAAACGAGAGTGGTCCCACCGTGAGGGCGAGCGTGCCTCGCATCGGGCGGTCACCCAGGTTCGGGTGGTGGGACTCGGCGGCCGGGTCGCCGACGTGGGCGGCGGCCGCGGCCTGTTTGTCCGTCTCCGCCGGCTGCGCGGGCTTCTTCTCCGCCGGCGCCTTCTCCGTGGGGGCAGGCTCCGGCTTGGGCTCGGGCTTGGGCTCCTCCGGTGGCAGGAGCGGCTCGTCGCCGGGCTGGGGCTCGGCTTGCTTCGGCGCGTCTTGCGCGAACGCGGTCGTCGAGACCGATACGGACAGGGAGAGACTGAAGGCGAGCGGCGCGAGGAGGTAACGCACGAAGGTTGGGCCCATCGTGCCACCGCCGCGCGTGGCGCGGGAAGCGCTTCGACGGCTCGGTGTGTGACGACCTCGTGACGAGGAGCGGTTTCAGGGCGCGGCGCCGGGGAAGGTGACGTTCACCCGGTAGATCATCGTCGGCATACCCTGGCCCACCCACCACGATACGTCCTCGCAATCGTCGGGCCACTTCGCGCAGTCGGGCGCGCCGTCGAGCTCGTTCGAGTAGTTGTAGATGGTGACGGTTCCGTCATCGTTGTCGAGCTGGGAGGCGAAGCAGGTGTCGCCGCGCGACGGGAGATCCAGCACGAACCCCACCGTCCTCGACGTGGGGTCGACCTTCCAGAGCGAGCACCGCTTCGGCGAGAACGAATAAGCGGCCTGGTATTCGCCGGACTGCTGCTCCGGTGTGAGGTCGTCCCGATCGAGATCGTAGTTCCCCGTGTCCGTCACGTTGCGGCGGCCGACGAGCCACACGTCCTCGCCGTGGCGAAAGACGAGCGGGGAGTCGTACTTTTTCTTGTCGTAGCTGCAGGTCCACGTGGCGAGATCGCCCGCGGGCGCCGTGCAGATCTTCGATCCCCAGCCGGTCTCGTCGCCTGCCTCGTTGCGCGTGACCGTCACCAGCGAGCCGTCGTCGAGGAACGCAAAATCGGTCTCGGACCCGCCGCCTTCGGCCAACACTGGCTTGCCGGGGACGACGGGCTCGAACGTGCGGCCGTCCGCCGTCTTGAGGAAGTGGATCCGGATTGGCTCGCCCGTCTCGGCGTAGATGCCCTCGCCGCCCACGTATCCCATCAGATACGCGGTGCCGTCGATCACGCGAGCGCGCCAGGGGATGAAGGTCGGCTCGTACGTGTCCTCGGGGGCGGTCCACGAGCCGGGCCCCTGGTACTGCATCACCTTCATGCCCTTCGGCTCGAACTTGGTCGAGTTGGTTCCGAGGACGGCGAAGTAGAGGAAGAGCTGATCGCCGAGCACCAGGAAACGCGGCTCACGCAGATCGGTCGCCAGCTCGAGCTCACCCTCGAAGCGCCAGCCGTCTGGCCCTTCGCTCGCGATGTAGAGCTTTGTCAGCGCCGAGGCGAAGTGTGTGGGGGCGGTGCGCCAGGCGAGGAACGTCCGATCCTGGAAGCGCACGACGTCGAGGTTGTTGTTGGCGTTTTGCGTCGTGATCCCCGCGATCGTCCCGCTGGACGGCACGACGACCTCGAATCCCGAGAGCGTCGGCTCGGTCGAGGGCTCGGGCGGTAGGGCCGGGTCTTCGCAAGCGAGGAGCAAGAGCGGAGCTGCCAGGAGGGCGCGGCGCATGCCGGAAAAGGTAGCAGGATGGAGAGGAAGTCGACCTCGTTGTGCTGGATGACGGGGCTGCTGCCCTTTCACCCCCCCAACCCCCCTCACCTCCGTGAGGGGGGCCCGCGGAGGTCATCGGCGCGCTCCTCGCGCGCGCTCAATCGACGGTGAGCCGGTATTTGCTCTGGGCGACCGGCGCGTCCTCGTAGCCGCGCAGCATCACGAAGATCTTGCTCGGCTGATCGAGCGTCACCGTGACCGACTCGTTCGAGCCGTACAGGTAGGGACGGAAGTCGTAGGTGCTCGTCGTCGGCGCGTACCCGACGCCCACGTAGAGATCCACGTCTCCGGCGGCGCTCGGCTTGGTCTCCGAGAGCTTCACCTCGTAGGTGCCGGCGGCGAGCATCGGCGTCTCGAACGCCTTGCTCTGGCCGCGCCCGAGCGCGCCCGTCGCGTCGATGCCGTCGAATGTCTCCGGCTCCGGCGAGAACACGTTGTCCTCCTCGCCGGTGACCACCACGACCTGCTTGTCGTCGACCGACGCGAAGATCTGCTGGTAGGTCTTGGGCTGCGCCGGGTGAGCGAGCGCGTCCACGAACGCGAGCGAGGCGTCCGGCATCGAGTTGAAATACGCCGGCATCAGGTTCGTCGCGACGTCGAGGTACTTCGTGCCGGACGGGTCGTCGGGGTTCAGCGCCGCGAACCGCGACGGGAGCTGGTTGTCGAGGTAGGCGAACGTGTCGCAGCCGTTGAAGAAGAAGACGGTGTAGCGGCCCTTCGTGAACTTCCCCTTCGACGCGAGCGCCTTCACGTTTGCGCCGAGCCCGGCGTGGCCGTTGTAGATCACGATGTCGGCCTGCTTGGTCAGCTCGCCGTAGCGAGCGTCGAACGCCGCGGTCGCCACCTTCGGGCTGTCGATGAGCAGGGCGTTGATGATCACGTCGCGGCCGTCGATCTGGCCCGCGAAGGTGACGTCCGGCGCGCTCACGCCGGGCGACGCCGGGAGCTCCGCGGGCGAGGTCGCGAAGCCGGCGCCGATGCCGCTGCCCACCGCGTCGACGAGCTCGTTGTACGCGCTGATGCCGGCGTCGCTCGGGTCGGTCGCGTAGTCGTCGTATTTGCCGAACACCGCGACCACGCGGAGCGCGCCATCCTCCCAGACCTTGTCGTACTCGGGGAACTTGCCCGAGGTGTTCGCGCTGCTGACCTTCACGGTCGCGACGGCGGTCGACACGCGCTCTGGATCGAAGGAGCAGCCCTCGGTGGCCGGTCGGAAGTGGTACCAAAAGTTGCCGCTCGTCACGCTCCCGGGCTCGTCCGAGCACGAGGGACCGTAGCTCGTCGTGAAGCTCGCCAGGCTCTGCGGACCGATCTTGCGGGGCAGGGTCAGCTCGAACGTCTCGGGGATGTCGTCGTCGCCCCAGCCGACCGGGAGCGCGGCGTGGTAGCTCACGCGCATCCAGCCGTCGCCGTTGGCCTCCTTCTTCACGTTCGTGATGACGACCTTGTCGAGGCGGCCGACCGAGTGGTGCGCGTTGAGCTGCCCCACCGTGTAGAAGAGCTGGTCCTTGATCAGCTTCGTCGTGTTCGACTGCCACGGCGCCGTGAGCATGCCGTCGAATTCGAAGGTGACGAGGGTCGCTTGCGCGCTCGTGAACGGCTTCTCGCTCTCCGAGGTGTCTTCGTCCGAGATCGGCTCGGTGCCGGGAACGCAGGCGAGGGCAGAGAGCGAGACGGAGAAGAGGAGAGCAGCGTGGCGCATGGGACCTCGGCCGCCGCTCTGAGCACAAGGTGCGCCATGTCCTACCTTGTGGTCCGATGGCGAAATCACCAAGGAATCCAAGGGCCGCGCCGGACGCTAACCTGGATCATCGATGATCCGGACCCGGTCCGTGATCCAGGCTCCACCTTGCCCCCCGCCCGGTCGCGTCTTTGCGCACCGCCTGAACCCGGTAACCTCCGGAGTCATGCGCCGCCTTGCCCTTGCTTCGTTGCCGCTCCTGGTTGCAGTCACCGCGGACTGTTCCGACGACGGGGGAAACACGGGCGGCAGCGGAGGCGAGACGACTTCGGCTACGGGGTCGACCACGCAGACGGGCTCGGGCGGCGGCTTCTCGACCGGGACGCAGATGGCCTGTCAGCCCGGCACACCCTGCACGACGCCCGAGCAGACCCCCGGCGTGTGCACCGACAACGTCGCGTGTTGCCCGCTCGCGAGCGCGTGCGGCTCGGTCTGCTGCGGCGGGACCGAGGTCTGCTCGTTCGCCCAATGTGTCGTGCCCGGCATCGTCTGCCAAGACGACAAGGACTGCGCGGCGGGCGAATACTGCGACTTCTCCCTCGGCGAGACGAGCGAAGGCGGAGGCGGCGCCGGCGGCGGACCGAGCTGTCCGGGCGGTGCCCCGCAGCCGACCGGCAAATGTATGCCGAAGCCTCCTGTCTGCCCCGACGGCACCGACCCGGGTGACCCGCCGACGTGTGTCACCTCCTGCGAGTACATCCCTCCGGCAAACGTCTTCACGCCCGAGCTCAAATACGGCTGGGGTGACCCCGCGAGCGTCACCGACAACGTCATGATGAGCCCGGTCGTCATCCAGCTCGATGATGACAACTGCGACATGATCGTCGACGAGAAGGACATCCCCGAGATCGTCTTTTTCACCTTCGACAACAACGACTACAACAACGGCTCGGGCACGAGCTCCACGCTCCACGCCATCAGCATCGTCGAGGGCCAGGTCGTGGAGAAATTCGCCGTCGGCACCGACGGCGCCTCGGCCGATGCGCCCGGTCGCAGCATCGCGGCAGGCGACGTGGACGCCGACGGGTCGAACGACATCGTCGTCTGCACGAAAGACGGCCGCCTCCGCGCCTACAACGCCGACGGCACCATCAAGTGGCTCTCGCCGGCGCGTGCCTGTTTCATGCCGAGCATCGCCGATCTGGATCAGGACGGCGCGCCGGAGGTGATCGACGTCGGCCACGTCGTGAATGGCGCCGACGGCACGACCAAGGCCACGTTCCCCACCGATCAGTACGTCGTCGTCTACGACGTCGACGGCGACGGCCTGCTCGACATCGTCTCGGGGTCGCGCGTCTATGCCGCCGACGGGACGACGAAGGTCGACACCGCCCTCTCCTCGACCCACGCCGCGGTCGGCGATCTGGATTTCGACGGCGTGCCCGAGATCGTCTCCATCCACTTCCAGTCCCACTCGGTCAACGTCTGGCACGTCGACCCCAACGCGCCCGGCGGCTTCGAGATCATCCGCTCCGGAATGGACCTCAACGAGGGCATCTCCCCCAACCCCTGCTGCATCGCGAACCCCGGCAACAGCGGCTGCCTCTACGGCGGCGGGCCGCCCACGGTCGCGCACTTCAACAACGACGTGTACCCCGACGTCGGCATCGCTGGCGGCATCGGCTACATCGTGTTCGACGGCCAGAAGCTGATGGACACCGCGGTCCCGTCTGCCGAGACGCGCCTCTGGCTCACCCTCACGCAGGATTGCTCGTCTGCGCAGACCGGCTCGAGCGTCTTCGACTTCGACGGCAACGGCGTCGCCGAGGTCGTCTACGCGGACGAGACCACGCTCCACATCTACGACGGCCCGACGGGCATGCCGCTCTTCGAGACCTGCAACACGAACGGCACCCTCTGGGAGTACCCGCTCGTCGCCGACGTCGACAACGACGGCCACGCCGACATCGTCGTCGCCTCGAACTCCTACTCGGGCTTCAACTGCGGCGGCACGAAGACCACCGGCGTCCGCGTCTTCGGCGACCTCGAGGGCAAGTGGGTCCGCACGCGGCGCGTCTGGAACCAGCACCCGTACATGGTCACGAACGTCTCCGAGTCCGGCGCCATCCCCGCCGTGCAGCTCTCCAACCACCTGCAAGACGGGCTCAACAACTTCCGCCAGAACGTCCAGCCGAGCGGCCAGTTCTCCGCGCCCGATCTCGTCGTCACCCTCGCGCCCGTGTGCGAGGGCGAATACGGCCTCCGCGCGCGGGTCCTCAACATCGGCGAGGCGCCCGTCGAGCCCGGCGTCGTCGTCGGCTTCTACGAAGGCGCGCCTCCGAGCGGAGCCAGCCTCGGCCAGGCCCAGACAACCCTCACGCTCTACCCCCTCACGTACGAAGACGTCATCTTGCCCCTCGCCACCGCGCCGGCAGGCGAAGACGTCTACGCCGTGGTCGACGACGGCATGCCGCCGCACCCCTGGCACGAGTGCCGCACCGACAACAACACGAGCGCGGTCGTAGACCCGGCGTGTGGGATCCCGCAATAGCGCGGGTGGGCGTGCGGTTTGCTCGTCACAAAACGAACGCGCCCCGCGTTGCGGGGCGCATTCGCATCGTTCGGAATCCGATCAGCGCTTGCGGCGCTTCAGCAGGAGCCCGATGACCGCCAGCGCGAAGGCCACGGGGCTGTTCGAGGACTGCGTGCCGCTCGTCGAGCAGCCGGAGTCTTCCTCCGAAGCCGGCTTCTCGGCCGCACCGCCTTCACCACCCGTGCCGCTGGGCGAGTCGCCGCCCGTTCCGGCCGCGCCCTGACCCGAGCCGCCCTGGTTCGAGCCGCCTTCGGACGAGCTGCCGCCACCGCCCTGGGCAGAACCGCCCTGGCCGGAGCCGCCTTGCCCGGAGCCACCTTCGCCGCCAGAGCCACCTTCACCACCGCCGCCGCCGCCTTCGCCGCCGCCGCCCTGGCCGCCACCCACGAGCGTGCAGTTCGAGTAGCAGTGGAAGGTGCCGCCGCCGTCGTCGCATTCCTCACCGGCGGCCTCGTTGACGATTCCATCCCCGCACACGGCGAGGCTGCAGTCATCGTTGCACGTGGCGCTCTCACCAGCCGTGTCGCAGGCTTCTCCGGCGGACTGGTTCAACAGGCCATCGCCACACGCGGGGACGCTGCAGTCGGCGTTGCAGTTGGCGCTCTCGCCGGCATCGTCACACGTCTCGCCGGCATCCGTGTTCACGAGCCCGTCGCCGCAGGAGGGCAAGCTGCAATCGATGTCGCAGGTGGCCGTCTGCGCGCCTTCGTCGCACTCTTCCCCAGCCGAGAGGTTGACTTGACCGTCACCGCAGTTTGCGAGGTTGCAGTCGACGTCGCACGTCGCGCTCTCACCGGAGGTGTCACATTGCTCGCCCGCGCTCGCATTGACCTTGCCGTCCCCGCAGACAGCGGCGCTGCAGTCGTCGTTGCAGCTCGCGGACTCGCCTGCCGTGTCGCAGACTTCGCCCGCGGACTCGTTGACGACTCCGTCATTGCAGGCGACATCGGAGCAGTCGTCGTCGCAGGTCGCGGACTCGCCGGAGGTGTCGCAATCCTCACCAGCTGAGTGGTTGACCACGCCGTCGCCGCAGGCGTTCGGACGACAGTTTGCGTTGCAGGTCGCGCTCTCTCCGGCAGTGTCGCAGAGCTCGCCAGCGGAGGCGTTGACCACGCCGTCGCCGCAGGCCGCAGGGGTGCAGTCTGCGTCGCAGGTGGCCGAGGCCCCTGAGGTGTCACACTGCTCGCCGGCCGAGGCGTTGACCACGCCGTCGCCGCAGGTCGCAGGGGTGCAGTCTGCATCGCAGGTGGCCGAGGCCCCCGAGGTGTCACACTGCTCGCCGGCGGAGGCGTTCACCACGCCGTCGCCGCAAGCGGCAGGGGTGCAGTCGGCATCGCAGCTCGCGCTCGCCCCTGCGGTGTCGCACTGCTCGCCCGCGGTCGCGTTGACGATGCCGTCGCCGCAGACTGCAGGGGTGCAGTCGGCGTCGCAAGTCGCGCTCGCGCCCTGCGTGTCGCATTGCTCTCCCGCCGCCGCGTTCACGACGCCGTCGCCGCAAACCGCAGGGGTGCAGTCCGCGTCGCAAGTCGCCGAGGCGCCGCTGGTATCACATTGTTCGCCTGCCGAGGCGTTGACGACGCCGTCACCGCAGACAACGGGAGTGCAGTCGGCGTCGCAGGTTGCGCTCGCGCCCGAGGTGTCGCAGCTCTCGCCCGCCGCAGCGTTTACGACGCCGTCGCCACAGACAGCGGGAGTGCAGTCGGCGTCGCAGGTTGCGCTCGCGCCTGCGGTGTCGCACTGCTCGCCGGAGGCCTGGTTGACGTTGCCGTCCCCGCAGCTCGGTGCAGAGCAGTCGTCGTCACAGCTCGCGCTCTCACCCGAGCTGTCGCAGGTCTCGCCTGCGGCCGCGTTTACGGTTCCATCGCCGCAAACGGCAAGCGTGCAGTCCGCATCGCAAGAGGCGCTCGCGCCTGCGGTGTCGCATTGCTCACCGGAGGCCTGGTTGACGTTGCCGTCGCCGCAGCTCGGCGCAGAGCAGTCGTCATCGCAGCTCGCGCTCTCGCCCAAGGTGTCGCAGGTCTCGCCTGCGGTTGCGTTCACCGTTCCGTCACCGCAAACGGCCGTCGTGCAGTTCGCGTCGCAGCTTGCGCTCTCACCTGAGGTGTCGCACTGCTCGCCGGCCGCCTGGTTGACGTTGCCGTCGCCGCAGCTCGGCGCAGAGCAGTCGTCGTCGCAGCTGATGCTCTCGCCGGAGGTATCGCAGGCCTCGCCCGCGAGCGGATTCACGTGGCCGTCACCGCAGGATGCGATCGTGCAGTCGGAGTCGCAAGTCGACGTCTGCTTGCCGACGTCACACTGCTCGCCGCTGTCGAGGATGCCGCTGCCGCAGCCCGGCACGTAAACAAGCCCGAAGGCGGTGCTTCCGCCGCCGATGTTCCAGGCGAAGCCGTTGCCTTGGGCTGGGCCGGGGGTGAGATCGCGGACGTTGGCAGCCCAGCCGTCGGTGGCTAGCAGGTGATCGGCAGTGACGGCGAAGCTCCACTGTTGGTAGCCCGCTCCGAACAGCGGAAGACTGTTCAGCGCGCCACCACCGGTCATGATGTACGTGTTGAGCGTGGCCGACACCAGCAGCTGGGACTGGTATTCGGCCATGCCGCCGAGCGCATCGCCCATTCCGCCGCTCACGAACGGGGAAGCGGCGGAGAAGTCACCTCCACCGGTGATGTTGAAGACGTGACCGGGGCCTTCCTGCGACGTGTACCAGTCGCCGTTGGAACTCTGGAACAGACCGGTGAGCCCACCGAGCCCCCAGGCGAACGACGGGCTCCCCGAGAAGTCACCGCCCGCGGTGACATCCGTCACCTCTCCACTCACATACTCGGCGACCATGATCTGCGTGCTCGAGCATCGCAGAGCCGACGGATAGTCGAGACCCGACGCGAAGCTCGGCGCCGCGCTAAGATCGCCTGCGGCGACCTGTTTGATAGTGCCCGTGTCACCTTCCGCGACGTAGAGATTGTCGCCCGGCCCGAGGCAGAGGCCGAAGGGAGAAGCGAGGCCGGTGGCAAACGGCGGCTTCGCGCTGAAGTCGCCTCCTTCCGCGACGTTGTACACGGCGCCGAGGTCTGTCACCGCGACGTAGACACCGGGCTCAGCCGCGGACGCGGCCGAGCTGGCCAGAAGGCCAGCCAACAAGGGCGACGCGGATACGACGATGCGTCGCCGACGGAAACTTGACACCATGGCGCTCTCCTCCAGTCAGGTTGCAGGCGTGGAAACGGCCCAAACGCGCTGGACCTCAAGGGGAGGGAGATGGCTGGGTTTCGACGTTTGACCGAAGTTTCGCTAAGGTCCTGCCATGAGGCCTCTTTTCTGTTCGCTTGCGCCGGTCCGGACGAGTGTCGCGTTGACTCTGGCGGTCCTGCCCCTCGTAACGGCCTGCGGAGACGCCGAAGAGGGGCCGCCTGGAATAAGCCTTGAGCAGTTCACGCAGGAGTTTCAGGGAGCGACTTGCGAGCATCTCGTCGCGTGCAATTGGATGCCGGATCTGAAGACCTGTGCTGCATCCATCGGCGTCGAGCAGGGCATCGCACAGGCCGTCACTGCGGCAAACTCCGGTGTCCTGACGTACGACCCTGCAGCGGCCCGAACGTGTGTGGACGCGCTGCGGGCGGCTTCGTGCAACGGTGACTTGCTAATCCCGCGTTCGGTTCGGGAGAGCTGTGACCCCGTCTTCGGCGGCCGGAAAGGCGAAGGGGAGTCGTGTTACCATCCAGCCGAGTGTCAGGGGCTCAACGCGAGTTGTGAAGGGGCCTGTACAGACTCTTGTTGCATCGGTACGTGCCGACTCGAAGCGGGCTTCGCGGCCATCGGGGAGTCGTGCACGATGTTGCCCTGCAAGTCGGACGCCTACTGCAGCCCGGGTGCCATGAACAGCTGCGTTGCCAAGGTCGGCCCCGGTGAGTCCTGCGCGGACGCTCCAGATGCATGCCCGTTCGGGTACGCGTGTGATCCGGGAACGCTCACTTGCTTCAAGCAGGCCGAGTCCGGCGCAGCCTGCAACCCCGACCTCGCGGCGAACGGCTGCTTCGCGATCGGTGAGTACTGCGACGCCGACAAGCGGCAGTGTCAACCTCTGCCGGGAATTGGCGATGCGTGTGAAGCCAACGCGTATCGGTCCAACATCTGCGCGTATGGCTTCGCTCGCTGCGATCAAGCTTCGGCGACTTGCGTTGCCCAGCCGACCGAAGGCGAGCCTTGTCCGGGCAACTACTGTGTTGGCATGATGCTCGGGTCAGGCATCACTGAGGCAGTTATCTGTTCGGCGCCAGACGGCAGCGGCACATGTGTGGAAGCGCCGGCTTTGCCGACGTGCGTCGAACCGTGAGCTACGGGAGATTGAAGTTATCGAACTCCGCGTCTGTGTCGGCGCCTGTGCCTTGTGTGCCGAACTGGGGGAACCCGGGTTGGGCAAGCCAAGCTGGCGCTGAGGCAGCGGGCAGGGAGAAACGCAGCTCCCATTCGGTCGTCCCCAGCGGAGCCGTCTCGACTCTGTAGGTGGCTTCCGACTCGCTGATCCTGACACGAGCGGCACCGATGCCAGTTCCCGCGGGACCTCCCAGCGGCACGCCGCCGTCGTCGTAGTAGGTTACCGCTGCATCGTTCATGGGATTGGTGGTGAACCAGAGGAGTTTGGTGCCATCGGCGACGCTGGCCCAGCCGAAGAACCAATAGCCATTCGTGTCGACCGCAACGTCGATCTGGATCGCGCAGTTCGAAAGAACCGTCTGCGGGTCGCCCAAGTAGCTGAAGCTGCCTTGGGGCGGAGATGCGACGGCGCGGTCGTTCGCGTACTGCGCCCCGCTCGGACTGAGCGTCCAGCTCAGATCCGGTCCGGCATCGAAGTCATCGGAGACCATGCCGCACGGCGGCAGCTCGGGGGGCGCCCCCCCCATCCCGCCCGTCCCGCCCATCCCGCCCATCCCGGTGGAGGTGGTCGTCGTCGACGAGGTCGTTCCGCCGCCCGCCCCACCAGCTCCACCCGTCGAGCTCGTGGACCCCGTGGTCGGCTCCGTCTCGAAGACGTCGAAGTCCAGGCAGGCGCAGAGGGCGGTCGTCGCCGCGAGCAGGAAGCAAGTCGCACGCATGCGCAGATGATACGCGAACGTCACAGCGGAGCGAGAAGACTGCGCGTCGGGGCAAAAGTGCCGCCCGGTCAGCGCACTGTGCTGGAGGTGTCCTCCTCGTCCTGTGCACCCGCCCCTCTTGCTGCACACCCCCGCAGCCGCTAAGTGAGCGGCCCTACAGGAGAGTTCACCATGGCCACGAAGATCGCCATCAACGGGTTCGGACGCATCGGTCGCTGCATCCTTCGCGCGCTGGTCGAGAGGAAGGTCACCGACCTGGAGCTCGTGGCCATCAACGATCTGACGGACGCGAAGACGCTCGCGCACTTGCTCAAGTACGACTCCATCCACCGCACCTTCAAGGCGGCGGAGGTGAAGGCCGGGGACAGCGCCCTCATCGTCGGCGGCAAGGAGATCAAGGTCTCCGCCGTGAAAGACCCGGCGGAGCTGCCCTGGAAGGCCATGGGCGTCGACATCGTCCTCGAGTGCACCGGTCTCTTCACCGACAAGGAGAAGGCTGCGGCGCACGTGAAGGCCGGCGCGAAGAAGGTCATCATCAGCGCGCCCGCGAAGAAACATGACCTCACCGTCGTCATGGGCGTGAACGAGTCGTCTTACGACCCGAAGGCGCACCACATCGTCTCGTGCGGCTCCTGCACGACGAACTGCCTCGCGCCCGTGGCCAAGGTCCTGCTCGACAACTTCGGCATCGAGCGCGGCCTGATGACGACGGTGCACGCGTACACGAACGACCAGCACATCCTCGACATCCCGCACCGCAAGGGCGACCTCCGCCGCGCGCGCGCCGCGGCCGTCAGCATGATCCCGACGTCGACCGGTGCCGCGAAGGCCCTGTCGGAGGTCATCCCGGAGCTCAAGGGCAAGTTCGACGGCCAGGCCGTGCGCGTTCCCACGGTGGACGTTTCGCTCGTGGACCTCACGCTCGAGACCACAAAGCCCCTCACGAAGGACGCGATCCACGCCGCCATGAAGAAGGCCGCGACGGAGGGCCCGCTCGCCGGCTTCCTCGCCTACGCCGACGAGGAGCTCGTCTCGAGCGACTACATCGGCCACCCGGCCTCGAGCATCTTCGACTCGACCATGACGCAGGTCATGGGCGACAAGTTCGCGAAGGTCTTCTCCTGGTACGACAACGAGTGGGGCTTCTCGAACCGCATGATCGATCTCGCGCAGCTCATGACGAAGAAGGGGCTGTGATGCGCACGATCGAGGATCTGGCGAAGGCGGACGAGGGCCGCGGGCTCGAGGGCAAGCGCGTCTTCATCCGTGTGGACTTCAACGTCCCCCTCGACAAGAAGACCGGCAAGATCACCGACGACGCGCGCATCCGCGAGGCGCTCCCGACGATCAAGCTCGCTGTCGAGAAGGGCGCGAAGGTCATCCTCGCGTCCCACCTCGGCCGCCCCAAGCCGGGCAAGACCGCGGGCCTGAGCCTCGAGCCGTGTGGCGCTCGCCTGGCGGAGCTGACCGGCTGGGAGGTGCACGTCCCGGAAGACTGCGTCGGCGACGCGCCGAAGAAGGTCATCCACGATCTTCGCGCCGGCCAGATCTGCCTCCTCGAGAACCTCCGCTTCCACCCGGAAGAGGAGGCAAACGACGAGGGCTTCGCCAAGCAGCTCGCCGAGCTCTGCGACGTCTACGTGGACGACGCGTTCGGCGCCGTGCACCGCGCGCATGCGTCGGTGCACGCGCTGCCGCTCCTCATGCGCGACCGAGCCGCCGGCTTGCTCCTCGAGAAGGAGCTCAAGGCGCTCGGTAAGGTCGTGCACAACCCCGAGAAGCCGTTCGTCGCCATCCTCGGCGGTGCGAAGGTGAGCGACAAGATCGAGGTGGTCGAGTCGCTCCTCTCGAAGTGTGACGTCCTTTGCATCGGCGGCGCGATGGCGAACACCTTCCTCGCGGCGCAAGGCCTCAACATGCAGAAGTCGCTCGTCGAGGCGGACAAGCTCCCGCTCGCGCGCACGATCATGGAGAAGGCGCGCGACAAGAAGGTCAAGCTCATCCTCCCGGTGGACGTGGTCGTCGCAGAAGGCGTCGACGCGACCGCGGGCACCGTCGTCGACACGACCGCCGTCCCCGAGGGCCAGATGGCGCTCGACATCGGCCCGAAGACCGTCGCGCTCGTCGAGAAAGAGCTCGGCCGCGCGAAGACCGTCTTCTGGAACGGGCCCATGGGGCTCTTCGAGTCCAAGCCCTTCGCGGACGGCACGCTCTCGGTGGCGCGTGCGTTGGCGAAGGTCGGCGGCTTCACGGTCGTCGGCGGCGGCGACAGCGCGGCTGCCATCAAGGTCGCCGGAGAAGACGTGGTGAAGGGCATCGACCACATCTCGACCGGCGGCGGCGCCTCGCTCGAGCTCATCGAGGGCAAGAAGCTGCCCGGCGTCGCCGCGCTGGAAGGATAGGGTGGCGGCGATGAATCCGTTTCGTAGACCCCTGATCGCGGGGAACTGGAAGATGAACGCGGGCGGGAGCGACGCTTGCGCCCTGGCGCGTGCGGTCGCGGATCGCACGCGCTCGTACGACCTCGTGGACGTGGTCGTGGCGCCGCCCTTCACGGCGCTCGCCGCCGTCGCGCACGAGATCTACGAGGCGCGCGGCATGGTGGAGGTCGGCGGCGGGGTCGGCGTCGCAGCCCAGAACATGCACCACGCCGAGTCGGGCGCGTTCACCGGCGAGATCAGCGCGGCCATGCTCCACGACGCTGGCGCGACCTGGGTCATCATCGGCCACAGCGAGCGGCGGCAGCTCTTCGGGGAGACTGACGAATCTGTCGCCAAGAAGACTCAGGCCGCGATGGAGGCGAACATCCACCCCATCGTGTGTGTGGGCGAGACGCTCGCCGAGCGCGAGGCCGGCGAGACGCTCGCCGTCGTCGAGCGCCAGACGCGCGCCTTCATGGATCTGTTCGGGTCGCGGCCCGGCTTCGCGGTCATCGCCTACGAGCCCGTCTGGGCCATCGGCACCGGCAAGGTCGCCAAGCCGGAGGACGCACAGGAGGTGCACAACCACATCCGCGAGCTCCTCGTCGAGGTGAGCGAGGAGGTGGCCGAGGCCACGCGCATCCTCTACGGCGGAAGCGTGAAGGCGGACAACGCCGGCGGCCTCCTCACGGAGGACGACATCGACGGCGCGCTCGTCGGCGGCGCCTCGCTCGACGCCGAGGGCTTCTCGCGCATCATCGCCGCCGCCAACGACATCTCGAAGCGCCAGTCGGAGACGCCGACTGGCCTCGACGAGGACGAGGTGGCGGACGACGGCGAGCCCGAGCCCGAGGCGGTCGCCGCCCCGGAGGTTCAAGCCGGCACGTCGGATTCGGTGAGGCCGAGCCGCAAGTCGAAGAAGGGCATCCCGGTCGCAAACGACTCCGACGGGGACGGCTGAGAGGGCGGGGGTGGCTGCTGCTCGATGAGCCGAAGCTCCACCTCAGCGACGACGTTCTCGTGACAATCGGCGCATGGAAGGATGAGGCGGTTGTCCGGGCCGAGCCTTTCAAAACGCTGGAGCTGCACCTGGCCGCGTTGTGGTCGGGGTGAGGTTGTGGCAACGCCGATCTCGCCATGCTCCTTCGTGCTCTGCGCCTCGCCGCCCGCCGTCCGCTGGCGTTCCTCGCCGTCGTCGTTGCGGTCGTCGTGATGACCTTCGGGGGCTTCCTCTACCTGGGCCTGCGTGGGTCGGCGCCGGCGCTCGAGGCGGAGGAGGGCGCGGACGAGAAGGTCAACCCGCGCCTCATCCTCAACCGCGCCTGGTTCGACAAGTACCCCGAGAAGGCGACCGACGAGGTCGACCTCTGGATCTTCTTCGGCGGGGGATGGGCGTCCACGAGACCGGCTCGCGTTACAAGGCCACCTTCGAGATCTTCGAGATCGAGCGCGCCGGCTCCAAGCTGCACATCAGCTACCTGCACGAGAAGAAGACCGTGAGCACCGCCTTCACGGTGGAGACCTGCTCGGACAAGCGGCCGTTTACGGTCTGCCTGACCCTGAAGGACATGCCGGGGGGCCCGCTGAAGCTCTACGGCTTCCACTACGACGAGGAGCTCGAGTCCGCGATTCCCTGGGGCAAATCCCGAGTCGAGGCGGCCAAGGCGCTGTCGAACGGCCCGAAAAACTGAGGAATCAGTCTTCTGGCGCCTCGGTTGGATCCGCGGTAAAGGCTTCCTCCCCCACCGGACCATGCTGCACACGTTTCTGAACGTCATTCACGTCTTCGTCTGCCTGTTCCTCATCCTGGTGGTGCTCCTCCAGCAAGGCAAAGGCGGCGGCCTCGGCGGTCTCGGTGGCGGCGCGGCCACGCAGGTGTTCGGCGGTCGGGGCGCGGGCAACTTCATGACCCGCCTCACCGCGATCTGCGCGGTCATCTTCATGCTCACGAGCATCAGCCTCGCGTATCTGTCTTCGGGCGGCGACCGCGCGCTCCGCGATCTCGCGGCTGAGGAACAGCAAGTTCCGTAGGGAGTGGAGAGGCCAGGGGAGGGGCAGGGCGTCAGTAGCTCTGCTGGCAGGTTCAGGGTCATCCGGTGGACTGAGGCCGTGGGGTGACTGAGCACGTTCGTTCCCGCAGTTCCCACCCCCCCTGCCTCCCTCCACGGCGTGGAGGGGGGAGATGAGCGTTCCGCGGCGTCCCTGGCTCGCGCTCGCGCTCCTCAAGCTCGTGCTGTCGCTTGCGCTCCTCGGTAGCGGCTTCCACGGGGTCAGCGATGACGACTTCGCGCGCATCGTCATCTCGCAGGAGTTCGCCCACGCGCCGAAGCTCGATCCGAGCGGCACGAGCTGGCTACCGCTCCCGTTCTGGATCACCGGCGCCGTGATGATGGCGTTCGGCCTCTCGCCCGCCGTCGCGGTCGGCGTCGGCGTGGCCCTCGGTGTCGTCTCGGTGTGGCTCGTCCACGCGGCCGCGAGACGATTGACCGACGACGACACGACCGCGTTCTGGGCAGCAGCCCTGGTCGCGGTGCTCCCCTGGAGCGCGCGGCTCGGAGCTTCCGCGGTGCCCGAGCTGCCCGTCGCGGCGGCGTCGCTCTATGCGCTCACGACGCTCCTCCCCCTCTCCGCTCGCTTCCCCCTCTCCGGCACGGAGAGGGGGCCGGGGGGTGAGGAATCCACGGCGACGGACGGTCGAGCGAGGCTCATCGGCGCCATTCTTCTGCTGGCCGCCTCCCTGTCTCGCTACGAGCCCTGGTTCCTCGCCGGGGGCTTTGCGCTCTTCTGTCTGTGGGACGCGCGGAAGAGCCGCGCGTCACGCGCAGCGAAGGTCCTCGCGGCCGCGCTCGCCCTTCTCGGTCCCGTCGTGTGGTCGATCTGGAACGCCCACGCGCACGGCTCGCCGATGCACTATCTCGATCGCGTCGCTGCCTACAAACAGGCCATCGATCAGGGCGCGATCCCCGAGCGCGTGACCGCCTACTTCCTCGCCGTGTTTCGCGCGGAGCCGGAGCTCATGGGCGCCGCGGCCCTGCTCGTTTGGGTCGCCCGCGATGCCCTGCGCACCGAGCTGCGGCGCTGGTCTCGGCCCGTGATCTTGCTCGTCGTGCTCCTCGTCACGCTCACAGTCTCGAGCGTCAAAGGTGGTGCGCCGACCCACCACCCCGAGCGGGCGCTGCTCGCGCTTCACTTGTTCGTCGCGATCATCGTCGCGCGCGCCGCGGTCCTCGCCTCGCGCGCCGAGCTGCTCCAACCCAGACGCGTCGCCATCGCCCTGCTCGTGCTCGGAGGCGGCATCGCGAGCCTCCGCGCGACGTTGCTCTTCAAGGAGTCCGTCGCAGATCGTCGAGCCGAGCTCACGATCGGGCGTCAGGTCGCGTCGCGGGTGCCCGCCGGCGAACGCGTCTTTCTCGAGGTCGTCGACTACGGCTACTTCGCCGTTCTCGCGGCGTCTGAGCGACCGTGGGACTTCGAGCTCTCGGGGAAGGTCGACCCGGCTCGGGGAGGGGAGGCGCTCGGAGAAGCCGAGGTGCTGGCGAGGGCGCGGGCCGCTGGGATTCGAACGGCCGTCGCGCGAGATGCAGGCGGCTCGTGGCGTGTGCTCCCGCCGTAAGCCGCTGACCGCTATGCTGGCAGCTGAATGACCGAGGCCTTCGTGCACCCAACGGCCGTCGTGGAGGACGGTGCGCTCGTCGGTGCTGGCACGCGCGTGTGGCACCACGCCCACGTTCAGGCGGGCGCGCGCGTCGGCAGGCGCTGCACCCTCGGGAAGGACGTGTTCGTCGGCCGCACCGCGCGAGTCGGGGACGGCGTGAAGATCCAGAACGGCGTCTCCGTGTACGACGGGGTGGAGCTCGAGGACGAGGTCTTCGTCGGCCCGCACGCGGTGTTCACGAACGTGAAGGAGCCTCGCGCCTTCTTGGACCGCAAGCACGAGATCGAGAAGACCGTCGTCGAGCGCGGCGCGACCGTCGGCGCTGGCGCCGTCGTCGTCTGCGGCAACCGCATCGGCTCCTACGCGTTCGTTGGCGCAGGCGCCGTCGTCACGCACGATGTCGCGCCCCACGCCCTCGTCATCGGCAACCCGGCGCGGCGTGTCGGCTGGGTGTCGCGCGCCGGACGGCGGCTGCCCGAGGGCCGCGTCGCTCGCTGCCCCGAGACCGGAGAACGATACCTGACGGATGCGTCATCGTGTCGCCCCCTCGCCCACGACGAGGCCGTGCCCGCGGAGCGCGTGCCGTTCGTGGACCTCGGCGCGCAGCACGCGCCGCTCCTGCCGGAGCTTCGCGCCGCCTTCGATCGCGTCGTGAAGAGCGGTCGCTTCATCCTCGGGGAGGAGGTCGCCGAGCTCGAGGCCGAGCTCGCCGCTCGCATCGGCGTGCGCCACGCCATCGGGGTCTCGAGCGGTACGGACGCGCTCCTCGCCGCGCTCATGGCCCTCCGCGTCGGCCCCGGGGACGAGGTCATCACCACGCCGCTCTCCTTCTTCGCGACCGCCGGCAGCATCGCGCGCCTCGGCGCCACCCCCGTCTTCGCGGACGTGGAGCACGAGAGCATGAACCTGGACCCCCAGGCCGTCCGCGCCGCCATCACGCCGCGCACCAAGGCCATCCTCCCGGTGCACCTCTTCGGGCGCCCCTGCTCGCTGGACCTCTTCGATCTCGCGGCCTCCAAGGGCATCCCCGTCGTGGAGGATGCAGCCCAGGCGCTCGGCGCAACCACGTCACGCGGCGCGGTGGGCGCTCTCGGCACCCTCGGTTGCTTCTCCTTCTTTCCGACGAAGAACCTGGGCGCCCTCGGGGACGGCGGCCTCGTCACCACGAACGACGACCAGCTCGCCGACCGCGTCCGCCTCCTGCGCGTGCAAGGCGCCCGGCCGAAGTACCACCACGTCCTGCTCGGAGGGAACTTCCGGCTGGACGAGCTACAGGCCGCGTTCCTCCGGGTGAAGCTGCCGCACCTCGACACGTGGACGATGCAGCGGCGCGAGGCCGCGCGGGTCTACGAGGAGGCGTTTGCGAAGAGCGCGTGGAACGTGAGGACGCCCGGCCTCGTCGATGGGCACGTTTATCACCAGTACGTGGTGAGGACCCCGCAGCGGGATGCGCTGCGTGCGCGGCTGAAGGACGCGGGCGTGGAGACCGAGGTGTACTACCCGGAGCCGCTGCATCGCATGCCGTGCTTCGAGGGGTTGGGGTACGGGGAAGGTAGCTTTAGTCGCACAGAATCCACCTGTAGAGCCGTACTATCTCTGCCAATTCGCTCGTCTGAAGATGCTGCGGCGACCGTGCGCTGCCTCGAGGAAACATGAGACCGAAGAGCGGCGCTCGATGGCCAGTCGCGCCTCTGCGGAGCACGGCGCTCGTACTCCTGCTCGCTGCTCTCGTGGTGGGTTCGGCCACAGCAATCGGCGGCGCGCACAACGGTGTTGTCATTGTCTTGGGCCTGCTTGCGTGCATCGCGGCAGCGCTAGCCGCAGCGGAGCCGCCGAGCATGCGCCGACCTTCTTTGGCGCCGACCGTCGTTCTGCTGGTCCTGTCCGCCTACTGCTTCATCCAAACCGTCCCGCTTCCCCTCCCTTTGTTGGAACGCCTATCTCCGGCCGCGGCGGACATCTGGGCGCGTTCGCTTTTTCCAATTGGCGGGAGCGTGATGAGCGCACCGCTGAGCCTCGATCCGGGCGCGAGCACCCTTGAAGGACTGAAGTGGGCGACCTATGCCGTTGCGTTCCGGGTGAGCTCCCTGGTCGCGAGGCGTCGGGGAGCGGATGCGGTGTTCCTCATCATCTTGACTTCAGCCGTGATCGTTGCCCTTGCGACGGTCGGCCACGAGCTGATTGGTGCGCGAAAGGTGTGGGGGCTCTACAAGCCGCGGAGCTACTTCGAGTTCATTCGCGTAGGTCCATTTCTGAATCCAAACAGCCTCGCGGGGTACTTGAACCTCGGCGCGCTCGCTGGTCTCGGGCTCCTTCAGACCCGCCGTCCCGTAATCTCGCCCTGGATCGTTGGAACGGCGGTCGTCATCGTGGTGGCAGTCGCCTTCCGCTCGGCCTCGCGCGGAGCGGTGCTCGCGCTACCCTTGGGCGTGCTCATAACCGGTGCGCTCGTGTGGGTTGCACGCTATGGCAAGGCCCGAAGTGTCACGCGTTCGAATCCATTGTGGCCGGCATACGCGGCCATGCTTGGTGCGATCGTGCTGGGGATAGGGTTCGCGGCGCTCGCGGCAGACGACGCGTTCTGGAAAGACTTGGTGAATACCAACACCGATAAGCTCCGAATGTCTTCGTGGACCAAGCCCGTGATCGCGGATTTCCCCTGGTTCGGCATCGGGCGGGGGACCTTTGAGAGCGTCTTTCTAGCATACCGGCCAGAAATGCCATCCCACTTGGCGTTCATCCATCCAGAGAACTTCGCGGCGCAATGGGTGAGCGAATGGGGGCTGCTGGTCGGCGGCCTCGCCTTGTTGGGCCTCGTCTGGGGCTTTCGACCGACTAACGTTGGTGCCACCAAGAGCGCACTCAACGCTGCAGGTTTCGCAGCGGTCGCGGTGGTCCTGCTCCAGAACCTGCTCGATCTCGGGCTGGAGCTACCCGGGATCTCGGTAGCGATTTCAGCGACTCTTGGTGCGCTCTGGGGCGATTTGCGGGTCCGCCGTCCTATCCGGCCGGTCGCGCCAACCGGCGAGCGGGTTCTCGGGTCGGCGCTCATGGGGCTCTGCACGATCGCCACCGCGCTCAGCGTCGTGCGTGCCTCCACGTCGCTGGCCGATGACCGAGACAGCGCGAGGCAGCTCCTGGAATTGGCTCGGACTGACGCGTCACGCCGGAGCGAGGCAGACGCAGCGGTTCGTGACGGGCTACTACGCCATCCCGCGGACTACTATTTCCCGTTATTGGGTGCGATGTACGCGGTAGAGTTCCGAACAGGAAGTCCCATGCCCTGGCTTCAACGCGCCCTGGAGCGTGGGCCGAATGTCGGAAGAACTCACCTTCTTCTTGCCGAGGTCTTGCTGAGGAGCAAGGCGCACAAGCAAGGGATGCTCGAGCTCCGGCTTGCCGTGGAGTTCGAGCCAGGCCTGGCGGCTGTCGCGGGGCAGGCAGCAGTGCGACATTCCCGCGACATGGACGTGTTGCTCATTGCCGTGCCGGCTGGCACGGTCGGCGCGAACGTCCTTGACTGGATGGCGGCGAGTGTCAATGACGTCAACCTCCGCGAGAATCTCGACCGGGAGGCGATCGCACGCGAGCCGTCCGTCGTCCAGCCTCGGGAACGAGTTGCGCGCAGAAGGATCGATGCACTCGATCATCGCCGCGACCCCTGCATCGCCCCCGAGCCGTGCATGCAGGAAATCGCTGAGCAAGCTGATGCGCTCGCACAAAGGCATCCCCGTAGCTCACGGGGCGCCCAGCTTCACGCCCTCTTGGCCATTCGACGCGGTGAACCGCATGCAGCGAATGAGATCTTGCTCGAGGCGTGCTTGCTTCCCTTGGACGCACTCTCGTGTCTCGAACTACATGCCCAGGTAGCGCCAAACGACGTGCTTTCCGACGTTCTCGAGCGGCACGCATCGCATCAGTGTGTCAAGCGGAGCACGTGCGCGGCGAGCTTGGAGTGGGCGGCCAGCGTCTATGCTTTTCGCGGGATGCAGGCGCAAGCCTACGGTGCCGCCAAGCGGGCGGCGGAGCAGGAGCCCACGGTCGAGCGCTGGGTCCAGGCCGCGAACTATGCAGAAGCAAGCCGAAACCTTGCTGCGACGGCTCACGCGCTCGAACAAGCGCTGCGGGCGAAGGGTGACGATGACGCCGAGTTGCGGTCCCGCCTCACACGGATAAGGCTTGGCCGGAAGTTCTAGCGAGTATCGCCGGGGACCAGCTTGTAGATTCGACCCGGATCGAGCTCGACTAGATATAGTTCGCCTTCGTTGTCCTGGCCGATCGACACGATCGTGGCTGAGAACGAGGCTCCCTCAAATGTTAGAGAAATCATGGTCGAGCTAGACGCCATTCCATCCGCTTGTTCCACCACGAAGAATCGCGCGGATGTGTCAGTATGAACGTACTTCCCGCGAAGGGAGGGTAACGCCGACCCCCTGTAGACGCCGCCCCCTATGATCGCGAAGAAACCATCCGGATGTGGATTGTGACCGTAATCAATGGCAGGCAGCGTCAGGCCCTTGGTGTCACAGGGCGAACTGACTGGGTGGCATTCGGTCCCCTCCATCATCGGCCAGCCATAATTTTGGTTGCCGATTCCGGCGCGTTCGATGTTGACCTCCTCCCTCTGGTTCTCACCGACGTCGGCGATGAAGAGGTCCCCAGTGCATGGATCAAAGGCGGCTCGCCAAGGGTTCCGCAGCCCATAGTCCCAGATCTCGGGTAGTCCGCCGGCGAGGTTGCCGGAAGGAATCGTGTAGGGCGTGGTACTGACGTCGATTCGCAGGACCTTGCCGAGCAGGCGCTGGAGGTCTTGGGCCCAAGGACCGTATCCTCGCTCACCGGTGGTCAAATAAAGGAGCCCATCCGCCGGACTGAACTCGAGGGCGCCACCCAGGTGGATGCTGGAATGGAACATCCGCAGCAGCGGTGCACCGCCCACCATCACCGGGTCCGCCTTGTTGGGATCGGATGCCGACACGCGGAACTCTGCGAGCTGCGCGCCGTCGTTGACGTATTCCACGAAGTAGACAAAGAAGCGCCCCGTCGTCTGGTAGTCGGGGTGGAACGCGAGGCTCAGCAGGCCCGCTTCTCCCTCGTTCCAGACGATTCCAGAGAGGTCGAGGAAGGGCTCCGCCAGCAGGACCCCATTCTGCACGATACGGATGCGCCCGCTCTTCTCGACGATGAAGAACCGGTCGGTCTCCCCGGGAGCAAACTCGACGGCCACAGGCGAATCGAGCCCATCGACCAGCAGGTCCACCGCGAGATCGGGAATTGCACCTTCCGGGGGCGCGCAATTGACGGCTATCGCAGCCCCACCGGTGCCACCCGCGCCCCCAAGCCCCCCGCTGCCGCCCGCTCCACCCGAGCCAGTCGTCGCCGAGCTGCTGGCGGCGAGGGTCGTCGACGCCCCCGTTGTGGACGCCTTGCCGGCGTCATTGGCGCAGCCGAGAGCCGTGAGGAGCGCGAGCCACCGAGTACATCGCATGGCTCATCGTAGCATCGGATCGTCATCCGCGGACGGCCCGCGCGAGAGCCTCTGCCGTAAGCCGCGTGCGGTGCATCTCTCCGAACCGCGCGATGCCCTCGTCGAAGCGTCCAGGCTGCCTCAAGACCTCGGAGAGGGCAGTCGCCAGCGCATCCGCGGACTCGCTAGGAACGACGAGTCCTGCCCCAGTCGAAGCGACATCGGGGGCAACGCCGCAGATATCCGTGACGACGACGGGGAGCCCCATCGCGATGGCTTCGTTGACGACGAGTCCCCACGGCTCGTAGCGCGATGGCAGACAGAACACGTCCGCGGCAGCGTATGCCTTCGGCAGCTGAGTCTGGTTCAAGAACCCTGCAAAGTGAACGCGACCTGGAGCCGATGACGCGGCGACGTCACGTAGCGCCCGCTCCTCCTTTCCCGACCCCGCCAGCAGCAGATGAACGCTCGGCAGCCGGGAGATGGCCTTTACGAGTACTTCGACCGCTTTGACCGGCGTGAGGACACCGGCGAACATGACGACTTGCGCGCCGACGGGGATGCCAAACTGGGCACGAACGGCTGACTTCTCGCCCCGCCACCGCTCGCGCATCCGGCCGAAGAACTCGTCGTCCACGCCGTAAGGCGCAATGAAGAGCTTCGAGTCCGGCACCCCGTGCTCGCGATAATGTCGTTCGTTCGCGGGGCCGATGCTCAGGAAGGCGTCCACGCCGTCGTAGAAGCGAGGGAGGAGCTGGTTCTTCAGTCGAGCGATCGCCGCACGACGTGGGGACAGGGAGTTCGTGTCGGCTCGAAAGATCACCCGAGCCCCGCCTAGCTTTGCCCCAAGGAACGCCAACTGCTCGTGAAGGTTCCTGTATCCCTGGATCAGGACCGAACGTGGTCTTCGGAGCGCGAGCTCGGCCACCAGCGGTGGATAGAGCTTTCCTCCGTAGCTCTGTGGGTCGGGCCGGCGGCTCCAGTTCGGCAAGAAGCGATGGGGATACCCGCTCACGAGATCGACGTCCCACACGAAGTCCGAAGGTCCCCACGGGCTGGGCTGGGGCCGAACTCCATAGTCGCTGCCGTACCAGACCTCGAACGAGAGTTGGCCGAGGGCTGCCAGCTCCCGCCAGACGCACGCCTGATACTGAATGGGGTGGGAAGCTACGATCACGAGGTCCATGGCGTCACTCGAGGGGCATGCGACAGTTTGGCGACTGGTTCGCCGGTTACTCCGGGTCGTTCCACCAAGGAACGTGGGCGAACCAGCTACTACTCTCTTCCGTGAACAGCACGTAGTTGCCTTCGCGGAAGGACTCGAGCTCCGGATCCCACCGCTTGTAGACCTCGACGCCGTGAGGAGTGAGCTTTCCGATTCGGTACGCCGCTGCCTCGGAAAAGGCGAAGACGTCTCGCAGGTAACGTCGCGCGTCGATCCACCGCCAGTTGTACTCGAACTGGCACACGTCCACCCGGCGCTCCCGGAACAGCCGAGTGGCTCCCTCGAGCACGGAAAAATCGTGACCTTCCGTGTCGCACTTCAGCAACGTCACCCGCTCGACGGCCTGTTCCTGACAGTAGGCCTCGAGCGTCGTGCTGGGCACGGGCACCCAAGCTCCTCGATGCTGATCCGGGCGAGCATGGATCGAGTTGGCGCCTGATGTTTCGCCAAGGACCTGAAGCGCGACGTCTCCGACGTGGTTGGACGCGGCAGCACGGACGAGGTGAACGTCAGCCCGATTCGCCATACGTGCGGACAGGACATCGAAGGTCGTCGGAGAAGGCTCGAACGCGTGGAGGTCGATCTTTCTGCGCAGCTCGGCGGCAGTCTCCAAGACCAGACCGCTCCAGTCACCCACGTTCGCACCGACATCGAAAATAGTGAGACGCTCGCCAGGTGCGTTCGACAGCACACATCGAATGGCGAGCGCTTCACCATTTTGGGTCATTTCGTTGGGGCCATCGTAGCGACTCTCGTTGGTCAGGAATCTGGCGAGACGGACGAGGTTGCGTCGGCCGAGGGTGAGCCAGAGGGTTCGGACGAGAGCGGTCTTTGCGGCTCGGTACGCTGTGGCTTGTCGGGACTCCATCCCATTCTCCTGAGAGCTACGATAATCGTGGTCAGATAGACCAGATACCCCGCGAACATGGCGATGGCCGCCCCCTCCGCGCGGCGCGAAGGGATCAGTAGCACGTTGAGCGCCAGGTTTACGACCGCGGACAGGCCCATTGCCAGCGTGATTGCGACCGTGCGCTTTCGTGCGTAGGCGCGCATGTCAAGCGCGAAAGAGGCGATCAAGCAGGCCTGCCCCGCCGCGACCCAGACTAGAATCGCGTCGCTCCCGATCCTGTACTCGGGGGCCACGAGGAGGCGAAGAGCGAAGGGGCCGAACAGCACGACGCCCACGACGCCGACCGCGCCGATCGCGCCTCCGATCAGGAGCATCAGACTCAGCACTCGACCTTCGCTGGCGGCATCCTGTCGCGCCGCGTGCCGAAAGACGTACGGATAGGCCGCGCGCGCTAGGATGCCGCCCGCGGCCCCGATCGGCGCAGACACCAAAGCAGACACCACTGCGTAGCGTCCGACCTCGCCCGGGGTGCAGTAGTATGCCAGAAGGTATCGATCGCCGAGTGAGAGAAGCCAGTTGAACACCCCGGAGGCAGCCATCGGTAGGATGAACTTGCGTGCCTCGCGCATCCAGCTCGCTGATTCCGCCGGTGCCGGAGGGACAGTCGTGGTTTCTCGCAGGAGGTGGCGCGCGCCAAAGTAAGCCGCGGCTGTCACTGCGACCTGCGAGAGGATGAATCCCGCCGCCGAAGTCGTGAGCAGCATAGCCGCGCCGGCAGCCAGCGGGAGTCCCCACTGCCGAGCCGTCTCGACGACGCTCACGAGCCTCTGACGATTCTGGGTCGTGGCGAGGCTGAGGTCTGCCGACAGCGCCGTCTCCGTTACCAACATCGGAGCCACGGTGAGCGCGGCGAACCACGTGAGCTCCGCTCCGAGCGCCGCCGCGGTGAGCAAGCCCGCGGCCGCCACGAGCCCCAAGATGGCCGCCAGCGCCAGACCTCTCCGCCGAACGAAAAGAACGAAGGCGGTGTCACGATTCGCTTGGCGCGCATCGTGGTACTCGCGCATCGCGAACTGGATGAACGGACGAACGACCGTCCCCGTTGCGAGCGCGCCGACGCCGAGCACCAGGCGCGTCTCGCCGTAGACGGCGGTCGGCGTTACCTCGGTCACCAGTCGCGTGCCGAGCGCCATCCCGGCCATACCCAAGATGGGCCCCCAGATGACGGGCGCGAGGGTCCGGCGGTGCTCATGCACCTTGCTGAGGAACCACCGGGACATCGGGGGCCTCACCGTACACAACATGTGTTGGCAACGCGAGCTGTTGTGCCCATGGAAGTCTCGCGCTACGAGTGTCGACGTTCCGTGCACAAGCTGGCCTACATCGTCGATTGGCTTCCCCCTGACTACGGTGCGATCGGCCAGTACGCCCTGCAGGAAGCGGAGGACCGGGCTGCGGCGGGGGAGGACGTGACGCTCATCGGATTGACATCCGGCGCGTCGACGAGCGAGTACAAGGGGGTCGGCGCGGGTCGGCTCAGGGTGATTCGGCTCAAGTCGAAAGCAGTGGACCGAACGAGCTTCGCTCGTCGAGCGCGCTGGACCCTGGCGACGAACGTCCGCCTGGTGGCGGCCGCCCTTGGCCATCTGGTGCGGGCGGACGAGGTGTTGTTCACGGCGAGCCCGCCATTTTTGGAGCACCTCATCGTCCCTCTCAGCGCGGGATTTCGGGGGCAGGTCACCTTCCGCATCGCAGACCTCCACCCCGAGTGTCTCATGCAGGAGCTCGCCCGCCCGCCGGCGTGGCTCCGAGCGTTCCAGAGGTTGTCGGTGCAGATGCGGAGGCGCGTGGACCGAGTCGAGGTGCTCGGCGAGGATCAGCGCGAGCTGCTACTCCGGCAAGGCGTCCCCCCAGGCCGCATCCATCTCCGAAGAAGCACGTCTCCGGTCCGCATCCATCTGAGCACCGTACCCATGCCTTTGCCCGACCCGTTACGTGGCCGGGTGGTCCTCCTCTACAGCGGAGCGGTCGGGCACGCGCACGAAGTCGAGACCTTCATCCGAGGGTACCGGCGGCATCACGTGGAGGGGAGCGGACGCGTGCATCTCTGGCTGAACGCCGAGGGCGGGCGCGCGGACTTCTTTCAGGAGCGCGTCGAGGCGGAAGGCCTTCCGATCTTCCGGAGCCGACCGGTTCCCCTCTCCCAGCTTGCCAGCCTGCTCGTCGCGCCCCATGCACATCTCGTGACGCTCCGTGACGAGTACGTCGGCCTCGTCGTCCCCTCGAAGATCTACGGGTGCCTGGAGTCGGGCCGAGACATCCTCTTCATCGGCAGCGGGGAAAGCGACACGCACAGGGTCTGCGCCGAGCGAGCGAAGCCGGGCGCGTACTTCCGTGTCGGAGTGGGCGACGACGCAGGAGTAGCTGCCGTCTTGGAGCAAGTCGCTATCCGGGGGATCAAGGAGACATGAAGGTACTCATCCCGAGCTACGTCATCGCTGATTCGTTCGCTGACAACGTGGCATACACGCTCCGCCAGCTCGGGCACGAGGTGTTGACGTTGAAGGAACTCGCCGATGACAGCCTGCGCATCCGGCTTCACCGGCGGAAAGACCATCTCCTCCGGCGTTTAATCCGTGACTACGTGAGCGCCGAGGACGAGGCCGTCATTCGTCTCGCGCGGAAGCATCGCCCGGACATGCTCCTGGCCCTGACCAAGGCCATCGCGACGCCCGCGCTGGAGGAGCTCAAGAAGGCAGGCGTACGGCACCGCGTCGCCTGGTGGGGAGACTGCGCGGCGAACATGCCTCAAATGGGCCTGCTTACGGATTCGTGGGATTTCATCTTCATGAAGGATCCGGATGCGGTCCGCAAGTTCAGGCGTGTCGGTTTGAATGCTCACCTCCTCTTCGAGGCGATGAACCCGTCGTGGCACAAGCCCGTCGCGGAGCAGGCGAACGAGGACGTCGTTGTGGTCGGCAACTTCTACGCGTTCCGGCAGTTCCTCGTTGGGCGGCTAATCGCCGCCAACATTCCATTGGGCCTCTATAGCGGTGCACACGCCCGATGGATCGACCCCGAGATCGTCAAGAGGCACTCGGGTCGGGTCGTCTTCAAGGAGGAGAAGAGCCGTGTCTTCGGCGAAGGACTAGCTTGTCTGAACAGCATGGATATCGTCGAGGGCAATGCAGTGAATTGCCGCGCGTTCGAGATCGCCGGTGCGGCCGGGCTTCAACTGATCGAGTATCGGCCCATCATCGAGCAGGCGTTCGAGCCAGGGCGTGAGGTGCTCGTCTTCGACAGCCTTCCCGAGCTGTACGAACACATCGCACGTGCGCGGCGCGACCGTGCGTTTTCCCGTGAGATCCGCGCGGCCGGGCACCGGCGCGCGATGGCAGAACACACATACGCCCACCGCTTGGAGGCGATCTTCCGAATCGTCAGGTCGGGGTAGTCCGCCGGGCTTCTCGGCGGTCTCCGACTACCTTCGCCGGAACACCAGCAACGATGGTCCAGGGCTCCACGTCGCCGCGGACCACCGCGCCGGCACCAATGATTGCGTGGTCGCCCACGGCCACGCCAGGAAGTATGACGGCGCGCGCACCGATCCAGACGTCTGTACCGATCGTGACCGGAGCGTAAACGACCGGCTGAGCGATGATGTCCTTCAGAGGGTCCTCTCCGTACTGGTTGGACTGCGTGTAGATGATGGTGCCGGCAGCGATGGCGCAGCGAGCGCCGATCGTGAGGCCACCCTGCCCATACAGCACGCAGAACTGGTCGACATGGCTGTCATTCCCGATCGCGATACGACCGGTCGGACCGGTGGCGTTCAGATAACTGTGGCCGAGCAGCGCCACGCGAGAACCGATTGCGAAACGGTCGCGCGGCCCGACGATCTCTACACCGGTGCCGATCCGTAGGCCCGTTGCGTTCAAGTGGAGCCCACGAAGCGCACCGCGAAACCGCGCAGCGACCCCGCTCGATTCTCGGCCCGACAGCAGCCCGACCGCGTGGCCAAGTAGATCGAGCAAGATCAGGTGGGCGTGGAAGAGGGGAGGTCGAGTTGCTCGGTGCGCGCCTGGGCGTGCTCGGCCGGGAGAAGCTTGATGGCGACCAGGCTGCTACGGGCCTGGAGGAGCTGAGCCTCGAGGACGTCCACCGCGACCTGGAGAAGGACCTCCGTCTCCGCGCTGATGTCGCCGATCTCGGAGGCCCAAGCGAACCGCGCCTCAAGCCGGCTGTCAGGGCGGCCTGTTAGGCTGAACGTTGCGACCAAGCCGCCTTCCGGTTGCGCCAGGGCGGAACGGTAGATCGTGTCCCCAGAGCTCTGATCTGCCAGCTCGAACGCGAGCTGCGCGCAGTCGCAGAAATCGCCGAACGTCTCAAGCGCCGCGTTCGTGGACGAGGCGTCGTGCAGGGAGAGGACGAGCTTGGGCAGCATGCGCCGGAGGCGCTCGGTGTCGGCCGCACGACGAATGGCGATGCGCTTGCGTGACTGGAAGTACTCGAAGTAGCCGGCCACCCGAACCAGCACGACGAGCACCGCGCTCGCCGTCAGCAGGGCTACGCCAACCTGCCAATTCTTTCCGATGTAGACGGCGACGGCCGCTGCAGCGAAGACCGAGCATACACCGTAGATGATGAACACCGCACGCCGGTGGGTGATGCCGAGGTCCAGCAGGCGGTGGTGGATATGGCCTCGATCCGGAGAAAAGATCGAGCGCCGCTCGAGCACGCGCCGAACCATCGCCAACAGGACGTCGAAGAGTGGGACACCGAGCGCCAGCACCGGCACGAGCAACGCGACGGCCGCTGAGCCCTTCGGTCCGCCGGCGAGGGAGGTGACCGCGACGACGTAGCCGAGGAAGTAGCTCCCGCTGTCGCCCATGAAGATGCGCGCAGGGTTGAAGTTGTGGAAGAGAAACCCGAGGACGGCACCCATGGTGGTGGCCGTGAGCAAGCCTGCCATCGTCGCTCCGGCGAGGTAGGCGACCACGAAGTTCGTGAGGCTGGCGAAGAAGACGACGCCACCCGCGAGGCCGTCCAGGCCGTCGATTAGGTTCACCGCGTTGACGACACCAACGACCCACGCCACGGTCACAGGCAACGCGAACACGCCCATCGAGAGGACGCCGATCGCGGGCAGCTCCACCGCGTCGATCCGGTATCCGGCGGCGTACGCCAGCCCTCCGACGAGCACCTGAAAGTAGAGCTTGTGGATCGCGCGGAGGCCGCGTGTGTCGTCGACGATCCCCACGCCACAGATCACCGCGCCGCCGAAGAAGAGGCCCAGCACGCGGGTTTGATCCCTCGTGAAGACGTCCGCCACAGCGGACTCCACGAAGAACAACCCGATCAGCGGAGCGAAGAAGCCGAAGAAGATCGCGATCCCGCCGAGTCGTGGAACCGAGGTCTTGTGGATGTGCCGGCCGCCTGGCGTCGAAACGGCACCCAATCGAAGCGCGAGGCGCCTGACGAGCGGGCTCATGAGCCCGCTGATCAGGGCGGCCACGATGGCGGCGGCGACGAAGGTTCTCATGGCGCCAGGGGATTAGTGGCTCGCAAGGACCGGCCGGTTCAAATGGACCGAGACAGTCCTAGCGCCGGTCCCGCGAGTCAAGGTGCTGCGCGACCCCACCGGAAAGACTGAACATCTGGGAACCACCGCGCGAGCGCCCGATGATGCTTCTTGCGGAATCCCTCGTAGGAGAACTCGCGGCGGGCCGCGAGGGCTGCGGCGTCACCCATCGCCCTTCTGGTGTCCTCCGAGGTGGCCAACAGCTCTATCTTCGCGGCGTGAGCGTCCAGGTCGAAGGGGTCGAGCACGAACCCGTTGCTTGCGACGACCGCCTCGGCCGAACCGTCCTGGTTCCCAACGAGAATCGGCACGCCGCAGGCCGACGCCTCCAGCGGGGTGAGAGGCAGCCCCTCGCCGCGCCCCGGTCCCCGATCGCTCACCAGGGAGAAGATGTGGGCAGACCTGTAGATGTCCACCAGGTGGTCTTCGTGCACCATGCCTGTAAAAAAGACGCGATCGGCCAACCCGAGGTCGCGGGCTTGGTCCCGAAGGACGTCGACGAGGCTCCCGCGCCCAGCGTAGATGAGGCGCAGGCTGGGCACCCGGGGTGCTACACGGGCGAACACCTCGAGCAGCCGGTCGTAACCCTTGTGCAAGGCATCTGCCGACATCCTCCCCAGAGTGAGCAGGTTCTGACCGGTCGCCGGAGAAGGCACATTGTACCGCTCCAGGACATCCGGGCGCGGCACGCCGACGTGGAAGCGTTCGATATCGACACAGTCCCAGATCACCTCGCAATCCTTTGGTGGACGCAGGCCTTCCTGCTCCACCCACGTAGCGGTGAAACCACAGTCCGAGATCACGTGACTGACGCGCTCGAGCCCCCACCTTGCGTCGCGCCGCAAGCCGCTCCAGACCTCGAGGCCGTAGATGTTGACGATGCTACGGGCGCCCGGCCGCCGCGCGAGAGCGACCGCCAACGCCGACATGTTGACGTGCGCGGCAAGGATCAGCTGCGGTCCGCGGAGCGCGGCGATGCAGGCTTCGCGAAGGAAGGCCGCCTTCTGTCGCCGGCTGAGCCCTCCGGCGGTGAACCGGACGTCGATGGGTGCCTCGAAGCTGTCTTCGCCGGGGCCCAAGAGCGAGAGAACGTCGACGTTGTCCTCGCCCAGGAGCTCGCGAAGCGAAGCGATCTGGTAACGGTTGTACCGACTGATCCCACCCTTGTCGAAGCAACCCGGCGTAAGGTACAGGGCTCTCATGGTTCGGATTTGGGGCGTCCCGCCGATGAAGCCTTCGGCTGTCGCGAGCAACGTATCCTGAGTCCCGCGGTCGTGGCGAGATCGCACGTGCTTGGATGGTAAAAGTACACCCGTTCATCCGGTCGACTGCCGCCTTCATGCTCGTGTTGGTGGTTGCGGAGACTTGGTACCGGACCCGGTCATCGTTCCTGTCCCGACACATCGATTTCGTCCGAAGTCGGCCTCCACACGACGTGGTCATCCTCGGGGACTCGGCGGCCCGCCAGGGAGTCGACCCGGAGGTCCTTCGAAGCTCCACGGGTGTCGACTCCGTCAATGTGGCGATCTTGAGTGGTAGCGGGATCTGGGCCCGAAGGTTCGCGCGAGAAGTTGCGTGGCGGCCGCAGGTCGTCGTGTACGCCGGCGTTCCCGTTGAGGTGCTCGACTCTCACAGACTTCAGCCGGGAGAGCGCGAGCTCGTTCCTTTGGAGAGCCTGGCACTCGCTGGAAAACTCGACTCTGCGACGCTGCTGTCTCGTTTCTCCAGGCTCTACGCGGACAAGCACCTCTTCTATCCTTTTCTCGCAGGTTTCGTTCGCTCGAGAGCGGGATCGGCTCCCGACTCTCCCGCGCTCATGAGTGTCTTCCACGAGTCGGGCTTTGAGGCCGTTCAGCGCGTTCACGAGCTGACCGCAGACGAGCAGCGGGCGTACGCCGAGAGGAAGGCCAAGCTCTGGTTCCCGGCGGACGCTGCCACGTCGCACATCCGGGAGACGAGCCTTCGCGCCGCCCTTGACGATTGGCGATCCGAGGGCGGCGTGTCCGGCCTGATCATCATGCCCATCAGCTCGCCGCTTCGGGAGCTCACGCAGGACCACGTTCCACGGGAAACGATCACCGATGGCTGGAAGCGCGTCGCCCAAGCCAGTGACGCGAGGCTGCTCGACTGCTCGGCATCAATGCCGGACGATGCGCTTTACGACGATGCCCATCTGTCAGCCAGCGGCGCCGCCGAGTTCTCGGCTCGCATCGCGCCGTGGTTGAGGGCGCTGGTCGCAAGAGAGCGAGAGCTCCCAACCCCGGCCGGTTGCAGCGCGCTGCATTGACTCATGCCGTTCAACTCGCCCGGCTTCCTGCTTCTCCTCAGCGTCACGATTCCGCTCTATTACCTCGTCCGAGGTGAGCGGTGGCAGCACACGGTTCTGTTCGCATCGAGCTTCGCCTTTTATTGGTTCGCGGGCGTCCGCGACCTCGTGCTCTTGCTCGCGACCGTGGGGGTCAACTTCCTCCTCACCATCGTGACGGATCGCGGGTCGAGGGCACGCGTTGCCGGTGCGGTCGTGATGAACCTAGCGGTTCTGGCTTACTTCAAGTACGCGGGCTTTTTAGGCCGGATGCTCGCTCCGGAGCACGATTGGAGGGGCTTCGAACATTCCATTCCCCTCGGCATCTCGTTCTACATCTTTCAGCTGATCGCGTATCAAGTGGACCTCTTTCGCGGGCACGTAACTCGCGAAGGGAGCTTCGGCCGGCTCCTGCTTTACGTCCTCTTCTTCCCTCATCACCAGGCGGGCCCGATCATGCGCCCGGCCGTCTTCCTCCCCCAGTTCCGCGGGACTAAGGCTCTCGATCTCGATGCGGTGGGCGCTGGCTGCAGGTGGACGCTGTACGGGCTCATGCAGAAGGTCATCGCCGACCGCATCGGTGAGCACGTGGATGTCCTGTTCGCCAGCGACCCTGCGAGCGCGGTCGAGGCCTGGGCGGCCACACTTGGCTTCGGCGTGCAGATCTACGGGGACTTCGCTGGCTACTCGAACATCGCCGTGGGGGTGGCGCTCATGCTCGGCTACCGACTCGATCGGAACTTCAATCAGCCGTACCTCGCGTGCGACCCTTCCGTCTTCTGGCAACGGTGGCACATCACGCTGTCCCAATGGCTCCGCGACTACCTCTACATCCCGCTCGGCGGAAATCGTAAAGGGGCCGTTCGAACCTACTTGAACCTCTTGATCACGATGACGCTAGGCGGGCTCTGGCACGGAGCCTCCTGGAATTTCGTACTCTGGGGCGCGATGCACGGCGTTCTGCTGTGCGCCTTCCGCCTCTTTCCGCTGCAGAACACATCGCGCTTGGCGGGTTGGATCCTGTGCCAGCTCGGCGTCTTTCTCTGCTGGGTGCCGTTTCGGGCGCCGGACTTTCAGGCGAGCAAGACCATCTTCCTGGCGATGGCAGGCGTGGGTGTGGGCCCGGGCGCGCTGTCGCAGTGGCAGCTCTTGCTCGCCGGCGCAGTGCTCTTTATTGGCCTACATCGTCTGGAGGATCTCGTCACCGGAACGCCGGAGCGTCTGGAACGGGCGAGGGCCGGGTGGGAGTGTGTGCCGAGCTTCGTCCGGGGGGGCGTCGGCGGAATGGTCGCTCTCTTGTGCCTCGTCCTCCTGCGCGACGGGACGACGTTCATCTACTTTCGGTTTTGAGCCGGTTGGGCCGGTGGAACCGGCGGTGGGGAGGGAACCAGCGATTCCAGAACGTCGCACGGCCGATGTCGCACGCAACGGAGGCGAACACCCCCGAGACTGCGACTGCGATGAACTGTGGAACCACCCAAACCATCATGTCGAGGAACTGGCCCAAGCTTGTTGCGAGCAAGACGCAGAACCCGACCCTGGCGGCAGGGTCGCGCGGGCTGAAACGCAGAACGATGCCCGTCAACGAGCCGACGAGCATTGGCACGAGAAAGACCCCGGGCCACCCGAAGTTCCAGTACGCCTCGGTGGACGCCGGCAGCGCCAACGCGGTGGTCTCGACTGTCTCCTGGTTCTGTATCCCCAGTTTGATGAACCAACGCGCGCGCGTGTATTGCTCGCTCTGCGGCTTGTCTGGGTACAGCACGCGAGGAACGAGCGACAGCGGAATGTCCTCGTACGTCCCGCCGTTCTCGAACGGTAGGCGCGACGGCACCACCGAAAACACGTGGGCAGAGACGGAGTTGTAGTTGAAGCGCTGCGCAGTCGACTCGAAACCGGCCTGTTCCCGAGGGACCGGTTTGCTGGTGCTCCAGGTTGTTTCGAGGGCCTCCTCCCAGAGCACTGCCGCGCGCTCGACCGTCGTACTCGTGCGGTCCTCGGCAGGACCCTCGGCCAGCGCGTGGCGGAAAATGTGCTTTGCGGGGTTGAGGACGACGATCATCGCGAGCCCAAACACGATTGGTGCGATCGGCAAGGGACGCCGGAGATGCACGACCGCCAGCACCATGTCGCGCAAGGTGAAGAGGAAGGAGCTCAACATGCTGCTGATGAACATGTTCAGCCCCTGCGCAAGGGCGATGATCCACGCGGGACCTCGGCCAACTCTCCCGCCGAGCAGGTGGGCCGCGACGAAGAACGGAGCCAGGAGTCCGGGGTTGAAGAGCACCCGTGGGAGGGAGCCAAGCGAACGGAGCTTGAGGAGCGACACCGAGACCAGCGTGAGTGCGCCGGCTGCCGCCAAAATGTAAGCGACGAAACGCGTCGGTCCGCTGTCGGGGCCGGAGGGAAGCGGTCTGAAGCTCGCGCTGCGCGGTGCCGTGATCCAAACGCCCGCAAGGTACATGAAGCTGAAGACGACGGTGGACGACACGGCGAACGAGAAGGATTCGACTGTGGGGCGCGAGTACAAGGTGTCCGGATCGATCGGCAGGATCACGCCAATCCCGGAGGACAGAAATGCCTGTCCACAGACGAAGAAGCCCAACAGCCGGAACGGTGCCCTATCATCGCTGGGCTTCCACTGATAGAAGAGCAGCGCTGCTATGAGGAGGGCCGTCGAGGCGAACACCGAGACGTCATCATAGAACTCGGCGCGGAAAAGGAATGCGAGCGTAGCCCAGGTCAGCCCGGCCAGCGGTGCCAAGCTGGTGCGCAACAGGAGCTTGTGCAGCTGCCGGCTCGGCGAGGTCACTGTCGACTCATCCCCGCCCGGAGCGCAGTACAGACACGCTCGACGTCAGTCTTGGTGAGCTTGACGGAGGAGGGCAGATTCAAGCCGCGCGCCGCAAGCATCGAGCTGACCGGCGCCTCCCGAAGAACGCGAGGACAGGAAGCATAGGGGGGGAGCTCGTGCAGCGGAACGAAGAATGGGCGGACGTCCACCGCGCACGATCGCAGGTACGCCGTCAGGCCGGCCTGGCTCTGCGCAGTCCATTCGCCGGGCAACAAGGCCGTCACGAGCCAACAGACGGGCTCGAAACCTGGAACGCTCGGATTGAGGCCGACCTCCGTACCCTCGAGAGCTCGGCGATACAGGTCGAGCAAGGCCGCCTTGCGACTGAGGAGATCGTCGAACCGTTCCATTTGGGCGCAGCCCAGCGCTGCCTGGAGGTTTGTCATGCGAAAGTTGAAGCCGACCTCGCTGTGATAGTAGCGCCTCGAAGGGCTCATCGCGTGGTCCTTCAGGAACCTGACGCGCTTGGCGAACGCCTCGTCGTTCGTCGTGATGCAGCCGCCCTCGCCGGTCGTGAGAAGCTTGTTGCCATAGAAGCTGAAGGCGGCGGCGTCGCCGATCGAGCCCACGCGTGCCTGTCCCACGCGCGCACCGTGCGCCTCCGCCGCATCCTCGAAGACGAATAGACCTCTACGCTTCGCCAACGTCGCCAGCTCGTCCATCCGGGCGGGGTGGCCGTACAAATGCACCGGAATGATCGCCCGCGTCCGGGGCGTGATCGCCGCCTCCACCAGCTCCGGATCGAGGCACATCGTGGAAGGCTCGACGTCGACCAGGACCGGAGTCGCGCCGATGTGTCGAACCGCAGCCGCAGTGGCGGCGAACGTGAGGTCCGGAACGATGACCTCATCGCCCGGACCGATCCCGCGGGCGGCTAGCCCAACATGGAGCGCCACGGTGCCGTTGGCCAACGCGACGCAGTGCTCAACCCCGCAAAAGTCGGCAAACATCCGCTCGAAGCGGTCGATGAATGCCCCAATCGAGGAAACCCAACCCGAGCGGAGCGCTTCCAACACGTAGCGCTCTTCGAGCTCCCCGATGTCGGGTTCCGCGACGGGAAGGAAGGCATTGGTGGAGGTGTCGGTCATTGCAAACCTCGATGACAGGGACGCATGCACCTGACGAACGTCGTGCCTGTGCGCAGCGGCGCTGCGAATGCGGTTGCAGCGAGCTTGGGGACACGGTACGGGCGACGCCCGTGCTGATCGCCTACCCCCGGCTGAGTGAGCGCGATCTTGGTCTCGTTCGCATCGCCGGCCCAGGCCTGGGAAACCTGTTGTTCCCGTGGGCCAGGGCTGTCTGCTTCGCCCGCCGATTGGGCGTCCCGCTGCTTTGGCCTACCTGGCCTCAGGTGAAGCTCGGTCCCATCCTCCGGAAAGAGGTCGACAAGCGCTTCTACATCTCCACGTTCGCGGCCACGCCCGCGTACGTTTCGGGCTGGCCGAAGCTCCGGTGCCTCTTTCGATGGCCGAGGGTGCCGGAGCAGCTCCGGGAGCAAGCGCTGCAGGATAGAAGGACGAACCGCCTCCTCGTCTTCGAAGGCTTGTCCGGTCTCTTCGAAGAGCTGCGTGGGAACAACGCCTTGATCCTCGACGAGCTCCTCTCGATCGCGCGTGCGCCGCACCGGTCTGCTTGGCGCGGTCGCGGAAACGCAGCGATCGCGATCCACGTTCGCCATGGAGACCTCCAGCCGGCCCCCAACGCGCAGCTGTTGCGCGATGGGGTCATCGGATACCGTCTCCCGATGAGCTGGTACGTTGCGTTGACGTCGGCTCTCCGTGCTCGGCTCCCGAACGAGCGGATCGTCATCTTCTCGGACGGTCGGGACGAGGACCTTGCGCCTCTGTTTGCGCTCGGCGCGAGCCGAGCCCCACGCGCGGATGCGCTGAGCGACCTGCTCGCGATGGCATCGGCCAGACTGCTCGTGGGCTCCGCCTCCACGTTCAGCTTGTGGGCGTCCTACCTCGGCGGCATGCCGACCGCGTGGCACCCCGGCCAGCTGATGCAGCGCCTCCATTCCGATGTGCCGGACCTGGAGGTTGAGCTCGAGCAGAGCGCTCGCTTGCCGGAGTCCTGGCTCGCTCATCTCAAGCCTTGAGACCCTCGGGGAGTCGCGTCAGCACGTGGTCTCCGATGACCAGCATGTCCATCTTGGTCCGAACGAAGCAATCGAGTGCTTCTTTCGGACGGCAAACGACGGGTTCGTTCTCGTTGAATGAGGTGTTGAGCACCATCGGGACGTCGGTGAGCTTGTAGAACGTCTCGATCAGCCGATGGTACCGAGGGTTCGTCTCGCGCCTGACCGTCTGGAGGCGTCCGCTCCCGTCCACATGGGTGACGGCGGGGATTCGAGCCCGCTTCTCCTGGCGCACCTGGAACACTTGCATCATGAAGGGGACGTCCTCGACCTGTTCGAACCACTCGCCGACCAGTTCGTTGAGAATTGAAGGCGCGAAGGGTCGAAATGACTCCCTTCGCTTGATCTTCATGTTCAGGATGTCCTTCATGTCGGGCCTGCGCGGGTCCGCGAGGATCGAACGATTCCCGAGGGCACGAGGGCCCCACTCCATTCTGCCTTGGAACCACCCCACGACGTTCCCATCGGCGATTGCCCGAGCGACCCGATCGCAAAGCTCGTCGATATCCGTGACGCGCCGCCGCTCGAAGGTGGCGAGGTCCTCCCCGGCGGCGAGGAGGGTGGACACGATTTGTTCGTCAGAGAACTCCGGACCCCAGTAAGCGTGCTCCATCGGGTGACGCGTCGGACGACTAGCCCGTGCGGCATTGACGGCCAGCGCAGCACCAATGGCTCCTCCGGCGTCACCGGCCGCCGACTGCACATAGACCGCTTTGAAGGGTGTTCGGAGCCTGACCTTCCCGTTGGCCACGGAGTTCATGGCGCAGCCGCCGGCGAGGGAAAGGTTGTCCGAGCCGTATCGGCGATGAAGAACGTTCAGGAGATGGAAGAACGCCTCCTCGTACATCGCCTGCGCCGAATGGGCGATGTCACGATGGTGATCGGTGAGTGGCTCGCCCTTTTGGCGCGCCGGACCCAGCAGGTCCTCGAGCTCGTGCGAAAACAGGCGGCCCACGACCGGAGACTCGTTATTCCATTGTTCCGATACGGCCGTTTCGTGGTGCACGAAGTACTTCAACGCGAGGCGGTAGGTTCCGTCCGGTTCGAGCATGACGAGCCGACGCATCTGGTTCATCAAGGTGGGCTTGCCGTAGGGCGCAAGGCCCATCACCTTGTACTCGTCGCCGTAGTTCCAGAAGCCGAGGTGCTGCGTGATCGCCTCGTAGAAGCAGCCGAGCGAGTGCGGGAACATCACGCGGCCGTCGATCGCGAGCTGCGTTCCGTCCCCGAAGCCCCAGGATGCGGTCGCGAAGTCCCCCGAGGCGTCGACAGAGACGACCACGGATTTCTCGAACGGGGACACGAGGAACGCGGAGGCCAGATGGCTCAAGTGATGCTCGACGCGGTGTATCTCTCCCGAGAACGGGTCATCGGGGAAGTGGCGCGCGAGCTCCTGCGTGATCGACCCACGACGCCACGCGTTCCGCAGACGTTGCACGACCCACGCTGGATCGGGTCGGCGGCGCAGCAGATGCCGAAGCTTCTCTGCTCGGTTCGCGGAGGGGTTGCTGTTGATCGCAACGTGGTGAATGTCACGGAGTCGAACTCCCCCGGCGTGCAGACAATATGCGATGGCTTCGCTCGGGAATCCGGCCCAGTGTTTGACTCGACGGAACCGTTCTTCTTCCGCGGCCGCGACGACGCTGCCGTCCACGATGAGGCACGCGGCCGAGTCAGCGTGGTACGCGTTCAGCCCGAGCACGGTGACGCCTTGCTCCGGTGACACACGCGCTCGCCTCGCGGCTGCGTTCGCCAGGGTCTTGAGCCAGTCTGTTGCCTCAGTCACGGTTTGACTCACCACGCGTCTCCGAGGCCCGAGAAGAGCCAGGTAAGGCTGGTTTGGTGCACGGAAACCCGCAAGAATTCACGGCGCTACACGGTTCTCTTCGCACCAGGCCAGGAGCGCCGCAAGGCACCAAACGCGCCAGGCGTTCACATGGGGAGCTCCAGCCAGGAACGCGCGCCAGTAGCCCTGGGTCTCCGGCCCGCGGAGGAAGGTGGCGCGGGTGGAAACCGAAGAAAAGAGCCCATCAAGAAACGACTTCAAGGGTCCGCGGAACCACTGCTCGAAAGGTAAGGTGAAGCCCATCTTGGGCCGCAGGAGGCTCCTCATCGGCAGACCACGGGCCGCCGATACCAGCAGGGGCTTGTTGATCCCACGAGCCAGTTTCAGCTGGCCGGCAGTGGGCAATACCTGCTCCACGAGACAGTGGTCGAGCAACGGAACGCGAACCTCGAGACCATGGGCCATGCTCATCACGTCCGCATCGCGTAGGAGGGTGTTGCGGAGGTAGTTGGTAAGCTCGAGGGCACTGACGACGTTGATCGTGTCCGCCCCACCCTCGATCCCCCGAAGCACCCACTCTGGTAACGCCGGTGAGGTCGCGGGCTGGGTCGGGGTGAAGGCGACGAGCGCGGCCACCTGACGTGGCGTGAACATGTGTCGGAACGCGGCGTACGCGCCCGCCTCTCCGCGAGGTCCGGTGAGAAGGCTGGCGAGCTTGGGGCTGCGATCATCCATGAGCAGCGCCGCGCGAGCCAGCGCGGTCGGCGCGCCCAATCTCCCGGCGACCGCCTTCGCAACGGCGAAGCGTCGGAAGAAGCCGTAGCCCGCGAAGAGCTCATCTCCACCCAGACCAGACAGCGCTACGCGGATGCCCGTGGCTCGCACCGCGCGGGCGACGAAGTAAGTGTTCACGCCGTCAGCGGCCGGCTGATCGAGCGCGCCCACGGCGAGCCTGAGATCATCCAGCACGCTCGAGCCACGAAGAAGGAGCGTGTGGTGTCGCGTTCCCAGGCGCTCAGCCACCGCAGAGGCGTAGGGAGCCTCGCTCATCCGCTGCTCCTCGAACGCGACGGTGAACGTGTGGAGTTGCGAGGTTGCCCGCGCGCTCGCCAGCGCAGCGATCACGGAGCTGTCTATCCCACCGGAGAGGAAGACCCCGACCGGTACGTCCGCGACAAGCCGCAGCGCGACCGCTTCGCGCAGCACTGGATGAATCCGCTCCTCTGCCGCGGCCCTCGTCGAGTGCAGCGTCGGGAGAACTGGAGGCTCCCAGTAGGTTGCCTCGCGTACCCCAACCGCGTCGATGGTCACGAACGACCCGGGCCCAACCGAGCGAACGCCTTCGAGGATAGTATGCGGCTCCTGCACGGCGCCCCAGGCCAAGTAGCTCGCGACACCGTCCTGCGAGAGCCGCGGCTCGATCGCGCCCGAGCGAATCAGCGCGCGCAACTCGGACGAAAAAACGGCCCCGTTCCCGCGTCGCAGAAGGTAGAGCGGTTTGATGCCGAGCCGGTCGCGAGTAAGGAAGAGGCGCTTCTCCTTGGTGTCCCAGATCGCGAAGGCGAACATCCCGCGCAGGCGATCCACGACTGACGGACCCCAAAGGGCGAAGCCCTCGAGGAGCACTTCGGTGTCGGAGGTGGAAGTCAGAGCGACGCCCCTCGCTTCGATGTCACGCCTGATCGAAGCGTGGTTGTAGACTTCGCCGTTGTAGACGATCGCGAATCTGCCGTCCGCTGAGCACATCGGCTGCCGTCCCCGCTCGGACAGATCGATGATGGCCAAGCGGGTGTGCGCGAGGCCGCAGCCGAAAGCGCCGTCGGCGGAGTCCTCGAAGCTACCAGCCCCGTCGGGGCCACGATGCGCGAGAGCGGCGAGTGCTGAGGTCAGGTCGGGCGCATTCGGACCCACGTAGCCAAATATCCCGCACACGGCTCGCTACTCCTCGGGGCGGGAACGTAGCATGCCGCTCCGGCCGTTGCGTCGAAGCTCTTCATCGTAGGCGGCCTTCATTTGGGCTGCTACCGCGCGCCACGTGAATCTCGCTTCGGCGAGCGCGCGCCCTCGTTCTCCCGCGGCGCGAGCGACCTCGCGGTCCTTCACGAACGGCTCGAGCGCATGAGCCAGCGCTTCGGCTGTGTTCTCCACCCAGTCACCCGCTCTCTCCTCCGCGAGAGCTCGCCAAGGTGTTGCTCGGCTCGCCACGACGGGCGTACAGGCGCCCAGAGCCTCGACAGCAACGATCCCGAAGTTCTCCGAGTGTGACGGGAGACACAGAACGTCGCCCGCTGCGAAGAAGTCCAGCTTCTCTTCACCCTCCAACGGGCCGTCGAACCGGACGCGGTCGGTCAGCTTGAGCTCGACGACGAGCCGCTCGAGGGACCTCGCGTAGCTCGAGTCTTCCTTCGGCCCCGCGAATCGCGCCTCGACGTCGATTCCTTTGTCGCGGAGCAACGCCACCGCGCCGAGAAGGCGGTCCTGTGCCTTGATTGGATGGAGCCGTCCTAGGGCGACGATGGTTGGTCGTGTCGGCCGTCGCCGGGCCTTGCGGGCCCGAGCCGCGCCGAGGCCCTCCAGCGTCGTTCCATGCGGCACCACCACCACGCGTGCGTCGGGCGCGACCCGCAAGCGGACCGACTCGGCCTCCTCCTCGGACGTGGCGTGGAAGAGCACGTGACGGAGGTGCGGCCTCAGCAGATCGAGCCAGGCCTTCTTGGCGTTCACGGAGCCGGTCCGCATCGCGGCGTCGAGCAGGGCGCCCTTGGGGGCGAACACGATGCTCTTCCGGGCTGCCCTGGAAGCGAGCAGAGCGACGGCTGACGGTGCCGAGAAGAGGGCCGAGATGTGTATCAGGTGCGACTCCCGGACGAGCCTCGGGGTTTGCCAAAGGAGCGACGGCGCCAGGTCCGGCGCACGGAGCCTACGCTCGTAACGAACCGGCACGCCACGCCATGTCGTCCATCCGCGCTCGACCGCCAGTCGGCCTGTCCCGTTCGCATCCGTCGTCAGGACGCGAACGTCGACGCCCGCTTCCTTCAGTCCCACCACGAGCCCTTCTGTGCTCGAAACCGGACCACCGTAGACATAAGCGGGCGCGAAGGCGGGCGTGACGTGCAGTACCCGCGTGAGCGCGTGGCCAGTCATCCCAGCACCGGGCGCAGACCTGCCGTGGGTGACAGGAAAAAATTGCGGCCTCGCGTTGGCACTGCTACCTCCGCACCATGCGGAGGATCGCTGTCACCGGTGGCGCGGGCTTCGTCGGCTCGCACCTCTGCGAGAGGCTGCTGGCGGCTGGCCACGAGGTGGTCTGTCTGGACAACTTCTTCACCGGCGCCAGGCACAACGTCGAGCATCTGCTTGGGGAACGTCGCTTCGAGCTCGTACGTCACGATGTGGTGCAGCCTCTCGTCATCGAGGTCGACGAGATCTTCCACTTAGCATGTCCTGCGTCGCCGATTCACTACCAGAGGAATCCGGTGCGCACGATCAGGACTGCCGTGCACGGCACCTTGAACATGCTGGACATGGCCCGGGAGGTGCGCGCGAAGATCCTCATCGCGTCGACGAGCGAGGTCTACGGGGACCCGCAAGAGCACCCGCAACGCGAGTCGTACTGGGGCAACGTGAACCCGATCGGCCCGCGCGCTTGCTACGACGAAGGAAAGCGGTGCGCCGAGTCCCTCACGATCTCGTACGCACGCCAGTACGGCGTCGAGACACGCATCGCACGGATCTTCAACACCTACGGTCCGCGGATGCATCCGAACGATGGGCGCGTCGTCTCGAACTTCGTCATCCAGGCGCTCACCGGCCAACCGATCACGCTATACGGCGACGGGTCGCAAACGCGCTCCTTCTGCTACGTGAGCGATCTCGTCGACGCGCTCATTCGGCTCATGGAGCTGCGGGAGGATCCAGGCCCAGTGAACCTCGGGAATCCGCGCGAGCTCACGATCGCGGAGATGGCGCAAATCGTGGTGCAGCTCACGGGATCCAAGTCGCCCATTCGTCGTGAGCCCCTACCCACGGACGATCCCGTTCGGCGAAAGCCCGACATCCAGCTCGCAGAAAGGCTTCTGGGTTGGAGCCCCCGGGTCCCGTTCGAGGATGGCCTCGCCAAGACGGTCGCTTACTTTCGCGATCTGGGGCCCGAAGCCTTGAACGCCCCCCCAGCCTGACGCACCAAAGCTGTGCCGCGGAGTCCTCTATGGAAGGCGGTATGACGAGCGAGCCCGGACGGTCCACGAGCGAGCGCCCGACCAGCGTGGCGGCGAAAGGTGCCCCCGTAAGCGTGATCGTGTTCACGCTGAACGAGGAGGTGAACCTGCCGGCTTGCCTTGACAGCTTGCGGTGGTGCGATGACGTCATCGTGGTCGACTCGTTCAGCTCCGATCACACCGCGGAGATCGCGCGTGCGGCCGGGGCGCGGTTCTTTCAGCACGCGTTCGAAGGTTTTGGAAAGCAGCGCAACTGGGCGATCGACCACACCGAGCCCAAGCACGACTGGATCCTTATCCTCGACGCTGATGAGAAGGTGCCGCCAGAGCTCGTCGAAGAGATGCGCCAACGGCTCTCCGTTCCGTCGCAAGAGATCGGGGCTTACCGGCTGCGCCGCAGATTTCACATGTGGGGCAAGTGGCTCAAGCATTCGAGCCTCTACCCGACTTGGGTGGTGAGGCTAATTCATAAGTCTCGAGTTCGATATGAGAACCGCGGCCATGCCGAAACGCAGACGGTCGTTGGGGAGATTGGCGAACTCTACGCCGATTTGATCGACGAAAACCTCAAGGGATTGGACGACTGGTTCGAGCGACAACGTCGATACGCCCGCGCCGAGGCGAAGTTTGAGCTCGAGCAGGAAGCGCGGTCGCCCGCGGCGCTGAGCCTCTTCGCGAGCGACCCGCTGGTCCGGCGGGCGGCGCTCAAGCATCTCGCCAGCCGCGCGCCGGGGCGGGCCATCACGTACTTTCTCTACAGCTACCTGCTCCGGGGTGGTTACCGCGACGGGCGGGACGGGTTGGTGTTCTGCACCATGAGAGCGCTCTTCCAGCAGCTCGTGGTCATCGAGAAGTACGACATGCTCCGGAAGCGTGAAGACCAATGAGCGCAAACGTCCTCGTTGTCGGTGGGGCCGGCTACATCGGCTCTCACATGGTCCGCGCGCTCCACAGCGCCGGGCATCAAGTGACCACGTTCGACAATCTCTCCACGGGTCACCGCGACGCTGTGCATCACGGCGAGTTCGTACACGGGGATCTGCTCGATCGCGAGGCGCTCTCCCAGTTGTTTGCCAAAAAGCGCTTCGATTGCGCGATGCATTTTGCAGCATTCGCCTACGTCGGTGAATCCGTCGTTTCTCCGCGGAAGTACTATGTCAACAACCTCGTCGGGACGCTGAACCTCCTCCACGCGATGCTCGATGCAGGTCTGGAGCGCTTCATCTTTTCGTCGACCTGCGCGACATTCGGTACGCCGGACCGAGTGCCGATAACCGAGGACGAGCCGCAACGCCCGATCAACCCTTATGGCCGAAGCAAGCTCATGATCGAGCAAGTCCTGGCCGACTATGCGCGCGCGTATGGTCTCAACAGCGTCTCGCTCCGATACTTCAACGCTGCGGGTTGTGACCGCGCCGGTGGCTTGTCCGAGAGGCACGAGCCCGAGACGCACCTTATACCGCTGGCGCTTCGTGCCGCCGCCGGCGTGAAGGCAAAGAAGCAGACCGAGCCGCTCCTCGTCTTCGGTGACGACTATCCGACCCCCGACGGTACATGTGTGCGCGACTACATCCACGTGGAGGACCTCTGCGATGCGCACCTACGCGCGCTCAATCGGACGTTGGACTCAGCCTCGAAAGGCGCGGAGTGCTTCAACCTCGGCAACGGTCGAGGGTTCTCGGTCCGTGAGGTCATCCGGGTGGCGAGCGACGTGACGGGCGTGGAGATCCCGCATGCGGTCGCTCCACGGCGGCCTGGTGATCCCCCGACGCTCATCGCGGGGGCGTCGCGCGCTGAGAGAGTGCTCGGTTGGCGACCTGCCATCCCGGAGTTGTCGGACATCATCGCCAGCGCGTGGGCGACCTTTCAATGACCTCCCACACCTCAATCTTCGGTTGGAAGGACGCGGAGCGCAGCTGTTCCCACTCCTATTTGTTGCCCGAGGTGTTCAAGGCCATCGATCGCGAGTACGGCGGCCGTAAAGTGCGCATTCTGGATCTTGGATGCGGCAATGGGTACGTCACCGCGCAGCTCGCGGCCCGCGGCCACGAGGTAATCGGCGTGGACGTGGCCGTTGATGGGATTGCGGAAGCGCGCGCCGCGCACCCGAGCCTCAGGTTCGAGGTCGCATCCGTTTACGAGGACGGTCTCGCGGACGATCTGGGCGGCCCCTTCGACTGCGTCGTCTCGCTCGAGGTGCTGGAGCACTTGTTCTTCCCTGCGAAGCTCTTCGAGACAGCTCGGAATGCGCTGAAGCCCGGCGGCTACTTGGTCCTCTCCACCCCCTATCATGGCTACCTGAAGAACCTCGCGATCTCGGTGCTCAATGGGTGGGACAAGCATTTTCACGTCGATCACGACGGAGGGCACATCAAGTTCTTCTCCGAGCGAGCGCTGCGCCGGATGACAGAGCGGTCTGGCCTTCGTGTCTTGGGCGTCTCCGGCGCTGGCCGCTTTCCGGGTCTCTGGAAGTCAATGGTCATGCGCGCGCTGCGGCTGAGCACTCAAGATCATCCGCGCGAGACGATCACTTGATCGAGGTGGACCCTGACGTCGAACCCGGGGAAAAGCCGCTCACAGCCCGAGAGCAGCTCGCTCTTCCTTGGAAAGCCAGGTTGCGTTCCGAAAGATCGAAAATCGTCAATGACGAACCCGCGCACCTTGTCCGTATGACGGGCGATGATCTCTAGCTCGTAGAGCGCGGGCTCGGGGTGCTCTCCGGAAGCGGTGTCACCACTGGAGAAGTGGGCGTCCAGGAAGAGAAAGACGTCTGTGACATCGGCTCGTTCAAGAAGGGCTGGAAGGACAGCCACGGCGTCCCCCTGGTTGTTACCGGCCAACGTCGTCGATGTCCCATCGCGCAGGCTGCGTGATGGCCATCACGGGCATGGAACCGGGCTGCCACGCGGTGTGATGGCCATCAGCCTGCGTGCTCGGAC
>WBZM01000088.1_pt1 | contig 151724 bp, 110 predicted proteins | sample 5204271 | NCBI WGS metagenome assembly WBZM01 (sample SAMN12344346, study PRJNA552823) | activated sludge metagenome | biome: Activated sludge suspended growth; feature: Nitrification reactor; material: Wastewater; isolation source: activated sludge from nitrification reactor of wastewater... | reverse complement strand
CCTATTTCCAAATTCATGTCAGGCTTGGGAATATCAAGTTGTTCAAAAAACACATCCGACATATTGGAATCATAATGCTGACCCGTATGCACAATTATTTCCTGGCAATAGTTTCGTATCACCTTTGAAAAAGGAGCCAATTTCACAAATTGCGGCCTTGCTCCAACTATGGAAAGTATGGTTTTCATCTAATAATTAAGATCAAATTGCTTTTGATGTTAATGCAGTTTGCAAATTGCTCGTGTGGTCAGTATGCAAGAATAGAAAATTTTTGCAGACATTTTCGATATTATACCTTTCTATATCTAATTTGTCAAATTTCCGTGAATAATCGCCGTGCAAGAATTCAAGTACTTTTTTATCATCCAAATTTTCGTCAATATTGAGTATGGGACGATTGGTAAGCAAATAATCAATTAATTTACTTGGAATCTGTTTTTCAATATTAAACGTAATATTTATCAAGAAGTCCATTTGGCTGAGCACCCCCAATAGTTCTGTTCTTGGGATAAAGCCATTAAGTTCAATTCTTCCATTAGCTTTCTCCAAATATGGTGTAACATACTCTTTGCTATTGGTGAAGATGATGAATTTGTATTCAATATCAAGCTTTGTAAGAAAATCGAATAATTGCTTAGGGTCTCTATTGCCTTTAATGAAGTTGCCAGAGAAGGCAAAAGTAGGAATGGGATTTTTTTGATATGGTTTGAGGTATTTTAATGATTCTGAAAACTTGAATCCTTGTGGGATTTCTACAAATTTATGGTGAAACTCTTTGTAAAAGTTATTCTTCATTTCAATTTTAGGTATCGTAATATAATCAGTCTTTTTACAAAACCATTTCTCTAGAAACATAAAATAGAATGGTTTTCTAAATGTGTCAAGGTCATTCCCCATATAGGCATCACCACAATCAGCAATCCAGGTTGTAGCAATATTTTTTCCCTGCTTTTTAGCCCATGCTACCCCCCAATGAACGGTGTGAGGCATAGCAATGGAAATCATGATGTCAAAATTTGTTATTTTAGAAAGACATTGCTTTACCAAAAACGATATTTCAATAGCAGGGTATTCGAAGAGGATACCCAATGCACGATTAATAGCCCTTGTTATATAATGAAGTGGTCCTTTTGGTCTGATTTGTAAAGTAGGGAATCTCAACTCCCCCAATGGTATAATTTCAAATCCAAATTCTTTGGCCAACGCATCATGATGTGCTGGGTCATAAAATGTAACTAGACTCACTTTATGTCCCAATCGGCAAAGCTCCTTTACCAGTTCAGTTGTCCTGAATGACCTCGGAGAGTTCTTGGGATAAAATGAAGTTGAAACGACCAATATTTTTTTAGGTGTTTTGCTCACTTCGTACTCAGAATTTTGGATATTATAGTTGGTTGTTTTTGAAATTAATATTCGACTCTCTATACTTAGCGGTCACTATCTGGAGCGGCGAAGTCGCCAGCCATTTTTATTTGTACTCTAAATGAACGTTGAAAACTTTCATCCATAGACAGAATGAAATAATATGCCAATATGTATAGGTGAATCGTATTTTACCAGTACGAACGTCTTCGAAGTATTTAATGGCGGCCTCGGAGTTGATTATACCTTTGGCATAGTGCAAATTGTCTTTTAATAATTGGAGAAATTCGTTGTAAAAATCTTCTTTAAACCATCTTTCTTCTGGTGTGATGAATCCCTTCTTGTCTTTTCTGTATCTAATTGCGGTTGGCAGCAAATGGCCGAGTGAATTGGAAAGAATTTTTTTAGGTTCATTTTCACCATCTAAAAATTCTAATGGAAGTTTGCGTGTAAACTCGACCAACCGATAGTCCAAGAAGGGCACCCTTGATTCCACAGAATGTGCCATGGACATTCTATCTTCGTAATGAAGGTATTTAGGTAAGGGTTCTACAGAGATTTGATGTTTGGATATTTCCTGAGGGGTTCTGCGATTATAATAATCTATCAGATAAGGATGTTTGGCATGGCTTTTCAATACAGTATTATCTACAATGCTGTCCATTAAGCGGTATCTTTTGGTCAACTTAACCAGCATTGGCCTTATCCCCAAGGGAATGAATGCATTGAGAAGGTTAACTATTACTCCTAAAAAGTTGGATTTTCCCAACCTCATGATTTCTTGCTTTAAATTGGAAATATTACTCAAATGAAGTAAATTTTTTCTCCATCTAAGCATACGAAATTCGCCGTATGCCAGCAGATATTCATCCGCACCTTGCCCATTCAACATTACTTTCACTTTGCTTCTTTTTGCCTCTTGTGAGACATGGTATGAAAGAAAAATTGATTGCGATTGATAAGGTTCATCAATATGCCATATTACTTTTTCCGATAAACTAAAAACATCTTCCCCGTTTGGATAAATAAAATGGCCATCTACATTGGTGAATTTTGTTACTTCATTCATCCATTTTCTTTCATCATAACGATCATCATTTGAACAGGAAGAAAAAGTTTTTTGGAGTTCGGCATTATCGCTTTTCTTTAGTAACTGGTTGATGTAACAAACGATGGCAGATGAATCTAAGCCTCCTGAAAGCGCGCTACCAGTTGGGGCATCACTACGAAGGTGTTTTTCAACTGCGTCTTTAAAGAGATGAGAGAAGCCCTTGCAGGCATCATCAAAATTGCCATCAAAATTATCATTATTGTAATTATACCATTTTTGAATGTTATGTCTTATGATAGAGGAATCTGACAAGTCAACTATGCTTCCAAAATAATGATGGCCCCCTTTTAAAATATAAACTTTATCAAACAAAGTTTCATCCGTGTGGTCTGTAAGGCTATAGAACAAAAAATCGTGCGCCCTATCTTTGTTAACCACCGCTTGCCACTCCGTACTAGCTGTAAATTGCTTGATTTCACTTGCAGCATGAAATGTTCCTGAATGAGAAACCCAATAATAGAATGGCTTAATGCCATACCTATCACGGGAAAAAAAAATGGTTTTAGCCACTGAATCATAAATGGAGAATGCCCACATTCCATTGAACTTGTGTTGGCAATCAATGCCCCAAGCAATATAGCTATTAATTATGACTTCAGTGTCAGAATTGGTATGGAACACAAAGCCTTGTTTAATTAGTTCATCCCTCAATTCAATATAATTATAAATTTCACCATTGTAAGTTATCCAGTACCTTCCATTTTTATCTGACATAGGTTGGTGTCCAGAAGGTGAAATATCTAATATGGATAATCTTCTGTGTCCAAGTCCAATTGTTGCATTCACCTTTTGATCCTTTTCACCAAGTATTAATTTGGGGGCATGATGAATTGGGGATTGGAAGACTTGTTCTGGGGTGTCAGCACCGCCAGCTACGTAATAATCTCCAGTATTAGAGTTATGCAAGTAATAACCCTCATCGTCGGGGCCACGATGTTTGATTATGTCTCCCATTTTAATTATCTCTTTCTCACGTATCCCATTCTGATTGAAAATTACTGAGATGCCGCACATAGTATATTTGTTTTTTGGCTCATGACGCCTTAGCGTGAAAATAGGGGGTTTGGGGGCGGAACGCCCCCAAGAGGACACCTTCCCCCTGTCGCAGCCGCCGGAGGCCGGCTGCGACGGGGGCGAAAGGGCTTTTTGGGGCGGCTGCGCCGCCCCAAAAAGCCCTTGCTTTCACTCAAAGGCGTCATGAGCCTGTTTTTTGATGGAACCAGGTTTAAAATTTAGATTCATGAATGCCAAGGATAAAAAATCAAAAGATTGAAGCTCATGAACGGGTAGTGTTTTCAAATGTATGATTATAGTTTATTGAAATAAGAGACATAAGCCAAGAGCAAGTGACAGTGGTTCAAAAGCTTCTTGGAGTACTTAGTTGTACTTCGATGGAGTCTTGCGATTTTCGAACGGATAGCCGTACGGTTCCCCTCGATTTGCTTGGTAGGCTCCTTTCCGGCGGGGTGCTTTTCCGTCGGCATCACTGCTGAAAACCCTAAAGCAGTCATTGCAGTAATGCTCCACCTCAATTCCTTGGTGCTTTATCTTGAGCATTAGGTAGTTGAAGTTGCTTGTCGCTGCGCTTGCCCATCGTGGCCGCTAGTACCCTCCTTCGTGATGTGAATATAGGCGTAGAATATCCACACTTTTTGCCATAGTTCGACACAAAGGAGAGCAATTTGACAATCTGAACCCGCACTTAGCACTTTTACTTCGAGCAGGCAAGGACGGTTCCAATACCTGCAGCAGGACATTCAAGACGGTTCTGGTGGATACCTTGTTTTCTTTCTAGGTGCCTCGGATGCAGCATCCATTCAACAAATAACGCTATACCAGCCGGTTCACCTAAGGGTCAGCACCCAATAGCGGTACTTGTACTGGAATTGCTTGCTATAGCACCTGCCCAAGAAGTTCTTTTCTCCTGAATGCTTTGCACCATTTTTGACGACTTTTATGCCGTGGCAATGAAGACAATTAAATTTGACTTTGATTTTGCACATCTATCAAAGTTATGCTTCATTGTTTTTTTTCCTATTCATCATACATTCTGATTTGATCATTACTTCATTGTATAAAGTATGGTACTTTCTACAAATTATTTCAGGATGAAATTTATTTAACGTTTCCTTTACAATTTCATTAGCATTGTATATTCTACTAGCATTATCAATCATAAATCTCATACTTTTGGATAATTGGATGTCGTCATCAACATTTATTAAAATCCCATTATTCTCTGTTACAATATCTTCAGGGCCACCACACTTTGTGCTTATTACAGGTAAACCTGTTGCAAGGGCCTCTATGAGTACAACACCAAAGGTCTCTGCTTGGCTTGGCAATATGAAGCAGTGCGAAGAGTTTAATAACTTAGCCATTTCTGTTTTCTGCATTCCTTTTTTCCAGATAATTTTATCATAAATGCCCATTTTCTTTGAAATCTCAATGAGTTCTTTTTGATACGTAGTGCTTCCCCCAATAATTATACTATAATCTAAATCTTTTGTTAAAGCTATTGCGTTTAACAGGGTTAAAGTACCTTTTGTTGGCGCCAGAGTGGAGGCAAGCATGATAAATGTAAATTTCTTGGTGGGTTTTTCGTGAGAGCTTTTCAGATAAAATATATCATTGTCGACCAAATTATGTATGATTTGGATTTCTATGTTGAGATTGGTATGTAATTTACGGGCATTGCTACTACTAACTGTAACCACTTTAGAAGCTAAATGAAATGTCTTGATGTCTTGGCTGTCGTATTTGTTCAAATTAAAATTTCCGCTGTGCATGGTTATGACAAAAGGTATATTAAACTCATTGTATAATTTATATACAATTCGTATGTAATTTACATCTTCTGAATGTAAATGAATCACATCAACCTTTGAGCAATATTCAATACATTTAATTAGATTTTGCCTATGAAAATGGTAAATATTATCTTTTATTGATAGAATATCGCTACATAAAATCCTTGTTGTTCTGTTAAATACATAGTATATACCTTCAATATGGGCTATTTTAGATTTTAACCTGAAGGGGAGAAATGACAACAGAAGCAGAAGTGTATTTTGCCTAAAAGATAATTGATTATTAACGGGTTGTGAGATGAACATCTTATCATTTTGGTAGATTTCACTATATTTTCTTAAATATTCTGAAATAAATATTCCTGAGACAGGAAATTTCCTGCTTGGCCACCAGGGAGTAATATTGAAAATATTCACTAAGGGAGTTTTGAAAATTAAAATTGGTTTATGCAAATTAATAGAGTGCTTCACAAAATCATGGGTATAGACAGTGTCCCATTCGAGCTGCCGAGTTATCGAACCCAGCAGCTCTGTAAGTGGCGAAAAGCTTGCTACTATAGCTTTACAAAATGCCACCCATATTCTCGTGAAGTGCTCAAATTAAATCACAAATAAACCCTAATTGTTATTCAGATGGTCAGTCAACTTAATATTGTTTTAGGCTTGAACAAAAGCAGTCCGTCTTTTGGGTATGGGTAATGTATTTTTCTTAATGTACCATTACTGTCGAAATCATATGAATCATATTCAACAGAATTAAAGAAATCAAAAATACATTTAGAAGTATTGCCAGACCTCTTTAATGTTTCGTCCAATACCTCAATCATTACTATTGGCTTAAAATTAATTAATGACTTTTTCATTCCTTTCAACACACTTAATTCATGTCCTTCTACATCAATTTTTACTGCGTCGATTGAATCAATGCCATTTTTTTCTACAAATGTATCAATGTCAATTTTTTCAATTTTTTCAATTTTACCTGAGATATGCTTATGGTCATATAATGAGGACATTCCTAGATTTTCGCTTTCCCCAACATGTATTTCACCCAAGCCAACCTCATCTGAGACGATTTTTCTTTCTATTTGAATATTGGAAATTTTGTTCAAACTTAAATTATGTGTTATGAATTCAATATTTTCTGCAACTGGCTCGAATAAGAATATCTTACCATTTATGGCTATCAATGGAGATGCCAAAATTGAATAGTAACCCACGTTGCCGCCAATGTCCATAATGCATTTTTTGCCCTTAACTATTTCTTGCCATTTATTCGTTTCATTTAGTTCATAATAACCATTAATATAGATTTTCTTTTGTACCCAATCATCTATTCTTAATCTCATTCTTAATCCGTTAATGATTTTCTTGTTTACGATTATTCCTTTCCAAATATTTGAAGCATAAGATATCCTCCATATAAAACTACCAATCACTGGTAATCTTTTAGAAATTATTATTAATTTGATGATTAATAAGTTGAATTTTTGGCTCATTTTGTGAAAATTTTTGATAGTTGTTTTGTGATAAAGTAATAGCTGATGTTTTTTTGTAACAAACTAATGATGGATATTGTTAGCAATGAAATTATCAGCCCAATCATCAAGCTAAAAATAGGTGGAAATCTGTCAAATATGCTAAACAGGCTAAGAGTACAAAACAGTGCTATAAATATGATTGCGTTTTTACTTATGTCAAATAGTTGTTCTTTTAATTCATAACTTGTAAATTTTGAAGAACTTTTTATGAACACAAATGTAAATATGAAATGAGCAATTATGCCTGTAGTTATCATCGTTTTTATTCCCCAATAATGGGCAACAATGGCCATTATCAAGCTGGAAATTTGTAACATTAGATTTAGCTTAAGGTATTTTTGGGAATTTCCGATGACACTGAATAAATTAATATTAATAGTCAATGTTGGGTACAAAAAACCTATAAAACTTAGAAGTTTTAAATAATCATGTGAAGGTATCCAAGATGGACCTAATAAGATATACACTATTTGTTTAGATAACCCTCCTGTAACACCCATAATGCAGGCTATACAAAAAGTAGAATTTAGCAATGTTTGTCTTAGTAAGGCTTTGAAATTAACTAAATTATTTTGAAGCTTTGCTAATGCAGGATAGCTTACTCCAGTAAAAATACCTGATATGTTTACACTACCAAGGTTTTTAATGAATTCAGCACGGTTGTAAAATCCTAATTCGGTAATTGAGAAGCGCTTGGCTATAATAAGATTAGTGATATTATTTGCGATTATGCCCAATAAGCCACTGATTAATAAATTATTGCCAAAGCGAAAAAGTTCTTTAAATGCAATTCTATCAAATTTCTTACATGGAATCCATTTGTTTTTAAACCATAAAATGGTTGAATTTATCGTATCTCTTAAGAGTGTTTTTGCAATTAAACTCCAAACACCAAAACCCAAAATTGCCAGTACAATAGCAATAGTACCTGAAATAAATGATGTGAAAATTTTTAATTTAGTAATTGCTTTGAAATTGAGAGACCTAACAAAAATTGCATTCTGGACCAAGGTTAACGAATTGATAAGCAGAGATAGGCTAACAACCCTTGTTATTGTAGTTAATTCTTGGTTGTTGTAAAAAATTGAAATATAAGGTGCTGATAGGTATAATAGAGTATAAACAACAAAACCTGAAAATACATTAAAGTAAAATGCTGTTGAGTAATCTGTATCAGTACACTCTAATTTCCTAATAAGAGCCTGAGAAAAACCGCTATTAACAAATAATTCACTTATGGATATAAAAATTGTAATAAGTGCTAAAATGCCAAAATCACTTGGAGCAAGAATATGTGCGAGCCCTATACCAAACAAGAATTCTATAGATAATCCTCCCAATACCCCTATTGAATTCCAAACTATCCCTTTTTTTACAATATCGTTAATCATTTTTTCTAGAATGTCGCTTAAATATATTTAATAAACTTTCAATTGAAAAATTTCTATTCGATTCTTTTTCATTGTCGTAATATCCATATCCATATCCATATCCATATCCATATCCATATCCATATCCATATCCATATCCATAACCGTAACCTCTTGCACCACCGATGCCATTAAACACGATATGAGAGCGGTTCAGCTTGGTGTTTTTGTAGATATCATCTATGATGCCCAATTGGCCTTTTCGAGTATAGCCATGCCGTATAACGAACAGTGAAATATCTACGTACTTGTTCAGCAGAAGGGCATCGGCAACCAGGCCTACAGGTGGGGTGTCCAATAGAATTATTTCAAAATCTACTTTCAATTTTGCCAAAAGCAAGTTCATTTTTTCAGCCATCAATAATTCTGCAGGGTTGGGTGGGGTAGGGCCGCTGGGAGCATAGTACAGGTTGGGATGCAAACCCGTGGGCAATATGATTTCGTCCATGCTTTTATCTCCAATCAAGTAATTGGTGATGCCAAAGGTTTCTTCCTCTTCTTTGATATACTTGGTCAGTTTTGGTTTTCGCAGGTCAAGGCCCAACAGTATCGTCTTTTTATCGGCAATAGCAAAGCTTATACCTAAATTAACGGTAATAAAGGTTTTACCCTCTCCACTTGAGCTGGATGTAACCAAAATGGTCTTGGTATTTGCTCCTGGATCTAGAAATTGTAAGTTTGTTCTCAATAATCGGAACATTTCGGCAATGGAGGAACGACTGCCTTTTGAAACTACAATTTGTTTTTTTGAAGTGTTATGCCCTATGCCTCCTAGAACTGGTGTCTTAGTTACGGCATCAATATCATCTTTAGTCAGCACCTTGTCATTCAACATTTCTTTAATAATAATGATAAGGGTAGGCAAAGTTAGGCCTAATGCAAGCACAATAGAATAAACGGCAAGGGGTTTTGGTTCAAATGGGATTTGGCCTGTTTTGGCTTTGTCGATAATACGGGCGTTAGAAGGGGTCACAGCCATTGAAAGTGCTGTTTCTTCCCGTTTTTGTAACAGAAAAAGGTAAAGGCTTTCCTTAATGTTTTGTTGACGCAGTATCTCAATGAGTTCTCGTTGTACCCTGGGTACACTGTCGGTCTTCTTATTGATTTGCCTGTATTTTTCGTTTACTTGGTTTCGCCGCACGGTGAGCGCCTGAACTTCGTCCTTTACAGCGTTAACGATGCTGATGCGAAGCGTTCGAAGCTGTTCTTCGAGGCTGACAACTATCGGGTTGTTGGGCGTGGCACCTTTGAGCAATCTATTGTGCTCGGCTAACAATTCATTGAACCTAACCAAATTTTCGTTGACAGCTGTACTGTTTATTCCAATATTTACGGGTACAAAATCAAAATCGTTAGCTTTGGTGGTCAATTTGTCTTCAATGGCTTTCAAGAGATTCAATTGGATGGTGACAGCTGCCAATTCTTTTTCATTGTCAACGATTTCAGTACTGAGATTGTCGGCAGTCATTTCAATGGGTAAGGGTATTTTGTTCTTACCCTTGTACACTTCCAATCCTTTTTCGACTTCCTTTAGCTCGTCGGTCAAAAACACTAAACGGTCTTCTATAAATTGTAAGGTGGTGGCGTTGACCTGATTTTTTTCATTTATGCCCGCCTTGTTGTAATACTCCACTAATTTGTCCAGAATAAGTTCTGCCTTTACTGGTACGGGGTCTGGCAAGTTTAAGACCAAGACGCTGGAAAATTTTGAGGCAGGATTGATTGACAGCGCTGCTGCATATTCAGTGGCGATTGTTTCAACCTCTTTTATTATTACATAAAAAATATTGGTACCTAATGGAGCATTGGTTGTTTTGTTGAACAAAAATGTGCCAAACTCATTTGAAAATGGAACGTTGAATTTTTGTTTCGTTTGTATGCCAATTGCGTTGAACTCAAATTCGTAATCATTGAGAACCGTCAATTTGACTTCCTTGATTTTATTTTCGCCGCTGACAAAGCTATCCAGCACGATTGGAGATTCAGGGTAAAGCTCCGTGGATTTTATCCTTCCTTCGCCGATATACCTGATATTGAGCTTGTGGTCCCTAATCACCTCCTCCATTAGTGTCCTTGATTTCAATACCTGAATTTCATTTTCGATGTTTTTATCACCTGTCGCGATTCCCAACTCCTCTATCAAACTCTCTTCGGTCAATCCTCCCCCTTGTTTTTCATCTTTTATCAAGATGGTGGTTTGGGCCATGTATTTGGGCGTAGAATACCTAATATATACTTTTCCGAGTGCATAGCAGAGCAGCGGGAACATAATGTATAGGTACCAATACCTGAAGGCATACCTGAAAATGAACTGTTTGAGGTCAAAAGATATCTCCTTATCGGCCAGCCTATCGGCGACGTTGCTTTCGTTGGTGATTATCAAGGTGGTATAAGTTTAGTGAGTTAGTAAAGATTATGTACATGGGGTATTGCAAAAGTATTTTTTACTTTGTTATGCCCTTCGGATAACTATACCTCACGCCGCCAAGTTTTGGCCATAGGGGGGAGGTGGCTGACCTGCCCCAGACCCCATGCCCAAAACTTGGCGGCGTGAGGTATAAAAAGTTGATTTGCACAACACCCAAAGGCGCAAAGTATAACAACCGTGTTTGTCATTTCGACAAGGCAACAATAACTGCAATGAGTGACAGCACACCAGAAAAGATGGGAAGGCTTTCACTAATTGGGTCACGGACTAAAGCGGTAACTTCTTTAGTAGGCTCAACATAGACAATATCGTTCTGCTTTAGGTAGAAATAAGGTGACTTGAAAACATCAGGGCTTTTTATGTTCAAATAACCAAATTCCCGATTGCCTTCCTGTTCACGTATTACCAATATCTTTTCCCGTTGGCTATAAGGGGTCAGGTCACCTGCTTGTCCCAATGCCTCCAAGATAGTTATGCGCTCACCCGGAACACTGATGGTGCCAGGCTTATTCACTTCGCCAAGCACAGTACACCTGAAGTTCACAAAACGAATGATCACCACGGGGTCTATCAAGTACGTGGAAAGCTTAACTGCAATTTTTTCCTTGGCTTGGTCAATGGTCAAACCACCCACATTCATCTGTCCCAGCACTGGTAAATCAACATTGCCAGCTGCATCCACCAAGTAACCTGATAAAGAGGGGTTGGTAACTGCCAATTGGTTGGCAGTTTGGAAACCTACTCCCCCAAAAAGGTTGAAGGGTTCCGCCGTGGCCTGGTCCAAGGCTTTAACCATGATGGAGAGAACATCGTCGGTTTGAATCTTAATCCTGGTTGCATTTTCAACAGGATGCCCTTGCAATGCCACAAACTCCTCTGTGTTACGGAAGTTCAACAGCTGGGGGTATTTCACGCAAGAGCTTAGCATGACGACTGCCAAAATGGTCAGCGAGACGCTAAGCATCCGACAGCTGGGGAAGGTAGGGTTCTTGAAAGAAGTCATTTTGATGGTCAATTTTTCGTGGTAGGTGGCTTATTAAGGGCATTAATCCGTACCCAAAGGTATGCTAAGCCTTAATCGGATATTATTTGATGAAAACCCATTAATGGCTATTGGCCAGTGGTCGCTTCGAGGCGTACCAATTGAGTGTTTTTTCCAAACCCTGCCTTACAGTTATAGCTGGAATATAGCCTAAGTGGTTTTTAGCCTTTGTGATATCCGCAAAACTATGCTTTATGTCTCCCACCCGTTCTGGGCCGAAAATTGGTTCCATTTCCGAATTTGCGTATCCACACAATAATTGGAACAATTCCAGCAAAGAAGTCTGTTCACCTGCGGCAATATTAAATACCTCATTAATTGCCGATTTATTGGTGGAGAAAATCGCCCTAATATTGGCTTGCACGGCATTGTCCACGTAAGTGAAATCACGGCTATGGCTTCCATCCCCATTGATGGTGGGGGCTGTGTGGTTGATCAAGGACTTTACGAACAGGGGTATCACTGCCGCATAGGCTCCATTAGGGTCCTGCTTTGGCCCAAATATATTGAAGTAACGAAGTCCAATTGTTTCAATTCCATATAGATTGGAAAATACCTTGGCATATAGTTCATTGACCAGCTTCGTAACCGCATAGGGTGACAAAGGCTGTCCAATCACCGCTTCTGTTTTAGGGAGATGGGGGCTGTCGCCATACGTGGAAGAGGATGCGGCATAAACGAAACGCTTTACCTTGGCATCTTTTGCGGCCACCAACATGTTCAAAAAGCCAGTGATATTGTTTTCGTTGGTGTTGATAGGGTCGGCTATGGAACGGGGCACAGAACCAATGGCAGCTTGGTGCGAAATGGCATTGATGCCCTCGCAACAGTCCTTGCAAGTTGTAAGGTCCCGGATGTCGCCTTCCACGAATTCCAATTTTGGGTTGGAAGAAAATTCTTCCAAGTTATGGCGATGCCCAGTTGAAAAATTGTCAAGTACTCGAACCAGTTCAACCTCCGATATTTGAAGGAGATTTCCCACCAAATTTGAACCGATAAATCCTGCACCACCTGTTACTAAAACCCTCATATTAGGCAAATACTTTTGAGCCAGCTTGATTGTACACAAGGTACCACCTCACAAACTTGTCTATTCCGTCTTTTACGCTGGTGGTGGGTTGATAGCCAAAATCGCCCGTCAAATTAGACACATCCGCAAACGTGGCCTCCACATCGCCCGGCTGCATGGGCAGGTATTCTTTTTTAGCTTCCATGCCCAGCGAATCCTCAATGGCTTCAATAAATTCCATCAAAGAAGTGGGTTGACTGTTGCCAATATTGTATATTTTGTGATTGGCGGACGGTTGATGATTGGCGACTGAGGACGGGTGGTTGTTATTCAATATTAACCAAATGCCCTCAATTATATCATCAATATAGGTGAAGTCACGAGAGAGCTTACCTTCATTAAATACCCTGATAGGTTGGCCTTCCAGTATGGCTTTGGTGAACAAGGAATAGGCCATGTCGGGCCGCCCCCACGGGCCATAGACGGTGAAAAAGCGAAGTCCAGTGGATTTCATTTTATATAAATGACTGTAAGTATGCGCCATAAGTTCATTGCTCTTTTTGGTGGCGGCATAGAACGAAATTGGGGCGTCAGTAATCGCATCTTCCTTAAAAGGTACTTCCAATGAGTCGCCATATACGCTGGAACTGCTTGCATAGACAAAATGCTGAATGTGGTGGTGCCTGCATGATTCCATGACATTGAAAAAGCCTACGATATTGCTCTGGATATAGGCTTCCGGGTGCTTGATGCTGTATCGGACGCCTGCCTGTGCGGCTAGGTGGCAGACTTGGTCGAAATGGTATTTGGAAAAAAGGCGTTCCACATTGGCGGCGTCCTCGATGCCCAATTGAACAAAGGTATAATTTGGGTATCGGGTACTGATAACAGGCTCGTTGTAGGCTATCTTTTGGGCATCAATGCCAGCATCCTGCAACCGGTCGAGCTTGAGCTTTACGTCGTAGTAATTGTTGAGGTTGTCCAAGCCCACTACTTCATGCCCTTCCGATGCCAACCGTTTGGCGAGGTGGAAGCCGATGAAGCCTGCGGAGCCTGTGACAAGGATTTTCATTAATTAAATTGCTATAATTAGGTATTGGGATTTAGGTATTCGGTATCGTGTTGAAAATCAATTACTTGCGCAACAAATAATCTAAACTAATTTCATGGGCGTATTTATTGTTGGGATTGTTTTATTGTTATATTGTTGGACTGCGAGCTGCCATCTCGAAGTTTCGGGACAAGACCTGCAAACTGCTAAACCTGTTCCCATTCGTAGTTGATGATGTTCCGTTCTTTTTTGCCAAACTCGATGCCGATGAGGTAACAGGCTTTGGAGAGCTGGTATTTCTTATGGTACTCCTTGTCCTTTATTTGTTTCAAGGCATTACCAGTTGGCTTATCTACTACCTTGAATTCAAAGATGAAGGCTCGGTTATCCAGCTTTAAGGTCAAGTCAACACTGCCATATTGGGTGGTGTCTTCGGGGATGGTATCGAAGCCGAGGCTGGCCAAGTATGCGTAAATCACACTGGCATAATAGCCTTCGTAATTCGCTATTTTGTTGTTGGTGAAGTTCTGGTAGGGTATGGAGGCAAAAAGGGCTACCAGCGTATCTTTCAGGGCGGATAAATTGGCTGCTTTCAGTAAGTCGAACAATTTATCCTGGAATGCCAGTTTCTCGCTTTTCTGGGTGGTCAGCACGTCAATGAAGAAATCGTTCAGCGAATGTTGAATTTCTAAATTCGGGATTTCTAAGCGGTATTTGATGCGGTTGGCATGGGTGTATTTTTCCTTGATGGTCAAATAGCCGGTTTGCCACAGCAGAGGTTCCAACTCGATGGAGTCCACATCAAAACTGTCTAGAATAGCATCCGTGGCCTCGTAGTTCTCTACATTTGGTATGGAGTAATTCTTTGAACGAACAAGGTCAATTAGGAAGGAGGGGTTTCCCGTGCTCCACCAATAGTTTTTGAATTCCTTGTTGTTTGAAATAAATAGTAGAATGTCAAATGGGTTATAAACCCTTTCTCCGAAATAGTTATAGCCATTGTACCATATTCTGAGCTGATCCATGTCAACATCTGCAAGATGCGCTTGGAATAAGGTCATCAGGTCTTCTTGTGTATAGCCACAAATATTTCCGTAGTTGGGGTTTAAGGTGATATCGTTCAAATTATTGAGGCCACTAAACAGGTTTAGCTTGGAAAACTTGCTTACCCCTGTCAAGAATACAAATTGGATATTATCATCGTTACCTTTTATCACGGAATAAAAGGCTTTCATCTCATCCCTAATTTCCCTTGCAGCTTCCTTTTTTGTAATATTATCCAAAATGGGCTTGTCATACTCATCAATCAGAATCACGACATTTTTGCCATATTTATCTTTTGCTTGATGAATCAAGTCGCCAAAACACTCTTTGCTGTTTCTGCCTTCTTGACATCTCAGGCCTAAATCCCTTTCGCCACGTTCCAAGGCATACCTCAAGTTACGCTCAAGTTCATCGGTGTTTTTGCTCAAGCCAATTGAAAAATCGAGGTGTATGACGGGGTATTTATTCGAAAAATCCCATTGGGATTCAATGAAAAGCCCTTTGAACAGGGCCTTGTTGCCCTCGAATATTTCCTTTAAGGTGTCAAGGAATAGGCTTTTGCCAAAGCGCCTTGGCCTGGATAGGAAATAATACTTGCCACTCGTTATCAATCGGTGCGCAATAGCCGTTTTGTCCACATATACATACCCATCCTGAATGATGTGACTGAGGGTTTGTATGCCGATTGGGAGCTTTTTCAAGTTTCTCTTTAACTAAATGGATGTGTGGCTAAAGGCAGCTTGGCCAATTCGTGTAGGGTGCCATGCAATCCAACGGGGCGGGGTCTATGGACTGAAATCTACCCCTCACTACTTAAATCCAGTTAAGTTCGCCCAATTTATTAGGGTTCAATGGCTTTGGTAGAATGGATGTGGAGCTTGTTCCAGACTCGCAAACTCATGAATATTGCCCCCTCCAAGGCCAACTGGTTGGGCATTTCGGATATCATGAACGATATGGACCGCCGTAGAAGCAACTTCCAGTCCGAATCCTTTGCCTAATAAAATATCTTGATAGCTTACCGTGTGCAGGTCGGTAAACCCTTCGCTGAATTCAATCTCATGACCATCCACTGTAATGGAGCGGTAGGTTCTTGCCCCTTTTGCTTTGGCATTGTCCGGCAGCGTATCCGCATTTATGCTCAAGAACCATTTTGCTTTAGCCCTGTCCATTTCGATATAACCAGAAGCCCTATCATGTGTGTGGATATGGACAATATTTTGCTTTATACCACCAAAAAGCCAGGTCAACATGTCGTAGAAATGTACACCGATATTGGTGGCGATTCCGCCAGATTTACTGATGTCTCCTTTCCAACTTGTATAGTACCATTTGCCCCTTGAAGTGATGTATGTGAGATTAACGTCATGGACGGTACCTTCCGGCTCTGCCGCTATTTTTTCTTTGAGTGCAATCAAAGCTGGATGGAGCCTGAGTTGTAAGATTGTATTCACCTTCTTACCTGTTTCTTGTTCGATTTCTTTAAGTGCCTCCACATTCCAAGGGTTCAAAACGAGTGGTTTCTCACAGATAACATCAGCGCCAATTCTGAGTCCAAAACGAATATGGGCATCATGCAAATAATTGGGAGAACAAATGGCCACATAGTCAATCTTGGTTCCACTTCGAATCAATTTTTCCAAATGGCGGTCGAAACGCTCAAATTCTGTGAAGAAATGCGCCTGTGGAAAATAGGAATCAATTATGCCAACACTATCGTTTTTATCGTAAGCGGCCACCAAATTGTGTCCAAGGTCTTTTATGGCTTTCATATGGCGGGGAGCTATATAGCCTGCCGCTCCAATTAGTGCGAAATTCTTTCCGTTATTTTCCATTTTCGATTTTTACCACTGTTTTATCAGGAAGTAAGCGATAGGTTTCACCATTGCCTGGGCAAGTTGCATTTCCCTGATCGTTGAATTCCAATTTTTCACCATATTCACTCATCCAACCCTTCTGCCGGGCTGGGTTTCCGACCATCAAGGCATAATCGGGCACGTCTTTCGTAACCACTGCCCCTGCCCCGATAAAAGCGTATTTTCCAATATTATGTCCGCAGACAATGGTGGCATTTGCACCAATGGTAGTGCCTTTTCCAACCCATGTTTTTAGGTATTCTCCCTTTCGGTTCACACCACTACGTGGGTTATTTACATTCGTAAAAACCATGCTTGGGCCAAGGAAAACATCATCGTCACATATCACGCCTTCATAAATAGAGACGTTGTTTTGGACTTTTACATTATCGCCGAGGATTACGCCATTAGCAATAAACACGTTTTGACCAAAATTGCAGTTTACTCCTATCACCACACCCGGCATAACATGACTAAAATGCCAGATTTTGGTGCCTTCCCCGATTTTTGCGCCTTCATCAACGATGGCAGTTGGATGAACGTAATAACTCATTTGTTGAAAAAACGCTTAACAGTTTCAGAAATAAAAACAAGCAGTTCCTCATCCATTTCTGTATGGATTGGTAAGGAAACTACGCTTTCACAAAGCATCTCTGTTACGGGTAAAGCCTTGTCCAAATCCCAATAGCACCTAAATGCTTCTTGCTTATAAAGCGGCACCGGATAATAAATCATACTTGGGATTTTATGATCGGCTAAGTACGCTATTAATTCGCTTCTAAGTTGTGCCGGAACTTTTAGGGTGTACTGGTGAAAGACATGGGTGGATTTTGCCTCTCTTACAGGTGTTTGGACACTTTCTATGCCTTTAAAACTATTGTCATAAAATTGGGCTACAGCCTGTCTTGCTGCGCAATAATCATCCAAATATCGGAGCTTAATATTCAATATGGCCGCCTGAATCGTGTCCAATCGAGAATTGACACCGAGCACTTCATGGTAGTATTTTTTCCGTTGCCCATGATTGGCGATAATCTTAATTTTTTCCGCCAGAACATCATCGTTCGTCATCAAGGCGCCACCATCGCCATAGCACCCCAAATTTTTTGACGGGAAAAAAGAAGTCGTGCCAATATGGGCGATCGTTCCTGCTTTTTGCTTTTTACCGTTGGAAAACGTATAGTCGGCACCAATCGCTTGGGCATTGTCCTCTATTACGTACAGGCCATATTTTTCAGCTAAAGCCATGATAGGCTCCATATCCGCACACTGCCCGAAAAGATGCACAGGGACGATAGCCTTTGTTTTAGGCGTTACGGCTTTTTCTATGATTTCGGCGGTAATATTGAAGGTTGCTGGGTCAACATCCACCATGACAGGAGTGAGTTGCAACAGCCCAATCACCTCCGCAGTTGCTACGTACGTAAAGGTTGGCACAATTACCTCATCGCCAGGTTTCAGTCCGAGGGCCATAAGGGCGATTTGGAGGGCGTCAGTGCCATTTGCGCATGCAACAACGTGTTCAACACCAAGGTATTCAGCCAATTCGTTTTCGAATTGCTTTACCTGTGGGCCATTTATGAATTGCGTGGATGCTATGCAGTTGAGTACGGCATCGTCTATTTCCTGCTTGATTTTTTGGTATTGACCCTTGAGGTCAACCATTTGGATATTCATATTAGCCTTTGGCATTTGGCTTTTAGCTTTTGGAAGTGATGAGGTCATGGCGATAGGGTTGCTTTGTAGGTATTGGTCTTTTTTTGAAATAGGGTCAATTTTTGCATTGTGGTTCTAATCTCCTCTTCGGTTAGGTAACCTACCATCGTGCAAGCAATAAATTGTGTCTCCAATTCAAAGGAGGAACCCAATGAAATTTCGAAATACCTTTCAACTTCTTTGTTACTTGTTCTGCTGCAACCTTCTGCAATATTTGATGGCATTGAAATAACCGACCTTTGCATCTGAGACTTTAAGCCAAACTCCTCAGACTTTGGAAGTTTTTTCAGATGTTCGTAAGTAAGTTTTACCAACTCCATACCTAACCGCCATATTTCCAAGTTTCTGAAATTCCGCATGGTTTGCCAAAAGCCAACAGCCAACAGCCAACAGCCATTAGATAACCATCCCCGCCGCAACAGTTTCGTTGGTTCCTTCATCCACAAGGATAACGCTGCCCGTGATGCGGTTTTTGGCATATGAGTCCACCAACAAAGATTTTGTGGTGCGGATGCTGATACGTGCGATGTCGTTCATGCCTACCACCTTGTCTTCCAAATTGCGGTGCAAGGTGTTCACATCCATTTTGTATTGGATTTCCTGGACAATGCAACGGGCAACCTGCGTGGTGTGCCTAATCTCATATTTGCCACGTAACTGGAGTGGCCTTTCATTGAACCAACAAATCCTCAAGCTCAGGTCTTGCGTCACTTCGGGTTGGTTGTTCTCCCGCACGATCATATCGCCACGGCTGATGTCAATATCATCCGTCAAAAGGACCGTGACCGACATTGGGGCGAATGCCTCGTGGAGTTCTCCGTCAGCCGAGTCAATTTTTTCGATGGTGGATGAAAAACCGGAAGGCAGTACCATGACCTTGTCGCCCTTCTTGAGAATGCCCCCTGCGACCCGACCGGCATAGCCCCTGTAATCATGGAAATCATCGGAATAGGGGCGGATGACGTATTGGACGGGGAAGCGGGTGTCAATCAGGTTGTGGTCACTTCCGATGTGCACGTTTTCAAGGTAGTAGAGTAGAGTAGTGCCGCCGTACCAGTCCATGAACTTGGAACGCTCCACCACATTGTCGCCCTTCAGCGCAGAGATGGGGATAAAGGTCACATCGTGCACATCCAATTTGGAGGCAAAGCCCTCGAACTCTTCCCGGATACGGTCAAAAACGCTTTGGTCGTAATTGACCAAGTCCATTTTATTGACGCAAATGACCAAATGGGGTATCTGCAACAACGAGGAAATAATAGCATGTCGGCGGGTCTGCTCGACGATCCCTTGGCGGGCATCCACCAATATGAGGGCCACGTTAGCGGTGGAGGCACCCGTGACCATGTTCCGGGTATATTGGATATGGCCAGGTGTATCGGCAATGATAAATTTCCTCCTTGGCGTTGAAAAATAGCGGTAGGCCACATCAATGGTAATTCCTTGCTCCCTTTCTGCCTTCAGGCCATCGGTTAAAAGCGCAAGATTGACCCCTTCCTCTCCACGGCGCTCGGAGGCCGTCTTCATTGCCTCATATTGATCCTCGAAAATGGATTTACTATCAAAAAGCAACCGTCCAATTAGGGTGCTTTTCCCGTCGTCAACGGAACCAGCAGTAGAAAACCTTAGTAATTCTGAACTCATTGCTAAAAATACCCGTCTTTTTTACGGTCTTCCATGGCTGTTTCCGACCTTTTGTCGTCAGCCCTGCCGCCACGTTCTGTTTTTCTGCTTGTGGCCACTTCTTCTATGATTTCATCAATGGTGGTGGCGTTCGATTCCCAAACCCCCGTGCAAGTGATGTCGCCAATCGTTCGGCAGCGAACCATTTTTTCCTCCACTATTTCGTCAGGTTTCTTGGGTATGAACTCGGAGTCGGCCATCAACATGCCATCCCTTTTGAAAACCCTTCTTTTATGTGCAAAATAAAGGTTCGGCAAAGGCACTTTCTCCTGGGCCAAGTATTCCCAAACATCAAGTTCCGTCCAGTTGCTGATGGGGAACACCCTGAAATGCTCCCCAATGTGCTTCCGCCCATTGAACAGGTTCCAAAGTTCTGGCCGCTGGTTCTTTGGGTCCCATTGCCCAAACTCGTCACGATGGCTGAAGAAGCGTTCCTTCGCCCTGGCTTTTTCCTCATCCCTGCGGGCACCACCAACGGCTGCATCGAACTTGCCGTTTTCCAAAGACTCCAACAACACGGTGGTTTGCAGGAAGTTGCGGCTGGCGTTGTAGCCTTTTTCTTCCACCACTTTCCCCTGGTCAATGGCTTCCTGAACGGAGCCAATAAGCAGGCGGCATCCCAGTTCCTTTACCCAAAAATCACGGTACTCGATGGTCTCAGTGAAATTATGCCCTGTGTCAATATGCAACATGGTAAAGGGCATTTTGGCAGGGTAAAATGCTTTTTTGGCCAAATAAGAGACGATGATGGAATCTTTGCCTCCTGAAAAGAGCAGGACAGGGTTTTGGAATTGAGCGGCAACTTCCCTCAAAATGAAAACACTCTCCGACTCAAGTTCTTTCAAATGGTGAAGCCTGTAGTTCATGCTTTCAGGAGCGGTAGCACATAATCCAAGATTTGGCTAACCGATTCATCAATTGGTTTGTTGCTGGTTTGAACCACCAGCGCAGGGGCTGCCGGTGGTTCAAAAGGGGAGTCAATTCCTGTAAAATCCTTGATAAGGCCTGCACGGGCTTTTTGGTAAAGCCCTTTCACGTCCCTTGATTCACATACTTCCAATGGGGCGTCTATGAAGATTTCAACAAAGTCTTCCTCGCCGATGATTTCCTTGGCAAATGCCCTGATTTCTTCTGTAGGGCTGATGAAAGTACAAATCACGATGACGCCGCTATTCAGGTAGAGTTTGGCGACTTCGGCAATCCTGCGGATGTTTTCCTTGCGGTCTTCAATGGTGAAACCGAGATTGCCATTTATGCCCGTGCGAATATTATCCCCATCGAGCATTTGAGCAAAAAGGCCGTGTGCCAGTAATTGGCGCTCCAGGTTCATTCCAATGGTACTTTTCCCGGAGCCAGACAATCCAGTCATCCAAAGCACCTTGCTTTTTTGGCCGAGAAACGCCTCCCGTTCTTCCCGGCTTACCAACTTGTCGAAAATAGGATGTAGATGAGAACCCAAGGCTAAGCTTGATTTTTGAAATGGCTTCGCCGCTCATAGGTCGCAATGGCCCCTATCAGAATTAACCCAACCCGACTTTCGCACGCTAATGGAACAATGGTGCGTTTCAACGAAAACATAACTATTATCTCACAGTTGTTGACTTCAATTTATTGATATTCAACAACTTAAAATCATCACAATTTGCGCAGCATGGTAGTGTCAACGGTCATCCTGAGTGAAAACCCAATCGTTTCCAGTTCAATGACCATCTGTTTTTTCCCTTGCCGTTCTACCAGCCTTCCTTTTAGGCCAGTCAATTTCCCGCCAATCAATTCCACCAGGTCGCCTTCCTTGAACCTGCCTGGCTCAGCTACCACCTCTTCGCCCTCTCCAACAACCCTTTTGAGCATGGCCATTTCCTCTTCAGGGATGGCGATCAATGCTTTCTTGAACTTTACGAAGTTTACTACATTCTCGGTTTCCAACACAGGCACCATTTCGTCCTTCACGATTTTCACGAAAATGTAGCAAGTGATTAGAGGGATGTCGTGCTGTTTGATTTTCCGGGTATATCTGCGGGTTACTTTTAGAAGAGGAAGGTAGCTTTCTATCCCTTTTTTCTCCAAAAGTTGATGCACCACTTTTTCGCTTTTTGAGCGGGTGTAAACCGCAAACCAGCGTGGCTCCTTCGCATGGAGTTGATTGACTGGAGATGGCGGTTGGTTATGGTCAACAGCATTGCTCAAAGTCGCCAGTAATTTATGCCAGCTGCCTCGACCTTGGAGGGGTCGAGCATCGCCTTCAAATCCATCAGCAGCGGTGTGCCGTTCATCAGTTCCTTGAAATTGCTTGGCTCCAATCTTTTGTATTCTTCGTGGTTTACTGCCAAAATAATGGCGTCATAACCAGTAGATGGCTTGTCCATCAAAGTCAGGCCATACTCGTGGGCAAACTCATTCGGAGAGGCATGTGGGTCAACGATATGCACGTTGACGGAGAACTGCATCAACTCTTTCACCAAGTCCACCACCTTGGAGTTCCTGATGTCGGCCACGTTTTCCTTGAAAGTGATTCCCATGACCAACACCTTGGCTTCCGTGGGATTCTTGCCACGCTTAATCAGTTTTTGAACCAACCGACTGGCGATGTAGGAAGGCATACCGTCATTGATGCGGCGGCCACTGAGAATCACCTGAGGTTCGTAGCCAATCTGTCTTGCCTTGTGTACCAGGTAATACGGGTCAACGCCGATACAATGGCCACCAACGAGGCCTGGCACGAACTTCAAGAAATTCCATTTGGTGCCTGCCGCTTCCAAAACGGATTTGGTATCAATCCCCATTTTGTCGAAAATGATGGACAATTCGTTCATCAAGGAGATGTTGATGTCCCGCTGTGTGTTTTCGATGACCTTGGCTGCTTCGGCAACTTTGATGGAACTTGCCTTATATACGCCAGCCTGAATCACTGCACCATACACCTTGGCAATCTCTTCACACGACTTGTCATCGTCGCCGGACACAATCTTCAGGATTTTCTCCACCGTATGCTCCTTGTCCCCAGGGTTGATGCGCTCTGGGGAGTAGCCCAAATGGAAGTCCTTGCCCATTTTCAAGCCAGACAGTTCCTCCAGGATGGGCACACAATCATCTTCGGTGCAACCGGGATAGACGGTTGATTCATATACCACGTAGTCGCCTTTTTTCAGGACTTTCCCAACGGTTTTTGAGGCACCTATTACGGGTTTCAAATCGGGCACGTTGGCACTGTCCACTGGTGTAGGTACTGCGACAACAAAGAAATGTGCCTCCCGCAGGTCATCAAGTTTTGCGGTAAAAACGATGTCCTTGTCAAGAAAAGCATCACCTTCCAGTTCCTTCGATGGGTCAATGCCGTTGCGCATCATCTCCACCCTGGCTTCATTGATATCGAAACCGATAACCTTGAACTTCTTGGCGAAAGCCAAAGCCAATGGAAGGCCGACATAGCCGAGGCCGATGACGGCAATTTTCTTTTCTTTTTTTATTAGTTCGTTGTACATAAATTAATCTTACACAATCAATCTTTTGACCAAAGGCACAATGATTCGGCTTCGAAACTTGGACTCAAACCAATGCCAATTTCAAATTCGTGGTGGTTATAAATTAAGTACCTGACTTTCCGCCTAATCAAGGATTCTACCTTCTCAATCAAGTTGAGCAGGTAGGATTTGTCGATGTTGCCAATAAAAATCAGGTCAATAATCTGGCTGTCGTTGCCCTTCGCAAAATCCCCGACAAGGAAAACCTTGTCAACCTCGCCGAGCCTTTCTATGACTGTTTGCACAACTTGGTCAAGCCCGATTGTTTTGAGTAGGATGTTGTGGATTTCCTGAAACAGTGGGTGATGGGTATTGGCACGGAACATTTTCTTGTTCCCGTCATTGAAGGAATTGAGCATTCCTGCCTCTTCCAATCTGTTCAGTTCTAAGCGAATGGCATTTGTGGATTCCCCAAACTCTGACTCCAAGCTACGGAGGTAGGCAGTGGTGTTGCTGTTCAGGAAGAACTTCAACAACAACTTGATTCGAGTCTTCGATGAGATGAGGGTCTCAATCATTGGGAACAGTGTGAGTAGTTATTTTGCTCAAATAAGCATCAAAAACCGCCACAAATATAGGCATCAATCTTAAACTGAAAAGTTTAGATTAACTTTTTTTGTGCAACGAATATGGATTTTTCAGCAATGTTCTTACGGGAATTATTTTGCCGGCCAATCAATTCTTCTTGAAAATTGGCATTATTTCGCTTTCGATGGAAAAATTGGATGGAGTTGCAGAATTTTATTTGACTTGGTTATTTACCAGACAATTTTCTGTATTCGGATGCTTTCTGCGTATTGCCCATGTTCTCATAGCAAAGCGAAAGCACATAGAGGTCACTTTGCCTACGATAGGGTTTGCCTATTTGTTCCAAAATTTCGACGCATTCTTTGTACATGGATTTCCTGAGATACACGTTCCCAAGGCTGTTCATTGCGTAGTAATTTCCTTTGTCAATCTGCAAGGCATACTTCAAGGATTCCTCGGCTTTGTCGTTCTCCCCCAAAATGATGTACATGTTCCCTTTGTGGATGTGGCCTGTCGGGATATTGTCATAGATGGCCAGTGCCGCATCAAGTTCACTGATGGCCTTAGTAGCATACTGCCTTGCCGCATTGGGGTCTTTCTCTTGTTCTTCAACCGCCAACCTTGCCAAGGACCCTCCGTGGTTCTTGCGCATTCTGGCGTTATTGGGGGCCAATTTGGCGTCATGTTCGAATAAGGCAAAGCGGTCTTTCCAATATGGAAGGTGGCTCTCAATCTTGAAGATGGATATAGCACCCAATAGGGCCACAATTGCCACTGGCAAAAAATTGTTTTTGAAGAAGGTCGCCGTAGTTTCGACGGCGGGTGCTTCAGGTTTTTTGAACAGTAACGAGATAGCCCAAGCAATTATCAAGCAGATACCCAATACGGGCGTAAAAAGGAATCGGTCGTTGTAGGCGCTGACATTGGTCACGATGAGGCTCGTAAACATGGATACAGCAATGAAATAATGTAGGGCGCCATAGCTGTAAATCGTCTTCTTTTTGAAGCCTTTAACCAGCAGCGCCAACAGCCCTGCGTTGCCCAGCAAGGCCAAATACACCCTCCAATCACCCCAGCCTACAATTGGCAAGGTGCTGTAGGAGTAATCGCTGATGAGTGGGTGCGGGAAAACAGTCATCAACAGGTATTTGCCCAACACTAAAATATTGGAAGCAGAACGCTCGCCGAATGTCTTTGCGGCCAGCAACGAGTTGTCCAGTTCGGTAAGTGTGACCCCTGCATTCAAACCGCCAAGAATGTTGGAGCGAATGATGAGGTAAATGATTGCGACTGCAAAGAATGGCAGGAATAGCCCAATGATGCGGCCAAGTGTGGCTGGCCGGAAGAACCAAAGCATCAGTGGGAACAGTGCCAAGCTGGTCAAAACTTCTTCTTTTGATAGAAGGCCGATTGAAAAACATACCAGTGAGAGCAACAATGGTAAGACCTTCCGGGTGTCAAAATGAATGAGCAACAACCATGCTGCAAGGGCAATATTCAAAAAACCGAGCATGGTATCACGGCTTTTGATATTTGCAACTACCTCCAGGTGAATAGGGTGAAGCAGGAACAATAAGGTCGTGATGATGGGTATTGCGGGGTGATATTCCCTCAGTAGTTTTGACAAAAACAAAAACGTGAAAAAGCCAATCAACCCGTAGAAAAGAAGATTGAAGATGTGGTTTACCGTGGAATTCAATCCCCAGATGCTGTACTCGATAGCTAATGTAGTAAGTGGTACGGGCCTGTAGGCACGGGCATTCATCGTTTCCTCATAGCCTTGAAAGTAGCTGGTCGTCCAAATCTTGCCAAGGCCGCCCATGCCTTGCTGCACGAATTTGTTCTCCCTAACAACTGCATCGTCGTCATAGACAAACCCATAATTGTAGCTTGGCGAATAAACCAACATGGCCAGCACTGCGAAAGCACCAGCTATCAATGCCTTGGTCTTAACCTTGAACGGCTCCACGAACGCTGGGGCAATCCGACTTGCTGGACTCGCCTTTTTCCGCTCTTCATTTTTTTGTTGTTGAACCTTCTGCTTAGCCATTTTCCAGGTGTTTGAACATTTTATAGATGGAGGTTATTTGTTCAGGAATTCGCCTACTGCTCTGGCAACGTTTTGGCCATCCATTGCGGCGGAGATGATTCCGCCCGCATAGCCAGCGCCTTCTCCAGCTGGGAACAAACCCGTCACTTCTACGTGCATATAAGTTTCTTTGTTTCTTGGTATCCTTACCGGTGCGCTGGTTCTACTTTCGGTCGCTATAACATTCGCCTCAGAGGTGAAGTACCCCCTCATTTTTCTGCCAAAATCCACTACGCCTTTTTTTAGTTTTTCATAGATAAACCCAGGTATTAATTGGTGTACAGGGCTTGAGGCCAGGCCAGGGATATAGGAAGAACCAGGCAAGTCACGTGAAATCTTTCCTGCCACGAAATCGGTAAGCCGCTGTGCAGGGGCTTTTTGACTTCCATCACCCGCATTGAACATGGTCTGCTCCACGGATTTTTGAAACTCGAGGGCGGAGAACACGCCAAACTTTTGGAATGGAGCCAAGTCCTGTAGCTCGACCTGCACCACGGTGCCTGAATTGGCGAATGGGGAATCCCGCCTTGACATGGACATACCATTCACCACAATCTCGCCTGGAGCGGTCGCTGCTGGCACGACCAGACCACCTGGGCACATGCAGAACGAAAACACCCCTCGGTCGCCCACCTGGCAGGCCAATTTATAACTGGAGGCTGGCAAGTATTCGTCCCGTTTTGCTTGGCCGTATTGAATCTGGTCAATCAACGGTTGTGGGTGCTCGATTCGGACGCCCAGCGCAAAAGGCTTTGCCTCTATTTTTATGTTTTTTTGGTGCAAAAGCGAGTAGATGTCCCTTGCAGAATGGCCCGTAGCCAAAATAACGGCTTCCCCTTGAAGTTCATTTTTTTCATTTACCACGACGCCTTTTGCACAGCCATTTTCTATCAAAAAATCGGTTACCAATGAATCGAAATGAACTTCCCCTCCAAAATGAAGGATGGTTTCCCTAATGTTCTCAACGATTTTTGGCAATTTGTTGGAGCCGATATGCGGGTGGGCCTCTACCAAAATATCAGATGAAGCACCATGTTCCACCAGGAGTTTTAATGCTTTGAAAATATCACCTCTCTTGTGGGAACGAGTGTATAATTTTCCATCCGAATAAGTACCTGCACCGCCCTCGCCGAAGCAATAATTCGAGTTCGGGTTTACAATCCCAAACTGCTGGATGGCACGAAGGTCACGCCGCCTATTCCTGACTTCCTTGCCTCGATCCAGTACGATTGGCTTCAATCCAAGTTCTATCAATTCAAGGGCAGCGAAATATCCGGCAGGGCCAGCACCTACCACGATGATTCGCTTTGCTTCGCCTACATTTTTTAGATTATCCAAAAGGGCAGGTTCCGGCTCATGCTTTTCACCTGAAAGTACATCGAGCCTCAGCAGTATCATGGGCTGGTTGCCACGTGCATCAATTGATTTTTTCTGCACAATCACCTCATCAACAGCTGAGTCGGGTAGTTGGCAAAATTCAGCCGCCCGCTTTTCGACCGTTTTGGGGTCGGCGGCCTCTGCTGGCGTGAGTCTTATTTCGATGGTACGGCGCATGGAGCGCCAAAGGTGCGGAGATATTGGGAATTAGAGAAACATGAAAATGAATTGCGTCAATCTTGTTTGGCTTCCCGTTCAAGTAGTTTTTGGTCTCGAACGACAAAATCCTCTGGGACGAAGACCCTGACCTTGATTACTTCGGTGCTTTCTGCGCCTGTTTTGGTACGAATTGAAACCCTTTTTTTGTCATGGCTCACCAAATGAAGGGTGCCATTGGCTGTAGTATCGGCATCAATGCTGTATCGGAGGTCCTTTTCAACGAAATGCTTCAAAACGGAGGAGGAACTATTGTAAAGCAGGACATTGGTTTCCACCAAAATATTGTTTCCGGCCCAAGGTTCAATTGAGTACTCACCGTGAAGGTCAAGCGAAATCGTATTCATTTCGCCGACAGGAAAAGTTTGGTGAAGTGTCTTTTCCAATTGTGCACTTGCGGTTGTTAGTACTCCAAGAAAAAAAGCAAAAAAGGCAAATACCTTGTTGTTCATTGAAATTAGGTTGGTGAGATGATTAGACGATGACCAAAAAAAAAGGGTACAACGCCCAAATGAACGCTGTACCCTTTCTTTTGTTTTGTCCAGCCTTTAAAAGCTGGAAGTAGATGCACCATCTATTTCAGTGGGAGCCGATCGTGTGGTGATTGTCACGTCTTTGGGCGCCCATACCGTAAAGGTGATTTGTTCCCCAAGCAGTTGCCCGCTTCCCAGCTTGATTTGCCGTTCAAGGCCAGGGGCAATGATGCTGAAAATGCCATTGATTTCTTTGGCATCGAGGTTGTACCTCCCAGCGGTCACGAGGGATTTAAGCATGGTCTCACTGCCATTTTGCAGGGTAATCGTCATCTGGATACGCATCTGGGGTTCGTTCCACATAGTTACTTCCACTTTCCCTGGCAAGTCGAGCATCACGGATGATTGGCCACTAAGGTTGAACGACTTTACAAGGGTTTTCTCCGATTGTTGAGCCATTGCTGGCAGAACTGTAAGTAAGAGCGCAAACAAAAGGAAAGACGGTTGCTTTTTCATAAGGCCTCCTTTTTTTTGGATAAATATAAGCGTGATTGAAATTATTGTCAAGTGGTAAAGCAAAATTCTTTGCAAAAAGTTTTACTTTACCAAAAAACATGTATTCATTTTATTGCATAATGTCATTTTTGTCGAAAGAGTTCATTTGAAATGACGAACGGCGAGATGAAATGGTTGGGTATCAAATAAAAAAAGCCCCTGGAAAGTGAAAACCAGGAGCTTCATTGCTTTTTGTTTTAAGCCTTTAACTTAGATTCTAACTGTTATGCCCATGTTGGCAATTGAAATCCCATAACCTATTTCTCCGAACAAGCTTACCTTTTTGGCGACCTTCAATGAAGAACCAACGAATGCGGTGTAGGTAAGTTTGCCTTTCTTCGAATCTGGATTGATTGGAGTTGGTGTGCCTTCTGGCCTGACAACAAGTGCTTTTGTTTTGTTGTCGTATTCCTTCACATCGGCGTGAAAATAGTTGACCATGCCGCCGCCATAGATGTTCACTTTGTTGCCAACTTCCTTCCGAACATCAAATCGAAGTCCGAAGACTTTGGTCTTGTTGTCAATGAACGAGTTCTCCTTTTCATTGAAATACTCGGGATTTGATTTCGTGGTTGAGTAACCCATGAATGCCGAGACCCCAAAACTTTTGGTAATGTCGTAACCCAAGCGCAGATTTAAAGGTGGAATACCCTTACTTTCATCCGATTTGTAGTAGGTTGGAAAAAGTCCAATGCCAGCACTAATGGAAAATCTGGAAGGAGTGGATTTGGAGGATTGCGCAAAAACGCTAGAAGTGTTTGTAACAGCCCCGAAGAGAAGGAGGGCCAGCCAAAGCCTTGTCATAGTTATGTGTTTATGATGTGGTGATTGTTCTAATGGAAGGTTTTAGCCCTCAAGCAATGTTCGTGCCATTTTGTTGAATGCTGTTGACACCGATTGTAAAATATAAGTCTATCCGAGGCTTATCTTTTTAGGTTTTTTTTGCTTTAATTTTGTGAATTGCTGTATTCAGAAATTTTATTTCAAATTTTATCAAAATCTGCTTGTGCAGGAACGCTTGTTTGCGGAGCAAACTTCCTATGTATTTTCCCTGATAAAGATTTTCTTTTACCGGAGCAGCGTTACGTCACCTTTCCGTTTGAGTTCTTTTCCGTCTGGCATTTTGATTTGGATGCTGTAGATATAAACATCAGAAGGAGACGGTTTGCCACCTTTGTTCCCGTCCCATCCTTCGTTTGAGTTTTTGGACTCGAAAACGAGCTGTCCCCAGCGGTTCCAAATCTTCATGGATTGAATGACGATAGTTTCCCCAAGTACTACCACATTGAACACTTCGTTTGTATTGTCGCCGTTGGGCGAGAATGCATTGGGGATTTCAAACAACGGTTCAAGTACTTCAAGCACCAAGGTGTCGGAAGCCACGCAACCAAATTCATCCGTTACGGCAACCCAATACGTGGTGGTTGGTAAACTGACTGGAGAGACAATTGCAGTGTCCGAAATGCTCCCATTCGACCAAAGTATTGAGACGGCATTCATGGAATCCGCTGCCAAAACGATTTCGGTGCCTTGAAAAACGGAGTCTGTAACATTGGTAATTTCAACATTAGGCCCTCCAAATACATTTACCTCAACAGTTTCAGTAACTGTTTCCCCACAGACACTGGTATAAACAATGGAGAACTCATTGACGCCGATTCCCAGTTCGAAAACAGGGTTCTGAATCGTGCTGCCGTCAGACCATTCATAGGTTCCGCCTGGTTCTGAGGCTTGCGCAAATAGCTGGATGCTGGAAGTGCCACAATTCAAAATGGTATCAGGACTAACGGTTAGGGATGGCGAATTGGAAACAAAAACGGTGACTGAATCAATGACGGAACATGCCCCATTTGTAGTCAAACGATAATAGGTGGTTGTTTCTGTAGGCTGGACCAAAGCGTTTGGAAGGTCAGTCAGCGTCAGCAATCCATCTCCTGACCATTGGAACTGCATCCCAGTGAATGCGCTTGGCTCGAACGAAGAGGAGTTCAATTGAACCAATTCTCCTTCACAAATGATGGTGTCTGTGGTAGTCAGGCCGATGTTCCAAGGCAATGAGTCAACAATCAGGCTGAAAGTATCGAACAGGACACATTGACCAATGGTAGCACTGGCGATGTAATTGGTGGTTGATGTAGGGGTAGCAATCACATTTGGGCCTGTGTTCGTGCTAAGGCTACCGTCGTTTGGCGTCCAACTGATAGTAGTGCCAGGAGGATTTACTGTTGCTGTCAAGGGCAAACTGGTTCCCCTACAGATTTCCGTCGGTTTAATATTTTGGATTCCAAGGTCAATTGTGACCACACCTATATTGATGCTTTCCTGCCTTTGGCAACCCATGCGTGAGGCGGTTAGGGTATAGGTCGTTGGTTGAGTCGGGGCGGCTAAAGTGTTCAGTGAGTTTGGGTTTGACAAACCAATGCTTGGCGACCATTCATAAACCACACCTGATTCTGGTATGGAGTTGCTAAGTTGAACAGATTGCCCCAGGCAAATAGTGGTATCATTCTCAAGGACAAAAACTGGCAATTCTGAAACGGTCACTACCACGCTATCCAAGGACGGTGTGGGGCATTGGCTGTTGGTAGCTTGGAGGTAATAGGTGGTCGTTTGGGTCGGTGAATCTGACGGATTCGATTGGTCGGAGAAGAAACCCTGTGGTGAGGAAGACCAAGCGTATGAAACTCCTTGAACTGCCGTACCTCCCAATGAGACTGTGGTGCCTCCACAAACGAACTGGTCGGGAGCTATTTGAAAGGTGGGCGCTAAATCTGGCAAAACGGTCAATTGCATCGTATCACTGGACGAGCAATTCGACCCAAGAGCCGATACAATAATTGAATAACTGCCCGCTTGAGTGCCTGTAACAATTGGCGAAGCGCAATCAGAACAACTTAAAAAACCTGCAGGCCCCGTCCATTGATAGCTGATATTTGAAAAATCGGAACCAGCAACGATTTGGATGTCCTCGTTCAGGCAAATGGTGATGTCTGAGCCGGCATCAACATTCAGCACATCTACCTTGACTTCCAACGTATCGCTGATGCAAAGGGAACTTACCGCTACGCTATAGGTAATGGACTGGTCTGGCGTAGCTACTGGGTTCGGACAATATTGGCAGTCCAATCCATCAGGATTAATCCATTGGAAGACATCTCCTCCTGTTGCTTCGAGTTGGACGGAGTCGCCCGGACAAACAATCGTGCCCTGAGTGACCGAAAAATCGAAGCCAATTGGGTCAAGCACACCTGTTGAAGTATTGCTGAAATCTATCGAAATAGCTCCGCTTTCAATATCCCCTCCGTAATCATTTATCATGACTAAATAATATTTTCCGATTTCAACATCAATGGGTGTCAAAAAGCCATCACCACCGAGTGGCGGGAACCCTGCCTGTTCGCAGGTGTCCGTTACCGTTTGGCCAGATAGTGGGTTGATGTGGGCAAGCCCGGTAGGCTCAGCCCCTTGGGCATAACTGCTCCTAATGGGCTGGTTGTTGGCCGCAAAACTGCATAATTCTTCTACGGAGGCCAGTGGCCCCCAAACCTGAAAATCAATATCGGAAGCCTCGTCTATATTGGCCGATTCTATCACAAATGCGAACTCTCCGTTTGTTTGGGCCTGAAAATAGAAAAAGGTGAAGTTGGGTTGGTCAATTCCTCCCCAGCAGCCGATATTGATATTGTCTTCCAAAAAATCTGGGTCGCCTTGACCAGGCGCTATATTGACGGTGGAGGGCAGGTTTGGTTCGTTTCCGCAACCGTTCATCAGTTGTGCGTCCTCGCAAAAAGCAGCGGAAGGCATGATGACCGGACAGGTCACTTCGTTGATTTCAATATTGAAAGGCGTGCAAAAAATCGGGTTGTCCACCACTATATAATAGGTATCGGCAGTTGGAAGGAATGCCGCTTCAATCACGGGGTCAGGTCCTTCATCCTCTCCTCCTTCAACCGAGATGCAGTTGTTGGCCATTTCAGGACAATCGTCAAAAATACCTACGGCAGTGGCACCATTGCTGCCAGAGATGTTTACGGAAATGCATTCATCGCCCAAGGAGGTATAGGTGAAAATGACATCTTCGCCTTGCATCCAGTCATTGTCATCACATGGGCTGGTATTGACGGAATTTTGGGCGTTACAGGTCGTCAAGCCACTGGCGGAGTAGGGGAGCGATGGAATAATGGTTGGGCTTGAGCAAGTACTTGGCGGTGCAATATTGCAAGGTGAAGCTTGGCACTGCCAATTCAGTTCAAACCCTTCATCTTGAATGGAACCATCTGAGATGAACTGAAAGGTCACACATTGCCCTGGCACCTGAAGTTGTACGTTGGTGCCATATGCATCAAAATTGGCCAACAATGGTGAGTTAGTATCATCCCCAGCGAATACCCTCAGAAAGTCGAAACCCTCCTCCGTTGAAACAAGCACAATGTCCACTGCAATGCATTCTGTAAAGATTTGCGGGCAGACTGTGAAACTGTTGTTTTGCCCAGATGGATAATCAGCGTTTGGCCCCCCCGCATCATACAAAGTGCCAAAGCAGGAGGTAGTGGAACTTTCCTCGCCCATATTGAAGACGGGGTCGAATGGCTTAACACAAAGTTGGAAGTCCCCCCAGTTCGGCGTGCCGGATGCTGACCAATCGCTAATTCTAAGAAAAAGTGGAAGCCCCGGCGTTGTGCCCACCAATTCAATACTTACTTCGGTTTCACCAGGTGCTGCTGTGGCACAAAACAACTCCGCCAAACCGTCTATTAGGCAATCACCTCGATAGACGGCTATTTGTGGTTGAACAATGCTGCCGTTTGGCCCGTTCACGCCTGTAAGCTCTATGGTGAAGTCCACCACACTGCCATCGGGTGGCACAAGGAATTGGAACCAAACGTCCCGATTGATAACCCCACCTGTAAAACAGCTTGGCAAATTATCAGAAGGGTTAGTAAAAGGGATGGACTTCGTGGCTCCAAAGTTGGTGAAGGTGTCAGGATGGGGGCAAATTGGAATTGTACCCAAGTCTATGATGCCGCTGCAATCGTCGTTGGAGGGTTGGGCGAATAAGTTTGAAAAGGAGAAAAACAGTGGTATAAAAATGAACAGTCCTTTCATACTGGTTAAGTGTAATTTTGAAAAATTGACCGGATGCCCAACCAATGTGTGCAGTTGCAAAACGAATGCCTCAAAATTAAGCAAGCTCCAACACTAAAGTGGATTTTTTAACAGGTTTGCCAATTGGCGCAGTTTGTCAATCTTTGAGGCCAATTCCAATGACTTCAACTTATGTTTTTCATTCTTTCCAAAATACTGTTCATCTTCTTACAGCCCATCAACTGGGTGTTTGGCCTTTTGGTTTTTGCGCTTTTTACCAAAAAACCGCTACGGAGAAAACGAGCTTTGATTTGGGCAACCCTGCTTTTCTTTTTTTTCACCAACAGGTTGATTTTCAACCAATTTCTCAAAATTTGGGAACTGAAAACCATTACCGCCGACCAGATTCGGGAACCTTATGACATTGGCATTTTGCTTGGTGGGTTCTCCAATAGCCAAATCAGGCCCAACCACGACCGATTCAATTTCAGCCTCCGGGGAAACCGTTTCATGAACGCATTTCAGCTTTATAAATCAGGCAAGGTGAAAAAACTGCTCTTGACGGGAGGCTCTGGCGACATTCTTCAAAAGAACCCCAGTGAAGCCGAAGAATTGCACAAATTCCTGCTTGATGTGGGCGTCCCAGAGTCTGACATTATCATCGAAGGCAAGTCGAGGAATACTTGGGAGAATGCCTTGTTCACTAAGAAAATAATTGATGAACAATACCCAGGACAGCGTTGCCTGCTCATCACCTCGGCTTGGCACATGCGGCGCTCCATCGGCTGCTTTGAAAAAGCCGGGGTCAAATTTACCCCTTACAGTGCCGACCACCTCACGGAAAGGGACCGTTGGGCACCAGAGAACAGCATTATCCCGGATCGAGTCGGTTTCTACAATTGGGAAATCCTCGTAAAGGAGTGGGTTGGGTGCATCATGTACAAGTTGAAGGGCTATAATTAATGCAAACTGTAGATGACTCAATCCAAATCGCTCAGTAGTGTAGCTATTTAACGTTTTCTATGCTTCGCCGGAAGGCGGGACTGCTCGAAGGTGCGGCAAATTGTTTTTTTGCCTTAGCAAAAAACCAATTTGCCGCACCAAAAAGATTCTTCTCGGCGGCTGGCGGCTCTGCCGCCAGCCGCCGAGAAGAATCTTTTTGGTCGAAACGAGAATTTTGCAAAGCAAAATTTTCGTTTCGACCTTTTCTGGGGGCAACGGCACGCCAAATTGATACTCCGTTGCCAAAAGCAAATTTTTATATGAAGGATACTTTGCTTCGCAATTTGGGTTAATTAAACAATGCTGTTGCTCCTGTTCTCCACAATCTTTAGGAATAAGAACGAAGCCATTTTCCTCGCTATCATCTTTGCCCTATCGGCAGTATCCCCCACGAAATGTTCATCAATGGTTGCCAACCAGAGATTTATCCAATGGCCGAAGTGGTTCATTGTCAATGAATTGTCCATTTTTTCGTCCAGCTCATTGTGTGCGATTTTGGGGTCGCCCTGGTATTTGGTTTTCACGAAAAAGAACAAGTTGCCTTCCCAGAAATCGGTCAGTTTTTCGAGGTGAGGCTCCCAATCGTGTATGGCTTGGTTGAAAATTGGGCCCAAGAATTCATCTTGCCGAATTTTGGCATAAAATGACCTGACGAGGTGGGAAACATCTTCCCTCGTTTCGATTTCTTTCCTTTTTTCCAATCTATTTTCCATTGATTACCCACTTAAAATTGTTCTAATTCCCTAAATACAGCCTCCATTGGCAGCCCCATAATATTGGTGTAAGTGCCTTCAATCCTTGAAATCTTGCACAACCCAATCCACTCTTGAATGGCATAGGCTCCCGCTTTGTCATAGGGTTTGCAGTGCTCTATATAATAGTGTATTTCGGCCTGGGATAACGGTTGGAAATGTACCAAAGAGACATCTGAAAACACCTTTTTTTTGTGCTTTGACAAAAGACAAACGCCAGTTATCACCTTGTGAACCCGCCCTGAAAGCTCTGTCAATATCTGCACAGCATCCTGATAATCAATGGGTTTTCCATAGATTTTCTCATCCAATATTACCACCGAGTCGGCTGAAAGCAGGATTTCATCCGCCGACTGAAGGAAATCCAAACAGGCCATCGCTTTTTTCTCGGCGAGGTAGGGCGCTACATCGTCGGCAGGCATATCGGCCGGGTAGTCCTCGTCCACCTCCTTGGCTTTCACTTCAAAATTGAACCCTGCCTGCCCCAATAATTGGCTTCGTCTTGGCGACTTCGATGCCAGAATGATTTTTTTATTTAAGATTTCCATGGGGCAAAATTAGGACTTGATGCTAAGTCGTCAAACTACAATCCTCAAACCTGCCCTACCTTCGTGGCTTGAACTTGTTTAATTCCATCGCATCTTGAAGCGAGGGAAAGGAATAAATGCAACACCATTATGTCATTGCTCATCACCAATATCAAACAGCTGGTTCTCGTAGAAGAAAAGCCCCGCCAAGCCCCGCTGCGTGGCGCAGAACTCAGTCATTTGCCCATCATTGAGAACGCTTTTTTATTAATTGAAAATCAGCGTATTGCCGATTTCGGGCCGATGACTGCATGTCCTGGGCGGGCCGATTTGACTTTGGACGCAACTGACCGTTTCCTGCTCCCTGCCTGGTGCGATTCCCATACACACCTGGTTTTCGCTAAAAGCCGGGAGGAGGAATGGGTCAATAGAATCAAAGGCTTGAGCTATGAGGAAATTGCCAATAGGGGAGGGGGCATACTCAATTCGGCCAAGAGGTTGCAAGAAACCTCGGAAGAAATGCTTTTCGAATTGGCATCGGAAAGGCTGGCAGAGGTGGCAAAATCGGGGACTGGATTGATTGAAATCAAAAGCGGCTATGGCCTGACCGTGGAAAGCGAGTTGAAAATGCTCCGAGTCGTACGCCGGTTGAAGGAATCATCTGATGTTGAAGTAAAAGCGACGTTTCTGGGGGCACATTCCGTCCCAATGGAATTTCGGAAAGGCAATCGCCAAGGTTATATTGACTTGATAATCAAGGAGATGCTACCAAAAATCGCCGACGAGGGGCTGGCCGACTACGTAGATGTTTTCTGTGAAAAACTGGCCTTCAGCGTGGAGGAAATGGAGGAAATCCTTGAAGCAGCTTCCAAATTTGGCCTTCGCCCCAAGGTTCACGTCAACCAATTCAACTGCATGGGAGGCATTGGTGCGGCCGTTCGGCACGGTGCAGTGTCTGTTGACCATCTGGAGGTGGTTGATGATGCAGATATTGAGGTGCTGAGTTCCTCAACGACCATCGCTACGCTATTGCCATCCGCCCCTTTTTTCCTGCAAGACCACATCCCCCCAGCCCGAAAGCTACTGGATAACAATGTGGCCGTGGCGTTGGCCAGCGACTTCAACCCTGGCACCTCGCCCAGCGGAAGGATGCCCTTCGTGGTTTCCTTGGGATGCATCCTTATGAAAATGCTGCCGGAAGAAGCAATTCAAGCCGCCACTTTGAATGGGGCATTTGCCTTGGAAGCTGCCAATGATTTCGGCTCTATTGCCCGTGGGAAAATGGCCAACCTCCTACTGACCAAGCCAATGCCGTCATTGGCCTACTTACCTTATGCCTTTGGAGGCGACTTGGTAGATAAAGTTTTTTTGAAGGGAAAAGCTATTTAACGCAAGTTGCGAATAGCCTAACCTTAATCTCTTTTTCGGTGGCTTAGACAAGAGTGTTTAAAAGTCATAAAGTCCTTGCCCCTCCTCGCTGCCTACGGCAGCGAGGAGGGGGAGAGGGCCCTTGGGGGCGTTCCGCCCCCAAGCCCCCTATTATGACAATTAAACGCTCGAATCTATCGCCGCCGAAAAAGAGATTTAAAAGGTGTTTTGCGGGCCGGATGCCCGCAAAACACCATTCTGAACGGAGGCTATGAGTTCCGCAAATTGAGTTATTTAATAAAGTCGGCTAAATTTATCAAAATTGGAGGGTGCTACACCATAGGTTTTTTTAAATGCCTTGCTGAATGAATAAATGTCAGCAAAGCCAATTTCATAGGCAATGTCCGTCAATGAAAAACTCCCTTTTTTGAGCATTCCAAGCGAACAACTAAGCCGTTTATTCAATAAATATTGATAAGGACTGGTGGCATAAACCGTTTTAAAAAGTCGGTAAAAATGATATTCGGAAAGCCCGCATTCTCTCGCTATTTCTTCAATGGACAATTGGTTCTTGAAATTGGAATCAATATAGTTTTTGCCCATTATTACCCTTCTGGTTAGGTCTTTTCTCGTAATTGTTTTAATGGATGAGATAGCGAGCATTTGCTTGCAAATTGCTGCTTGATCGCTCACCAAATGCTCTGCCAGTTCATAATAAAACGCTGGGGACAATTGATGCTCGTGAAAAGGGTTTTTCGAAAGAATTGCATCCAATTTTTTCAAAAAACTACCAGTATGTGTATTAAATGCCTGATATTGATTTTCTAAGAAGTCGGGAGTGGTGAAGAATTTTTCCAAATCGAAATCTGACCTACATGTATCTGGTCTCAGGTTGCTGGCTACCACTTCAGTTAATAGTTCATTGGAGATATTGATGCAAATTCCTCGTACAACTTCTTTGCTATCAATATGTACAGTGCCTTCTGCATGGTGGTTCGCCAAAAGATACTGGCCACCGGTTACTTGGAATTTTTGCCCGTTTACGTTATAGGTTTCAAGGCCTTCCATCACGTATTTAATGGAAAAGCCTTTGAATGGTAACTTTGTCTCCAACTCCCGCAATAAGGAGTAAACCACTATATTTCCGTTGGTCGGCTTGTTCGGAATATACCTCAGATTTTCAGTCAACACACTATACATGCGGCAATGATTTAACCGCAAATTTATCCCTGTGGGGCCAAGGTTTCAAAACAAACAAACCCCTTTGCCAATACTGGCAAAGGGGCCGTCACAAGATGAAGATTTCTGCTACTTATTTATAAACTTTTAAGCTACCCAAAACTTTGCCGGCATGTTTGGCCACAGCGATGTAAACGCCATTTGGCAGTTGACCCAAGGAATGCAGCGCTGCTTTGCCTCCAATCATGGCTGTATTCGCCACTGTTTTGCCATGAATGTCCAACAATTCAAGGCTGACCTCATCCAAGGTTGCTGCATGCTGCAACTCAACCACAAGCCCTTCGTGAAACGGGTTGGGATATGATTTAATGGTTAGCTCACCTTGTTCATGCTCGGTAGTTGGGGATATGGGCACGTAATCCTTGCAAGCCTGCATCAAGGCAGCAATGACGGGCGTAAGTGCCCATGAATTATGGTCGGAATCATTGGTGAAGACGGTGATGCTGATGTCCTTTTCTGGAAAATAATAGGAAGAAGCATGGTAGGCAAGGTCACCACCGTGGCCGTAGCCCAATTCTCCTGCAAAAGTATTCCTCATAAGCCCAAGACCGTATTTGCCACCTTCCACCCCCGGTGCGTTGACGAATGTTTTTGCCTTTTCCATTATCTCCGCTGAGTGCAATTCCCCTCTCAAATAAGTGCGTATCCACCTGGTACAATCAGTCGGCGTAGAAAAGTAACCACCAGCTGCCCCAGCCGTGGAATTTAGGGAGAGCCATGACATGTAAAAGGCGTGCCCGTCGTCCAGCAAATTGTCTGCTGTCAAGTTCATCCAAACGTGCGCCACCGGTGAATTCAATGGCTCAAAAGCAGGAATCGCAAAACTGCCAAGGCCCAACGGTTGGAAAAAACGGTTGCGAAGGTTCACATAATAGGGGTCGCCCGTCGCTTTTTCGATAATCATCCCCAGAAGGAAATAGTTGGTGTTGGAGTACTTCCAGCTTGTGCCCGGCTGAAAATCAGGTGGACGGATAAAAGCTGCAATCAACTCTTCCACCGTCCAAATCCTGGTGATATCAGCGAGCAGACTGTCCTGTTGCCCCTCCGTAGCCAACACGTCATGGATGCCGCTTGTGTGCTGCAACAGTTGCTTGATGGTGATATTCGGGTTGATGAACGGAAAGGTGTCAATCCACTCGTGCAGGCTGTCTTCTATGCTTAGGAGGCCTGCATCATCCAGTTGCAGGATGCAGGCAGCCGTAATAGTTTTGGTCACGCTCCCAATCAAGTAAGCGTCTTCTGCATTCACATAATCCAGCGGAACTTGTGACGAAATGCCCGATGCCCCTGCCCAAATTGACCCATCGGAGAATTGGATAGCGGCACTCAGCGACTTGGCCCCCATCGTAGTTTGTTGGGAAGTCAAGGTCTGGTTGAACAAGGCGGCCAGGTCTGGTGGAACAGTTTGCGCAAGCAAAAACACGGCTTGCAGGAAGCCGTAAATACCAATTAAAAGGGTTCTGAATCTTTTCATACACTGAGGTGATTTAATTTTATTGCTCGCAAAATTAGTCCCGTGTGCATCGGCGGCTTTTGTCAAATCCTGCTCATTTGGGTACAACAAAAAACGCCGAGGCATTGTGTCAATGCCTCGGCGTCAATCATTTGCGCCAGTGGCGCAAACGCTCATTAGAAGTTGAATCGAAGTCCAAGCTGTGCCTGCCAGCGGCTGGCAAGGCTGAAATCATTGAAGAAGGTCTGTTTCAGGCTGGGGTCGAAGGCATAGGTCGGCGTGCTGGTTGCAGCATCAACCGTGACCCCGATTGGCTGAACCAGGCCCGTTTGTGTAGCAGCCTGTCGAACGCCCCATTTGGAACTGAGCAGGTTGCCAAAATTCAATATGTCAAGGCTAAGTTGGAAGTTCTGGCCGCTATTCAGGCCGAACTCCTGCATGATGCGGATGTCCCAACGGCCATACCAGGGGCTGACTGCGCCGTATTTCTCCGCAAAATTCCCACGGTTCTCGCTCAGGTAATCGTCCTGGGCGATGTATGCCTTTAATGCCGCACGTTGCGCAGCAACATCGCCCGCAAAACTCATCTGGTCAACCTCGCTGTCCGTGGGGATGTAGATGAGGTCGTTCAGGCCAGAGCCATCATTGTTGATGTCGCCAGCGTAGGTGTAGCTGTACCGGCCACCCTGTACGAACTCGAAGAAGGAAGCGAAATAAGTCGCCATGTTGTTTCCATAGGAAAGCTTGTGGTAAATGCTGCCCACTACCCGGTGCTTGTTGCCGTAAAGCGATGGGGCAAGTTCCGGTTGGTTGGTATGCTGCACGTTGGCAGGGTTGCGGTCGTAGGCATCGGATGAAATCTCTGCGTCAATGGAGGCTGCATCCTTGGCGTCGAGGTAGTTGTAGGCAAGGGTGGCCCTGGTGCCCCAGAAAAAGTTCTTCTCGATTTGGATGGCCGTGTTGATGATTTGCCCGGCATCGGTATTGGTGAACACATAGGCGTTGGTGGCAAGGCCACCTGAAACTGCACGGTCTTCTATCCGGTAAATCGGGCGGGAGCCGACACCTTCCAACCTACCCGTAGGCAACCTAAGGCCATAGTTGCGCACCATCGCTGCGTTGATGTCCTTGGTGTAAATGGCATCAAACGTCAGCTTCCAACCATGCCCAAAGTCCCGGTCGAAGCCGATATTGGAACGCCAAACCTGCGGGTACTTGAAGTTCGGGTCGGTCACGCAGTAAAAGAACGAATTTGGGTTGGCCACCTGGTTGCCAATCCATACGAACGGGAAGCGACCCGTGAACAGGCCGGTTCCGCCCCGCAATTGCGAAGCACCACCGCCCAAGGAATAATTGAAGCCAAGTCGTGGAGAAAAAAGCGGCTTTTGCTCCGGCAGTACCGTATGGTCGAAGGTCGTGGAATTGCCGCCTTCATCGTAGTAAACGATGTTCGGGTCGTAGCAGCAGTTGCGGTCAATATTCTCCTGGATTTTATCCTTGGTGTCGAAATAGAGCGGCATGTCGGCTCGAAGGCCGAGGGTGATGGTCAAGTCTTCTGAAACGCTCCATTCATCCTGACCATAAAAAGCCCACTGGCCAAGGTTCGTCTCGGCGAGCGCCCAAGTGCCGTTTTTGTTGTTGTTGTCAAAAGCGGTACGGGCACCTTCCACCTCAGCTGCGAAATCGGGCGAGGTTAATACGGCCTCTGCATCGGCAATGTCAACATTCGGGAAGAAAACCCTTGCCCCGTATCCCGTTAGGTTGAAGGAGTTGTCGAATTGGAACTTCTCGAAACTGCTACCAACTGTCAACGTGTGGTCTTTCAGGTAGATATTGAAATTGTCCGTCAGTTGGAGCACGTCCTGGTCGAGGATGTTGTTGATGGAGAATGGCTCGTGCCCTGCTACGATGTATCGGTTGCCATCCTTGCCGATGTTCAGCACGGGGAACGGTGCGCTGAAGGGGTCACGGCTGTCACGGAAAGCGGTGCGGGCCACCTGCAATTTGTTGGCGAACTTGTTCCCGAAGATGGACTTCAGTTCCGCAATGCCAGCGAAAATCTTGTTGTTGATGCGGTAGCCGGAATTCTGGAACTGCAAGGTGGTGAAATCGGGGCCACGCCTGCCGATGGCGGATGGGTGGGCCGGTTTGTCACGGAAAGCGTCCAGGAAGTTGAAGGTCGTCGTTAGCTTGTGCTGGGCACTCAAGTTGAAATCCAGCTTGAAAATGCCCTTTTGGTTGTTGGTCTTGTGCTTGAAGTCTTCATAGGCCCCCGTTTCATAGTTGTACTCGGTCCTGAGCAGGTTGGAAATGAACTCCAGGTCAGAGGCCAGTACCCTCGACTCATTGGCTGCCCCCGTGCCTCTGTTGGCGGTGAAATAGGAGCCGAGGTCGCTGCGGCGCTCGATTTCCATATTGGCGAAGAAGAAAATCTTGTTCTTCAAAATAGGCCCGCCAATGCTGAAACCTGTCTGCAACTGGCTCAAATCGCCACGGGTCACTTCGGTATCTTCCACTTTTACTCCAATCATGTCCTTGTTGCGGTAGTAGCCAAACACTGAACCTTTGAACTCGTTCGTGCCGGACTTGGTGACTGCATCCACGGATGCTCCGGTGAAACCGGACTGCGTCACATCGTAAGGGGCGATGTTCACCGTAATCTGCTCGATGGCGTCCAATGACACTGGCTGTGCGTCGGCCTGGCCGCCTGGTGTGGCAGCGTCGAGGCCGAAAGGGTTGTTGAAGATGGAACCGTCAAGGGAATAGTTGTTGAACTGGTCATTGCGGCCAGCAAACGAACCGCCCTCAGCGGCCATTGGGTTTAGCCTTGTCAGGTCGGCAGTGGAGCGGGTGATGGTGGGCATGGTGCGCAACTGCTCCAAAGTGACGTTGGAAGAAGCCCCCGTACGGTCGGCATTGATGAGCGCAGCACGGTCGCCAACCACTTCCACGGCCTCCAGTTCCACGCCCTCCTTCATCTCGATGTCAATGCGCCGTTTCTCGCCCAGTTTCAGAACGATATTGTCCTGTGTGTTGGTATGGTAGCCCGTGAATGAAGCCTCGATACGGTAAGGGCCGCCCACCCGTACGTTCGGCAGGGCATATCCGCCGTCGTCACGGGTGACCACCCCGTAGTAGGTACCCGACGGTACGTGCGTCGCTGTGACCGTCGCCCCGGGGAGGCCAAACCCGGACTCATCGGTCACGATTCCATAAATAGAAGAGGAGGTCACCTGTGCGGAAAGGCCAACGGCCATTGCCAACAAGGCAACCAAGAAGGTAAAGTGTCTGAACATAATCCCAAATTTTAGTGAAAGTAAAGAGGTTGAATAAACTTGGGCAAAATTAGCAGGTGGTTTCTGGTTTCCAAGTTTTGGCTGGTTTTTATGCTGGGGCAAAGCTTGTTGCAACAGCCAACCGCCCAGGCCCCTAACCCCCATCCAAATCGGAAAGTCCCCAAATTTCCTTGGAATTCGACCATTCCCGATGGCCGTTGCACAAGCCCCATCGCCCTTGCGACCAACCAGAACGCCATTTCCATCCACCTCAACGCCCTGTCGGCATACCCCAATGCCCGGCCAACCAAAATCATCGCCCTGCCGACTTATGGCAACGCCCGGCTAACCAATCCATTTGCCCTGTCAACCTGTGCCAACGCCCTGCTAACTAATCCAAATGCCCGGTGAGGCAATGCGTTTGCCCGTGCTGCTGGTTTTGATTCGAATGGGGCTGATACGGATGCCTTGATGTGATTGGGTGGGCAAATGCGCAACTGGGCAGGACTGGATATTTTACCTTTAGATTTATCTCAAGGAGAGCAGTAAAGGCGAAGGAGCTTTTTAAGGGATAATGGGGGGCCATCGTTTCAAAAATGTGCGTAGTATGCCGCAAGAAGCTGGCGTTTTTTGGCTGTCAGGCGGGGGTAAAACGGGTCTTAAACGTGTATGTTGCTAACGGCTGGCATGGCTACAGGTGCGGCGCATAGCCGCACTTGACAGCCATGCTTTGTTGGCTGCCGTGTTTTCTCTTTTTATGAGATTGATTCCCAACTCGTCATTTCAATTTTTTCGTTAAATATATTGACACACATTGATTTTCCACTCGCTCGATAAGACCCTCTATTTGATTCACTTAGCGTATTTCTCAGGCACCAATTTATATTATTCATGTCTTTTCCTGAGATTGTAAGATGGATTTCCCATGGTTTAATTCCCGCCTCAATTTCATTTTGTTTAGCAATTCTTATCAAATCATTTCTGCTCAAAAGAAGTTTATTTTTTTCTGGATATTCTATATACGATTTGATTTCACTTTCATATAATTTTGTATTCGTTAAGTCAACTTTCATTTCACTATCTACAATTACCAGAATCATGTTGTTTCGCAATATTTTATTTTGATTTTCGATATTGTAAATCACCAAATTTGATGAACTTCGATAAATCGTGTCAAATTTTATCTGATTTAGTAATTGCCCTTCAGAAATTTTTGAATTAAGGTATTCATCTGCAATTGTTTTTATTTGTTGAAATTCAGCCCTTTTCTTTTCTTCATACAAAGCGATTGCCTTTTCTAACTTCTTTGATTTTGTTGAGGAACAATTCATTCCGATTATTATCAGAATTAAAACCAAAAATATTCTTGGCAGTTGCTTCATTTTTTTCTTTTTTTTCATGGCACCCAACGGCTGCATGGACGCTGTGCTGCCCTGCGTTGGCTTGCGGGTTCGGCGTTGGGCAGCATAGGCGACCATGCTTTGATGGTGGCATTTTATTGATTTGCAAATTTTCGCATCAAATACTTGCCCTCAGTTGTTTTTATTTTTAATAAATATATGCCCGCTGGAAATTCAGTCAGATTAAAACTTGAAAGCACAATGCCTGAAACTGGAAGTTCATTACGCACTATTAGTATTTGCCCCAATTCATTTAGAATAGATAACTCAATGAAACCAGTTAAATTTGTAGAATATTTTACATGAAATTCTCCGGAAACTGGATTTGGGAAAATTGATAGAGATTCAACATCATTAGTATTACTTGCTGCAACCATTGACTGAACGGTTACTATTATTGACCCTGACCGACTACACCCATCTGAATTGGTTACAGTAACAAAGTATTCAGTTGATGAAGTTGGTGAAACTTGGATTGTAGATGTAGTTTCGCCAGTATTCCATAAATATGTCGAGAATATGTCTCCGCCACCTGCAATTAATGTAGTTGTTTCGCCAAGTATAATAGTATCATTGCTTGTTGACAATGATAGAGTAAAACTTTCAACTACTTCAAGGTAAACTTGAGCATTTAAGTGGCATCCTTCGTTATGAACTTTGACTTGATAAACATCAAATGAATTGGGTACAACTAATATTGAATCTGAAGTTAAAGGAATATCATCGAATTCATTGCCTACCCAATCGTATAATATACCGCCACTTGCGACCAACAATGCGGAATCGCCTGAACACATGGGATTTGGATGAGCAAATAAGGCTGCATCTGGGGGGGAGAACACGACAATTGTATCTTGAAATTCATAAATACATCCTGAATTTGTAGTTACGGTTACACTATAAGCAGAAGTATTAGCGGGAGATACATATATTGTAGAAGTTGTAGCACCTGTATTCCAAACTAAACTTACTCCCCATGCATAAAGATTTGCCGATTGACCAACACAGATGGAATCATCTGATGTATCAAGGTAAGATTCCTGTACATAAACGATTCCTGAGTTTGATTCTGTGCACCCCAAAATAGTTGATACTGTAACAGAATAGGATGCAGAAGGTGCAACAGGAATGACTTGAATTGATTGTGTGGTTTCTCCCGTATTCCATGTGAATCCGTAATTATACCATGACGGCCCCCAAACATTTGCTGTCAATGTTGCCGATGAATCATACAGGCAAACTGTTTCATTGAGTACAGACATACCAATATCTATTACGACGATGGTTTTCTCTAATATTACTCCCCCTCCCATTCCATCTATTATTTCAACTTCATAAGTGTAGGGACTATAATCCAGAGTTACTTCAATGGAAGATGTTGTGTCGTTCTCCATCGTCAAATACTCATATCCGCCCCACTTATATTTTTTCCAAAGGAAGAATTCACCGTCACTTGCAGTTAGTGTAATAGATTCACCAATACAAACAGTATCAGCCGAAGCCGTCAATGTAACATTGGTTAATTCATATCGATGAATACATTTCCAATCTATAGCATTCTGATAAATTTCTTGCGGAATTGAACCACAAAAACCACCAGTTGGTTGTGGGCAAAGTGGTGGACTATAATTTGCAGGCACAACAAACACACATATATCCGAAGCCATATGGTCTTGCCCACCAGTTGTAAAATCAACAGTCCAGTCTCCGTTACATAAAATTGGCACAGTTGGGTTATTAAAAGTCGGTTTCGTCCACCAACCACCAACTTTAATATAAGTTGCTATTTTATATTCACACGGGTTCATGTGGTCAACATGACCTTTTAAATTGGAAAAACTACCTATTGGAGGGATATAGTCTACATACAATGTGTCATTTGAAGAATTATTCAGATACTCACACAACCATGTACTATCAACAATTGTTGGTTGTGCGAATAAGGTATCCATTCCTGGTTTCATATTCTTATTACTATAAAAAACGCCCCAGCCATCATCGTTTGGTGCTTTCCAAGGTTCATCAAAAGCAGAAAATAGATTTACATCAATTCCAAATGTCTGGCTCCAGTTAAGCAATTCTCGATTGTAACGAATAGCATTTTCAAGTGATGGGATGGCACTGCCTTCTTGGTTACCTTCTGTTTTCCATCCGCTTTCAGAGACAAAAATTTCTTTTCCGTTTGCAACAGATAAAACTTCTGAATAACATTGATGGAATCTTTGCATTGCACATTCAATTGGGCTTCCTTCCCAGAATGGATAAATATTAGGAGCGACGAAATCGCAAGCATCAATTATTTCTGGATGTGCTATTAACTCTGAACATACATCTGCACAGGAAACAGGAACATTTGGGCATGCTACCTGAACTTGGTTGATATATGCAACTAATTGAGAGGAAGTTAAATCTCCACGCAAAAGCACTTCACTTCCAACAATTAATTTGTCAGCATAGCCCGCATTTGCAAGTGCAATTCCGTTAGCAATTTGTTGTTGATTTGCTGCAATTCCAGCCGATGAATCTTCCTTACCGAGCCAAATACCTACAATTACATTAAACCCTTTTTGATTGGCGAGAATAGGAATGTTCTGTAACCCATTTTGAGTTCCAAAGGTGCGAATACCTTCGACCCAAGGTTGAAGGGTATCTAGAAGGCAATTAATTTGAGAATCTGGAATTGAATCACCTTGGTTGGGATTTTGACCAACTTCTGTGTAAGGACTAAAATTTAGCCACTTCAGTTTAACAGTTTGAGCAAACAAAAATGATGATTGGCAAGACTCAATCATAAGAAATGCAACCAATAGGGACACATGGGCATATTTATTTTTCATTTTTCTTGTTTTTTTATTGCCACCATCGTTGGCACTGCCGTCAGCCCCGCCCGACGGCTTGGGCAAGCGGGCGGGCGTTGGGAGGGGTTGGCGGCAGTGCGTTGTTATCGCCTTTCTTCCGCTCCTCCGTGCTGCACCCGGTTTGCAGTGCCAATTTACGGCTTTTTCTCATCCGTGCGCCTTTCCGCCCGGTTTTTCTTGTCTTTTGGGCTGCCCCGCCGTGAATTATCTTTCCAAGTGATGAGGGAAGCCTCGTTTTGTTTATTTTATCCAAGTGATGAGGGCTGCCCCGCTCGGCTGTTTTATCTTCCTAAGTGATGAGGGAAGCCTCGTTTGTTTTTTATTTCATCGTTCGGAGGGCTGTCCCGCTCGGCTGTTTTATCTTTCCAAGTGATGAGGGAAGCCCCGCTCGGCATCTTTATTTCATTGCCCCGACGGGCATTTCATCTTCATTTTTCCTTTTCCAGTCGGCGATAACGTGAGCATGGACGCTGTGGCGACGTTTAGGAGCCATGTAAGACCATGTATTGTTGGCGGTTTGTGCTTTTTATTCCTTAAATTTATTATGAATATCAATTAAAAATTCATACCCTTGCTTTGCCATTTTGTTGCAAAAATCATCTGCAAGTGGTTTCTGTTTATTCTCATAAAGAAAAATAACTAAGTCAATAATATCCTTTTCATCTATTGAAGAAAAATAAGCAGCAAATTGAATTGAGTTTAAAATTATTCCAATATAATTTGCCAATTCCTCCGGATTGCCTTTCCCTATAAGTTTGATAAGATTCTCAATAAGATAATGTATATTAAAATCCCTATCAGGGATACTGCTTGACTTTAATACCAATCTAGTATAAGCATCATTTAGCTCAGAGGCAAAAACGAGTAAATTTGAAAGTCCAGCTAATACCTTTTGTTCTTCTTCACCAGTTGCATTATCATATTTGTTTGCAAGGTAGTCCCACAATTTGAAAATTATTACTTCAAAGTTTTTCTTTTCTTGCCAATTTAAGCTTTTCAAATATCCTTCCTGTCTCCAAACAAAATTTACAAGTTCAAGAATATTTGCATGATTGCCTTTATTGATAATCATTTTAAGCAATCCATTGGTTTGTAAATCTTCAAAGCCCCAAAAATAAAAAGCAACAATATGTCTTATAATTCCACGGTCGTAAGAACTTTTTATTTGAATATCGTTCTTTATTGCTCTTTCATAGTGAGGGTAAAACAACTGATAAATGTCTTTGTTGAATGGTGGATTGCCGAAAGCAAATCCACTCAGAAAAGCTAGCCACTCTTTATCTTCAAGTTTGTAAAACTCTTCTACTTTATTAGTTATCCAATCTTTGTCTAAGAAATAAAACTGTTGGAAATACCAACCGGTGAGAATGTAACCGTCAATTATTCCTCTCTTAAAAGTTTCTTCCAATAAATCTTTAATCTCTTTTTCCCACTTGGGTAAATTATCTTCTGCTTTTAAGTTTCTTGCTCTCCTGAGAGAATAGTCAAGCAAAGTTCTGAGTGTTTTGCCAGCAGTAGAATTCAGCGAATAGGTTGGATAGTCCATATTCGTTTGCTTAAAATCTTCTACTGGATTTAACCTTGGAACAATAATCTCAAGAATGTCCTTTGCAATTGGCAGAAGCGATAAATCAAATGCGTTGCTATCTGATTGCAATCCATCAGTCAAAAGATTTCCAACTGAACCTGTAACCCAATCTGCTGTTGCTCCCCAACCATCATTTTCCAAACGAAACTGTCCTGATGTAAATTTTTCGTTTGAGATATACTCTTTGTAGAAATTCAAAACCTTTTCCCAATTGAATGACTTTTTATTTTTCCATGCTTCTCTAAAACCATTGGCAATATGGTAAGTATAGATGTAGGGAATATCCTTGTAAAGTTCAATCTCATCAGAAAATTTTTGTGGTTCGTTTTGAACGGCTGCACTTAATGAGTTTGATAGTCCGTCAATCGTTGGTTCTTCCCAACGGTCTTTGGGTTTGAAACCATGAATGAACTTTACAATATCCTGATTGCTTTTTTGAAGGATTTCTTCTGCACTAAAAGGAGAACCCGAACCCCATCTTGTTCTCACTACACCCAAATTTTCATAGTGCTCGTTAGTCAAATTTTCTGATTGTGAAAGCTTTTCATAACTGTCTTTGAACGGAGCAATATTTCTCATGGCAGAATACCACCGCAACTGCCAATAGTCCTTATATTTCGGGTCTCTATCTTCTCTTTTATCCTGAGGACCTAAATCAATTATTTTTTGAAGTGCTGATATTTCTTCCTGGCTCAACAACATTTGGTTCTTATTTAGCATTTCATAAAGGTCTTTATCAAAGCTGTGGTTTGAAAAGAGAAGCATCTGGTCATTCTCTTTTACAATTTCCCAAAATAAACTTTTACATGCTTCCCAATTTTCTCCGATTACAAACAGAACAACTCTTCGGAAAAATGGCAATCTGTACTTGTTCTTAAAGGCAAAAGATTTTAAAAGTGAAACTCCTGCCTCCTTGTTTTGCTTAACCTTGTCATTAAGAAGGTCTCTAAAGATTAAAGAAAATACTTCAACAACTTTGTCTCCATGATGGTAGCGGTCATTTAGTTTGCTTATTGTATCGTCGGAAAAAGAATAGTATGAACCATTTGATAAAGCATTTGTCAGTATTTCAATATCAAACTCCTTGGGTTTGGGTTCTTCATATTTTAACCCCAACTCTTTCAGAAAAGCAATGAAGAAAGTTTTTACTTGCTCATCAGTAAAATTTTCAAACTTCTCTATTGTTTTTCTTCCAATGATTTTTTCATCATATTCTTTTCCTGAAATTTCAATGTTCAAATCTTCAGTTTCAATGTCAGCTTTACAGTGGTAGTTTTTGTCTTTTATCTTTATAGAAAAGTTAATTCCTCTTGGGAAATCAAGTCTCATCGTTTTAATTTGTTCTGCTAAGTCAATAATGACACTATCTGAACAATAAGTGACAATTTTTGCCGTGAGTTTTTTATCAATTAAAGCATCTGTTAAATAGTGCAGATAGATTCTTGAGTGGTAGCTTTCAGCATCAATCCCTAATATGCCTTCTTTAACAACTTCAACTTTCTCAATATTGAAAAGATATTTTAAAATCAATTCTGCTTTTTGAATGTCATTTTCTGTCGGGTTTTCAGAGAGAAATTTTGGAAGTAGTTTCTCACATATCTGTGAACTCTGAATCGCTGTATCAAAACTTCCTTTGAGCCAGGTAGGAATGAAGTTCAATGTCTCCAATGGAATTTTTTCTTTAGGAAGGTTGGTCAATATCTTGATAAATAAATACCAAGTTCTGTAATTGTCAACTGGGTTTTGAGAAGAGTTGTTGATGATTGAAATTATTTCATCAATCAGTTCAAGAGATTGTCCATTCTTGATTTGAAGTGAAAGTTTTTCAAGGTAAATAAGTGGTTCCCAAAAAGGAATTTGAAATCCTTCCTTTACTTGAATTGGAGCAGGATTGTTTGCAGGATTAAATTCTCCTCTCTCTTTTAATATATTGAACCAAACACTACTCTCAACTTTTTTGAAAAAGTATTGCTTGTAGCTTTCATCGGAATCAACAAGTCCCAATGCAAAAAGAACTTGCTCCTTTGTTGGGCTTCTGGTTTTGAAAATTAGGTCTAAGTGATTTATGTTTTCGATGTAAGAATCTCTCAGTCCTGTTAAGTTCTCCAGTGTTTGAGGATTTAAAACTGCACTAGCAAGTTTTTTGTCTTCTTCTTTGAGAACTTTCAGCTTTTTGTATTCTGAGGCATCTGGAAGGTGAGATGAGTAGTCATGAAAAAATCTTCTGAGGTCGATGTAATATCCGATTTGCAGTTTAGTGAATTCAGGTTCTAAGTCAGGATGAATTTTACTTGAATCATCTTTGTGGCTGAAATCTGTGTAGTTGTTGGTTATAAAAATACAATCGGAAAGATTGTTAGATGAAATATAGTCGGTAATGCTTAGGAAAATGTAAGCATCTCCAATACTGTTCTTTTGTCCAAAAGGTGCTTTCTTCTGTTCAGCTAATTCTGTCGCCTTTAATTTGTAATCGTTGGTGATAGGAATTTTGATAGCGTAGGTATCAAAAATTGCCTCAACTCTTTTGAGTTGCTCTTCAACTCTTTCATTTAGTTTATCAGGGGTCATTAAAACACTTACCACATCAGTTGAGAAAACCTTCTTGGCTCTATTGAAAAACGATTTCCAATCGTTGACAAGAGTTTGTTTTTTCTTGTCTCTATTTCTTTTCCACTCGTCAATTACATTTTCAGGGAGTAATATTTTGATATATCCGTTTTCAATCCAGTATTCCAATGAATCAATAAAATTATTTTCCTCTCCGCTTTCTTTGAGGGAGTTCAACCATATATCGCTATCAAAGGTGAGATAAATCAATGGTGGTTAATTTTTATTGATGTGTTTATAGCATTACCGCCAACTTCCGTCTACACGCAACTCCGTCCATGACCACAATTGCGTGTATTTCTGCTTTGTCGCCTCTCGTCCGAAAAATATTAGGCAAAAATTGTTAACGCCCTAATATATCGTCTCAAGAAAGCCACAAAGCCAAGGCAAACATAACCAAAATTTCAAACGTTGTATCACCCAACCCCCGCTTTTTCACAAAGTCCCTCAAATCCACGCATCACCCGCCCTCCACAATCTTTATTTCCTCCACCGTAAGACCATACAACCCATATACCAGCCGGTTTTTGGGGTTTCATATTGAATGGCGGTGTTGATTTTCAATCATTTTGTCTCCGACGAAAGCAAGCCCGCCTTCTCACTTACGCCTGTCGGAGACAGGCAGATACCAGGTTCAAGTCGGGGACATTGAACCAGCGTCAGCAGGGACTTGAACCATCGTTTTTGCCTATTATGGGAAGGCCCTGTGCCAGCGGGGAAAAAAGAGGAAAATAATTAAACCGTAGTATTTCAAATAGCAAAGGCGCAAGGGCGCAAAGAAATACTTTGCGTCCTTGCGCCCTTGCGCTTTTTATTTGAAATATAGCTCGGATATAGACAGGAACTCCCTCCGATTACTTCGCCCGCATCCTATTGTTCTTTGCGTTGTGCTCCAGTTCGGCGAGGCCAAGTTCTTCCATCAGTGGTGGGATGTACATTCCGAACCTTCCACGAAGTCCCTTTTTTAGGCCGTACCAGCCGCCCACGGGGTTGCTTTCCGAGCGCCCCCAGGCTTCCACGGTACCTTCCTTGGCGGGCTTTTGTTCGTCGGCAGCGCCAAGTTCCATCCAGTCGCCATGTGCTTTCAGCATATTTTGGAGGTCGGTCAAGCAACGGGCGTCGTAGAGCAGCACGGTCTTTCCTACCGTGCAGACGATGACTTCCTTGCCGTCCTTTACGTCCATGTACATTTCGTAGTTTGAGGTAAGCGGTGGCGTTTTGAGCTGCCAAGGATTTTCTTTGGTGCCTTTTTTCATTGTCGTTAATTTTTGGTATTGTTGATGATTTCTGCCTCTTTTTTCAAATCGGCAGCGAATTGTTCGAATGATTTGTCGAAGGACGGGATGTACTTCGCATACATGGGGAACATCAGGCCCCCGATTTTTTCCGTCATGGTGAAACGTTGCAGGCCGTTTCCTTGTTCGGCGATGATGTAGGTTCTTGTGCCTTTCCCATCGCCCCAGGCCAGCTTGGTTTCCGGCTCGAATGTTTTTACTTTCAGCTTGAACACCCGTTTGGGGTCGAGCGTGGATTTGAGCCTGATTTTCTCGCCTTGCCTGATGTCGCCTTCGATGGAGATGACCGTTGAGTTCCACCTTGGGAAATCGGGCGCATTGGTCAATAGCGTCCACACGATGGCGGCATCTGCTTTTATGTCAATGCTGACGGTGGTTTCACGGCTGAAAGTCTTTTTAGTGGTGACGGCCTTGCCGTTCTGGGCCGTGGTAATGGTGGTAGTGGTTGCCATAAGCATCAAAATTGTGAAAAAGTTACTCATTGTGAACTGTTTTGATGCTTTGACTCCTTAGCTTTCTAAAACGATAGGCTATTTGCCATTTTTTTCAAAAATATTTTCTGGACGCCAAGGCGACATCTTTATTCCAGTACGGCACCTGTATTTACCACGACATCTTAGCGGAAAAAAGGTATCATCTTGGCGGGTCTTCCGGGATGACACCTTTTTTCGCTTATAATGTCACGCTATTGTTTTGAGGTTTTTACTGCGAGAAAAGATGTCACCTCGTAAAAATATTTTCCATCACCTGCCGGTTGTGCTCCAAATGGTGGATTTGCAGGTCGGCACCATCGGAATGGAAGGGGTCAATCTCCCGCATGATTTGCAGCCGAAGGTCAAGCAAGTGGTCCTTGTCGCCTTTTTCGGCCAGCCTTGCCATTTCTATCTTGTTTTTTTCGACCTCAAATTGCTGTTTTGGATTGAAAATGCCGTTCAGTTCGGAGCATTGGTGGCAAATGCCTTCCTTGTTTATCAGGGCGCAACGCTTGTCGAAAACCTCGGTCATTTTTGCCCTGGCCGTATGCAGGTAATATTTGACCATTGCTTCGGATACATCCAAAATCATGGTTATCTCATTGATTTTGAAATCATAGACTTCTTTCAGGAAGATGCAGATTTGCTGCTCCAGCGGCAGCGATTTGGAGATGCAGGTGAGGCAAAATGAGATATGCTCTTTTATCTCGAACTGCCCTTGTGGCGAGGTGGCCTGTATGCGCATCATTTCCGGGAAGTAATCGGGATTTGCCAATGCTTTTGCCTTGCAAATATCGTTGACATCCTCCGTCCATCTCTTTTTCGTCCTTAAATTATCTTTGGCAAGGTTGGAGGCTATGGTAAAAATCCAGGTTTTCAGCGAGGACTGTCCCCTGAAGTTTTCTATATTTGACAGTGCTTTCAGGTAGGTATCTTGTATAATATCCTCCGTATCTTGCACACTTGCTGTCATGCGGAAGATATATGACCGCAGTTGCGGCCTGCAATTTTCAAAGCCTTCATTGAATTGTTCCCTCATAAAGATAGATTGTTAATTGTTGGAAACGTCCCGCATACACGGCGTGACCAGCTTTTGCTGGGCATGACCGTTGTATGCATTGTTGGCAGTAGTTTTTTATTCTATCTTTTTGAGTATCATTAATTTATCCGAATGTTTATGCTTTCCAATTAAGGTTTCTTCGTTTAAAAATGATAATTCAAAAAAATACTTCTTTCTATCACCATCGATTCTATTTATAAAAAAGTAATCTCCAAAAAATGAAATTTCCATATCTAATAATGATTTTTCATTCAATACTTCGAGTTTACAATTTATATATTCTCCTTCTCTCAAAAAATGTAGTTTGCCTTTTTCCGTATTGCTATTGATTCCCCATTCTCCTTCCCAAATTCCTGCTGCATTAATCATTCTTTCCATTTGTTTTGGTGAAGGTAGATTATAATAACCTAAATGAGCAGCTTCGGGAGTTGCAAAGGCATCGATTCCAAATGTGACACCTGAACATATATCAGGGAAAAAGCTATATGCTGAAACAACTTCCTCCCCCATTGATATTCCCGTTCCATAAAGATTATGAAGCACAAATCCTATTGAATCAATGACTGAAAAAGCATCTTCTTTCGCAATATTGCTTGATTTTTTTACGTGAACATATGTACTCCCTTCAACCCATACTTTTTCAATCGCATTCAATACGTCAGGTTTGAAAGTTTCAAAATTTGGAAAATCCACATCATTGAAGATTTTGTATAACCTGATTAGATTTTTTTCTTTTTTTGCTGCGTCAAGTTTTAATTCATAGTTCCCAGAATGCTTGTTTAGTGAATAGGTTGATTTGATGAAATTGGTATCTTTATCTTTCGGGTCATTATCTAAAATTTTACCTACAATTTCATTTTGAAATATCTTCTTATCAATTTTTTTGGGCATTAGCAAGAACTGTTTTAACAGGTTAAAACTTGGACTATGCTTATCTGGAATTGATAAATCTCCAAAAGGATGAGGTTGTTTTGTTAATTCCTCAATGCAAATCATTTCACATATACTTCTTGTGACATTAATTGCAGCTTCATAAAATCCTTCTCTGTATAACATCTTGGCTTGAATGTAAAATCTTACAGGAATAGTATCCTGAAAATATGGAGCCTTAGTTATATTAACCCACCTTGATATTTTATCATCAATATTCTCAATATACTGATTTTTTAAATCATTTTTTAACCTCTCGTAAGTACACTCGAAAGGTGTTTGCATTCTCGCATCCTTTTTTCTTTCTATTGATAACTTTCTGACTTTTAAAAGTTCTTCGTATTCCGAAAGTGTACTCATTTTTATTTTTTTTAATTACTGCCAACTTCCGTCTACACGCAACTCCGTCCATGATCACAATTGCGTGTATTTCCGCTTTGTCGCCTCTCGTCTGAAACATATCACGCATAAAATGTTAACGCCCTAATATATCGTCTCAAGAAAGCCACAAAGCCAAGGCAAACATAACCAAAATTTCAAACGTTAAATCACCTAACCCCCGCTTTTTCACAAAATCCCCCAAATCCACGCATCACCCGCCCTCCACAATCTTTATTTCCTCCACCGTAAGGCCATACAACCCCTACACCTGCCGGTTTTTGGGGTTTCATATTGAATTGCGGTTTTGATTTTCAATCATTTTGTCTCCGACAAAAGCAAGCCCGCCTTCTCACTTACGCCTGTCGGAGACAGGCAGGTACCAGGTTCAAGTCGGAGACATTGAACCAGCGTCAGCAGGGACTTGAACCATTGTTTTCGTTTACTGTGGGAAGGCCCTGTGCCAGCGGGAGAAGCTATCAATGAGGAGTGCCGTTTTCTAATTGAGAGGCGGAGGAGGTGCGGTAATGGGAAAAAGGCATTTACCCGATATGAACAGCAACACTTTAACGTGCGTTCAGCATCTGTTCTTCATCTTTTTCGACATTTATCATGTAAAGTACTCTCCGTCCCAGGGTTCTTCAAACGCAATCGTACTGCTTGGTTGTAATTCAATCATTTCTGATTCTTCATTTGGGATTAAACCAAATTTGAATCCATCAATTTCGATTTCAAACAATTTTATTTTAATATTGCTATACTTGATTTTTCCTAATTCGGCGACCATTTCCTTGATTTTTTCGTTTGTGTCAAATTTCAACGAATCGCTTGTTCCTGCATATTCATGTTTCGCCTCCTTGAAATTTCCTTCTTTATCAAAGAGGTATAATACTGCATATTCCCTTCGATATTTTTCCCAATTCTCTCCTGCTGGAATCGGATGTTCTGTAAAGACAAATGTTGCATATCCCCAAAATTGATTACCATCTTTATATTTCCCGATATGATGTGTGTGGTAATCTTCTATTCTTTGGACCGGAATTTTTTTTGGAAATTTCATTTCTGGTTGGTCTAATTTTTTTTTAACGGTCTGTGTAGCTGGTGTGCGCCCGCATAGGGCGCATGAACAGCTACACTTTGTTCTCATCAGTTTTCTTTTCTTTCTTTTGGTGAACAATGCCTCCAAATCTTGCTTCACTTGCCCAATACTCATCCTTACCAATAAAAATTTTCAGGACTTCTTCATTGTCTTTCAGTCTAAGTTCAAATCCATTTTGACCATATTTTAGTTCATGTTTTTTTTGGTAGTCAAGTGGATTCCCAAATTCGTCTTTTATTAATTTGACGCATTCTCTACAAGCATGTTTTGGGTATCTTGGATAATAAAGAACTCTTTCTCTACAATTTGAGCAAAACTGCCAATATACATTTCGTTCTATTTCTTCGTTGAAACATTTATTCATCCAATTGTTCAGCTTTTCGTGTGCATCGTATGAAATTTCTCCTTGTTGAAGGATTTGGTTATGTGTTGAAATAATTGACTTTTCAACTACTCGATTATTTAGGCGGAGATAATATTTAGTAAACCAATTTTGCTCCGATATAAAGTAATTCCAGAAATTTTCAATATTCTCAAATTCATTTATTACTAATTCTAATTTCAACTTATCCCATTCATCTATTGATTTCGGTTTGTTTCCTTTTTTTAGTTGAAATTTTCCAGTATGGAGTTTTAATTCGTAAACAAATCGGTCATCAAAATACTGAATAATTAATTCTCCTTCATTTAAACTATCAAGATAAGACTGATATTTTAATTCTGGGTATTTTCCTTTTTCAAGTGACTTCAAATATTTTTCTCTTTGCTCAATTGACTGGAAATATCTTTCAATTAAGGAATTTCTTTCTTTATCATGAAATGCAACAGAAGAAGCTCCGTCAATTATTTTTGTTCCTGTTTCTATTTCTACTAAATAGCCTTCATAGGAATCAATGTTTCTTTCCTTTTCATGTCTTCTTATCCAAACTTCCTTTAGTTTCCCGTCTTCACTAAACGTTTCAATTGGTTCGTAATTAAAATAATTTTTCCATTCTTGGAAATTTAGAATCTTTTGCTCATTTGGTTCAACTATATATGTTTTTGTGGGAATTGTTATACAACCGTGTTGTGATGGAAGATTACTTGTATCAATCGGAGATTCGCTAACTACTATAAGTTTAGATTCAAAATCTGTAAAATAACGCAACTTTTGTCCCACTTCTGGAACTAAGTCAAATTTTCCATATTCACTTTCTCGATTTGGAATCAGTTTCATTTTTTATTTTTCCTAATTGATGACAACTTGTCTATGTACGCCACTCCGTCCATACACGCAATAGCGGACATTTCCACTTTGTACCTTCCTTTCTACTTACAAAGCAGAAATGAGGAAAATGTTAATTAACTAATACGAAGGGTGCTTCCGCCCTTCCTTTATGGCAAAGCTACCGTTTTGATATCACAAATCCAAGTCATCCAAGGGGCTTTTTATTTAGTCCCATCCCTTCCTTTTCTATGTGTGTAATACTGCTGCTTACTTGGCCAAACTGTGCTTGGCCAAGGCTCAAATCTGGATAAGCGGAAGATTTTAGACTGGGCTGGCCAAAAGGAACAACCTCTTGCATCGTCGGCAAAAGTCCAAAAAAAATTACGCACATTAACATTGTTGGCACAATGTTAGTGCATCTACGTTGCCCGAACCTTCGTCCTGCCTCCCAAACTTTGTTTCGGGTTTTCTTTTCTGTTTAATTTTTTTAATGTCATTTTTATGAAAAGACGCAATTCTACAACGGCTGCTAAGGTAGCCGAGGCGGCGTCCGTTGCTGCGGATGCGCCAATGTCCACCCTTAGGTCGAGGGTCAAATTACCTTGTGCCATTGAGGTGTTTTTCATGTACAGCCGCTTGGCCTGGGGCTATTGCCTGGAGAACCAGGTGCGGATTTCGGCGGTGAGCCAGCGTTATACGCCGGAGTTCATCGCCGAACAAATCAGCTTGACGGATGCTGCCGAACTGCTGCCTACGCTGAAAATGCGGCGGGGCGAGGCGAGCTTGGCCAACAGAAGGCTGGCGGCACAGAACCAAACGGTGCGGGACATGCTGCAACTGTTGAAGGGGTTTATCCAAGTTGCCTATCCCGTTGCATCGCTCGCAGCGGTTGAACTCAGGGCGGCTGGCCTCGACAAATTTTCCTCGGCGAACAACAATTGGGGCAATACCGAAGGCATGATTCGGTCGGCCAAGCAGTACATGGCCAGCAATACCGAAATTCTGGCCAATGGGGACAATATGCCGAGGGAATTTCCCACTGATTTTGCTGCGGCTGCTGCTGCTTTTAATGCCAATTGGCAGGAATATATTGGCAAAGAAAAGGCCGTGACCGATGGCACTGGCACACAGGACGCTGCGTTGGAGCCTATCTTGGAACAGTTGAACCAAATGCTGCGCCTTGGCCGACGTACCTTCAAGTACGAGCCGTTGCTGCGCATGAAATTCACCATATCCGACCTCCTGGACGAGGTGCGCCGCAAGCACCAAGCTGGCTTGCAGGGCATCGTCAGCCTGGAAACGACCTCCAAGCCCCAAGGCAATGTGCGGGTGCAGGTTGTGGGCGTGGAGGAGAAATTTGCCATCACCGACTCGCAAGGCCACTACCAGTTGCTTTTGCCTGCTGGCACCTACAGCCTGTCGTTCACCTCCGACGGAACCGTTCCTTTTATCGTGGAAAACAAGGTCGTGAAACCCGGTGTACAGGGCAGGTTGAGCGTGTCGCTCCAACCCGTGCCGCTTGCGGTTGCCGTCGAAACTCCCACCATTGCGGCTGCACCCAGCACCGAAGAGCTGTTGGCTACGGCGATGGGTGGGGTAGAGGTGGAGGAAGCGAAGGTGGTGGTGGGCTGATGGTTTTGCCCAAAAAAAGAAATCCCCGTTGTAGGGTGGCCTCGCCATGCTCCAACGGGGAGTTTTTTTTTAGAGGCAGTTTTTCGGGTTTTTGCTAAGGCAAAAACCCGAAAAACTGCCCCTTTGAGCGTCCCGCCTTCCGGCGATGCGGCCCCGCTCCGTAGCGTCGGGTTTTATACCCGACGCTTCCGGCGATGCGGCCCCGCTCCGTAGCGTCGGGTTTTAAACCCGACGCTACGGAGCGGGTCACCAATTGGTTTTTATACCAACGCTCCGTAGCGGGGCGGGGACTTCGACACTTACATTTTCCCACCATCCACGTCCTTGATGAACTGGATAATCCCAGGATAATAATTCTTTTGGTCGTCCCACATGCTCAGGTGTGAGCCTTCGGGGCAATAGAGGTAGCGGCCTTTCTGCACCATTTTGCTCATGGACTCCATGGCGGCGGGGTCCATTGTGTCGTGCTTGGCACCAATCATGAGGGTTGGCACTCGGATGGTTTTCAGCTTGTCCATGATGTCCCAGGTGAGCAGCCGACCGCCTACCTTGAACTCGCTGGGGCCTTGCATCAGCACATAGATATGTTCGTTGAGGTGTGTGAAGCAGCGGTTCAGCGGCTCCGGCCATTCGGGTAGGCGGCAGATGTGCTTGGTGTAGTATTCCTTGAACACCAGGTCCATGTAGGCTGGGTTTTTGTAGTCCTCTTTTGATTCGTAAAAGGTGAGGCTGTCGAGCAGCGTCTGGCGCATTTGGCTCCTGAGCACTTTGTTGTACTTCTCGTACTCGGGTATGCTGCCCTGCATATTGCTCACGATCAGGCCCTTGAGGTTGTCCTGGTATTTCAGGGCGTATTCCATGCCCAGTATGCCGCCCCAGGAGTTTCCGATGATGTAGAAATTGTCCTTGTCCATGCCGAGGGCCTTGCGCAACTGTTCCACCTCTTCCACGAAGCGCTCCGTCGTCCAGAGGTCGTCGTTGTCGGGTTTGTCGGAGCGGTAGCTGCCAAGCTGGTCGTACTCGTACATTTCCCAGCCCATTGGCGGCAGGAAGCTCTCGAAGCATTCCATGTACTCGCAGCCCATCGCCGGGCCACCGTGCAGCAGCAGCACCTTGATGCGTGGGTTGTCGCCGAATTTTTTCGTCCATACATTGAATTTCCCGGCGGGCGTCTCGATGGGCACCATCTTGACGCCACCCGCCTGAACCACCGAGTAGTCGAAGCTGGGTTCTGGTGTTGTCCCGGCTTCCGGGGTGTTTGGTTGCGCTGCTTGTTTGCAACTTGCGATAGCAAGTAATGTGAAGATGAAAATTAGGTTTGTCAGTCTCATGTCAGTTTTTTTGCGTAAAATTAAGCAATTTGTCGAAATAAACAAAAAAAATGGGGCTTGCCCGTAGCGTCGTGTTTCGTACCTGACGCTGATTCTCGTCTCCTCCCCGTTCCGTAGCGTCGGGTTTTAAACCCGACGCTACGGAACGGGGAGGGGGCGGTATGCCGTTTGGCACTTAATAACTCTCCATCAAATTTTTTCCATCAGGCCGCAACTTCTTGCCCAATTTCGTTTCCCTTCTACTACATTTGGCCTTTGTATAACAAGCAATTCAAATATTGCTTTTTTGAGCGACAACTGCGAATTGGATTTTCCACAAGACCTAATCAATAACCATTTTTTTCTAACTAACCTTACAATTGTATGAATGAACTTCTCACAAAGTCAAGATTGCTATTGCTTGCCCTATGCCTATTTTCAGGCGTTGCAATGGCACAATTCAAGGCATCTGGCACCGTCCGGGATGCAAAGGGTGAGTCACTGATTGGCGCTACGGTGCTCGTCAAGGGAACGGCCATCGGCACGGTCACCGACGAAAACGGTGCTTTTGAACTGAACGTACAAACTGACCCAGCCACGCTGGTCGTCAGTTTTACCGGCTTCTCCGACGTTGAAGTGTCCGTGGGCAGGAGCAATGCCAAAGTGAACGTCGTGATGGAGGAAGGCTCCACCCAACTCGAAGAGGTGGTCGTCACGGGCTTTGCCACGAGCGTGAAGCGGAGCAACTCGGCCAACGCAGTGTCCACCATCAATTCGGCTGCCCTGACGGGCGTCACCTCGCAGAACACCCTCGATGGTGCGCTCTACGGAAAATTCCAAGGGGCGGAAATCAGGGCCAATTCAGGTGCCCCCGGCGGAGGTATGTCCGTAAAACTGCGGGGCGTGACCTCCATCTTTGGCGACCAACAGCCGCTCTACATCATTGATGGGGTGTTCGTTGACAACTCCTCCGTTTCGCTCGGCACGGACATTGTGTCGGCTGCGGCAGGCGGTGGCAACACGTCCACCAACCAAGATGATGCCTCGAACCGAATCGCCGATATTGACCCAGAGGACATTGACAATATCGAAATCCTGAAAGGGGCCTCTGCGGCAGCCATTTATGGTTCCCGTGCAGCCGGCGGTGTGGTCATCATCACCACGAAGCGGGGCCAGTCGGGCAAGTCGAGGGTGTCGGTTTCCCAGACCGTGAGCATGATTACCCCCCAGCGCCTGTTGGGCATGAGGGAGTTCGATGCTGCGAAGATTGCCGCTGAGTTCAGCCAGGAGGACGTGGACAAGTTCAACCAGAATGGCCTGACCGACTATGAGGCAGAGCTTTACGACCAAACCCGGTTTGGCACCACCACCCGTGCCGATGTATCGGGCGGCAACGACAAGCTCAACTTCTATATTGGAGGTACCTACAAGAACGAGGATGGCGTTTTGGATAGGACGGGCTATGAAAAGGCCAGTGTGCGCCTTAACCTTGGCTACCGATTCAACAAATGGCTTGACATCCAGGCCACCAACAACTACATCAACTCCACCTCCGACCGTGGTTTCTTCAACAACTCGAATACCAATACCACCATCGGCTATGCATTGGCTTTCACCCGGCCGTGGGAGAATATTTTCCCAGATGAAAATGGGGTTTATCCAGCCTTGCCAAGCGTAGGCTCCAACTTGCTGGAAACAGCAGCATTGGTGACCAACCGGGAGAAAGTGAACCGCTACATCGGCGGTGCCACTTTCAACGTGAAAATAATGGAGAACGAGAGCAGCAGCCTGAAGGCCGTGTTGCGGGCCGGGGTTGACCAATATACCTTGCGCACCACCTCCATCTTCCCGCATGAGCTTTCTTATATGCGTGATGAGGGCACCTTGGAGGGTGTTTCCGTTAGCGGCAACACCGTGAACAGCAATACCAACCTCTCTGCCTTCTTGGTATTCAGCTATTACACACCGGGTGGCGTTACGTTGCGCACCCAGGGAGGTGTCACGCAGGAAGATTTTGACAAAAATACGGTCTATACCACGGCCTCCGGCCTGAACGGTTCGCTGACCAACGTGGGCCAAAGCGCCAACGTGGGAGCCTTCCAGAACATTCAAATCCAGCAGGACAAGGGCTTTTTTGCCCAGCAAGAGTTCAACTGGAACGACCGCTTGATAGCCACCGTAGGTATCCGGGGAGATAAGTCCTCCAACAACGGCGACCCTAACAAAATCAATTATTACCCAAAGGCCAACCTTGCCCTGAACCTCGACCAGTTCGATTTCTGGACGGTTGACGCTATCAATGCCCTGAAACTGAGGGTTGCTTATGGGGAGGCTGGCCGCTTCGCCAATTTCGCCGACCGCTTCAACCTCTACGACGCCACCAGCATCGGTGGTCGGTCTGGTTGGGTGAACAACGTGCTGCGTGGCAACTCGGATGTGACGCCGGAGCGCCAGAAGGAATTGGAGTATGGCACCGACATCAGCTTGCTCAACAGCATGGTCAACCTCGTTTTCACGGTGTACAACAAGGAAATTGATGACCTGCTCCTCCGTGCCGAGGTGCCCAACTCTTCCGGCTTTACCACGAAGGTTATCAATGCTGGTGCTTTGCAAAACAAGGGCATTGAGGCTGGTTTGAGCCTTTCACCGCTGAAAGGCAAGGATTTGGATTGGACGGTTGGCGTGAACTTTTGGAAAAACAAGTCAAAGATTACCCGTCTTGACATTCCTGCCTTCAACCTCGGCGGCTTTGCGGCCAGCTTGGGCCAGTACCGCATAGAGGAGGGCAAGAGCGCCACACAAATCATCGGTACATACCGTTCCGATTGTGCAGATTGCGACCCTGATGGCGATGGCTTCAAGGTTTATGGCAATGCCGAGGCCGATTTCAATATGTCGTTTTCGAATATGTTGGCTTACAAAGGGTTTGAGTTCTCCTTCCTTTTCCACTGGAAAAAAGGCGGCGACAATATCAACCTCAGCACCCTGCTGTTCGACCTCGGCGCCCTGACTTGGGACTTCGACGACAAGACCCTCGACCCGACTGGCACGTTGACCAATGGTCAATACCGCCCATCAGAGTGGTTCGCCGGAAACACAGGCCCTTGGATTGAGGACGCTGGTTACCTCCGCCTCCGTGAGGTCGGCTTGTACTACAACATTCCCCGCTCCGTGTTCAAGGATGCCTTCGGCATGAGGCTTGGCGTGAGTGGCCGCAACCTCATCAATATCTTCGATTACAACAGTTACGACCCGGAGGTTTCCAACTTTGGTGGCAACGTCTTGGCGAACAACGTCGAAGTGACACCGTTCCCAAGCTCCAAGCGGGTGAACCTGCACATGACGCTGCGTTTCTGATGAGAATGCAAATGCTTAACCACATTGACCAATCACAACTAATTGATAAATCATGCTAAAACATATTTTCAAACCAATTCTGCTTGGCATGGCCACCGTTGCCATGCTCTGTTTTTCCTCCTGTGAAATTGACGAGGTGGAAAACCAAAACGGCCCGACCTTGGAAAACCTCGTGAACGGGGCTTCCTTGGCGGACCTTAAACTATTGGCGACGGGCCTTGAGGCCATTATGCGCACGGAGATGCAGTTCCACTACTGGACGGTGAGCATCGTTGGTCGTGAGTATTACGACCTTCGGGGTACCGACCCCCGTTTCACGGGCGAGTTGCTCGGTGCTGGCGACGGGGCCGGGAAATTGGACAACAACGGCTTCCTAACCACCCGCCCGTTCCTGCGCCACTACCGCATTGCCCGCAATGCCAACGTGCTGCTGGAGGCTGTTGCCAATGCCAAAGCTGGCCTTACCCCTGCACAAGAGGCGGGCTTCCGTGGCTACGCCAAAACTTTGATGGCCTATGCCTTCCTGTTGGAAGCTACCCGCCAGTATGAAGGCGACAGCGGTTATTCCGGCGACACTGGAGGCATCCGCACCGACGTAGCCGACCCGGACAAGCTTGGGGCTTTCACGGGCAGCTATGCAGCTTCACTGGATGCTGTCATCAGCTTGCTCGACGAGGCCGCCAGCGACCTCGCCACGGCGGGCGATGAGTTTGCCTTCAATCTGTCTTCCGGTTTCGACGGGTTCAACACGCCCAATACCTTTTTGACTTTCAACCGGGCACTGCTTGCACGTACGGCCTTGTATGCCGATAAATCGAATTCGGAAATCATAGCGGCGCTCAACAGCTCCTTCATGGACATGGACGGTGGTATGGACTTGGGCGTTTACCATGTTTTTGGCACTTCTGGCAACGATATCCGCAACCCGCTTTTCAATGCCCCTGATGTGCCCTTCGTCGTACAATCCACCTTCCTCACCGATGCCGAGGCTGGCGACCAGCGGGTGGCCCTAAAAACGGCACCGTTGACAGCGCCCGTCAACCTCGATGACCTGACTGGCGATACGCAGGTGGCCATTTTTGATTCGCCCACTGATCCTGTGGGCATCATCCGCAACGAAGAGCTGTTGCTGATATTCGCCGAGGCCAATATCGGTGTGGACAACGTGGTAGCTGCCAGTGCCATCAATGCCGTGCGCAATGCCGCTGGCCTTAGCGACTATGCTGGCCCAGGTGATGATGCCTCCTTGCTGAACGAGGTTGCCAACCAACGTCGCTACAGCCTCTTCGGCGAAGGCCACCGTTGGGTTGACATGCGCCGCTGGGGCCGTCTCTCCGAACTGCCCAACGACCGTCCCGGCGACGAGGTTTTCCCTCGCTTCCCACGGCCAGTTAGGGAAGATATTTGAGGTGAATGGACGTCTGCTCCGCTCCGCCTGCCGCTCCGTAGCGGCAGGCGGAGCGGATACCTCCTTCCTAAGGAGAAACATGAGTCATCCAGAATTTTGAGCATCTGGTGGACTCTAAAAATAGGTTTTCGGCGGTTTTGCGAAGCAAAACCGCCGAAAACCCATAAATAATAACGGCTGCGGCATCCCTGTCTGACGACAGGTGAAGTTTACCCACATCTTTAGACCACGAAGTGGTCAAATGTGAATAGCCCTGGATGAAATCCGGGGGGGATGTACGGGTACAGTCAAGACCCTGAAGGGGTCGAATGTCAACATATTCGACCCCTCCGGGGTCTTGACCGCCTCTTATTTTACCCCGGATTTCATCCGGGGCTATTCACATTCAACCCCTTCGGGGTTTTAGAACTAAACTTATGGGTAAACTTCACCTGTCGTCAGACAGGGATGCCGCAGCCCTTATTATTTATGGGTTGGGATTGGGTGATTTTCATTAGAAAATCACCCAATCCCAACCTTCTGTCTGCTGTTTCCTGAAAAATTCTGAATGCCCCATGTTTCTCCTTTACGGGTACTTGCAAAGCAAAATAGATGCTGTAAACCTTGGAACAACCAATTTATGAAATTGGAATTGACGCTTTCCTTGAAAAATTGGTACCCTTGCTTACCTTGCCCCGACTTTCACATTCAAACTCAAAAAGAAATACATGAAACAGGGTACTCGCATTCAACTTTCCATCATGATGTTCCTCAACTTCTTCATTTGGGGAGGTTGGTTCGTTACGATGGGCACTTATCTTGGCGGCAGTTTAAAGGCATCAGGTACCGAGATAGGCATCGCTTATGGCACGCAATCTTGGGGGGCCATCCTTGCGCCTTTCATCATCGGGCTTATCGCTGACCGTTTTTTTGCGGCGCAAAAAATCCTTGGCGTCCTACACTTGATAGGGGCGGGCTTGATGTGGTACATATCGTCAGCGCCTGGGGTTGGGCAGTTTTTTCCGGCTTTGCTTGCCTATATGATATGCTATATGCCCACACTGGCCCTGGTCAATTCCATTTCTTTCAGGCAAATGAACAATCCTGAGAAGGAGTTTCCCAGCATTCGGGTTTTGGGAACCATCGGCTGGATTGTGGCTGGCCTTATCATTGGCTGGCTGGCTTGGGAGAAATCAGGAGCACTGGATTTGACTTTCAAAATGACTGCCATCGCATCTGCTTTGCTTGGAATTTTCTCTTTTATGCTACCAAACACCCCACCTCCGAAGGCTGGGCAAACAGTAACTTTTGGCGATATAATTGGGTTGGATGCGCTCTCCATGCTGAAAAACCCATCCTACCTCATATTTTTCATTGCGTCGGTGGCTATTTGCATCCCGCTTGCCTTTTATTATTCCTTTGCCAACCCGTTCCTGAATGAGTTGGGCGTTGAGGCAGCGGCCTCGAAACAAAGCCTTGGCCAAGTTTCTGAAGTGTTGTTCATGCTCATCATGCCCGTCTTGTTCGTCCGTTGGGGCGTCAAGCGGATGCTGCTCGTGGGCATGGCAGCTTGGGTGCTGCGCTACATATTCTTTGCGCTTGGCGACAATGAAGGCCGTTTCTGGATGCTCTTGTTGGGCATTCTGTTGCATGGCATTTGCTACGATTTCTTTTTCGTGACAGGCCAGATTTACACCGACAAGTTTGCAGGGGAGAAATACAAAAGTGCGGCGCAGGGCCTCATCACGCTCGCCACTTATGGCCTCGGCATGTTGATTGGTTACTCCATTTCCGGCGTAGTGGCAGACACATTTAAAACTGGCGAGAACACCCACAACTGGCTGAATATCTGGCTGGTGCCTGCGGCAATAGCTGGTGCAGTCTTGTTGCTCTTTGCGTTGTTGTTCAGGGAGAACAAAACGAAAGCATAATTTTTAGTGATAATGTTGAAACGGTGGGCTGGCCTTGCACCAACCCACCGTTTGTATTTTTCAAAAATTGATTCGATGTCCAAAATCTATCTCAAACCTAAAAAAGACGAGGCGCTGCGACGCTTTCACCCTTGGGTTTTCTCTGGGGCCATTCTGCGTTTGGAGGGCAAACCCGCCGACGGCGATACGGTCGAGGTTGTTGATGCAAAAGGCGAATACTTGGCCACTGGCCATTTTTCCCAAGGAAGCAGCATAGCAGTCCGTATCTTTTCCTTCGGAAAAACAGCGGGCGGACTCGATTTTTGGATGGAAAAGCTCAGCCAAGCTTTGCAATACCGCCAGCGAATCGGATTGGTGGGCAAGCCCCAGAACACCTGTTTCCGCCTTGTCCATGCCGAGGGCGACGGCCTGCCTGGCCTCATCATTGATGTCTATGGCGAAACCGCTGTCGTGCAATGCCATTCGGTAGGGATGCACCGCCAGCGGGAACTCATTGCGGAAGCACTCCTAAAATTGGATAAGGGTTTAGTGGCCGCCGTTTATGACAAGAGCAAGGAGACCCTGCCTCCAAACTACGCCGCCAGTGTTTCAAACGGGTATTTGGCCGGGCAATCCACTGCTCATGAGGTTATGGAGAACGGCCACCGTTTCTTTGTGGATTGGGAGACTGGACAAAAAACCGGCTTCTTCCTCGACCAAAGGGACAATCGGCAATTGTTGGGACGGTATGTGGAAGGGAAATCCGCGCTGAACAGTTTTTGTTATTCAGGAGGCTTCTCAGTCTATGCTTTGGCGGCAGGTGCCAGCCTCGTCCATTCCGTTGACGTTTCGCAAAAGGCCATCGAATGGACAAAACGAAACCTCGACCTGAACGGCTTTAATCCTGAGACACACGATTGTATCGCCGAGGATGTGCTGAAATACCTTCAATCCTGCCAAGAATACGAAGTCATGGTGGTTGACCCGCCAGCATTTGCAAAAAACATCAGCAAAAGGCACAACGCTGTGCAAGGTTATAAGCGGCTGAACGTGGCGGCTATCAAAAAATTGAAGCCAGGGGGCATCCTGCTCACTTTTTCCTGTTCACAAGTGGTGGATAGGGAGTTGTTTTACAATACCATCACCGCTGCTGCAATCGAGGCGGGCCGGCAGGTTCGGGTCATGCACCACCTTTCGCAGCCGCCTGACCACCCAGTTAGTCTTTTCCATCCAGAGGGTTCGTACTTGAAGGGATTGGTGGTATATGTGGAGTAGGGAAGGGGGGAATTGGGGGAATTGGTTGAATTGGTTGAATTGGGGGAATTGGTTGAATTGGGGGAATTGGTTGAATTGGTTGAATTGGTTGAACTGGGCAGGCCCTAACCACTTTAACCAATTCAACCACTTTAACCACTTGACGCATTTCCCCAAAGAGAAGCGGCCCTGCCCGACGAAGGGGCAAGGCCGCATTGCAAATGGGAGTAATGTTGTTAAAATCGGTTAAAGGATAAGCATGGCATCGCCATAGCTAAAGAAGCGGTACTTTTCCTTAACGGCTTGTTCGTAAGCTTCCATCACGAGTTCGTAACCACCAAAGGCGCAAATCATGATGAGTAAACTGGACTTGGGCAGGTGGAAGTTTGTGACCATCGAATTGGCAATACTGAAATCGTAAGGTGGGTAAACGAATAGGTTTGTCCACCCTTCGGCTGGTTTGAGCAGGCCTTCTGCGGAGACGGCAGTTTCGATGGTGCGCATGGCCGTTGTGCCAACGGCGCAAACCCGCTTACCGGCCAATTTGGATTTGTTTACGACCTCGGCGGCTTGCTGTGGTATTTTGAAATACTCAGCATCCATCTTGTGCTTGCTGAGGTCTTCGACATCAATGGTGCGGAAAGTGCCCAACCCGATGTGCAGCGTGACTTCTGCGAAGTTCACCCCTTTGATTTCAAGGCGTTTCATCAGTTCACGGCTGAAGTGCAGGCCAGCGGTCGGAGCAGCGACAGCGCCAAGTTCCTTGGCATATACAGTCTGGTAGCGGTCCCGGTCTAATTCTTCGTCGTTGCGGGTGATGTATTTCGGCAACGGGGTGTTGCCCAAGAAATCGAGGTTCTTGCGGTACTCTTCCTCTGGGCCATCATAAAGGAAACGGATGGTACGGCCACGGGAGGTGGTGTTGTCAACGACTTCGGCCACGAGGATTTCGTTGCCTTTTTCATCCATGAAATAGAGCTTGTTGCCCACCCTGATTTTTCGGGCTGGGTCAACGAGCACATCCCAAAGGCGCTGGTCGGCATTGAGTTCACGAAGCAGGAAGACTTCGATTTTGGCACCTGTTTTTTCTTTCTTGCCATAGAGTCGGGCTGCGAATACCTTCGTGTTATTGAAAATCATCGCATCGCCATCGTCGAAATAGCCAAGCAGGTCTTTGAAGATTTTATGTTCGATTTTTCCAGTATCTCGGTGGAGGACCATGAGTCGTGACTCGTCACGGTTCGGGGCGGGATGTTGGGCAATCAGGTTTTTGTCAAGCTCGTAATTGAATTGAGACAGTTTAGTCCTCATTGAATTTTACGGAATTTTATGAAGGAAAAAGCAACTATTTTTAAAAAGCCCGCAAAAGTAATAATATCAATGGGTTTTCGTCAATTTTGTTTTAATTCGCCACAATTTTTTTTTCAAATTGGTTTGCCGTCAATTCTTTGGTAGATTGCCGATTCTACTTCAAAAAATAGCTCAGTAACTTGAAAGTGACGAAAGTCACGATATATTGCGGCCCCGACTGCCAGCTTTACGCCAAGAAATCAATCAAACGAAACGAAGCTAAGGATACATGAAATTTGGGTTTATCATAGACAACCGCAAGTGCATCGGCTGCCACGCCTGCACAACTGCCTGCAAATCTGAGCATGAAGTGCCTGTCGGCGTCTTCCGCACTTGGGTAAAGCAGGTGGAAAAAGGAGAATTCCCCAATACCCGCAGGGTGTTCTCCGTCATGCGCTGCAACCATTGTACCGATGCTCCTTGCGTTGAGATTTGCCCAGTAGAGGCGCTTTATATCCGTCCAGATGGCATTGTAGATTTCGACAAAAACCGCTGCATCGGCTGCAAGTCCTGTATGCAGGCCTGCCCGTACGATGCCCTTTACATTGACCCCGACACCCATACCGCCGCCAAGTGCAACTACTGCGCCCACCGGGTGGACATCGGCCTCGAACCTGCTTGCGTGAACGTCTGCCCTGAGCACGCCATCATCTCCGGCGACATGGACAATCCTGATACTGAAATTTCACAACTCCTTGGCCGTGAGACGGTTACAGTCCGCCGAGAAGCAAAAGGCACCCATCCCAACCTTTTTTATATAGATGGCGACCAAGCCTCCTTGAACCCGATAGCTACCGACCGACCCAGTGTCACACTATGGGGTGCCCAGACCCGTGGCGTCGGCCATTTTGCCCATAAAACAGAGAAACTTGCCTTCGACAACGGCGACCTCCTTTCTGCCTTGGCCGATGAAAAGACGACGGGCATCGTTGCTCCGCAAAAATCGGTGGATGTGCTGATGAACAATGGCTCTCCCCGGCGGGTGTACGATGCTCCGAACAAAGGCTTGCTCTGGGGCTGGGAGGTAAGTGGGTACGTATTCACAAAGGCGATTTCGGCGGGTGCGTTCCTCGTGCCCTTGCTCGGCGTCCTATTGTTAGACAAACTCCATGTTCAAACTGGTTTCCTCGAAACCATTGGCCAGTTTTATGTGGGGATAGTACTTTCGCTGGTTTTCCTCTTGATTACGACAGCGTTGCTGGTAAAAGACCTTGACCAGCCCAAACGCTTCCTGTACGTCATACTCCGACCACAATGGAAAAGCTGGCTCGTGCGGGGAGGTTATGCACTGACGCTGTTTGGCGGGGCATTGACCCTTTTGTTGGTCGCAGGTTATTTTTCATGGGACATCATCAGCATGATTGCAATAGCTGTAGCGACGATTTCGGGCATCGTTACTGCCATCTATACAGCGTACTTGTTTGCGCAAGCAAAAGGCCGGGATTTCTGGCAAAGCCCCGTGCTGGCCCTTCACATGCTTATCCATAGTTTTATGGCAGGGGCGGCCATATTCGCAGCATTTGCCTTGTTCGATGACGCCTCGGCCGGTTGGTTGAGCTACCTGCGCTGGGTGTTGAGCATCACCATCGGGCTGAACCTGTTGGTCATGCTCATTGAATTGACCACACCTCACATGACCGAAGAAGGCAAATTGGCAGCCAAGATGATTACCAAAGGCAGTTTCAGCAACACCTTTTGGTTGTTTGTGGTGCTGCTTGGCAACGTACTGCCCTTGCTGCTCGGCTGGTTCGATGCCTCTTGGGCTTTGCCCGTTGCGGGTTTGTTTGCCCTTATAGGCATCTATTTCACGGAAAAGATCTGGGTGGAAGCGCCACAGCGCATCCAACTTGTATAACGACCAACTTATTTTCATTCAAATTAGGTAATCATGGCACATCATCAAATACTCGTCATCGGAGGCGGCAACGCAGGTTTGTCAATTGCTTCAAAGCTGCTCATTGCTGACAACTCCTTGAAAATCGGCATCATTGAACCATCCGAGAAACACTATTATCAACCCGCTTGGACGCTCGTCGGAGGAGGTGCCTTCGATGTGAACGACACCATCAAAGACGAAAAGGACTTTATCCCCAAGGGCACAACCTGGATTAAAGATTCCGTAGCAACCTTTGAGCCGGAGCAAAACCAAGTGACTTGTAAGAGTGGCACGAAGCACACCTACGACTACCTCGTGGTGGTGCCGGGCATCCAACTGGATTGGGGCAAGGTAAAAGGCTTGAAAGAGACCCTCGGCAAGAACGGCGTCACCTCCAACTACCGGGTTGACCTCGCCCCTTACACTTGGGAACTGCTCCGCAATTTCAAGGGTGGTAACGCTATTTTCACTAACCCGAACACACCTATCAAGTGTGGTGGCGCTCCGCAAAAAATCATGTACCTGGCAGGGGACTATATCCTCAAAAATGGCCTCCAGCCCAATTCGAACATCCATTTCTACTCAGGCGGCGGAATCATATTCGGCGTAAAGAAATACGCTGATGTGCTGAACCAAGTAATTGCCCGCTATAAGATTCAGACGCACTTCAAGCACAACCTTGTAGAAATTGACGGGCCGAACAAAAAGGCTTGGTTTCAAAACGAGGCGGGCGAGCGCATTGAGCAGTCCTTCGACATGATTCACGTCACACCGCCACAAAGCGCACCAGACTTCATCAAGGACAGCCCGCTTTCCATCGTTGAAATGGATGAAAACTCAGGCACACCTTGTCAGCCTGGGCACCACACTGCCGCCTTCATGGGCTGGGTGGACGTGGACAAGCACACCCTCCAGCACAAGCGTTACCCCAATATCTTCAGTTGCGGCGACGTGGCAAATACACCCAATGCAAAAACAGGCGCAGCTATTCGCAAGCAAGCTCCCGTGCTGGTCAGCAACGTACTCCATGTCATGAAGGGTGGCCAACTCGACGCCAAGTACACTGGCTATGGCTCTTGTCCGTTGGTGACTGGCTATGGCAAACTGGTACTTGCCGAGTTTGACTATGACAACAATCCGATGGAGACCTTCCCCTTCAACCAAGGCAAGGAACGTTGGAGCATGTGGATGCTGAAAACCAAGGTACTGCCTTGGATGTACTGGAACCGGATATTGCAGGGCAGGGCGTAAGATGGTTGGAATGAGGGTATCACATACTCAGTTCTCTTTGGCAGGGTATGTGAAATTCTCCTTATGCAACGGCGAAACCTGTAAAGGGTCGTCGGTATTCAGGTTGAAAGCCAAGTACAATATCTGATTTTTCAATGCCTTGTTCAATAAGTTCATCTGTGACAAGAATATCAGTATTGTTGATTTGTAGCCAAATCTTTCCGTTCTTGATTTCAAAATAGAATGGTATGGAATGGACAAATCGGCCATCAGCCCAACCGATTGCTTGCAACTGAAAATGCCTATTCTCTTTGTCAACAAGTACCTCATACTGGGGGGCATTTTTTGAATTGGCATTCCATCGCTCTGCATAGTCTTGAAGAACCTTAGTGAGCACAACTTGGTATTTTTTTATTTTTTCGTCCATGATTCAATTTCATTTTTAGTTGGATCAAAAACAAGGATTCGAAGGTGAAAGGTACTGGCAGCAAGTTCGATGGCCTCCAAATGAAACAGGCTGTCATAAATATCAACAGGTACTGCCAAAAATAGCACTCTTTCTGGGTCTTGAACTTTCATGTTCACTTCGTACACCAAAAATTGGCCGAGTGCCTCATGAAATGCGTAGGTGTTGGATGGGCCAATAAAACTCTTGACTTCGACAGCAATTTTTTCTAAGCCTCTCTCGGCGGCGAGTATTTTTTCGCCGCCTAAGTCAATGTTATAAGTGATTCCTTTGGTCTTGATTTGATATGGATCATGTGTAATAGTCCATCCATCCTTGACCAATGCATCCTTCACTATATCATGGAAAATGTCTTTCGCCATTTGTTCGAAATATTTTTACAAAAATAAAGGAAACAGCTGAAAATGGGCTACAAGCACAAACCAACCTTCATCGAAAAAATGGCCGAAAGCATCGGCCTCATTCCCAACCTCCACAGCGAGGAGGACTATGCGCCGTCCGTCGAGAGCCTGACCGAGCCGGGCGACCTTAGCAAGTACCCGCCGCCCGACCAATGGAACGATTGGACGGAATACGAAGCCAAGACCTGGCCCAAGAAGGAGAAGAAGACCTACTCCATTGTGCCGACGACCTGCTTCAATTGCGAGTCGGCCTGCGGCATGTTGGCGTACATCGACAAGGAGACGAACCAAGTGCGCAAGTTCGAGGGGAACCCTTGGCACCCCGGCAGCCGAGGCCGCAACTGCGCCAAAGGCCCGGCCACTATCAACCAGATAACCGACCCCGACCGCATCCTGTACCCGATGAAGCGGGTAGGGGAGCGGGGCAGCGGCCAATGGGAGCGGGTGACTTGGGACTCCGTGCTCGACGACATCGCTGGACGGATGCGAAAGGCCATCCAAGAAGGCCGCAACAACGAAATCGCCTACCACGTAGGTCGGCCTGGGCACGAGGGTTACATGGACCGGGTGCTGAAAGGTTGGGGCGTGGACGGCCACAATTCCCACACGAATATTTGCTCGTCGGGGGCGAGGTTCGGCTATGCCATCTGGTACGGCCACGACCGCCCGTCGCCCGACCATGCCAATGCCCACGCCATCCTGCTCATCTCGGCGCACCTCGAATCGGGGCACTATTTCAACCCCCATGCCCAGCGCATCATGGAGGCGAAAATGAAAGGTGCAAAGCTTATTGTGCTTGACCCTCGCCTCTCGAACACCGCCAGCATGGCCGACGAATGGCTACCTACCTACCCCGGCACGGAGGCGGCGTTGTTGCTTGCCATTGCTCGCATCCTTTTGCAAAAAGGCTGGTACAACCGCCCCTACATGGAGCAGTGGACGAACTGGGACGCCTATATGAAATCGGAGCATCCCACGAAGCCACAGACCTTTGAGGCGTTCATTGATGCCTTAATAGATGTCTATGCCGAGTACACGCCGGAATATGCGGAGAAAGAGACAGGTGTCCCCGTCGCTCAGACCCTCGAAGTTGCACGCATCATCGGGGAGGCAGGCACCCGTTTTGCGCAGCACAACTGGCGCAGCGCTGGCAGCGGCAACCTTGGCGGCTGGGCAGTGGCCCGTTGTCTGCATTTCCTGTCGGTCATCACGGGTTCGGTGGGCACGGTGGGCGGCACTTCGCCAAACACCTGGAACAAGTTCCACCCCCATTTCTTCGACAATCCCCCGGCACAGAAGTTTTGGAACGAGCTGCATTTCCCGAAGGAATACCCGCTGGCTTATTTCGAAATGAGCTTCCTACTGCCGCACTTTCTGAAAGAGGGCAGGGGCTTCATGGACACCTATTTCAGCCGGGTGTTCAACCCCGTTTGGACTTACCCCGACGGCTTTATGTGGATGGACGCCTACAAAGACCCCAAGTGCTTTGGCCTCCATGCTGCGCTGACCCCGGTCTGGAGCGAGACCGCCTATTTTGCCGACTACGTGCTGCCGATGGGCCTAGCTAGCGAGCGCCACGACCTCAACAGCTATGAAACACACAGCGGAATCTGGATTGCCTTCCGTCAGCCTGTCCTTCGGGAAAAGGCTCGGCGGGACGGCAAGCAGTTCAAGTTCACTTACGAGGTCAACCCCGGAGAGGTCTGGGAAGAGGACGAGTTTTGGATTCAGCTTTCGTGGCGAATTGACCCCGATGGCTCGCTCGGCATCCGCAAGCACTTCGAAAGCCCGTACCGCCCCGGCGAGTGCATCACTGTGGACGAGTACTACCAGTACATTTTCGAAGAGACCAAAGGCTTGAAGGAAACCGCCGCCAAGGAGGGATTGACTGCCCTCGATTACATGCGCAAATACGGCGCTTACGTGGTCGAGGAATCCGTTTACGAAGTAAACAAAAGGCCGCTCACAGCAAAAGAACTCGATGGAACCGAAGTCGCCGACGATGGCCGTGTTTTGAAAAAAGGCAAGACCGTCGGCATCGTCCACGACGGAAAACCCGTGGAAGGATTCCCGACCCCAAGCGGCAAGAACGAGTTCTTCAGCCAGACGATGGTGGACTGGAAATGGCCGGAGTACGCTATTCCACAATACATTAAGAGCCATATCCACGAGGACGAAATGGACCGAAGCAAGGGCGATTACCCGCTCGTGCCGACGTTCCGACTGCCGACGCTCATCCACTCCCGCAGTGGCAATGCCAAGTGGCTCTATGAAATCGCCAACCGCAACCCGCTCTGGATGCACCCGGAGGATGCCGCCAAATATGGCGTGAAAACGGGCGACCTCCTGCGCATCAACACGGAAATCGGCTACTTCGTGGACAAGGTCTGGGTGACAGAAGGCATGAAGCCCGGCGTGGTCGCCTGCTCGCACCACCTTGGCCGTTGGCGCCGGCCCTCCGACCCCGCTGGCAACCGCTGGGCCACCGCCACCGTGCAGATTGACAACGATGGCAACGGCGGCTACAAGATGAAACAGCTAAAGGGCATCCACCCGTTCAAGAGCGACGACAAAGACTCCGCCCGCATCTATTGGAGCGATGGCGGCGTCCACCAGAACATCACCTTTCCCGTTCACCCCGACCCCATCAGCGGGATGCATTGCTGGCACCAAAAAGTGCGCATCGAGAACGTCCACCCCGGCGACGAGTACGGCGATATTTTCGTGGACACGAAGAAGTCAATGGAAGTCTATCGCCGCTGGCTGGAAATGGCGAGGCCCGCACCGGGGCCGGATGGGCTACGCAGGCCGTTGTGGATGAAGCGGGTGTTAAGGCCGGTGGAGGAGACGTTTTATATTAGGGATGAAGAATGAAGGGTGAGGGATGATGAGGCCGAGCATTCTAAAAACAAGCGTCGGTGTGACTGGGTGTCGCACCGACGCTTCGCATTTTTCAAGTTTTCCTTTATTTTTGCTAAAAATCCAAGATGACACGACTTACGCTTGAAATCAAAGACGACAAGGAATTGGCCATCCTGACCGCTTTTTTGAAGCTGATGAATGTGAAGATTCTACGGCAGGAGAAAAAAGTGGACTTGCCTTTGGAGGAGGCTGCCAAATTCTACAACGGCATCGCTGTTGACTTGACGAATTTCAAATTCAATAGGGAGGAAGCCAATGAAAGGTAAAGCCTTTTGTTGACAGCAATGTTTGGCTCTACTTATTGGGCAATATTGAGCCAAAGAAACGTAAAGCAATAGAATTGCTTGGCCAACGACACACCATCAGCACCCAAGTACTTTCCGAAAACGCCAATGTCTGCCGCCGAAAACTCGCCTTGGACATTGCCACGACCGAGCAGCACCTCAACAACTTGATAACCGCTTGTACCATTGCAACCGTTCAATCCACTACGGTCTTAAAGGCACTAGCAATTTCCAACCGTTATGGCTTTGGCTACTACGATAGCTTGATTGTGGCCACCGCCATAGAATCTGGTTGCGATTTGCTTTTTTCGGAAGACCTACAAGATGGGCAAGTCATAGACGGGATTCTTACCATTGTCAATCCATTTAAGTAGATTCGGATTTTAGGTTAGCCTATCGGCCAATTTGAGTGCAGCATCCACGATTTGACCTAAATCAACCCGTTTGTTTTCATGGTAGATGATACCCTTGTCACCCTTAATGCTTACCTCGCTCAGGTTGAATTGGAGTTGGATGATTGTCTTTTCTTCTGATGGCAGTGCATACCTCAATGCCTTCAACGCATCTTCAATTTTCCCACCAGCAATGAGTTCCTTGATTTCCGCTTTGGTCAGTGGCCTTTGGGTATCTGGGTCAATTTCCAAGCCCCTGCCATCACCTGATTTTTTCATTACCAGTACCTCGCCCAATAGCTCCATGATATTCACTTCCTCTACCGATTCTGCACAATCAATCGTGTTCTTGCCCTTCTCAACCCGTTTTTTCAAATCCTCCAATTTGAAAAAATGCTGCTTATTGGCCTTGTCGAGGCAACTGGAGCAATTGCAAGGCACATTCTCCGATACCTTGATTCCCTTGTATTCTTCATGCAAATCCCTGAACGTTTTCAGGATGGAAGTCATCAGCGCTTTCTTATCCCGCCCTTGGCAGCGTACAATCATGGCATCCAAGCCCTGCGATTTGGTCTTTTCCACCTTGGCTACGGCACCTTCCCAACGCAGCACCACGCCATTGCGCCAAACTAGAGTGCGTCCTTCGTCTATTTCGAGATAGCGGCTCACAATAAATTGCGTCAAGAGTGCCTTTGGCATGAACTCATATTTTAGATGTAGTTCTATGTGTTCGGACTCCTTCCACTTCCAGTGATTGGGTGGGGCGGCAGGCAATAGCGGTGGAGTAATATACCCTTTGTTATTTGGCAGTGGGTAAGCCATTCTGAACTGGCACATCAATTCCAGCAATTGGGGGCGCATATTGCGATACTCTTGCTCTGACCAGATGCGCTCCATATCAGCCTTGTCGAAAAAGCCTTTTTGGTGCTCAGCAACCATAACATCTTCTAAAATTTTATAGACTGCTGTGGTCGCCCATTCATTCTTGAGAATGATCCATCCTTCTAAAAGGGGATTGCCTTGATAATGAAGACAAGCACCAATTTTGTGCAGTACAGAGCTCAAAATTAGAGCGCTTTTTTCTTCAGGCAAATTGTTCTCTTTGCAAATTACAAGGTAATCAGCTAAGCTAATATAGTTACTATCACGTCTTCCTTCCAGTTCTCGGCGAATGGCTGACCAGTTCGCCGGGAACTCGTACTTGGTATGCGGCAATGTCTGCGCCAGAAATTGGAGGTGTTTCTCCAATTCATCAAAACCCCGCAATGTGCCGAGGTTCACGCAGTAGACTTCCTTTAAAAGATTCGGGAAGCGCCGCTTCCAAGCCTCCACATCGAAGCTTCCAAAACCTATCCCATCCTTGAACTCGTTCAGTAAAATGATAAGCGGGCTGCCTTCGCCGAACAGTTCCGCTGTCTGCAACCAGTCATCAAAATCAGTGGCGGCGCTGCCACTCGGTGCTACAAGTACATAAACCGAGCTTTCGGTATAAAAAAATTGGTGCAGTGGTTTGTACTTGTCCTGCCCCGCAAAATCCCAGATATTCAATTTAAAGTTTTTGCCTTCGGACAGAGGGAAACCGTATTCCCCAATCACAATGTCTACACCTTGGGTACGGTCTTCTTCTTTAGGTAATTCTTTGCCTAGTAAACGGTTGGCCAAGGAGGTTTTGCCGGAGCGGCCATCGCCAAGTAGGATGAGCTTGGCTTCAGGTAGTAGGTTAATCCCGACAGCTTGTTTTTGATGGAAGTATTCAATTATTGCAGAGTTGCCATGTTGTACAACCTCCACAGGTGGCATGGTAAACGGGTTGCCAAGTACATTGATAGCATTTGGACGAAACTCATCCCAAACTACAGGGATTCCTTTTTCTACTAAATTTAAGACAGGAGAAAGGTCGCTGATTCTATTGTCAGAGATGTCAAGTGAAGTCAACCTTGTCATTTTCTTTATGAAGCTAACATCACTGATTTGGTTGCCACGTATGTTTAGTGAAGTCAGCCCGATGAAGCTTGCAAGGAAGCTGGCATCATTGATATTGTTGTAGGAAATATTTAAAGAACTCAGCTTTGGTAGCCCATTTAAAAAACTAAAGTCGTTGATTTTCAAAGAACCATCCCAAGGGTCTTCCCCTCCAGAAATAATATTTTTAATTCCCAAAGGTAATGGGAGTTCGGGAGGTGTAATTAGTAAATTAGGCTCGCCTTGGTTTATGCTGTCAATCCAGCGGCTTTGCTCCAAATCCCACCATCTATTAGAAATTATTAGGGTCTCTAGCCAAACCATCCCCCGCAGGTCGGGCCACACAGTGAGGCCGCAGCGGCCAAGGTCAAGGTAGCCAGTCTTTTCCCGTTTTTCTTTTTCGATGAGGGCTTGTGCATTTGCCATAGGGGATGGGTTATGATTTTCAGCCCCTGACCCCTAAAGGGGAACCAAACCCGTTCACAACTAAGAACTTCATCAGTTTGGAGTTCCGAAAATTGAACTTCTGTGGGTTCCCCTTTAGGGGTCAGGGGCTGCGTCATGCGAAGGTAATGCGAAAACACGTAACACGGACTGCCAGTCCGTGCTTTTGCGCTTCCCAAGTTTGCACCGTTTCAGAAAAGGGCATTGGGAAAAGAGGAGTGTCGGCAGTGGCACATGGGGAAGCACGGTCTGCCAGACCGTGTTACTTGCTTGTAGCAGGGACTGCCAGTCCGTGCTTTTGCGCTTCCCAAGTTTGCGCCGTTTCGGAAAAGGGCATTGGGAAAAGAGGAGTGTCGGCAGTGGCACGTGGGGAAGCACGGTCTGGCAGACCGTGTTACTCCGTACTCCTCTTCCGCCACCTCACCTCATACAAGTCCTTCCGCCTGTCCCTCAGATTCTGCACAGAACCATTGCGGTGCAATTCCTTCAGCAGTTCCAAGTCAAGGTCGGAGATGAGAATCATCTCGGTATTCGGCGTGGCCTCCTCCTTGATGCCGTTGGTGGGGAAGGCGAAGTCGCAGGGGGTGAACACGACGGACTGGCTGAACTGGATGTCCATGTTGTGTACCTTAGGCAGGTTGCCCACGCTGCCAGCGAGGGCCACGTAGCACTCGTTTTCGATGGCACGGGCCTGGGCGCAGTGTCGCACACGGGAATAGCCGTTCTGGGTGTCGGTGAGGAAGGGCACGAAGAGGATGTTCATGCCCTGGTCGGCGAGGATGCGGGCCAATTCGGGGAACTCTACGTCGTAGCAGATGAGGATGCCGATTTTGCCGCAGTCGGTGTCGTAGGTCTTGAGTTCGTTGCCACCGCTCATGCCCCAGACCTTCACCTCGTCGGGGGTGGGGTGCAGCTTCACGAACCGCTCGGACTCGCCGTTGCGCTTGCAGAGGTAGCCGACGTTGTAGAGGATGTCGTCCTCCACCAAGGGCATGGAACCGGTGATGATGTTGATATTGTAGCTGATGGCCAATTCCTGGAAGCGGTCACGGATGGGCAGTGTGAAGTCGGCCAGGCGGCGGATGGCTTCCGACTCGCTGTACTTGTTGTAGGCCGCCATGAGCGGGGCGTTGAACAGCTCTGGGAACAGCACGAAATCGCAGCGGTAGCCGCTCACGGCGTCAATGAAGTATTCGGCCTGCTCAATGAGTTCTTCGAGGCTGTTGTAGGGGCGCATCTGCCATTGCACGCAGCCCACACGCACGTATTCCTTTTGGCTGACGGGCGTGCCCACGGACGGTGCTTCGTAGTAGATATTGTCCCATTGCAGCAGGCAGGCGTAGTCCTTACTGGCCTTGTCGCCGGGGAGGTAGCCCCGCATCACCTTCTTCACGTGGAAGTCGTTGGAGAGCTGGAAGGTCAGCACGGGGTCATAAATCTTCTTGAGCTTCACCTCCTGGATGTACTCCTTGGTGGTCAGTTCCTTGGCATGGAGGTGGTAATTGGGCAGCCGCCCACCGAAAATGATGGCCTTGAGGTTGAGGTTTTCGCAAAGCTCCTTGCGGTAGTCGTAAATCCGGCGGCCCAGCCGCATGCCCCGAAAACTGCTCTTGATGAAAACATCAATGCCGTATAGCACATCGCCGTCATTGTCGTGGGTATCGAAGGAATAGTTGTCGCCACAGATTTGCGGATAGGTATGATTGTCACCAAACTGCTCGTAGTTGACAATGATGCTGAGGGCACAGCCGACCACCTCGTCGTTCACGGTGATGGCTACTTGCCCATCAGGGAATTTCTCGATGAGTGTCGCAATGGTCTCCTCCGGCCAATATGAATCTTTCATGCCGGAGTAGGATTCCATCATCAGTGCTTTCAGTGATTCGTAGTCGGAGATTTGGAGGAAGCGGAGTTCTACTTTGTCTATTGTCTTAGCCATGAGGAACTTATGGAGATGAACGTCGGGGAGGTAGTTTCAAACCTCCCCGATGTTAGTTTTCAACAATACCAATCAGCCTTGTTTTTTCATGAGTTTCTTCACCAATAAATTGGTCAGAAGAATAAGCGTCGCAAAGAACGCAAACCTTGCAATCATATCCCCCCAGCGCACATAGAAAGTGATACGGTCATTGAACTTGATGTTCTGACGGATAGCGGCCTCCACCTCGTATTCTGTGGGCTGCTGCACGTCGCCTCGCTGGTTGATGAAGCAGGAGGTGCCCGTGTTGGCCGAGCGGGCGATGCTGCGGCGGGTCTCCACGGCTCGGAGGCGGGCGTAGGCAAGGTGCTGCTTGTGGCCGCCGGAGTCGTCCCACCAGCCGTCGTTGGTCATGATGAAGGTGGCTTCGGCGCCTGCCCGCACGTAGCCACCGTTGTAGTCCCCAAAGACGCTTTCGTAGCAGATGCTGGGAGCGACACGGCCATCACCACTGGGGAAGGCTTCTCTGTATTTTTGAATTCCGTGCCCTTCCACCGAGCCGTCGAGTTGGTCAACGATGGGTTTGAGGAAAAACAAGACCTCGTGGTAAGGAAGAATCTCTGCCCCAGGCACCAGTTTTGATTTGATGTAAAAAGGTATGCTGTCCTGCCCAGCTTCCAGTTGCAGGGCGGCGTTATAGACCTCAACATAGAAGGAGTTGCTACCTCGTTCGATGCGCCTGGTGTTTCGGGTATGAGGTTCGCCTTCGGCAAAAACCTTATAGGCGCTCACTCCTGTCACCAGCTTTACGCCAGGGTGTTTGTCAACAAACTGCTGCGCAACCCGCATGGCGGGGTGGCTTTCCATCTCGTCCGTCCGCACCCCGTCGAAGGCGGTTTCCGGCCAGACGACGTATTTGGTGTTGGGCGTAACCACCTGCTCCGACAGGCTGATGAACCGCTCCATTTGCTCCCGCTCCGGCACGCTGAACTTCTGGTAGTGCGGCTCGAAATTGGGCTGCACCACGGCGACTTCCACGTCACGGCCTTCGTCCTTCACGTTGAAATACCAGATGAGTGAAACGGCGATTGGAACTATTACCAAGAGCTTGATGCGCCAAAGCTGCCAGCCCTGCTGCCACGCCAATTTCGGCGAAAGCCGGAACTCCATCTTCTCCAACAGCTTGAAAATCAGCACGTTTGTCACCATGACCCACAGCGAACCACCAAAAACCCCCGTGTACTCGTACCACTGCACGATTTGGGGCCATTCGGCAAAGGCGTTGCCAAGGGTGAGCCACGACCAGGAGATTTCCCAGTTGAGGTGCAGGAACTCGAAACTGAGCCAGTAGGCCACCAAAGAGAGGTAGCCCGTCTTGGGCAGCGCCTGCCTCGTTTTATGGAAAAACCAGAAGGGCACGTACATGAACCAAGCGTTCAGCCAGATGGCCACGATGCCAGCGATGAAGGCTGTGTTGCCCACCCACCAGGTCACGAGGATGTTCCAGAGGACGAAGGCAGAGTAGATGTAGGGGCGGATGGACGGTTGACGGTTGACGGTTGACGGTTGGCGGTTGCCCTCGGCACGTTCCTTGGCGACTTCGTATTCGATGATGAGGAGGGGAACCCATGCGATGAACAGAAGGATGGTCGTGGGGAAGGGCGGGAAGCTGAGGGCCAACAAGATGGCGCTAAGGGTGCTAAGGCCGAGCCAGCGGAGGCCCTTGGGGTGGCGGGTGTATTTTTTCCAAAACAACAGGACGATACTCGCCCAGGCTAACAGGAAAAAGAACAGCGGGCGGTGACCCCAGAGGGTTTCGGCTTGCCAAAGGCTGTACATGTTCCAGCCGAGGGCGAGGGTGGCGATCGTACTAACAGCTAATAATGTCAGGCGCACAGATTTATTAATTTTCATACAGTTTTAAGCCATGTTTCGCATGTATAAATAAAATCCAAAGGCTACGTTGACAAATACAAGAATGAGGCAAAGTGGAAGGTTTGTTTTCTTTTGATTTAGGCAGACAGCACCATACACAATTATCGTTATCCCGCACAGTATCGGGATGAACGTTTCGTTAAAAATTGTGTGTGATTCCATTGATGCAAGACGTGGTTCTTGGGTTGCCATCATCCAAGCAAAATTTCCTGAAATAAGTATAAGCCCAACTTGCGTTATCCAGATGAATTTCATTATTCAGCTTTGATTGTCAGAGTGGAAATAGCCTCAAATCTTGTTCAATTTTTTCAAAATCGAGGCAATTCTTTTCAGTTGGCTCTCCTTCGTCAAATCGGGCAACCGGGCCTTCAGCAGTTCCGCGAACTCGGCTTTTTGCGAAGCAACAATAGTAGTTGCCGCTTTCTCTGCGTACATCGGGAACTGGTTGGTCGGGCATTTCTGCATTTGCTCCAACAACAACGGAAAGCATTCGCTGCGACGGGCGTCCGTTTGCATTAGTTTAACCAAAATGCCCACCGCATGGTCACGTGTGATGACCGAGCCGGCATCCGCTACCAACAAGATGGTGGAAAGGTGGGGGTAAATGCCGTTGGGGTTCACGGCGGCAATCATGTCCAAGGCCGTCATGGCACCCCAGGCGAGGCGGTTGTTTTTGCCTTTCAAAAGTTCGATGAACTTGTCCACCTCTCCCGCAATCAACGAAGGGTTTAGGTAGCCCACCTCGTACAGCGTCTTGATGGCATCGCTTTGGAGGTGCTTGTCCTTGCCCGTCACGATGGCCACCAGCTCTTTGATGGCAGCTTTGTTGTTGCCTTCGGCAATGGCCTTAGCGAGGATTTGGTTCGGTGCTTCGTCCCGGCGGCCGAGGGAGGTAGCGAGTTGCGAGATGATTGACATGGAAAAGGTTGAGTTGCACATGCTGTTCGGGCAGGATTTAAGCTCTGTTAGAGTTCAAAACTCTAACAGAGCTTAAATCCTGCCCGAACAGTATGTGCAACAAACATCATTTTACAATAAGGCCTGGCCCAAACGCCTCACCCGCCTGCACAAAGCTGAGTTTCCCCTCCGCATTTTCCGCCATCAAAATCATGCCTTGTGAGTCCACGCCACGCAGCTTACGGGGGGCGAGGTTGGCCAGCAGCAGCACCCGCTGCCCGATGACCGCTTCTGGTGTGAAATGCTCCGCAATGCCCGATACCACCGTCCGCTGCTCAAAGCCGAGGTCAACGCTGAGTTTCAGGAGCTTATCCGCCTTCGGGATGCGCTCGGCAGCCGTGATGGTCGCCGTGCGGATGTCCATCTTGGCAAAGTCGTCGTATTGGATTTCTTCTTTCATGGGTGGGTAGGTGATTGGTGATTGGTGATTAGTGATTGGTTGGGAAGTGGCTGCTTCATTTGCTAAGATGATTTCAAGTTTCGCCTTCTGCCGCTCGATGATTTCCAAACGGCTCTTGTCGTTTCGGTCATTGATTTTGGCGAAGAGAATTTCTGGCTGACCGACCTTGTGCCCTTCGGGCAGTAAGGCTTCGCCACTTTTCAGCTTCGCAATGGTGGCCTCCAACTCTCCATTTTCCACCTTCGGCAAATTCAGCAACTGCCTGATTTTCAAAGAAGTGAATGGTATGAACGGTTCACAAAGCACGGCCAGCAAATTCACCAATTGCAAGCTGGTATTGATACATTCCGCAATAACAGGAGAATCAGGGTCAGTCTTGCGGATGGCCCATGGTGCTGTGTCTTGCAGATACTGGTTGCCCCAGGTTGCAATCTCTACTAACGAACTGGCCGCTGACTTTAGGTTGAACGCTTCAATATCCCTACAAAGCGATGAAACCATTTTTACAACATCTTCCGGCACTTCCCTTTGAGGCTCCCCTTTAGGGGATGGGGGTAATACACCGCCGAAGTAAGTGTTCGTCAACGTAATCACCCGATTGATAAAATTCCCCAGCTTATCCGCCAAATCCTTGTCATAAAAATCCACGAACTCGTCCCATTTGAAATCGGCGTCTCGGTTCTCCGGCAGGTTGCGGATGAGCGCCCAGCGCAGGGCATCCTCCTTGTTCGGGAAATTGGCGAACTCCTCCAAATACTCGTGCTGCTCAATGCCCCAGCCCTTGCTTTTACTGAACTTCCGCCCCTCGAAATTGAGGAACTGATTGGCAGGCACGTTCACGGGCAGGGCGTACTCGCCATGCGCCTTGAGCATGGACGGGAACACAATGCAGTGGAACACGATATTGTCCTTGCCAATGAAATGGACGAGTTGCAATTTGTCGGGGCCGCCTTTCCAGTAGTCTTCCCAGTTCTTGCCATTCTCGGCGGCCCATTGCTTGGTACTGCTGATATAGCCAATCGGCGCATCGAACCAGACGTAGAGCACTTTGCCCTCTGCACCGGGCATCGGCACGGGTATTCCCCAATCGAGGTCACGGGTGATGGAGCGTGGTTGGAGGCCCTCGCCGTCGTTCAGCCATGAGAGGCATTGGCCAACGACGTGGTTTTTCCAAGCCTTCGGGTCGTGGTGTTGCACACCGTCAATCGTTCCGTTTTCAATCCACTCCCGCAGCCAATCGCCGTGCTTGTCAAGGCGGAAATACCAGTGGCTGGTTTCCTTCAAAACAGGTGTTGTGCCGCTCAGCACCGACTTTGGGTTGATTAGGTCGGTGGGCGAAAGGGTAGAGCCACAGCGCTCGCATTGGTCGCCGTAGGCTTCGGGATTGGCGCACTTGGGACATTCGCCCATGATATAGCGGTCAGCTAAGAACTGTTGGTACTGCTCGTCGAAATATTGTTCTGTGGATTTTTCGTCCAACTCGCCCCCTTTTTCAATCAACTTCAGAAAGAACTCCTGCGAGGTCTTATGGTGTAGTTCGGCACTGGTGCGGTGGTAATAGTCGAAGCTGATGCCCAGTTTTTCAAAGGTGGCCTTGTTGAGCGTATGGTATTTGTCAATGATTTCCTGGGGCGAGATACCGTCCTTTTTTGCCCGCATCGTGATGGCCGCCCCATGTTCGTCGGAGCCACAAATGAAAACGACATCGCAGCCCATGCCACGGAGGTAGCGCACGTAAATGTCAGCAGGGAGGTAAGCCCCGGCGAGGTGGCCGAGGTGGAGTGCCCCGTTGGCGTAGGGTAGGGCGGAGGTGACGGTGTATTTCTTGGTTTTATCCATTTTTAAAGGAAAAAGTACAATGTTTAAAGTCAAAAGAATGGGCGTTCAAGGGCTGTTTTTGAGGGTGCGAAGATAGCCGTAAAACTTTAATCGAATACGATGCGGCAAGGTTCCGAAAGTTGGTACAAAAAAAAGCGGGCCTTTGCAACTGCAAAGGCCCGCTTTATGATTCGCTTAAAAGCGTGATTCTTAATTAAACGGATTGGAAAACTTCTCGTCCACAATCAAGGAACGGTCTGTGAGGGATTCCAAGAAGGCAACCAATGCCTTTTTCTCCAAATTGGTGAGGTTGAGGCGGATTGGTTCGCCATCCTCACCTATCAATTTCTTGTCGAGGTTCGGGTGAAGTTTGATGCCGCTGTTGTAAAATTCAACCACTTCCTCCAGGGTCTTGAACCGGCCATCGTGCATGTAGGGGCCAGTCAAGCCGATATTGCGAAGGCTTGGGATACGGAATTGCCCATTGCGCAAGCCATTATCAGTTGTATTGAGGTCAAGCCCGTTATTGGCCGTTCCTTTGGGGCCACCGCCGAAGCCAAAATCAGGGTCGCCATAGGTACCACCTGGACGGTCGTCCGCCATGAAATTGTTGCCGCTGTGGCAGCTTGAACATTTCGTGGAGGGAGAGAAAAATACATTCATACCCATTTTTTCCAAATCGTTTAATGCAGTTGCATCGCCTTCTTGTAAGGCATCAAAGCGGCTGTCAACGGAAACCATGCTGCACAGGAATTGGGCCAATGCATCGGAAATACGCTCTTCCGTGATTTGAGTACTGCCGTAAGCCTTATTGAAAAGTAATGGGTAATAATCGGATTTCGCCAATTTATTGACCAAAACACTAAGGTCTTCCATTCCCATTTCAATATGGTTCTGAACGGGCTTCAACGTGAGTTCCTTGGCCGATTGCACCCTTGAATCCCAGAACAGGTTGCGGTTCAATGCCACATTGACGATTGCCATCGAATTGCGGGGAGTGACTTTGCTTTCAAAACCCTTGCTGCCAGCAGTTGGGTCAGCAAAAGCAAACTCCTGTTTGTGGCAAGAGGCACAAGCCACTGAATTGTTGAGTGAGAGTTTGGTGTCGTAAAACAAAACCCTACCAAGCGTTGCACCGTGGTCGGTTACTTGCGGGTTCAAAGGTATTTCGGCAAAAGAGCCGAAGCCGGGGTCTATGACGACTCCTTCAATGTTGTTGAAAACAGTGGAGTTCATATTGTTGAACTCTAGCTGCATGTGTACGGGAATGTCTGCTTGTGCGTAGTTGAAAGGCTGCTCAGGCAGTACAAGTTTGGCCTCATCACCCGTGGTTGGTTCCTTCAGGCAGCTTGCAAATCCGATGGCGAGCATCAGCGAAATAGATGTAAACAGCGCATTTTTTTTCATTGTTATGAAATTTTATTAGTTGAGAATGCAATTTTAAGGTTAATTAGCCAAGTATCAAGCCAAACGAAAAACTTTAACGTTGTCAAAGCATTTCGGCTCAATACGACCTTGGCAAAACGAAATTCATATTTAAGGCAACAGGTGGAATGAATTGAAAATTGGGGACTCCAGCATTTAAGTCGACGCCGAAGACCAAAGCCGTTTCAATGGATATTGAAAATTGTGGCTTTATGCGATATGCAATGCCCCACCTTGGCCCCATTCCCAAGATTGCCTTTTCGTTGCTGTTGTCGCCAATTAGGTTGAAATTGCCTACCGAGAGGTAAAAATCCCAACCCCGGTAAAAGGTCCAACGCTCCCCAAATTCTTTCATACGGGTGCCGCCAATCCGAAAATTGAAGTTGGCATTGTCCTCAATATCGAAAGAACCATCACTGACCACAAAAACGCCAATGCTCGTATGGAATGCCCTGTTGCCATAAAAACGGTTAAATTCAACATTGTACGGGCCAGATTGAAGTGGGTTTGTCCGGTTGAAAGGTATCAATTGCGTCAGCAAAGGGGTCGTATTTATGCTGATCATTCTATACCGTTCAGGATAATTCCAATCCTCTTTTAGCGTGTCGTTTTGGGCAAACAAAGCAGCGTGACTAAACAGCAAAAGTGATATGATGGTGAAATATTTCATTGGACTTTGAGTTGGTTTTAGAAGGTGAAATGAACGTAAAGTGAGTTGGGCATGGCAGGCAAAAAAGAAAGCCTGCTGACCCGGCCTTTTTCGTTGGGAACACCTCCTCCAATTTCATCATAACTCTCACCATAATAGTACATTACATAGGCATAGGTTTCTGTCGAAAGCCTAACGTGCTCGCCCAATTTAAAATAAACACCAAGGAACGGCCCGGCTCCAATTCCAAACAATTGGTCACGACTGTCTAAATCTTGGCTAAAATCGAAACTGCTCTTTTCCAAATCATAGGTGCCAACCGCATCGAAGCCATAATACATATCGAACCGTTTGTGCAATGGCATGACCCATTCCCTGCCCAACCGAAGCTTGACGGAGGTTTCAATGGTTTTCAAGAACCCACCATTAAAATCCTCATCTTTTTGGTCATGATTAGCATTGGCGCCAATGCGCCAAACCTTGTTGTCCTTCAGCATTTTTAAGCTGAACAAGAAGGGGTCTTTCGGGATGTCCTGTCCGCCTGAATTGAAGAAACCGGCAAGCGTATTGGTCACATTGATGCCCAACATGGTTTGGGAGCCTGCCTTGGACTTGGATTCCTTTTGTGCAAACAAAGGAAATTGAAGCAAAATGAAAGCGAGAAGGGTCGCAAGCGTGAATTTCATGCTATGATTTAGGTGTTTGGTATTAAAGACGGTCAAATTTGAGATTTCGTTTGTGAACGGGAGGATTTATTTTTAGATGCCTGCCTTTGTTAAAAAAAAGGGCTTTATTGGCTGACTTCAATTGCATGGATTACTTTTGGCCCCTGCTCCAAATAGCCTTGAAAACGATAGTTCCAAGTCAACTCAGAAATTTTATGAAATTCAGGTTATTGCTTAACGCAATTTTGTTCACGAGTGCTGCATTTGCACAAACTGAAATGCCACATTACCCCATCCAGCCCATCCCTTTCACAGCGGTCAAAATCACTGACAACTTTTGGGCGCCTCGCCTGCAAACGGTTCGTGAGAAAACCTTGCCTTACACCTTTGGCCAATGCGAGGAAACGGGTCGGGTGAAGAACTTTGAAATTGCCGCAGGCAACGCAAATGGCTCATTCTGTGGGGTTTATGGTTTCGACGACTCCGATGTTTACAAAATAATAGAAGGGGCAGCTTATTCCCTCCAAGTGCATCCCGACCCCAAGCTCGATGCTTATGTTGATGGCTTGATTGCCAAAATAAAGGCTGCACAAGAACCTGATGGCTACCTGTACACTTGGCGAACCATCAATGAAAAGGAAAAAGCTTCAGGGATTGTCAAGAAAGAAGTGACAGGTGATTACTACAAGGGCACTGATAAGCGCTGGGTTTATGAAGACAAACACAGCCATGAGACCTATAACCTTGGGCATCTTTACGAAGCTGCCGTGGCCCACTACCTTGCCACAGGCAAGCGCAGCCTGCTTGACATCGCTATTAAAACTGCTGACCTTGTTGACAAGAATTTTGGGTGGGAAAAAGGCAAGCTGCAACAGGCCACTGGCCACCAGGAAATCGAATTGGGGCTTGCTAAACTGTACATGGTAACGGGCGAAAAACGCTACCTCGACCTTGCCAAGTTCTTTTTGGATGTGCGGGGCTACAACCAGGAAGAGTACAACCAAAACCACCAAAAAGTAAAAGACCAGAAAGAAATCGTGGGTCATGCCGTGCGGGCTTGCTACATGTATGCGGCTATGGCTGATGTTGCTGCTTTGACTGGAAGTCAAGATTACATTCCGGCGCTGAATGCGCTTTGGGAAGATGTGGTAGGCCGGAAAATGTATGTGACAGGTGGTATCGGGAGCAGTGGTTCGAACGAAGGCTTCAGCAAGCCCTACGATTTGCCGAGCTATTCAGCCTACTGCGAGACTTGTTCTTCCATCGCCTTTGTATATTGGAACCAACGCATGTTCCAGCTTACTGGCGATGGCAAATACATAGATGTGATGGAGCGTACTCTTTACAATGCGCTCAATGCAGGACTGTCGCTTTCTGGCGACCGATTTTTTTACCCTAACCCGCTTGAAAGCCGCAAGAATGTGGAGCGCAGCCCTTGGTTCCAATGTGCTTGCTGCCCGTCCAACGTTTCGAGGTTCTTCCCATCCATTCCTGGTTATATCTATGCAAAACGGGGCAACGAAGTGTTTGTGAATCTTTACGCAACCAGCGAAACGTCCGTTACCAATATCAACAGCAAGGGGCAGGAGGTCAAAGTGCATATTGCGCAGCAAACTGAGTACCCCTACGATGGGAAAATCAGGATAGCAGTAGAACCTGAAAAACCAAACACTTTTACCCTCAAAATGCGGGTTCCCGGTTGGGCGCAGGGCGATGCCGTGCCTTATGACCTCTATGGTTTTGCCAATCACGATGGAAGTCAGGTACAGGTGATGCTCAATGGAAAGAAGATTTTGAGTGGAATCAAGGAGGGCTACATGACTATTGAGCGGAAATGGAAGCAGGGCGATACCGTTTCATTGGTGCTGCCAATGCCAATCCAGCAGGTAAAAGGCAACTCCAAAATCGAGGCTACAGCGGATAGGTATGCCTTGCAACGTGGCCCACTCGTTTATTGCTTGGAAGGAAAAGACCAACCCGACGAAAGGGTGCTAAGTGTATATGTGCCAAAGGATGCAGAATTTGCTTCGCAATTTGAGCAAAACTTGCTTGGCGGCATCCAGACCATCAGCTTTTCTGGGTCGTTGGTCAACAAAAAAACAGCTCCCGACCAAGGGGAATTGACACCATTGAGATTGAAGGCGATTCCCTATTTCGCTTGGGCGAACAGGGGAAAGGACAATATGCTCGTTTGGTTGCCCAACGATTTGCGCAGCACGAGGCCATTGGCCCAACCCACCTTGGCCGCAAAGAGCAAACTGTCTGCATCAGAAGGCCATAAGGGCGAGCTTAACGCCCTGACTGACCAGTGGATACCCAAGCATTCCAACGACCAAGAGAACCCCTATATCCATTGGTGGCCGCATTTCGGGAGCACTGAATGGCTGCAATGTGATTTTGAAAAAGAAGAGCAAGTCGGCACAGCCCGTATTTACTGGTTCGACGACGAATCTTCCGGTGGGGGCTGCCGGATACCTAAGTCGTTCGTTATCAAATACTTGGAAAACGGCGAATGGAAGAAATGCTATTCCCACGAAGGATGGCAAGTGGTGAAAGACGGCTGGTCGGAGGTGCAATTTGAACCAGTCAAAACGACTGCAATGCGCCTTGAAGTCCAACTGCAAGATGGCGTGAGTGCAGGCATACACGAGTGGGAAATCCGTTAACCACTCACCGTAAGCCGTACTATTTCCAATCTGGCATCTCGGCATTTTGAAACATAATTAGCCTTCCTTGCCCTGCATCATTCATAATGGTAATGTTCTTTTGTGAATTCGGGGCATTGCTCGTTTCGACGAAAATGATTTGAGCGCCATTCGGCGAAAATTTAGGGTCAAGGTCATTGAAACCCGAAGGCTTTTCAATGGATAGGTCGGTGGTGCTTCCAGTTGTAATTTTTTTGAGGAAAATATGTGTATTCAACTGGCGGCCATCCGGTGTTTCAAGGCCGTCAATATCATGGGTGAAAAGGATGGAACTGCCATCAATGCTGAACGATGGGCCTCCGATATTACCGGGCAGGTCGGACACCAATTCCTGTTCCAATGAACCATTCGCACTGAAAAGCAAAATCCTGCCGATATAAGGCTGATTGCCTACTGTCCGTGCTGCCACTTTATTGGTTACGGGCGCCCAGTCCACTTCCACAAACTCTTCTGTTATGGGCAATTCAGCGAACAATTCAAAACCGCTGCCATCCAAGTTTACCTTGTAAAGCCGGTTTCTATTCATAAAAAGCAGTTTCGTTCCATCGGGCGACCAGCAGAAATCCAATTGAAACATATCCTTTCCATCAATTGGCAAAACGGCTGGAACCAGCGTTGGGTCGGTGCCGTCCCGATTTGCCACATAGATTTGCGTGTTGATGAAATTATTGTTGAGAAATGCCACCTTATCGCCTAAGGGACTTATTCTTGGGCGAAAACTGCTCCCGCTAAGGTTAGTCAACTGATAAAGTGGAAGATTGGCGTTGGCGTTTTGCGCAGCAAAAACATCAAATTTACCATTTGCAATCTTGGAAAAGACAAAAGGATGTGTAGGGAAATCCTTGGTCGTGAAGCTCCATACTTCACTGAAAACTGGTTCGTTTTCGCCGTCTTTTGCCACCACTTGCCAAAAACAGGTAGTCCCATATTTGAGGTTTGTCAATTGAAATATGGTGTCGGCAATGCCTTCGGCAACGAGTTGGCCAACGCCTTGCATAGAGTGAAAGGTGTAAACATCGTAGGTCAGCGCATCGTCATCCGGGTCTTGGGCAGTCCATTTGAGTTGGAAAGAAAGCTCAAGGTTAGTAGCCCCGTCGAGTGGTTGGAGTGCTTGCGGGGTGGTGGGTGGGGCATTGTCCTCCAGTTTTTCCGACATGGAAATGATGACGGCGCTTTCCCTGTTCTCCAAAATGGTCACCGTTTCCGAGGCGGAAACCAGCCCTGTTTTTTCAGCCCTGACGGTATAACTTCCGGTTTCAATCTCGTCGAAAATGAAGCGGCCCTGGGCATCAGTGACCACTTGACTGGTCGGTGGGTTCGTAGATACGATGGCATCGGCCACGGGAATGCTCGTGCCTTCTATCAGCACCCGCCCCGATAGTGTACCGAAAACATCGGGTTGGATGGTATCTTCGGAGCATCCAGTTGCCAGCAGGAAGGATAGAATTGCTGCGCAAAAAAGCAGAAAACGATTTATGTTTAGGAAGTAAAGGTTCATTCTTTTTGAGATTTAAAGCCTGAATTTCATTTCTCAGGCAAGTCATAGTACGTTGCTAATGAAATGGTTCGAAATCACTAAAAGCCGGGGTCTCGTTGCTTTTCGGTTTCAAATTTTCTTGCCCCTTCTACTTTCCTGCCGAAGTAAAAATTCACGCCAATATTCCCCCGCCAATAAAAATCATTGTACCGACCCTGTTCTATGAGGTCAAGGCGGTCATTTACGAGGTAATTGTAATCGGCACTGAAACGGATACCCGTCGCATCATTGACCAAGACCTCGAAGCCACCCCCAATCTGGGCTTTTGGGTAAACCTTTGACCCAAAATCAAATCGGTTATTGACGTTTTCGGTTATCATGCCAATTCCAGCGTATAAATATGGGGTAAACTGGTCGTAGGGGAATAGCCTGTACTTCGTTGCAAAGTCGAGATAACTGACTTTTGAGGAGTAAAACTTCTTGGTGGAAAGGGAGTTCAGGCCTGCGTTTAACAAGAAACCCAAGGCAGGTTTGGGGTTCAGTTCAAAACCAAGGTCAAGCCCAGTTTTAAGAATAGCATCGGGATAATCGCCTTGGTAGAGCAAACTGGAAGTGCCGATTTGGAAAGCACCGAAGCCACGTCGGTTATCAATCCGCTTGCCAAATATATCCGTTTTGGCAATCATTTCCTTTTCCTTTTTATAGTCCTTAATTGGCGATTCTGCCACCATCCTGGCCTCTGCTGGTGCCCAAAGGTCGCCGTCAATTCCTTCTATCACCAAACTCATCACCGCCTTTTCGATGGCTTCCGTCACAGCGATTTCAGAAGGTTCATTGTATGTAAAGCCTGTTTCCACCTCCAGCAACCGCTTGTATTTTACGAACTGGAACATGCCTCCATCTAATTGCTGTGAAAGGAGTGTTTTGGAGGTGTAAACAGTCTTAAGGATTTTTCCATTGCTTGCCGAAACAGCCCTTAGATAAACGGTCACTCGGTCTTGTCGGTATTGGCTGCTGCCACCCACCCCAAAATAGCGCAGGCCTGCGCCACCTGTAATCACATTGGCGTCATAACTCACAATACCACCTTCAAGGATGACGCCTGCATAGAGCAGCGGAGGCAAAAGGTTGTCCTGTCCTTCACCGCTTTGGTTGTTGTACTGTGCCCGACTGCTCCTGATGATTTTGCGCTCATTCAGCAGGTTGCCAACGTTCTCCCGCTCGATGGGAATGAACCAACCCGAATCGTCCAGGGCTTTGATGAGGATATTGGTGGCGCCTTGGGTTACAGCCGTGCTCCAACTTGTCCCACCTTCGGTCGGCTTGTACTGCCCCGATTGGTCTCGGAATTTGTAAACAGCCACCACGATTTTTTCCTTTGGCCCCGGTAGGCTTTTGAGGTCAATCGTGCTTTGGGTCTCCTCCCCAAGGCGAGCCTTTGTCTGCTGAATGGGCTGGTACAGGTAAGAACCACAACCTGAAAACAGGAGTATGGCAATGGCAATGACAGATTGATGAATCCAAGTGTGAAGTTTGTCCATAATTATCAGCTTCTGATGTACCAGTTAAGATTATGCACCACCCTAAATCAAAAACGAATTCAGGGTACGCAGCTTCCCGAAAAAAGCCTGTGTTGGGAAGTTTACTTCCCAACTAAAACAGGTGTCCTAAAAAAGAGGGATAAAAGGGGGACGTCAATTTTTAGCGTGTGCTGTGTGTGGGCAGGGATTTTTTGTGGCTTATTAAAAAAATGGAATAACAATTTGGGTGCTTTCTCCTTGTGCCTGGTCAAAAATGGTGATGGTAAGCCCATCAAGGGTTGTGGCCACATCAACTTGGAAGTTTCCAAGGGTATAGACCCCATCCTGAAGGCCATCTTCGCCAAACTGGTCGGAAATCAATTGCCTTGAGATTTGGCTCAACAATAAATTGTTCAAGTTGCTTGCAAAGGCGTCCACCGTGTTCCTTGACGAGGTCGTCTTCGTGCGGTTCTCTGCCGTTAAATCCTGAACCTGCGCTGAACTTAGCAGCCAGTTGTAATTAAAGGTGTCTCCACCAAAAGCAGGATTTTTCGGTTTGTAAACAAGGTCTTGCGCCTCCATTTGCGAAGCAAAACCAATGAAGGCCATAAGGAAAAACGATTGTAAGGCTATTTTCATGGCTATAATTTTTTGTTCAATAAATTCCGCTACCCGAAATGTCCTCTGCACCAATCTCTTGGTAGGCCGCTTCGGGGTTCTTGATTTGGTTGTAAAGCAGTTCCACCAATTCAAGGGAGATTTGTTCCAGTAGTTCGGACCTGGGCTGAAGGTTCAATTGGGTCAATTCGGTACCATCAAGGTCAACAACTAATCTGGAGCCATTGCCAATGAAGGCAGGCTGCTCCCTCAGGATAATGGAGTAGTTGGCTTTGAGGTCTTCCTCTACCACTCGCCAGCTTGCATAGAACAACTCATAGAAATCGTGCGCTAATTTTGACCTTGTTTCATCCAGAACAAGTCCTTCGATTTCAATGTCGTCCACATTCAAGCGGTCGGAATTAGGCGAACGGACGATAGATTCCTCCTTGGGTTGTATCTCCTGTTTAGGCCCTTGCAGTGTGGCTTTTGCCACCATTTCATTGTTCTTGAAAATTAGCAATTCAACGGCCTCGAACTGGCCGCCCTGCACGACAAAGCCGCCATTGAGCAACAGGTTCTGCTGGTCGGGGATAGCCAAAGTTTTACCTTCCTTAATAAGGGTGTCTTTCCCTATCAATAAAGTTTTGTACCTCAGATGGAGTGGGGAAGAAGTATGGTTTTGGCACCAAGTGGAGATGATGGCGTTGCCATCCGCTGATTGGACGTCAATCCATGCTGTGACCTTTGCAACTGGCTGAGCAAGGGTTGTTGCTGCGCTGAGCAGCAATACAAATTGGGTGAATAGTGTTTTTTTCAAAATGCCTTCGTTTACCAGGGGGGTAAATTTAGGTCATTCCTTGGGTCGTTTGAGGGAAGCGATTTGCTATTGACCTACCCTGTGGACGGTCACTTTTAAGTCATTGCCTTCTTGGCGAATGGTAAAGCCTTGGCTGTTTATGTTCTCCAAGACCTGGATTATTTCGTTGTTATTGCCAATCTGCACCAATTCGCTTCTGATTTGGTTGCTATTAATTAGCTGTTGGCTGATTCGGTTGTTCGAACCATCTTGAATATTGACCAATTCGTTGTCAGAACCGTAGGCTACCAATTCATAGAAATTGCTGTTTCCACGTTGGATAAGCGCCAGTTTGTTGCCACCCTCGGTTTGGAGGATTTCGGCAACGTTCAAGTTCCCAACCTGGAGCACCCTTGCAAGATTGCCCTCGAGGTTTTCCTGCTGTTGCATCACCCTGAGGTGATTGTTGTCCCCAGTCTGTTGGAGGTATGCCTCGCTACCAGCCTTCGAAGTACCCAAATTGAGCAGTTCGGTGGGCTGTATCAGTAAATCCGATTCGTTCAGCATTTGAGCAGAACTCGGAAGACTATGCCCCAATGCCACGAGCAAAAGGAAGGCAACATACAACCTTGTTATGAACGGATTTAACATGGTGTGGAGGGTGGATGGCAATTGGTGTTCGTCAACAAAGGGATATTTCAACTTAAACAAGTTCGATGGGGAAAATCATTATTTTCCCCATTCGAACCTACTAAAGTCTTAACCAGAAAGCTGATTTATTAATCCCTGTATCTTTCGAAGGATTGAATTGTTGAAGGAATTATAGATATCCGCCTTTAAAATTGAAAGCCCATTTTAAATAAGCCATTGATTATCAATGTAATGAACTCAATGACCAATGACCTTTAATGACGATTATCTCTAATGATTGAATATTGCCATTTAGCTTTATTCAACCTTCAAACTCTCAATCCTTTTTTAATTGTTCGACTGCGTAACTGTTGCCGTATTGTTGTTGCCAATTTGGCGAACAATATTGGTGTGCTCAGCACCAGTTTGTGAGTTGATAGTTTTGTTGGTATCTCCTTCCTGGCGGATAGAGCTTGAGTTCAAGTCTCCCTGCTGAACCAAAAGGATGGAGTTGTCATTGCCAATTTGGATAAGGCGTGGATCGTTGCTTGCACCTGCAAAGTTGTTGTCGCCATTTTGCAGCATGTTGATTTGGTTGGTGTTACCTTCCACGGTTGCACTCATGCTGTTGGAGATGCCGTTTTGCGTAACGACGTTGAGGTTTGCATCACCGATGATGTTCAATTTCGCAAACTGGTTTTCGCCGTTCTGGGCCTGTGCCGAGTTGTTGTTGTTGCCAGCTACATCAATCTGGGCAGACTGATTTCCAACACCAAGCTGCTGCTGTATAGACCTGTTGTTGTTGCCAAGGTGAGAAATCAAGGCATCGCTGTCATCGGACTGGAGGTCTTGGTTTGCAACGTTTCCATCACCATCTTGGGTGATTGTGGCCTTGTTTTTATTGGCTTGAATAGTTGAAACACCTTGGTTGGCATTTCCCACTTGCTGGATGAAAATATTGTTTTCATCACCAGTCACTTGGTTTTCGGCAGTGTTTGTGCCGCCATTCTGGCCCAAAGTGAGGTTGTTCAAATTACCAGTGTGTATTACCAGGGTCTTGTTCTGAGTGCCAACCTGTGTGAGGTCGGTCGTGTTGCCATCGCCCAACTGCTCAAGGTTGTTTGAATTGGTTTGAGCGAAACTTACAACCGAAAGCAACAAAGCTGCGAAAAGGAGAAAATTCTTTTTCATAGGGAGTTCTTAATTTTTAAAGTGATGAAGATGACGCCATGTGATTCTATCATGAACCCCACGCACCAGAATTATGGAATTAGTTTGTTTCTAAACTTGGAATAGTGTGTAGATAAACCAGTAAGTCCTATCATGCCGGTTTACAGCATGCGAGATATTAATTCAATTGTACTGGTTTGGCTGCTGTGAGTGAGAAGTAAGAATAGATAGATGTAGATTGCTCTAATTTTAGATTTGCAGCGAGGCAAAGGTAAGCATGGTGTTTTCTATCCACCAATCAGGATTAAGCCGTATTTTTAACGTACGTATTTTTACCTAAACCCGCATTCATTTTATTGTTATGGTAATAAAATTAAACGAAAAGGATTGTTTTTTGGCTGGTGACCACACCCATTTAAGGGAGTTGCTGCATCCAGCAAACCATCATGGAGGGACCTTGTTCAGCCTTGCGCACGCTTACCTTGAAACAGGTGAGGCTTCCCTGCCTCACCTGTTGAGAAGTTCTTCAGAGACCTATTATTTTTTAGAGGGTGAAGGAGAAATCAACATTGATGGAAAGAAATTTTCCATTTCCAAAGGTGACACGGTTTTCGTTCCGGCCAATGCTGCCCAATGGGTCAAGAACACAGGGGTGACTCGGCTTGTTTTCCTTTGCGTGGTTTGCCCGCCTTGGAGAGCAGATGATGAAGAAGTTTTGGATTAGTAGGAATTTGCCTCGCTTTTTGGAGCAATTTCATCCTATTTTTGAGGCTGCAAATGAAAATCCTTCTAATCACCAAGAAGTTTCCTTATCCATTGACGGAAGGCGAGCCGATCGCCATCAACTACCTCGCCAAATCGCTGGTACAACTGGGGGCAGAAGTTGATTTATTGGTGATGAACACCAGCAAGCATTTCTTTGACCCTGCGAATTTTCCGAAGGAAAACAATTTCTTCCATGACGTACATTCCGTTGAAGTCCATAACCATATTACGCTTTGGGGGGCGGTAAAAAGCCTGCTGACGGGGAATTCCTATATCCTTGACCGCTTCAAGTCTGCAGTTTTTTCCCAGAAATTGGTGGAACTGCTCAAAACCAACAGCTACGATGTGGTACAGATGGAGACCATTTACCTGGCACATTTTATAAAGGATGTGCGGGAAAATAGCAGTGCCTGCCTATCATTGCGTACCCATAATGTGGAACATCAAATATGGGAGCGGGTAGCAGCAGTTTCAAGAAATCCAATCAAAAGCTGGTATTTGCAAAACCAGAACAAGCATCTGCGAAATTTTGAGTTGCGGTCAATGAATCAAGTGGACTTGTTGCTAACCATAACGCAAAATGATTTGGACGCTTTCCAAAAATTGGGTTTCAACAAATTAGGTGTTGTAGCATCAGTTGGCCTTAATCTGCCGGATTACCCCAAACAAAACATGGATGGTTTTGCAGTCAACAGACTTTGTTTTATAGGAGCGTTGGATTGGATGCCCAACCAACATGGGCTTGTTTGGTTTTTGGAAAAAGTCTTGCAAAAGGTTGCGAACCGAGACAGTGCTTGCCAATTCCACATTGCTGGGAAAAACACGCCTGAATGGATACGCAGAAAGGCAGGACAATCCGTATTCGTTCACGGGGAGGTGCCCGACGCCAAGGCGTTTATCCAACAACATGGCATTCTGGTTGCACCCTTGTTTTCAGGGAGCGGCATAAAAATCAAGGTGCTGGAAGGGATGGCGCTGGGTAGGGTAGTGGTCACCACCCAAATTGGCGTAGAGGGGATACCCGCTCAAAATGGTAGGCACCTTCTTATTGCCAACAACCCAGCGGAGTTTGAGCAACAACTGAAATGGTGCTTTGAAAACCCCAAAGCTGCTGCTGAAATGGGAGAACAGGCAAGGGAGTTCATTAGGCAGAACTTTGATTTGACGGAAATCGGGAGAAAGGTGCTTCTTGCCTATGAATCCTTCCTAAGAAATTGAAAATCACTAACTTATATTTTTCGAACATGAAAATTGTTTCCAATTTTTTCATTTCCTGCCTCACAGTGCTTTTCCTGGTAGCTTGTGGGGACAACAACCAAAACGTTGAAAAGGAGAACGCCCTGCGCGATGAAGTTTTCGCCATCCACGACGGGGTAATGCCTCGTATGACAGAAATTGTAACGCTAAAAGGCAAACTTGATTCGCTGTCTGCCAGTGGCAACAATGTTGAGGAATTAAAACGTTATCAAACATTTTTGGAAAGAGCAGAAGATGGCATGATGGAATGGATGACCCATTTCCAGGAACCCGAAAAATTGCGGGAAACTAAAAAACACGAGGAAATCATGACCTATCTGGAAAGTGAAAAGCAAAGGATTACCAAGGTTCGGGATGACATGAACAATAGCATCCAAGCTGCCGAAAATGCATTGAAAACCAAGTAGGACAACTAAATATGCCCGCTTGAACTTTCAAAACAAGTTGGTTAAGAATTGCTTTCGACGGCTTTAGAAATTTGGATTGACGTTTTTGCTAAATCCTTCAACAAAATTTAATTTTATTTCAATTGCCCAAGCGTTGAAAAAAGCCTACCTTTGCGCCTCTTTTGAAAAAATGGTGGAAATCGGCTGCCCCAGATAGTTTCTGAATGCACCCAAAGCATTCCACCATTCAAGTTTTTTCATTCTACCATTTATCATTCATCATTCTCAAATGGACATTCGAAATATAGCCATCATCGCTCACGTTGACCACGGTAAAACCACCCTCGTTGACAAGATGTTGCTCGCAGGCAAGCTTTTTGGTGAGCACGAAACGCCCGGCGAACTCATCATGGACAACAACGACTTGGAGCGTGAGCGGGGCATCACCATCCTTGCCAAGAATGCAGCATTTTGGTACAAAGGCGTGAAAATCAATGTGATAGACACCCCTGGCCACGCCGATTTTGGTGGCGAGGTGGAAAGGGTGCTCAACATGGCCGATGGTGTGTTGCTGCTGGTGGACGCCTTTGAAGGCCCCATGCCGCAGACCCGCTTCGTGCTCCAAAAAGCCGTTGAGCTTGGCCTGAAACCCATCGTCGTCATCAACAAGGTGGATAAAGAAAACTGCAAGCCAGAAGAGGTGCAAGACCACGTTTTCGACCTCATGTTCAACCTTGACGCTACCGAGGACCAGTTGGATTTCCCAACCCTATACGGCTCGGCGAAACAAGGCTGGATGGGCCATGATTACAAAAAGCCAACAGAGAACATCACGCCGTTGTTGGATGCAATCATTGAGCATATACCTGCTCCCAAAGTTCATGAAGGAAGTCTCCAAATGCTGGTGACTTCGCTCGATTACTCCAGCTATATCGGTCGGATTGCCATTGGCAGGCTGCACCGTGGCAGCTTGAAATCCGGCCAACAAATTGCGCTTTGCAAGCGGGATGGCAGCATCGTTAAACAGCAAGTGCGTGGCCTCTACTTGTTCGAAGGACTTTCAAAAGTAAAGGCGGACGAGGTGCAGGCAGGTGATATCTGTGCCATCCAAGGCATCGAAGGCTTTGATATCGGTGATACGATTGCTGAGGTGGAGAACCCAGAGCCGCTGCCAGCCATCAGCATTGATGAGCCGACGATGAGCATGTTGTTCACCATCAACGACTCGCCCTTCTTTGGTCAGGAAGGCAAATTCGTTACTTCCCGCCACATCCGTGAGCGTTTAGAAAAGGAATTGGAGAAAAACTTGGCGCTTCGAGTCAAAGATGCTGACTCTACCGACGCTTGGAGGGTATTTGGTAGGGGCGTATTGCACTTGGCCATTTTGATTGAAACCATGCGCAGGGAGGGCTATGAAATTCAAATCGGCCAGCCACAAGTAATCCTGAAACGGATTGATGGCCAACTGCACGAACCTATGGAGGAACTTACGATTGATGTACCAGATTCAAGCTCAGGTACGGCCATTGACATGGTCACCAGAAGGAAGGGCATCATGACCTCCATGTTGCCAAAAGGCGACCGAACCATACTTCGCTTTGAAATCCCATCGAGGGGCATCATCGGCCTTCGGGGCAATTTGCTGACTGCCACGGCAGGTGAAGCGATTATGACCCACCGATTTACAGAGTTCCAGCCCTTTAAAGGCGATCTTCCAAAGCGCCAGAACGGTTCATTGCTCTCAATGGAACAAGGTAAGGCCATTCCATATTCGATTTTCAACCTGCAAGACCGAGGCAAGTTCTTCGTGGAGGCAAACGAGGAGATTTATGAAGGCCAGATTGTAGGCGAGAACTCACGACCCGGCGACATGACCGTGAACGTGACAAAGACCAAGAAGCTAACTAACATGCGTGCTTCTGGTGCCGACGAAAAGACGAAACTCGTTCCGCCTATCAGGTTCAGCTTGGAGGAGGCCCTGGAATACATCATGGAAGATGAATACGTGGAGGTCACGCCAAAAAGCATCCGCTTGCGCAAAATTTGGCTTAAGGACTTCGAGCGTAAGAAATACTCCAAAAATGTGGAGATGGCCGAGGTGGATTAAGCCTTCGGTTCCCGATTTTCAATGGGCAGTCAGGCAACTTGGCTGCCCATTGTCGTTTTCAGCGCCTTGCCTTTTCCCGGAAGGTCATTTCATCTATTTCGGCGGCTTCCAAAAGGTAAGCCACCAATATTTCATGGTTGATATCAGCAGGTGAGTGAAACCTTTTATTGTAAACTTGTTTACGGTTGCCTCTTTCCAGATAATTGGCTTCATCGGCGAGCAAATAGCCATAATTGAAGCCAAATTCCACGCCTTGCCAAGTCTTGCTGCCCCACGAAACCGCACCCGGCCAGATGTAACAGATACCTTTGTGCTGCTTATAGAAAGGGACATTGAATGAAAGCCTTTCCTTGATGTCTGGCAAGGTGTCGAAAACCATTCCTCTCAATATTTCGACAATTTCCAACTGGTCTTCTGGGATGAAACCCAGCAATTCCCTCATGGTCTCGAACTTTACGTTCTGCACTTGTTTTTTTTCTTTCATTGAAATTGGATGGGTGATTTGATTGAACTGTAAAAGTTGAAATTTTTATGATTTGACACAACATTGAGGACGTGCGATTGTCTAATTTTGTGGCACAATTGAACGAACATCAAAACCGTTAATTCAGAATAAAAAGAAAGCTGCCAAAGCTGCTTTTTGCCTGTTCAGTAAAATAATTTTACCAACATGAAAAAAATCCTTTTTCTATTCCTTGGCCTCTCCCTTCTTACGTCTTGTGTTTCCAAAAAAAAATTTCAGCAATTGGAAGAGGAGCGGAACGCAATCCGTACCTCCCATAGCAAATTGGAGGAAGACCTAAAAGAATGTGAGCGCAACAAATCAAGCCAAAAATCGGACTATGACCTGCGCCTGAACACCCGTGAGGCAGAACTTGCTGCCGAGCGCAGCCGCAACAAATCGCTCGAAGACCAAATCAACAATTTGCAGGGCACCAACAAAAACCTGCTCGACCGCCTCAGCGACCTTTCCGTCATCAGCAAATCTGGTGCTGAGAGCATCCAAAAATCACTCGAAGCCATCAACCAGCAGAACACCTATATCAAGGATTTGACGGGAACCATCCAACGCAAGGACTCCCTAAATCTTGCCCTGGTCATGAACCTGAAACGCTCCTTGGCCGATGTGAATGACGAGGACGTGACGGTTGAAGTGAAGAAAGGCGTGGTGTATATCTCGCTTTCCGATAAAATGTTGTTCAACTCAGGGAGCTACAGCATCAAACCAGCAGCAGAAACTGTCTTGGGCAAAATCGCTAAGGTGGTGAACGACCATAATGAACTTGACATCCTCGTGGAAGGCCACACCGATAACGTGCCCATCAAAACCGATTTCATCAAGGACAACTGGGATTTGAGTGCCCTCCGGGCAACCTCGGTCGTGCGCTTCCTGCAATGGAAGCATGGCGTCAAGCCTGAGCGAATGACCGCAGGTGGTCGTAGCCAGTTTGTGCCAAAAGCCACCAACGATACGGATGCTGGTAAAAGCATGAACCGCCGCACTGAAATCATCATTTTGCCGAAGTTAGACCAGTTCTTCCAATTGCTGGAGCCAAATGCTGGTGAAGGTAAGTGATTGATATTCAACTGTTTATCGTAAAAAACCGATGTAGCCAAGCTACATCGTTTTTTTTGTTTCATAATCTGATGGAGAAAGCCTGATGGTTTTTTCGCTTTCATTCCCACGCCTTATGCTGACTGATTAAGTTTTTTATCATCGCTATCTGCCCCAAATGGTAAATATCGTGCTGCAACACCCCCGAAACCAGTCTTCGGTACGTCCGACCTTCCACGAATTCGGTATCCAAAAAGCCTTCATCCCTTTTCGCTAACTCTTCAATTAAGATGGCTTGTTGTTCGTCGAACGCAGCTTTGGCAGCTTCCCATGTCGCAGCCGTTTGAGTTTCCGCAATTGGCCAATTATCCAAATCCGTCACATCCGCTCTGAAATCGGTGTTGCCAAGTAGGCGTTCAGTTAGCGCCTTTCGCCATTTGACCATGTGCCAAAGGATGACGGCGATAGAGTGGCCATTTGGTGGAGTGGCTAAAGCTACTTCAGCTGTGATGTCTGAAATTACATCAATGTAACTATCGCCGAACCAGGGATTCTCGTCAAAGAAGGATTTGAAATCCGAAATCAGCAATTCGAGTGAGGTCATGGCTTACCAGTCTTTAGGTTAAAACAAAATACTAATTTGAATAAAATCTTTTGTTAATGCGAACCTTTCGGAAATATACAAAATTGCCAAACGTTTTCAATTTGTACCAAAAACTTAGAACGACATGATGGCTAATAAAAAATTTGAAAAAGAGGCCGCTTACAGAAACAGGTTGGCCATTCTGTTAGCGTTGCTGGCTCACTTATTCGTTTTGGGAGCTATTGTCTATCAATCTGATATTCAGGGGCTTATCTACAAAATTGGCGGACAGGACAAGGTTGAAAAAAACAGAATTCAACCTTGAAAAAGGCCATGCAATTCGCCTTGAACCGTGTTCACAATTTTGCCTAAGTCCTCTGGATTGGATTCAAAATCAATTTCATCCGCATTGATGACGAGCAATTTGCCTTCCTGGTAACTGCCAATCCATTGCTCATAACGGTCGTTCAGCCGCTTGAGGTAATCGAGGCTCATGCTTCCCTCATAGTCCCGTCCCCTCGATTGGATATGTGCCACCAAGGTTGGGATGCTCGCTTTCAGATAAATCAACAAGTCCGGTGCTTGAATTTGGGAGGACATCGTCCTGAACAAGCTGAAATAGTTGTCGAAATCCCGGCTGGTCATCAGGCCCATATCATGCAGATTGGGAGCAAATATGAAAGCGTCTTCGTAGATAGTGCGGTCTTGGATTACAGTCCTGTCCCCTTGCAAAATCTTTAAAACCTGTTGGTAACGATTGTTTAAGAAGTAGATTTGCAGATTGAATGACCAGCGCTGCATGTCGTGGTAAAAATCAGCGAGGTAGGGGTTGTCATCCGTGCTCTCGAAGTGTGTGTCCCAACCAAAGTGTCGGGCAAGTTTCGAGCAAAGGGTGGTTTTGCCGGCTCCAATGTTTCCGGCGATAGCGACATGCTTAATGGAAGGTTTAGCTGGTTCGTTCATAAGACGTAGGTGGTGCTTCAATGGCGGCACGAAATTAGAAATTTTGGCCAAAAACAAAGTTTCGTCCAGAATTTGCATCTTTAGAAGAGAACAGATTCAAGTATGCCAGCCTTCAAGCCCGTTTGCCCTTCATCTCCAAAATGTATCCAATCATCTAAAAAACGATTATGCAGATAGACCGTGACCTAATATTGAAGCTTGAAAATTTGGCTAAGCTTGAACTGAGCGAAGCCGAGCGAGAGAAATTGGCCAAGGACATGGGCAATATCCTCGATATGGTCGAAAAGCTAAAGGAGCTTGATACGGCCAATATTGAACCATTGGTTTACATTTCTGAAGTTGAAAACCAACTGAGGGAGGATGAAATCAAAGGGCAGGTATCCAACGAGGCTTCCCTTTTGAATGCGCCAGCCTCGAATAAACCATTTTTCAAAGTGCCCAAAGTCATCTGATGGGCCAGCAATAATGAAATCACAAAAGATTTATGAAATCAATAATTTCCGTTAAGAACCTTGTGAAGACCTATTACATGGGAGCAAACGTCGTCAACGCCCTTCAAGGGGTCAACCTCGACATCCACAAAAACGAATATGTAGCATTGATGGGGCCATCTGGTTCGGGGAAATCCACTTTGATGAATTTGATTGGCTGTTTGGATTCACCAACCGCAGGCGACTACATCCTCAATGGCTCCAATGTTAGCACGATGGACGATGGAGAATTGGCTGCCGTAAGAAACAAGGAGATAGGTTTTGTGTTCCAAACCTTTAACCTGCTACCCAGGTTGTCGGCGCTTGAAAACGTTGCGCTTCCATTGGTGTATGCAGGCGTAGGTAAAACTGAAAGGCTCGAAAAAGCAAAAAAGGTACTGAAGGCAGTCGGCCTTACTGACCGCATGGACCACAAACCCAATGAACTTTCAGGTGGACAGCGCCAGCGTGTGGCCGTAGCTCGGGCCTTGGTGAACGACCCAAGCATCATCCTTGCCGATGAGCCTACCGGCAACCTCGATTCAAAAACCTCTTATGAAATCATAGGCTTGTTCGAGGAAATCCACGCTGCTGGCAACACTATTGTTTTGGTTACGCACGAACCCGATATAGCCGAGTTTGCCCATCGTATCGTGAAAATGAAAGATGGTCGTATTGAAAGCGATAACAAGAACTCGAATGTGGTGAAGGTGGCTGACATTGCCTTCGCAAGGCAAACAGAAGAATAGTAGCCTATTTCTTGAATCGTTCTTCTGCTTTTTTGGCAACCTCCCATTTAACTCCAATCAGTTCTTCCAATGCTATGATTGCTAACTGGATGTCAGTTTCTGCTGTCAAGCGTTTTTCCTGAGCATTCGTATAGGACTCTGAGGCACGCAGCATGTCTTCCATGTCAAGGTCGGCATTCTTAAACCTTTGCTGTGAAACTTGGTGGGTATTCCGGGCGTCTTCCTCGGCCTTTATGCGCATTTTGAGTGTTTCGATAGAAAGCAACAAGTTTTGATACCTTGTTAAGGTCTCGGCCCTGATTTTCATCTTGTGCTGGTTGTTCTCCATATCTTTAACCAGCACATCTATTTCTTCTATTTTCCTTTTTCGCTTGGTATTGGTGAAACTCCCAAGGCTAACGCTCGTGGAGAGTTGGTATAATGGGTAGAGAACCAAATTATCCGATTTATCCTTGTCAAGAACGTTTGCCAAGCTGACCTCATTGATATTGAAACCAAATTTTAGGTCGTCCTGCCAGTCGTACCGCTGTAGTTCAACTTCTTTCTCCTCAATGGTCTTTTCAAAGGCGAGGATTTTAGTTTCTGGGCTGTTCAAGTAGGCAAGTTGCACCAAATAGTCCTCAAAACTTGAAGGCCGCTGGCCTTCAGGGGCTACCACAGTGTTATAGTCAAACTGTTGTTGGGCACCCAAAAAAACTGGTAGCACAAGCATAGCAGAAAATAACAGGCATCTGGATAGGTACATAAAAAAAAGATGGCTCATGTTGAAACGAGTGGTTGTTGGACGGGCATGTAATTGAAACAAAATACGCCTCAGTCACAGGTGTTTAGACATAGAAATTCCAACAATCAGGCCATAGCATGGGGGAGGGCAAATAAAAGATTTGGCAAAACTACGCCAAACTATTTGTGCGGTATTAGATTTTGATTTATTTTTGTACACCTTTTCAAATTCTCCCACACTCAGAGTAGTACACGTCTGAAATTTTCCAAGGCTATTTCCCTGTGACTTATAAGCTGATTTTTTGAGCAAATGGTCTTTACCATCTTGCCCAGTCTTCCAGATTACCCCCTTATTGATTTGAGCTGAACAAACACCAGTAGTCGCTTTGACTACCCATTAGGAAATGGCACTATGAACGAAAACGAGTACGTAAACAACCTAATTTCCTTCCCTTCGGACAGCTGCCTCCATGAAATTTTCAAACGTGAGGTACTTCGCAGCCCCGATGCAATTGCACTTGTATTCGGCTCGCAGTCAATGACTTATGCCGAGCTCGACCGCCGCTACGACCAACTTGCCGCACATCTTATCCATCTTGGCATCCAAACTGAGGACTTCGTCGCTATCTACTTGGAGCGTTCCTTCGAGATGATAATCGGCATCTTCGGCATTCTGAAAGCTGGGGCTGCCTACGTGCCCATTGACGTGGATTACCCCCGTGACCGAATGGCCTTCATGGTCGAAGACAGCCAAGCCAAGGTCATCCTCACCCAAAGCCACCTGAAAGAAAACCTGCCCAAAACCAAGGCCCACGTCATCTGCCTCGACCAGCCGCAGCCCCAATTTCATCATTCATCATTCATCCTTCATCATTCTGCGCAGCAGCTGGCTTACATGATTTACACCTCCGGCTCTACCGGAAAGCCGAAAGGCTGCATGCTCACCCACGAAAACCTCTGCAATCAACTCGAAGGGCAGCAAGCCATCGCCCCGGAACCTATCGGAGCTATGATGCTCACCTGTTCCATCAGCTTCGACGTCTCGGTGCTAACGATATTTTGGACGCTTTTACAAGGTGCGCCCCTTGTATTGCCCCAACAGGGTGAGGAAAAAGACATGGCGCAACTTGCTGATACTATTCACAGAAACGGAGTTACACACATCCTCACCCTGCCTTCGCTCTATACCTTGCTGCTCGAACAGGCACCTGCGCACAAATTGCAGAGCCTCAAACTTGTCAACGTCAGCGGCGAGGTTTGCCCTACTTCGCTGGCGCAAAAGCACGAGCAAATCATCCCCAACGGCCAGCTCTACAACCTTTATGGCCCTACGGAAGCCACCGTCAACTGCACCTATTTCACATTTCCGAAAGGCTTCAGCGAGCCAAAAGCGCCCATCGGCATCCCCATCCTGAACTATGAAATTTTCATTTTGGATGAAAAAATGCAGGAAGTACCCCGTGGCGATGTCGGTGAAATCTATATCGGTGGCACCAAGCCCGTCGTCGGTCGTGGCTACTGGAACCGCCCGGAGTTGACCGCAGAACGCTTCGTAACACGGACTGCCAGTCCGTGCTTCCCTGCCTCCCAAGCTACAGGCTCCGAAAATGAGAAAGCACGGACTGCCAGTCCGTGTTACAAGACCGGCGACCTCGCCCGTTGGCAGCCCAACGGCAATATCGAGTTCCTCGGCCGCTCCGATTTCCAGGTCAAGTTCCGGGGCTATCGCATTGAATTGGGCGAAATCGAGGCTGCCATCTCCAACCACCCGGCTGTGCGTGAAACGGTGGTGGTTTTGAAAAACCCGCATCAAGTCAATGAGGGCAAGCTGGTGGCGTACATCGTGAAAAACGCTGGCAAATCGTTGACCATCAGCGAGTTGCGGGAGTTTCTCTCCATTGGTTTGCCGGACTATATGCTGCCCTCCCATTTTGTTTTCTTGGAAAAATTACCGCTGACAACCAACGGCAAGATTGACCGCCCAGCCTTGCCAGACCCCGCCAGCGAGCGCCCTGAACTCGCCCAAGCCTACGAGGTGCCGCAAGGCGATTTGGAAAAATACATCGCCGAAAAATGGGAAGAACTGCTGGATGTTAGCCCCATTGGCCGCCACGACAAGTTTTTTGAATTGGGCGGCAACAGCATCCTCGCTGCCAAGTTCATCGGTGGATTGATGACGGCTTGCCAAGCATCCATCTTCATTACCACCATTTTCGACCACCCAACGGTAGCGGGTTATGCCGCTTTTTTTGAAAAAAACTACGCTGACCTCCTCAACCGAATTTTCAACGAGGTGCCAGAGCCACTGCCAAAGCTCGACACACTTGAGAACATAGTTTCCAATAACTATAATCCTTTGGCAAAGGGAGCGACTGGAAACGGTCGCTCCCAACATTTGACCGCTCCCGACATCCTAAAATTCAGGACGGTCGTTCCGAGGCACCTGCCAACGACGCTTGAGGCAACGCCTCGAATTGGCGGCAAGGGAAGTGCAAGTTTGCAAGGGTCGAGGCGCCATTTTGAGGTGTCACCTCAAGCGTCTCCAGCCCCGATTTTCATCCTCGCCCCGCCCCGTTCCGGCACGACGCTGCTGCGGGTCATGCTCGCAGGGCATCCCGACTTGTTTGCTTGCAACGAGTTGCAACTGCTTCATTTTGAGACACTTGCAGAACGTGAGGAGGCTTATCAAGGTAAATTCGCCCTCTGGTCAGAAGGCTTGGTGCGGGCCGTGATGGAGCTTAACCATTGCGAAGCAGACGAGGCGAAATTGCTGCTCCACAATTTTGCGAGGCACGGAATGACTACCCGTGAAATGTTCGAGCAGATGCAAGAATGGGTCGGCGATCGCCTCATCGTGGACAAATCTCCGAGCTACGCCCTTGATGCCGAGGCGCTTGAAAAAGCGTTGGCCGACTTCCCCAATGCCCGTTTCATCCACCTCGTGCGGCATCCGTACAGCATGGTGAAGTCCTTCGAGAAGTACCACATGGACCAGGTGCTGTACTTGCACCCACATGATTTTGCTGCGCAACAATTGGGCGAACTCGTCTGGCTGGAAAGCCAAACCACGACCACCAATTTCTTGAAAAATGTTCCGAAAAACCAGCAGTTCCGCATGGTTTACGAGGATTTGGTTCAAAATCCCGAAGCCGTCATGCATGCCATGTGCGAGACGCTGGAAATCCCTTTTCACGAAGGCTTGCTCGACCCCTACAAGGATTTGGACAAGAAAATGACCGATGGTATTCATAAGGATAGCCGCTCGATGGGCGACACCAATTTTGACCAAAAGGAAAAAATAGAGGCTAAGAAAGCCGAGGATTGGAAGGGAGTTTTGAAGGATAATTTTCTTTGCGATGCAACTTGGGAAATTGCACAAACACTTGGCTATCAAGGAATTGAAGGTTTACGATTTACGAATGACGATTCACCCGGAGCTACGAAGCCAAGTGAATCCGCAATCCGCAATCCGCAATCCGCAATCGCAATTATTGGCATGTCCTGCCGCCTCCCCGGTGCCAACAATATCGAAGAATTCTGGCTAAACCTTGTGGAAGGCAAAGACGTCAGCCACTTCGTCACGGATGAAGACCTTGAGTCGGAAGGACGCCCTAATCACCAATCACCAATCACTAATCACCACGTACGGCGAACCTACGCCCTTGAAAACCCCTATGCCTTCGACGCCGCCTTCTTCGGCTACCAACCACGGGAGGCAGAAATGATGGACCCACAGCACCGCCATTTCCTCGAAACCGCCTATGAGGCGCTGGAATCTGCGGGCTACAATCCCTACAATTACGAAGGCAAAATCGGCGTCTTCGGCGGCGTTGCCCGCAATACCTATGCCCTGAATAACTTGCTGACAAACAGGGACTTATTGGAAAACAGCGGCGGCTGGTACCAAGAGATGTTGGCTTCGGACAGCAGTTTCAGCATCAGCCGGGTGGCGTACAAACTGAACCTGCGTGGTCCTGCCGTCAACGTCCAAACTGCCTGCTCGACGGGTGGGGTAGCGGTTCACCTTGCTTGCCAAAGCCTCCTCGCTGGCGACACCGACATGGTCATCGTCGGCGGCGGGCGGGTGCAAGCGCCCGTGCTTGGCGGCTACGAGCATATCGAAGGTGGCCCGCTTTCTGCCGATGGATATTGCCGTGCATTTGATGCCAATGCAAACGGCATGGTGCAGGGTCACGGCATGGCGATGCTCGTGCTGAAGCCCTTGAACAAAGCCCTTGCCGACGGCGACCATGTTTGGGCCGTCATCAAGTCCAGCGCCATCAACAACGACGGCTCGGACAAGACGGGCATCACGGCACCCAGCAGCAAAGGGCAGGCGGAGGTCATTGCGCAAGCGATAAAAAAAGCGGGCATCACGGGCGACCAAATCGGCTACGTGGAGGCGCACGGGACAGGGACTTTTATTGGCGACCCGATTGAAATCGCTGGATTGACGGAAGCCGTAACACGGACTGCCAGTCCGTGCCCCAACGTAATACGGACTGCCAGTCCGTGCTTTCCCACTTCCTCAGATGGCAGCCAATCCGCCCTCACAAAAGCACGGTCTGGCAGACCGTGTTACATTGGCTCGGTGAAAACCAATATAGGCCACCTCGACGCTGGGGCTTGCGTCGTTGGCATCCTTAAGACTGCGTTGGCGCTGTACCACGAGCAACTACCAGCCACGTTGCATTTCACGAAGCCCAATCCACAACTGGATTTTTCAAAAACGCCGTTTGAAGTCAATGCTGAACTGCGCCCGTGGAAGCGTGGCGAGCAGCCACGTTATGCCGGGGTGAGTAGTTTTGGCTTGGGTGGGACGAATGCACATATCATTCTGGAGGAAGCCCCCAAACGTACTGCCGAACCCCAGTTCGGCAGAATTACCCCGCAAAACTGGGATTTGGCGGTACTTTCCGCTAAAACTGACGATGCACTGGAACGCTTGGTGGATAAATTCCAAAAAATTGGAAACTTAGAAAACCCTTCCGACGTTGGCTTCACCCTGGCCACAGGACGCCCCCATTTTGCGAAGCGAAAAGCCATGCTATTTGCCGAAGGAAAAGAAAAACCAGAGGTCATCAGCGGCCAATCCGCAATTCGCAATCCGCAATCCGCAATTGTCATGATGTTCCCCGGTGGCGGCGCACAGTACGTCGGCATGGCTAAGGACTTGTACGAATCCAACAGCTATTTTCGGGAGCAAGTGGATGCTTGTTTGGAAATTTTGGAACAACAGCACGATTTGAGCATTCGTGACCAAGTTTTTCCGAAAGGGAAAAATGAGGATGAATGCATCCTTCAAAACCCAGCCGCTGGCTTGGCTTCCCTTTTCACCATTGAATATTCCCTCGCAAAACTCTGGCAACATTGGGGCATCCAGCCCGCTGAACTCATCGGACACTCGATGGGCGAGTACACGGCGGCTTGCATCGCTGGCGTGATGAGCTTGGAGGCGGCGCTTGGTCTGGTGACGGTGCGTGGCAAGCTGTTCGAGACACTGGACGGCGATGGCTGTATGTTGAGCGTGGCTGCGACGGAGGAAAAACTGCGGCCATTTTTGACCAGCGAACACACCATTTCAGTTATCAATAAGGTGGATAGCCTCGTGGTCAGCGGCACAGCGGCTGCCATTGACCGTCTGCAGGGCCAGTTGACGGTGGCGGGCATTGATTCCAGCAAAATCCATATCAAAGTTCCGGCACACTCGCCGCTCATCGAGCCGATACTTCCCGAATTCCGCAAATATTTGGAGTCGGTAGAACTGAAAGCGCCGCAAATCCCCATTGTCAGCAATGTAACTGGCACTTGGCTAACCGCAGAAGAAGCCACCTCGGTGGACTATTGGCTGCGCCACCTGCGCCAAACCGTCCGCTTTGCGGATGGCTTGAACACGCTTGTGAAACCGTCAACCGTTGACCGTCAACCGTCAACCGATAATAAGAACCGTATCTTCCTCGAAGTGGGGCCCGGGCAGACACTTAGCACGTTTGCACGGGCACTTCCCACTCTCCCCAACGAGGCTCGAACCATATTGGCATCCGTTCGCCACCCCAAGGAAGTTCGCAATGATGTAGAGTTCATCTTGCGCAGTCTCGGCAAGCTCTGGGTGAGCGGCGTGAACGTGGATTGGCAAGCATTTTACGAAGGTGAAAACCGCCGCCGTGTGCCGCTGCCGACCTATCCATTTGAAAGAAAGAAATATTTTATTGCGCCCAAACGTACCGCCGAACCCCAGTTTGGCGGGGAAACAATTTTAGGAAACGACAAAATAGCGACCACCCTAATGCCCGCCGAACTGGGGTTCGACGAAACAATTGCCATGAGTGAAACAAATACATCCCGTATCCCCAATCTAATTGCCGAGATTCAAGCTTCGCTGCACGAATTGAGCGGCATGGAGACCTCGCAAATGGAGCCATCGGCGAGTTTCTTGGAGCTGGGTTTCGACAGCCTGTTCTTGAGCCAGGCGATTATCCGTTTCAACCAAAAATTCAAGCTGGACATGGGCTTCCGGGTGCTGTTCGAGGAGGCGCCGACCATTGAAGGGCTGGCGGAGTACGTGGATGGGTTGGTGCCGGAAGGGATGTTTGCACCACAGCCCGTAAGCATCGCCGGGGACGACAGCTCTGTTAGAGTTCAAAACTCTAACAGAGCTGTCGTCCCCGGCGATGCTTACAACCCAATTCCTGCTCCATCAATGAACCCAACAGTGCAGATTACGGTCGAAGGTGGCTCAGACATCCAGCAAATCATCAACCAGCAATTGCAGTTGATGCAACAGCAGTTGGCATTGTTGCAGGGGCAGCCATTGGCGCAGCCAACTATCCAAGCGCCTGTAAACCAATCAGTTAGCCAACCCGCAGCCCTCCAATCCGAAATCCGAAATCCGCAATCCGCAATCGATAAAACTGAGGTCGAAATCCAGCGCTCGACCAAAGGCGTCACCGCCAAACTGAACAGCTACAAGAAGATTTCGACGGTCGACGATATGAGCGAAAAGCAACGCCAAGGTTTACAGGACTTCATGCGCCGATACGAGGCGATGACCCCAAAATCGAAGGCTATGGCGCAGCGGCACCGCCAGTTTTATGCCGACCCCCGCTCGGTGACGGGCTTTAGCAAGTTGTGGAAGGAGGTCTGCTACCAGATTGCCCATGAAAAATCCAAAGGCTCGCACATCTGGGACGTGGACGGCAACGAGTACATTGACTACGTGATGAGCTACGGCGTGGCGCTGTTTGGGCACATGCCCGATTTTGTGGAAAAAGCAGCGCAGGCTGCCATCCAACGGGGCAATTCCATTGACCTGTTGCCGCCAGAAGCCACCGAGATTGCGAGGATGATTTGCGAGATGACCGGCTTCGACCGGGTGACCTTGGCGAATACAGGAACCGAGGCTGTGCTTGGCGCTGTGCGTGCCGCAAGAACCGCCACGGGTCGGGAAAAAATCGCCGTTTTCGACACGGACTATCACGGCATGATTGACGAGTTCATGGTGCGGGGCGTGCATTTCAAGGATGAAACAAAGTCGCTGCCTTCGTCGCCGGGCGTGCCCAAATACAACGTTGAAAACGTGCTTGTGCTGGACTACGACGACCCAAACGTGTTGCAGAAATTGGAGCGGTACACCAATGAACTTGCCGCCGTCCTCATCGAACCCGTACAGGCCCAGAACCCACACTGGCAGCATGTCGACCTCATTAGGCAAATTCGGCAATTGACTGAAAATCATGGCGTTGCGCTGATTTTCGACGAAATCATCAACGGCTTCCGCCTCGACCAACGGGGTGCCCAAGCATGGTACGGCGTGGATGCTGACCTCTGTGCCTACGGCAAGAGCATCTCAGGCGGCTTCCCCCTCGCAGCGGTGGCGGGCAAGGCCAAGTACATGAACAGCTTCGACGGCGGCTATTGGGGCTACGGCGATGACAGCTCGCCAGAGGGCGTAATCGCCTATTTCGCTAGTACGTTCATCAAAAACCCCATCAGCGTGGCGGCTGCGCATGCGGCTTTGTCAGAAATTCAGCAACTCGGCCCCGGTTTGCAGCAGGATTTGAATGAAAAGACCGCCCGTTTTGCGAAGCGTATCAGCGAAATTTTCCTTCGGAAAAAAGCGCCCCTGATGATTCAGTCTGCGTCTTCGTTTTTTATGATAAAAAATGCCGACGCCAGCCCGCTCACCCGTATGTTCAACTACGTTCTTCGGACAAAAGGCGTGAACATTCGGGAGCGTCCCTGCTTCATTTCGACGGCGCACACGGAGGCTGACTTCAAGCGGACATACAAAGGCTTTGAGGAGGCCATTGATGAGATGATGGCGCTGGGACTGATGGAGATTTGGGAAGGGGAGGACTTGAATGTGATAGTTCCCTCGCCTGTACTGCCGAAGGTTATTTCGGCAGTGAAACCTGCCGAACTGGGGTTCGGCAGTACAGTTCCCACTACCGAAGGTCAGCAGGAAATTTTCCTCTCCGACCAGTTTTCGGCGGAGGCCTCGAAGGCGTACAACATCGCCACTGAAATCAGGCTGGAGGGCAATTTTGACGAAGCAAAAATGCGGGCTGCCCTGCAAGGATTGGTGGATAGGCACGAAGCACTGCGGACGGTTTTTGCGGCGGATGGGAAGACGATGCGGGTGCTACCGAGGCTTGAAATTGAGGTGCCGTTAGTAACACGGACTACCAGTCCGTGTGCTTGTTCTGCAGGGAATTGCTCATTATCTGGAAGTGTGGAAGCACGGTCTGGCAGACTGTGTTACTTGCACAACGAAGAAGCCGAGCACCTTTTCAACCTACAAAATGGGCCGCTCGTTCGCTTCAAAATCGTGCGGTTGGAGGAGCGGGTTCACCTCGTTTTCATCAATGTCCACCACATCATTTGCGATGGCTGGTCGTTGGGGATTTTGACAAGGGAACTGGGGGAGATGTACGGTCAAACGTCGGCGAGGTTCGAAACCTCGCCGACGTTCGTAACGTCCAAACAACTCAGCCAATTCGCCACCGAACAGGCTGATTTACAACAACTTGACGTTTTCAATAAGAATGAAAAATACTGGCTGTCGCAATTCGAGAGCGGCGTCCCCGTCCTCGATTTGCCAACGGATTTTCCTCGCCCACCCGTGAAAACCTTCAGCGGAGCGGTCGAAAAAATCAGCTTCGATGCCGAGTTCACAGCACAAATCCGAAAGGCGGCGGCGAAGCAGGGCAGCACTTTTTACGTCTTTATGATGGCGGCGTATAAAGCCTACTTAAGCCGCCTCACCGGGCAAGAGGACATTGTGTTCGGTGTGGCGGCAGCGGGGCACAACCTGCCGGGCAATGCCAACCTCGTGGCCCATGCCATAAGTCTCTTGCCGGTGCGGACGAAGGTGAACCCACAGGGCGAATTCAAGGAGTTTTTGAAGCAGGTTCGAAAGCAGGTTTTGGATGCCTTCGACCACCAGCAGTACACCTTCGGCGCCTTGGTGAAAAAACTGAAAATCGGTCGGAACGCCAGCCGAAACACGTTGGTCAGCGTCGCTTTCAACCTCGATAGCCCGCTCGATGACCTGAAATTTGGCAACCTGAAGGCTACGACCCGTGCTATTCCGAGGCATTACGAAACGTTCGATACATTTATCAACTTGAAACCCCAGCCCCTAACCCCTGAAGGGGAATCAAGCGGTGTTGATTTTGAGTGGAACTTCAACACCGACCTTTTCAGAAGGGAGAGTATCCGGCTGCGGCTGGCGGAGTTTGAGGTGTTTTTAAAAAACATCGTCGAAAACTCAATTTCCAATCTCCAATTTCCAATTTCCGGCTTGCCACTTCTGCCTGATTTTGAGCAAAAGCTGCTTGAAAATTTCGGTCGTGGCGAGGTTTTCGAGGACTTTCCGTTGAACGAGACCCTGCACGGACTTTTTGAAAAACAGGTGGAGCGGACCCCGGAGAAAATTGCCGTTGCTTGTACTGCCGAACCCCAGTTCGGCAGCGCCGACACCGCCGAACCGGGGTTCGGCAGTACGTTGACCTATCGCCAACTTAATGACCAAGCCGATGCGCTTGCTGCCCATTTAATCGAAAAAGGGCTGCAATCCGGCAGCTTCATCGGGCTGTGCATGGAGCGGGGGCTGGATATGATGGTCAGCATTTACGCCATCTTGAAAGCGGGCTGCGCTTACGTGCCGATTGACCCACGGAACCCGCAGGAGCGCATCAAGTTGATTCTGGTGGATGCAGCGTGTGGTTTTGTTTTGACGCAAAAGGCGGTGGCGCACCTGCTGCCAAAATTCAATGGCGAAGTCGTCACCGTGGACGGAGGGATTTCTAAGCCCGAAGGGATTGGTAAGCCCTGTTCACAGTCCGAAAACCGCTCTGGCCTACCAATCCCTCCCTATCGGTCGAGCTTAGCAATCCCTCGCTCGGGGAATGCTTACGTTATTTATACTTCTGGTTCTACAGGAACTCCGAAGGGCGTTGCCATCAGCCATGCAAATGCCATCAACACGCTGTTTGCCATCAACAAACAGTTGAAAATGAATGAGTTGGATACGGTGTTTTCTGTGTCCAGCATGGCCTTTGACATGAGCATCCCCGACTACTTCCTGACGCTGATGACCGGGGCGACTTTGATTTTGGCAGGTGAGGAAACGAAAAAAGACGGCTTCGCCATGCGGGATGCGCTTGAAACCATCCGCCCGACGGTGATGCAAGCCACGCCGACCACTTGGAAAATCCTGCTGCTGGCTGGCTGGGACGGCGACAAAAACCTGCGAGCGATCGCAGGTGGCGAGGGCTTCGCCAAAGAGTTGGCTGCGGAAATGATGAACCGATGCGGCAAGGTCTGGAATGGCTACGGCCCGACGGAGACAACGATTTACGCCACTTGGCAACTGATTACGGAGGAGCATTTGGCGGCTTGCCCCGGCGAGTTTGCAGCCATCGGCAGTCCCATCGCCAATGTGGAGATGTTGATTTTGGATAAAAATGGGGAACAGGTTCCAGTGGGCGTGCCTGGCGAGTTGTTTATTGGTGGAAAGGGCGTTGCCGCAGGCTACCTCAACCGCTCGGAATTGACAGCGGAACGGTTTGTATCACGGACTGCCAGTCCGTGCCCCGATGTAACACGGACTGCCAGTCCGTACTTTCCGGCTTCTCAAGATGACAGCCAATCCGAAAACGGGGAAGCACGGTCTGGCAGACCGTGTTACAGGACGGGCGACCTCGTCCGCTATTTGCCGAGTGGCGAAATCGAGTTCCTCGGTCGTATTGACACCCAAGTGAAAATCAGGGGCTACCGAGTGGAATTGGGGGAAATCGAGGAAACGATGAAGCAGTTCCCCGGCGTGCTGAACAGCGTGGTGAACGTCTTCAATGATGCCATTGGCAGCCAGCAATTGGTCGGCTACGTTATTGAAAACGGGCGGCCACTCGGCGAGGACTGGCAGGAAGCACTGAAGACTTTTTTGCGGAGCAAAATGCCAGGCTACATGGTTCCCTCCGCTTTCGTGAAACTGGACAGTTTTCCGCAAAATACCTCACTGAAAGTGGACAGAAAGGCATTGCCAAAGCCGGACCTTAGCAACCTTCAAGCTGGCAAGTACGAGGCCCCCAAAACCCCAGGAGAGAAGCTGCTTGCAGAAGTGTGGAGTGAGCTGCTCGGCGTTGAAAAGGTCGGTGTCCACGATGACTTCTTCGAGTTGGGTGGGCACTCGCTGGCTGCTGTGCAGATGATGACGAAGGTGAAAGAGGCGACTGGAAAAAAACTACCACTGACGACCCTGTTCCAGCACTCAACCATACACAAGCTGGCGGGACAACTCAATGGTTTTAATCAAACTGGAAACAGTAAATCGAATGGTGAAAGCGCTGAAAATCAAGGCTTTACGTCGCTCGTGTCCATTCGGGAAGGAGGCTCGAAGCCTGCCCTATACCTCGTACATGGGGGCGGCTTGCACGTCCTTTTTTACCAGAACATGGTGCGATACATGGACGCCGACCAGCCGATTTACGCCCTTCAAGCCGTCGGTCTAAACGGTGACCAAGAACCGCTTGACCGCATTGAGGACATGGCAGCGCACTATATTTCAGAAATATTGCGGAGCAACCCGACAGGCCCGTACTGCCTTGCTGGCTACTCACTCGGCGGCATCATTGCATGGGAAATGGCGAAGCAGTTGAAGGAGCAGGGTAGGGAGGTGCTGATGCTTTCACTGTTCGATGCGGTGGCGAAGGACGAGTGGTCGGCGAGCGGTTCCCAAAGTGGTTTTTCGAAAAAAATCAGAAAAGCGGGCTATAATCTTTCCTTGCTTTTGAAAAATCCTGTCCATGCCATTGAGTACAAGACGCATGTGCTAAAAATGCAGTTGGAACAGAAAAAAGGAAAGCTTAGGACTGCATTTATGAATGCCCATACCAACGAGATTGAGGAAGGGTATATCCCTTACGGCTCCAAGGTTTATGAGAAAAGCTTGGAGGCTTATGCGAAATATGAACTGAAGCCAATGGATATCCAAGTGGATTTGTTCAAGGCCAAAGAGCAGATGTTCTATCTGAATGACCCAGAGCATTATGGTTGGGACAATTTTGCGTTTGGCGGCGTCATCACGCACGAAATTTCGGGAAATCACCTTACCTTGTTTGACGAACCACATGGAAAGGAGGTCGCAGTGGTTATGGAAGCCAGGATGATCGAGGTGAATTCCAGGTTATTAAAGACTTAATTTTTGCCCCCTTTTAGCACTATATTTTCAAACCCAAGATTTGTACAAAAATGAAAGAGTCCAAACAAGACATCATTCAAATTCTTGAGCTGCCGCAAGAGCCGGGTTTGGCTGGGGTAAGGGTTGTGTTGTTCGATGCTACTAAACTGCCGAACAACCTGACCTTTGAGGTTGGAAAAACGTTGTCTCCAGCCGAACTTCGCAAGTCTGCCAAATACAGGTTCCAAAAAGACCGCTTGGTTTACCTATCAGGCAGGGGCATGTTGCGCAAGTTGAGCAGCGAAATGTTGAAAATCCCCACCGACCAACTTGTCATCAAGGAAGGCCAATTCGGCAAGCCGTACATTGAAGGTTATGAACGAAAATTGCCTTTCAATGTATCAAATTCAGGCAGCATGATTTCCATCGCATTCGATTTCTCTGGCAGGGATATTGGGCTTGACATCGAGGTGATCAACAAAAGCCAGGACTACTGGGAGTGGGCTGGGCATTATTTCAGCCGAAAAGAATGCGATATGATTTATTCCCACCGTGATTTTTACCGATTTTGGACGATGAAAGAAGCATTGTTGAAAGTAACTGGAGTTGGAATGGTTGACGACCTAAACACCCTGGATATGTCAGGGAAAATGAACAGAATTGCAGTTCAGGACGAGCGACTGCTTCCCTTCAAAGACAAGGCATTTACACTATACACCTTTGACAATGAACAAATTGCGTTTTCCATTGGTGTTGCTGGTGCACAGCATTCTGAACACCTCGCTGCCAACAACAAATCGAAAAATACAGGTGTGGGCAATCTTACTGTTCGCCACGTTTACCTGCATTGAAAACTTGGCTGGGCAGGATGCCCTAAACCGCTCCGTACAGGTGAGCGCCGAGTTTAAGACCAACCCTGACCGCTTTGAATTCACTTGGCCTTGGGATTGGTCAGATGGTGCCTATACCATTTATCGAAAGCACCCAGATTCAATCGGCTGGGGTCAACCCATTTTCACGCTGCCTTGGGGCAGCACGAGTTTTACCGATTATTCGGTGAACAGCAGCTCCGTTTTTGAATATGCTTTTTTCAAAAAGGAATTTGAGCCGGTGGCCAAAACGGTACAGGTGCCCTCTGGCTCTACGCTCGTTTTTACCATTGAAAACCTGTACGGAAACGGTATTTGCTGCAATTTCGGCCACGGCTGGTATTTGACCTCAGCCTGCGGCAATATCCTGAGTGGTGGCAGTGATTTTGGCTTCGCAAAAAGCGATACTATTACCATCTGCGACAACGGCCAGCCAACAGAAGAGCTTGCCATCACCATTAACCCCGATATGTTGGTCAGCAACACTTGGTGGCGACTGAAAACCCTGGATGGCCAAGTGATTGACAGTAGCGGCGTGCCCGGCAGTAACCTTGCCGAGCGGCCCAAATATGGCTATATTCTTGCCGGCGCCAACATGGCAGCCCTAGAAAACAGAGGCAGCCTGCTCCTTGTGGTTGATGATGAATACAACCAGCCTTTGGCCGATGAAATAGCCCAACTCGAACTCGACCTTTGGGGCGATGGCTGGAAAGTCCATAAAATAAGCGTGAATCGAAACGATGCAGTGACTGCCGTCAAATCTTTGATTGTCAATAAGTTCCAAGAAATAGCTGACCTTCGGATGGTCTATCTGCTGGGGCATGTACCCGTTCCTTACAGTGGCAGCTTTTACGCTGATGGCCATATCGAAAGCCATTGGGGGGCGTGGCCAGCCGATGTTTTCTATGGTGAAATGGACGGGGTTTGGACAGATGCCACCGTGAACAATACGACCGCCTTGGACGCACGAAATCACAATGTATCAGGCGACGGCAAATTCGACCAAAGCAACATACCTTCTAAGGTTGAATTGGCGGTTGGCCGTGTTGACCTCGTCAATATGCCTTCATTTGGCCTCAATGATGAGGAATTGACCCGCCGTTACCTACAAAAAGCCCATGCCTTCAAGACCGGGCAATTTGACGTGCCTCGTCGGGCCTTGGTTGACGATAACCTTGGTGTGGCACTTGGCGCACCTGCTTCCAGTGGCTGGCGAAATTTTGCCCCAATGTTCACAGCTGACAGTGTGAAGGCGCTCGACTATTTTTCAACGATGGAAAACGAGGCCTACCTCTGGGCTTTCGGAGGTGGCAGTGGCACGCCCACGAGCGCTAACGGCATCGGAAGCACACAGGATTTCGCCACTTATTCGCTCCGCAATATCTTCACCATGCTTTGCGGCAGCCATTTTGGCGATTGGGATACTCCCGATAATTTCCTAAGGGCACCACTTGCGTCGCCAGGTTGGACGCTCACGAGTTGCTGGGCTGGCAACCCACCCTTCACCTTGCACCGTATGGCGATGGGCGAGCCAATTGGCCAAAGCCTCGTACGCACTCAAAACGCTACTGAAGGCGACTATTATCCAGGCCCACAATTGGTGCATACATCGTTGATGGGTGACCCTTCTTTGCGGCTTCACCCAATTAAACCAGTTGAAAACTTGACGGCCACGGAGACGCTCACTGGCGTCGAAATCGCTTGGACAGCACCCGTGGGCGAAACAGTGTCGGGCTACAATATTTACCGGGCTGAAAACTCGTTGGGCAGTTTCCAAAAAATCAATTCCGATTTAGTAAGCGCAACGAACTACCTCGACCCTGCCTTGCCTTCTGATAGTGCCATTTACATGGTTCGGGCAGTGAAATTGGAGACATCGGGCAGCGGCAGTTATTGGAATATGAGTTTGGGAACTACTGCTTGGAGTATTGGCGACCCATGTGTTGGGTTGAATGTTGAGACCGAACTGAGCATCAACCTTTGTGAAGGTCAATCTTACAGCTACAATGGTGCAACCTACTCAACATCAGGCATTTACGAGCATTTTTTTACTTCCTCATCAGGTTGTGATAGCGTAGTATTCCTAAATGTTTATGTGGATATTTCACCGATTGCCTATGTCTCTGGAGTGCTGTGCGAGGGCGAATCAACGGTCATTGCTGATTCACTCATTACCCAACCTGGGCATTATGAAATTGATGTTTACGATGCAATGGGCTGTGTCCAACATTGGGATATTTTACTTGGATTTGGACCGGTTTATGAGATTGAAATAGACTCAGCATATGTACCACCGATTATTGTTGGCGGGGTTTCGCATTCGGACGAATTCACTCTAACTTACCTCTTCACCTCGTCTATGGGTTGCGATAGCATCGTAAATTTCAATTTCTATCCTTTAGTTGCTACGCAACAAACCTTGAAGGACCAAGACTTCCAGGTTTATCCAAATCCAACAGATGGGCAATTTTTCATTGAAAACAATATTGGAAGCGATGCCTATTCATTGGAGCTGCATAATAGTGTTGGGCAATTAGTTTCAAGGCATAAAATGGAAGCACAAGGCAGAACTACCATTCATGCTCGGCATCTGCCAAACGGTGTTTACTGGCTGAAAATCAACACCTTGCAAGGAAGCATCACCAAGCGATTGGTGTTGATGAAATAACCCTCAACCTACCTTTCGAGTGTCGGCGAGGAGCTTAATCCTCGCCGACCTTGCACTTCAAAGACGGAACCTGCGTTTACCCAAACCAAACCCTTTTCCTATTTCCACGTACCTTAGCGCATATATCCAATCCGTCTGAATGAAGAACGTTTTACTTGTTTTCATCTCCATCCTCGGTTTTGCCACGCTCCATGCACAGGACAAGGCCCTGCTCACAGGTACAGTCAACGATGCGCTGACCGACCAGCCCATTGACCTGGTTACAGTCTATATCAAAGGCACCAACAACGCTGACGAGACCAACCAAATAGGGAAGTGGCGGCTCGAAGTGCCTGCTAATCAACGCATTGTGCTGGTTTTTAGCAGGGTAGGGTACAAGGAGACGACCGTTGACGTGGAGCCATTGCCCAAGGGCGCAAAGCAACAAATAGACGTGGCCATGCCCTCTACCGATGCCTCTGTGGAAGTAGTGGTGCAGGAAAGCCGTATCGAACAGGGCGGCATGATTCGGGAGAAAGCTGATGAACTAAAGCTTTTGCCAACGGCAACTGGTAACCTCGAAAGTGTGCTGCCGCACCTCGCCCTTGGAACGACTTCTGGCTCAGGCGGCGAACTAACCAGTCAGTACAATGTACGGGGCGGCAATTATGACGAAAACCTCGTGTACGTCAATGATTTTGAAATCTATCGCCCGCAGTTGATTAGGGCAGGGCAGCAGGAGGGTCTCACCTTTCCCAATATGGACTTGATTTCCAACCTGACATTTAGTTCCGGCGGCTTTGAGGCCAGGTATGGCGACAAGCAATCGAGCGTGCTTGACATACATTACAAGCGGCCAGAGCGGTTTGCGGGAAGTGCCTCTGCCAGCTTGTTGGGAGGGACTGCCCATCTTGAAGGGGTGAAGCAATTGGGTGGCGACAAGTACAAAAAGCTGCGTTACCTGTTTGGTGCCCGTTATAAAACGACCCGCTATTTGCTTGGTACTCAGGACATTACAGGCCAATACACGCCCAATTTCGCCGACATCCAAGCCTATATCACCTACGACCTGAACCGCAACTGGCAGTTGGGCCTCATCGGCAACCTGAACCGTAGCCAGTTCTTTTTCCAACCAGATGAGCGCCGCACAGCATTTGGCCTCGTCAACTATGCCCTCGAATTGTTCAGTGTCTTCGAAGGGCAAGAGGTGGACGATTTTACCACTGCCATGACGGGTGCTTCGCTGACCTATTTGCCCGAAAGGGACAAAAACCCGTTGTTCCTTAAACTACTTGCCAGCACTTACCGCAGCGACGAAAACGAGCGCTTCGACATCATTGGCCGCTATTCCCTCCGCCAAATCGAAACCAACCTCGGCTCCGACGACTTCGGCGAGGTCGTGGCTGAACTTGGTGCAGGCACCCAGCATCAGTATGTCCGCAATTTTCTGGATGCCAAGGTGAGCAATGTGGAGGTGAAGGGTGGCATTGAGTTTAATCAAGCTGATACTGTAAAAAGGACGGCAGAACTTATGGAGTTGGGAGTTCCAAGAATAATTACAATCACTAAATCTCACTTCCTTCAATGGAGTCTTAAATACCAGCGGGAAGACATCAGCGACCACCTGAACGAGTGGGAACGACTCGACTCGGCGGGTTATTCGTTGCGTTATGATACCACGCAACTGCTGCTCTATTCCGTGCTTAAAACCCAGAACAACCTCGGCAGCAACCGCATCAGCGCCTATTTACAGGATACCTATACATGGCGGCGTGACTTGGTCGGTGAACTGAAGGCTTCCATCGGGGTGCGGGGGCAATATTGGGATTTGAATGAAGAAAAATTTATAACCCCACGGGCACAGTTGCTCTACAAACCATTGCGCAGCAGCAAGGATATTTCTTTTCGCTTCGCAACGGGCATGTACTACCAGCCGCCATTTTACCGGGAGCTTCGCAACCCAAAGGGCGAGGTGAACCAAGGCGTCCTCTCCCAGAAATCGGCGCATGTGGTGGGGGGGCTGACCTACGACTTCTTCATTGGGCGATTAAGCCCAACCAAGTTCCGCCTTATCTTGGAGGCTTATTATAAAAAGCTTTGGGACGTTGTAAGCTATGAAATTGACAACGTGCGCATCCGCTACTCCGGCCAAAACGACGCCAAAGGTTATGTGACAGGCTTGGACATGCGCCTGAACGGTGAATTCGTGCCCGGTGTGGAATCATGGTTCAACCTTTCCTTCCTGCGGGCAAGGGAAAACCTCGATGGGGTACAACATATGGTGAGGGAAGTTGGAAAGGAGGAAGGCACTGCCGTCAAGGACGTGCCACGCCCCACCGACCGCTTTTTGAACCTCTCGGTCTTCTTTCAGGACTACCTTCCCCGCAACGAGAACTTCCGTATGCACTTAAGCCTTTTCGTGGGCACGGGCCTGCCCTACGGCCTTAAGGACAACAACACGGTCTATCGAAACACTTACCGCTTCAAGCCTTACCATCGGGTGGACATCGGTTTCTCCCTGAAAATCTGGGACGAAATCAGAAAGTCGAAGCGCCCGAAGAGCCTGCTTCGTGGCACGAAAGCCAGTTGGCTCAGCCTCGAAATCTTCAACCTGATGCAAGTGAGCAACGAGGCTTCCCGCACTTGGATTAAGACGATTTTTGCGCAGCAATTTGCCATTCCGAACTATTTGACTGGGCGTCGAGTTAATCTCCGCTGGAGAGTGGAATTTTAAAACTTAACGCAAGTTGCAGATAACCCAACCTAAATCTCTTTTTCGGCGGCGAAGCCGCCGAAAAAGAGATTTAAACGGTGTTTTTGCGGGCCGGCGGCCCGCAAAAACACCGTTTTGAACGGAGGCTATGGTGCTCCGCAACGTGAGTTAAAACTTAGCACCAATGAAGACTACCTTATACCGACCTGTAGGGCCAAAAGAACTGGCACTGATTGAGCAATCCGGCTGGAAGCGTTTCCCGCCAAGGCTTCCAGAGCAGCCTATTTTCTATCCCGTTATGAACGAGGAGTACGCTATCCAAATCGCACGAGACTGGAACGTACCTGCTTCGGGCGCTGGTTTTGTGACCAAGTTCGATGTCAACTCAGATTATCTCGCAAAATTTGAAGTTCAGAATGTGGGTGGCCTTATCCATGACGAATTGTGGGTGCCAGCTGAGGAATTGGAGGAATTTAATGACCAAATCGTAGGCCTGATTGAAGTTACGAAATCGTTTTATAGCGGTTAACAGAGTTCGTGAAGTATCATATTGATGGTAGCCTGGTCAATCATAAAGGTGGGATAAAACGCCAGATAATCGGCTTTTCATACACACCGACAACAGTGGACTAACGACGGCAAGGTTCAAAACCTTGCCGTCGTTTTCGTTTTAGCGACCCCTATTCACCACTACCTTCTCCCTTCCCATCACCTGCCCGTTTTCATCCAACAATAAGGCGAAATAAACCCCATCAGCATAACTGCCAAGGGGAAGGCTGAAGGACTGGTCGCTATCAATTGCTTGCTGCATCAACACTTGTCCCGTGGGGGCTATGAGTTCAAAACTGAAGGGCTGCGAGGTTGGCTGTTCTATAATGATGTTCAACAAATCAGAAGCAGGATTGGGGAATAGGCTGAATGCCAAATCGGGTAGGGTGGTGCTGGTGCCGGACACAAAATCCACCATGCCGGGGCTGCCGCCGAGGTCTTCGCTGGGCTTCCAATTAGCGGCAAAATGGTTGTCCAAGTTGCTGGAAACGAGTTCGATGGAGCGGCCTTGCAGGGAGTCGGCTTCTGGCCAAGGCAGGTGGTTGTTGTAGCGCACGAAATCCACGAGGATGCCGCCCTTGTCGAAGAGGTGGATGACCTCGCCCTCGTTGCGCAAGCGGCCATCCGTCCACTCGAATACTGGAGCAGGTGCGGTGCCGAGGCTGGCTGCCGACTTTGCAACCAGCACCGTGCCATAAGAAGGGATGTTGGCCCCTTCGGGGAAAGTAAAATCCACGGCAGCGGCCAAACGATACCCTTCGATGCTGACAGGCGCAGTGCCGGGGTTGTATAGCTCGATAAACTCGCCCGTGCTGGCCAAACTATCATCGTACAGAATTTCCGAAATCAATACCTGCGGCTGGCCCGGGTAGCTGGGCAATGGGCTGGCTCCTAAACTCGTACCACCGCTTCCAATGCCAATGGCAGGGCTATTTGTCAACAAGTTGAAATCATACCAAGTTGGATTAACGAATTTCGGGTCGGTGTTCCACGTGCCGGGCGTACTGATGGAGTCGAGGTCGGAAAGGCAATTGGTCAGCGTCAGGCTGGAGAAACCATCGTTGACGTAGGCATCCAGCGCCGCATTGCTCACAATGCAATCCACGATATTGCCACTGCCGCCGAGGTTGCCGGGGTTTTTCTCGTAAGCCGACACACCTTGTTGGTTGCCAAAAAGCGTACAATGCGTTACGTCTGCTTGACTTTCGTCTTTGAGAGCAATGCCGATATTGGTGTAGGCAATGGTGTTGTTCCGAACGATGGCCGAGCTTTGTTGCCCCACGGAAATGCCCTTGTCGAAGCAGTGATAGATGAAATTGTTTTCAATCACCAAGTCCTCGCAGCCTTCGCCGATGTCGAGGCCGTCGCAGTTGTCGCCCCGGAAGTCGTGGATGGTGTTGTTCCTGACGATGCCGCCCGTCACGCCGTCGTAGTCAATGGCGTCCATGTCGGGCTGGTAGCCTCCTTGGAACTCGCAGTTTTCCACCCTCGCAAAGCCCTGTTTCACGTTGATGCAATCGCCCGTCACTGCCGATTTCAGTTTCGAATTGGTCAGTTCCACATCCGAAAAGCGGGAGAAAATGGGATTGTCCTTTACCCCGGTCAAGTCAAGGTGGTCGAGTTGCAGGTCAGCCTTGTACGCACTGATGGCCGCTGGATAGTAGAAGCGGTGGCTGCCCGCCGTGGCGTTCTCTATGTTCACAAATTTCAAGGTGGAAACGCCATCCGTGCTGGTCAGGAAAATGCCGCCCCACGCCGCACTGCCGTTGGTGTTTTTTATCAAAATCGGCTGGGCTTCCGTGCCATTAGCTGTCAATTTTCCATTGATATAAAGGTTTGCCCTGTCGGGGAACTGGATTTCCACGCCCGGCTGTACCGTCAGTGTGGCACCGGGTTTTACGGTCACGTTGCCTGCGGCAATGTACGGGGAGCAGTTGGCGGTCAATGTCAGGTTTTGGAAGACAGTGTCGGGCAGTATGCCACAGCTGCCGTCCGATTCAAACACCGCCCGCAAGGTGCGAGGATTGTTGTTCAAGGTCACTTCGATGCTCGGACTTGTGCTCACGGTTTCCGCCGAGCCAGTGGTGGTTCCAAGCAGTTCAAAATCGAAGCTCACATCCGAGCTGATGGCATCGAATTGGTGTACCTCGACGGCCACAAGGTTTTGCCCCGGCACCAGCAGGGTATTCGGCAGCGGCATTTCATTAAAAACATTCTCCGCTGCACCTGCTACGGAACTTGACGCATGGCTCGAAAAATCAATCACCGCAGGGGCATTGGACATGTTCTGCCGCCAAATTTCAGTGCCATTCAAATAAACTACCGCCCCGTCGTCCACATTCAGCCTGGCCACCAGCCCACTTACCACATTGGGGTCAGCGACATTAAAGGTTGCCCTGAAATAATAGGAAGGCGTCTTGTTATTCGAATCGCCACCAAAGCTGATAAGCGTGGTTTCATCACCCTCGCCATAACCCAATTGCGCAGCACCCGTTGACCAAGAGGCGTCATTAAAGGTCGGCTGTTTCCAGTCAGCGGGTGGGGGAGTGGCGGCATCGCTGTACCGCCAGTTGCTGCCCATTGGCAACAGGCTGCCTTGACTGCCATTGATTTTGTCCCAACGGACAAAATTGAAGCCGGGCCGAGCCTCGGCTGTCAGCGTGAACGGTCTGTTTTGGAAATATCGGCCGGTCCAAGGATAGCTCGGAACGGTCATTTCATGGAGTTTAATGTACCCATGTGAGGGGTCACTCACTTGAAGGTTCAAAGTCGAACTGCCACTCAAACTAAAATAACTGCTCAGGTCGTTGAACATGAAGGAGTTGCGCTGGGTGCCAAATTGCTTCAATTTGGCCACTTCATTTTCCCAGAAGTCAACCGAAGGAATCGCATTGCCATAGCTGGAGGTTGTGCCGAGCCAGCGGGTAACCTGATTTGGCATTTCCCGCCGTATCCAGTTGGCGTGCATGTCCACCCGCTTGGCGATAGAAGCAGGGTTATAGGTGATGTAGAGGTGGTCGGCAAAGCGGGTAATGAACCGCTCTTTGAAACCTTGGTTCTCCAACATTTTTCGAAGAAAAAGCGTGGCCCAAGGGCCGTTGCTCCAATCAGGGCCGTTGGTGTCGGTCGCCCATTCCATAGCCGTGCCTGTCACGTTGCTGAGGTTGAAGCCCCGGTCGTAATCGTGCATCAGCCAGCGCCATTTGGCACCCGGTGCACGTTTGCGGAACAAGGCGATGTTGTGCCCCCAACTGGTGTTTGCCACGAAAATATGCGAGATGATATAATCTGTGAAATTCTTTGTGTCGCAGACTTCATCGAGGAAATTAAAGTCGGCATCGCTTTGCACCCCCACTGTCAATTGGTTCACCATCTGTTGGTAGGCGATGGCATCGCCTTCCTTTATCTCCGCATTGTTTTCGATATAATCGAGGCTATCTGGGGCAATGGCATGGTAGTGTTCCGTGTAGTCGGCGTCCTGTTTCTCCCTTATATTATGGATACCGAAATACTGGCCATTTAGGTAAACCAGGCATGGTCGGAAGTCCTGCCCGTCCACCTCGGCCTCTGCCTTTATGAGGCCCTGCATAAGGCCATCACGAAATAGCGTGTATGACCAATCACTGCCGGAACAACGTAGTATGATGTCACCGAAAACATTACGTGGATTGTTCGGAAACAACTGATACTCGAAATGGCCACTGCCGTATTGCTTGCGTGAATAGATATTGAGCAGTTTTTGTGGTAAAACCCAAGCGTTTTCACCACCCACCTGTACGCCCGCGTCATGGTGGAAACCAAGCAAACCATCTGCTTCATAAAATTCAAGATGGACGGGGTATTCCCAAGTGGGCTTAAAATCCTGCACGTAGAGGCCGCTGTCTTGCCCAAAGAAATAATCAGGTTGTGTGGACAACGAGAGAACAGGAAGCCCTCTTTGTTCAAAGCCTTCATTTATAAAATAGGTGTTTGTGACAACAGGGCCGGGTATCCTGTTTTGATAAAACATGCGGGCCTTCACCACGGTCGTCTGGGTGATTTCCAAGGCTTGCGAAAATGCGGGGCTGGTCTCGGTTGGTTCTGCTCCGTCAATCGTGTAACGCACTGTGCCCGTACCATACAAATCTTCTATGGCAACACTTACCGAACCATTGTAAAAACCACCACTTTGCGAAAAAACGGGAACCTGCAGCACATAGTCCTCAAAGAAAACACTGTTATTGTTGGTGGCATTTGGGGTTGGATGGGTGAAATAGCCCCAGGTAGGGTCGCCGTCTTCCCTTCTGCCATAAGACACGTCGGTCAGTTGCTCCGCAAAAACGATTCGGTCCACCAAATTCCCGTTGGCATCATACAGCGCCAATTGCTCGCCACTGGCCCCCAGTTTGTAACTCGTATGTGCTCCACTTCCTGTGCCATCCAGCCAAATCACCAAGAAGCCGTTGGCAGGTACGCCAAGCCCGTCTGGGAATTGCCATTTCAAGGAGTCATTGTTGTCAGTAAGGTGCCAACCAGTAAGGTTTTGGAAACTGGTGGTAGGATTGTACAGTTCCACCCAATCGGCAAACTCGCCGTTGTCGGGGTCGGTAACAGTGGTGGCGTTGGAGGCCTGGAACTCGTTGAGCATGATTTGCCCTTGGGCGGCCAGACTATAAAACAAAAATAGAATGAAAGTAGTGGCAGGTAGGTATTGCTTCATGGTAAAATGAAAATACGGTGCTGAACAGCCCCGTTTCGTTGCAGTAGTTGGGCCAAAAATAGGTTGAATGCGCAGTTTTTTGAGAATGGAGATAAAACCAACGCTTTGTAACAAAAAAAAGCAGCGGCAAGTGAGTGCCGCTGCCTTTTTCTTTTAGGCACGAATTGTTTTCGTTAAATATCAGAATCCATCCCCATCCAACAAGTTGCCAAGGTTGCCGAGCGGGCCTCCTTCCTCTCTCCTCTTGCCAGCACCACCGTAACGGATGATGCGGTCGGCCAGGCGGCTGATAGGCAGGGATTGAATCCAAACCTTTCCTGGGCCACGTAGCGTGGCGAAGAATAAGCCCTCGCCGCCGAAGATGGTGTTCTTCACGCCGCCCACAAATTCGATGTCGAAATCAACAGATTGGGTATAGGCCACCACGCAGCCAGTGTCCACCTTCATGATGTCGCCAACGCCCAAGGTCTTTTCGACCACCATGCCGCCTGCATGAACGAAGGCCAAGCCATCGCCTTCCAGCTTTTGCATGATAAAGCCTTCACCGCCGAAGAGTCCGGTGCCGAGTTTCCGCTGGAACTCAATGCCAACGGCCACGCCTTTTGCTGCACAAAGGAAGGCATCCTTCTGGCAAATGATTTTGCCACCGAGGTCGCAGAGGTCGAGTGGGATGATTTTGCCTGAATAAGGCGCTGCGAAACTGACCCTTTGCTTGCCCCTGCCAACATTGGTAAAGGCCGTCATAAAAAGGCTTTCGCCCGTGAGGATGCGCTTGCCTGCACTAAGTAGCTTGCCGAAAAGGCCGCCGCCTTGCTGTTGTTGCGAGCCATCACCAAAAATGGTTTGCATGGCAATATCTGCATCCATCATCATGAAACTGCCACTTTCGGCAATGGCAGACTCTTGCGGGTCCAATTCAATCTCGACGAATTGCATCTCTTCGCCATAGAGTTTATAATCAATCTCGTGGTTCAACATGGTTCAAATTTTTATTTGATTTTGACGGCGAAGATGCAGGATTTGAAATTTGCAAGCGCCCGTTTTTTCTACCAAAGTGGGTTTAGTGCCGAAGTTAGCAGCAAATGCGAGTTGTTGAATCAGCGTCAAATCGCTGAGATTGGGCATTTCATCGCCGTTTTAGCATAAAATAACTACTGGTGTTTGTTTTATGACATTAATCTGACTTAATTCGCAGCTTCATGTTTATACACGAATTTGTTTTCACCAACTGTTTGATCATTATGAAAAAGAATCTTTTCTTGGTTTTCGCCGTGCTGACGGCACTCTACGCCTGCGGCGTGAAATCAGCTTCAAAAGTATCCTCTGCTGACCTCGCCACTGGCAAGTCGCTCTACATGGACAAATGCGGCAAGTGCCACCCGGCATTTGACGTGAAGTCCAAGTCTGTTGACCGTTGGAACCAGGTACTTGTGCCGATGATTAAGGACAAGGCCAAGATGAACGAGGCCGATGGCAAGCTCGTGGAGGCTTATGTTTGGAACGAACTTGGTGTGAAGAAATAAACATTCTTCGGGCCAATCCGTAAGAAAGGTTCAAGCATCCAAGTTGGTGTTTGAACCTTTTTTGTTTGGTTGGCTGACAATTATCATAGAAAAAAGCAAAAGAAATATGCCCTGAACCTTTCATGTTTGCATTTTCAACCTAATTTCAGCCCCGAATTTTAAAAACCTTGAAAAACCACCATAGCATACCCTAATCATTATGATTCTTGGCATTTTGAAAGAAGACAGCAGCGACAACCGTGTAGCTGTCATTCCAGAAACGGCGGCGGCCCTGTTGAAACTCGGTGTAAGCGAAGTACGCATCGAAGCAGGAGCAGGAGAACGGGCCGGCTATCGTGACGCAGACTATGTTGCCCAAGGCGCACAGGTCACCAACGAGGCTGACGTACTTTCCAAGTCCGACCTTGTCGTAAAAATCAATCCGCTTACCAGCTCGCAAGCAAATCAACTCAAGGCTGGCCAAATGATTCTTGGTCAGTACAATCCACTGACAAACCGGGAGGTGATAAACCCACTGCTGGACGGCAAAATTACGGCCTTCAGTTTGGACATGCTACCCCGTACCACCCGTGCGCAGGCCTCTGATGTGCTCTCAAGCATGGCCACGGTGGCTGGCTATAAGGCAGTATTGGTGGCTGCAAGCGAGTTCGTTGGTTTCTTCCCCATGTTCATGACGGCGGCGGGCACCATCAAACCTGCCAAGGTGCTCATCCTCGGTGCAGGTGTTGCAGGACTTCAAGCCATTGCGACCGCTAAACGCCTCGGTGCAGTTGTGGAAGCTTTCGACGTACGCACGGCTGCGAAGGAAGAGGTGCTTAGCCTTGGTGCCAAGTTCGTGGACGTGGAAGGTGCGCAGGAAAGCGCTGCAGCGGGCGGCTATGCCATTGAACAATCGGAAGAGTTCAAGCAGCGACAAGCCGAGGCTGTCCATAAACACGCCAGCATGGCCGATATTGTCATTTGCACAGCGCAGATACCTGGCAGGCGTGCTCCTGTTTTGCTACGCAAAACAACAGTGGATGCCATGAAGCCCGGTTCCGTGGTCGTTGACCTTGCAGCCAGCACTGGCGGCAATTGCGAAGTGACTGAAAACGGAAAATCCATCTATTACAATGGCGTGAAAATCATTGGGGATTCAAGCCTTCCTTCTTCTGTGCCAAGAGATGCCAGCGCCATGTTCAGCAAGAACGTCTTGAACTTCATGAAAATACTTGCCCCGAAAGGTGAGGCCGTGCTCAATTTCGAGGACGACATTGTGCAAGGCACCTGTATCACGCACCAAGGTGAGGTAATCAGCCCAAGGCTCAAAACCCTGATGGCCTCAGCCTAAATTCATCATTTACCGTTCATCATTCACCATTTTAATATGGATGCATTAGCCAGTTTTTTTCTTGAAAACCAGCACATGGTCTATATCGTCGTGCTGTCGATTTTCTTGGGCATTGAGGTGATTTCCAACGTGCCGGCCATCCTGCACACACCGTTGATGTCGGGTGCAAACGCCATTCACGGGGTGGTCATCATCGGGGCCATCATCGTCATGGGCCATGCTGCATCGGATGATTACCTGGCATTGACGCTGGGTTTTCTGGCGGTCGTGCTCGGCACCCTGAACGTGGTGGGCGGCTTCGTCGTCACCAACCGCATGCTCGAAATGTTTAAAAAGAAAAAGTGATGAGTGATTGGTGATTCGTGATAGGAGGCGACTGCCGTTCAATCCGCAATCCGCAATCCGCAATCCGTAATCAAAATGACTTCTTTTCTACTCGAACTTTCCTACCTCATCGGCTCCATCACTTTTGTGGTAGGCTTGAAAAAACTGAGCCACCCAGAGTCAGCCCGGCAAGGCAACCTTTTGGCGGCGGCAGGCATGGGGCTTGCCATATTGGGCACCATTCTTTTCCATGAACACAACGGTGAGCGCATCGGCAATATCGGCTGGATAGTGCTGGCTGTGGGCCTTGGCACGGTCGTCGGTTGGATGGCCGCCATGCGTGTCAAGATGACCGCCATGCCACAAATGGTGTCACTGTTCAATGGGATGGGTGGGGCCTGTGCAGCCATTATTTCCATCGTGGAATACCATTCACATCCTGATGGGGATGCCATGTACCTGTTGGTCGTTTTCTTGGGACTCATCATCGGTAGTGTTTCGTTCAGTGGCAGTATGATTGCCTTCGGCAAATTGGATGAGAAAATCAAGGACTTCTCGGCCAAATGGCTGACCGTTTTCAACCTGGTGCTGTTGGCCGTGATTTTCATCATTTTGGGCGTTGCGGTAGCTGCCCCTGAAACTTTTGGGCCATCGGTGCTTTGGATTTTATTGGTGCTAAGCCTGTTGTACGGTGTCTTGTTTGTGATGCCCATCGGCGGTGCAGATATGCCTGTGGTCATATCCTTGCTGAACTCCTTCACGGGCATGGCCGCAGCTTTTGGCGGATTTTTATACCACAATCAAGTCATGCTTACAGGCGGTATCTTGGTAGGTTCGGCAGGTACCATCCTCACGGTGCTCATGTGCAAAGCCATGAACCGTTCGCTTTTGAACGTAATCATTGGCTCCTTCGGTGGCGGGGGTGCCGCAGGTGCGGCTGCAAAAGGCGAGCAGGTCGTAAAGGAGATCAACCTGACGGATACGGCTATCCTTTGCTCCTATGCCAGCAAAGTGTGCATCGTGCCAGGCTATGGCTTGGCCGTTGCGCAAGCACAGCATATCTGCCACGATTTGGAGAAGCAATTGGAAGCAAAAGGTGTGGAAGTCTATTACGCCATCCACCCGGTCGCTGGCCGGATGCCTGGCCATATGAACGTGCTGCTGGCTGAGGCAGACGTACCTTATCCAAAACTCGTTGAAATGGAGGACGCCAACGGTATGATGAACAGCACGGACGTGGTCATCGTCGTCGGTGCGAACGACGTGGTAAATCCAAGCGCCAAGGATGACCCTGGCAGCCCGATTTTTGGGATGCCCGTTATCGAGGTTTGGGACGCCAAGAACATCATCGTGATGAAGCGGAGCATGCGCTCTGGCTATGCGGGCATCGAAAACCCGCTGTTCTTCCACAACAAGACGAAAATGCTTTTCGGCGATGCAAAGGAGACCTTGCAAAAGCTGGTAGGTGAGGTGAAAATGACTTAATTAGTGGCAATACTATACCGTAAGGCGGTATTCGTTTTAGGGCCTGAAATTTTGCATAGCAAAATTTCAGGCCCTTTTATGTTTATTGATTAATGGAAAAGTGTTGGCAAAAACAAGAAAGGCTGCCCATGGGCAGCCTTTTGTTTTTGAATATGTAGAGAGAAAATCAACTTATGGTTATGCGAGCCGGGTCATGTCCCTGACGAGGATTTTGCCCCGGTTAAAGTAAATCAGGTCGGATTTGCGCAACTCGTTCAGCACCAGCGTAACGGTCTGACGGGAAGTGCAGGTGATATTGGCGATGTCCTGGTGGGTTAAGGAATGCTTCAACAGCATTTCCAAACCAACTTTGCGGCCACTTTTGGACACAGAATCTTTGATGAACTCCACAATGCGGGTGCGGGCATCCTTGAAAATCAGCGACTCCAACTTGCTCTCCGCACGCATCAGGCGATTGCCGAAAAGGGTCATGATGCGGTCGCAAAGTGTGAAGTTCAGGCGCATCAACTTTTTCAGGTCTTCTACTTTAAGGGAGTAGATATGCACCTCTTCTCGAAGGGCTTGTGCCATGTCTTGCCGCCGAGTCTCCCCGATGATGCCAAGCTCACCGAACATGGCCAAAGGCTGGAAAAGGGACTTGATAATCTCCTTGCCGTCGTCGGAATGCATGGCAATCTTGATGATGCCCTTGGCAAGGAAGAAAATCTGGTCGGAAGCCTCATCTGGCAGGTAGATATAGCTGAACTTGGGCTTCACCCTGTATTCGGCCATTGATTCCAGCTTGATTTTCTCCTCCTCTGTGAGGCAGTCAAACAACGGGAAATCAGTGATGGCTGCGATGTTGGCTTGTGTAGTTGCTGCTGTCATGTCAATCAAATTTTTCTTGCTGTGAAAACAAAAGTGGGTTTACGATTGAAAGACACGGTTCAGGTTTCTTACCCCTATGTACATTTGATTTTTTTCAAAATAATTGTCTGAAAACGTTGGCGACAGAAGCCTATTATGCAGGTAGGATGAAAGTATTTTGGAATAAAAGTTTGAAAATTGCAGATAGAATTCGATGATTCGGATGATAATTTTGAGGACGGGCTAAATTCATCGCATTGCTTTCGAATGCGGTTTTTGTAAATTTTTGAAAAGAAAAGCGTTTTACTGAGTACTGGGTGTATCTATTTAGCTGAACTCAAATCCAACCCGTTTGCGACACACCTGCCCTTGAAGGAAAATAAATAGCTATGTTATCGTTGTACGGGTTTTGGCTGCTGCCCATAGCCGTGCAGATAAACCCTAGGCAATTCAATCACTCAAACACCTTTTTCTCCACCAAAGCACAGACTATATGCCCTACCAAAATATGGCCTTCCTGTATCCGAGGGGTGTCGGTAGAGGGCAGTTTGACCAACAAATCGCAACAACTGGCCATTTTACCACCAGTCGCCCCGGTCATGCCAATCACCTGCATGTTCAGGTTTTTCGCTTTTGCTATGGCCCGCAGCACGTTTGCTGAATTGCCGGAAGTGGAGAGCGCCACCAGCACATCCCCATCCCTTCCCATTGCTTCCACGGCCCGTTCAAAGACGGCATCAAAGCCGAAATCATTGCCGACTGCTGTGATAAATGAGGTGTTGACGTGGAGTGCTTCGGCGAAAAGCGCCTTCCTTTCAAGATAAAACCTGCCGGATAGCTCCGCCGCCAGGTGCTGGGCATCGGCGGCGCTTCCACCATTGCCGCAAAAGAGCACCTTGCCGCCGTTTTGGAATGTCGCAACCAATTGGTTTGCCATTGCCTCTACAACGGACAATAATTCATCGTCGTGCAGCATGGCCTGTTTTAGTGCAACACTGTCGCTCAATATGGCCTGGATTTCGGCCTTCATTGCCCCAACTGTTTTTTCAGGTAATCCACCAATTCAGTCAAAGGCACTTCTTGTTGAACTTGACTTATCCAAGCCTGTTTGTCGGTGGTGGTGCTTTCGAGTTCTTTGCCGAGTTTGAGGTTCTTGACGGTGGCAATGCCTTTAACGGCTTCGTTGCCACCGATGAGGATGGCCAATGGGCAGTTCTTCTTGTCGGCGTAAGCCATTTGCTTGTTCACCTTTTTGAAGCCCTTAGCGTTGCCGACATAGACCTCCGCAGTGATGCCCGCCTCCCGCAGCATCCTTGCGATGCGGTAATATTCCGGCTGCAGTTCATCATCGAAGTAGGCGATGAAAACGGGGCCTTGGGCGGTCACTTGGCCAGGCTTGGCCATGCGAAGCAGTTCCGCCAGGCGGTCAACGCCGATGGAGGCACCTGTGGCGGGCACTTTGAGTCCCAGCAATTTTTCCACCAAACCATCATAACGGCCACCGCCACAGATGGAACCGACCCGGCGCTCCCGGCCTTTTTCGTCCTTGTAGGTCAGCAACGATTCTGCTTCGAAAACGGGGCCAGTGTAGTAGGCCATGCCCCGCATGAGGGATGGGTCAAATTGGATGCGGCTTTCGTCGAAGCCGAGTTTTGCCCACAAGGCATCCATTTTTTGTAGCTCCGCAATGCCTTCGGCTGCTGTTGGATTGTTGCCAGCCGATTCCTCAAATTTGCGTAGCACCTCAGCCCTGGTCGAGACGCCAGTCGCCATTTTCAGAAAGCCCACGATTTTCTCAATCGTTTCGTCGCTGAGGTTCAGGCCATCAATCTTGGAACCGGAGGCGTCTTCCCTACCTTTCCCAAGTTCGAGCTTCACATCGTCCCAGCCGATTTTGTCCAATTTATCTATCACCCGCAACACAGCACCTTCTTGTTCCTCACTGGCAATGCCAACAGATTCGAGGAAGCCTTTCAGCACTTTGCGGTTGTTCACTTTTACGATATAGGTGCCCCTTTCAAGGCCGATTGCCTCCAAGGCATCAGAGAGAATCATACAGGCTTCAGCGTCGGCGGCCACATCGGAGGTGCCGACTGTGTCGAAGTCCAACTGCCAAAACTCCCGGAAGCGGCCCGGAAGCAACTTCAATTCATAGCGATAAACAGGGCCGTATTGGTAGCGCCGGAAGAGGGGTGCATTCGATTCCATGATTTGCCCCCGCTTCACATCCATGAATAGCCGCTCGGAATAGACCCTCGCCAACGGGGCCGTCAGGTCATAGCGCAGTGCTAATGGATGGTTGTCCATGATGACCTGGCTGCGTTCGTCCCGGATTTCGTTGCCATCCTTGTTCAGTATGGGTTCTTCCTCTGGGTTGCGGAAACTGTACACCCCCTTGTCCACCGTATCTTCGTCGGGCATATACTTGCCAAGGGCATCGGCATATTCCAGCACTGGGGTGTCCCAATGTTCGAACCCATAAGAGCGATAAACTTTGCCAGCCTCCCTGATAATGGTCTGCCGAAGTTCGTTCAAGTCTGCATCTATGTCCCGAAAACCCTTGATTTTGCGTGGGATATTGCCTCTTTCCATGATGAAGGATTGAAGTTTACCCGCCTTGGCGGGGATTGAAGTTTACCCGCCTTGGCGGGGATTGAAGGATTGAAGGATGTTCAAACCTTCAATCTTTCAAATCCTGCCTTTGAAAAACAAAAAAGCATTACCTCGTGGAAGTAATGCTTTTGATGTCCCCTCGAGTGGGCTCGAACCACTGACCTCCGGAACCACAATCCGGCGCTCTAACCAACTGAGCTACAAGGGGAACTTTACCGATGATGATTGTATAGAATCATACGTGCTTTTTAAAGCGGGGCAAAGGTAAGAATAGTTCCCATTGATTTCAAAATGTTTAAAGGGGCAAAAATTTTCCCTGCATGAATTTTTGGTCGTTTGGCGGCATTCCGAAAGTTCCAAAACTTTCGGAATGCCACTCCCTTATGCCATTTACAGCTTCACTACCCTGCGTTGAATAAAGCCATCCGGCGTTTGAACCTTCAACAGATAGGTGCCATCCGGCAAATGTCCAAGCCGAAACTCCTTGCGGATATTGATTAGGGCACTCTCTTCCTGCTCCACCAAGACCAAGTTCCCTGTAATGTCAAACAATTGAAAAACAAGGGTTCCTGCGTTTTCCATTTTGAATTCAACGACCAAGTTGCTGGAGGTGGGATTTGGAAAAACAACCAGGCTATTGGCTGTTTTTGCAACTTCATTGGCATCGGATGCACAAGTGAAGGCAGGGTTGAAGGAAACACCAAGGCCGAATTCATTGGTGCAACCAGTGGCGTTGTCCGTTACTTCGAGGGTTATGAGGAAGACACCTTGTTCCATCAGGCAATAGGCTGGGCCAGTTTCTCCGGGCAAAGGAATTCCATCCATGTACCATTGCAATGAGTAGTCGGCGGGTAGTTGGGAGGGGTTGGCAAGGGAGTACTCGTTGCCGACCACATTGAACATTGGCACGGCAGGTAGGGGCAAAAAAGCAACCTCTACCTGTTCCGATTGAGCTTTGCAACCATCTTGGCTGGTATATTCCACCCAAAACACGCCCGGGGCATCAACCTCCAAGGCTTGGTCAGTTGCTCCGAAAATAACGGTTGTATCTTGGTACCACTGCAAATTTTGCTGGTAATCGGCCACAAGTTCAATGCTCTCTCCTTCGCAGATGTCCACTGTGCCATTGGGGATGATAACTGGTGGCGCCGGCTGTTCATAAACTGTGACAAATCCATTGGAATTGACGGGGGTAACCGGGTGAATGATGTCCACCTGCACCTCCAAATCACCACTTACGAGCACGTTTGCATTGTTTTTTTCAAAATAAACATAGCCGCAACTCTCTGAACCGAATGTGTCTTCATCCCTAACTTCCAATTCATAAGTGCCATCCATCAGGAAAAGGTTGACGTTAAAAATTGCTGGGAAATCAACGTTGTCTTGGACCGAGGAGGTGTATATCAGGTTGCCAAGGGGGTCTTTCAGCTTCAGGTAAAGGTCGGGGGGGATATTGAAAACAGCATCGTCGCAGCCAGTACCCAATACCCTAACGGTTGACATTTGGTAGCCAAACGTGTCAATGGTAGCGTTGTATTTCACTTCGTAAACACCTGGTGTACTGTAAGTTACGGCAGGTGGGTTCTCCAAATTGGAGGTACTGCCATTCCCAAAATCCCAAGCATATGAAAAACCACTGCTACCATTGGAAGGTACGTTGTTTTGAAAACTGACCGTCACTGCCCCGCAACCTGAGTTGTTCTGCATCGCAAAACCGTCATTGTTGCTGACCGCAGGGTTGATGGTAATCGGGAAAGAAAAGGCAGTGGATTGGCTCAAGGTCAGCACAGTGGCCGACACGAACACCTCCACATTGTAAATGCCAGGCTGCAAAGGCGTTCCACAGAATTTCACACAGCCGTCGGTTTCATCGCTTGGATTAAACGAGGTCTTGTTGGCTTCCCAACTTAGCCCTGGTGGGACATTCACCACAGAGAGGATAGTAATATTGCTGATGGGCAGGCCAGCAGGCGTGCTGGGGTCGGTGGCATTCACTGGGGTCGTCGTTTTGGGCATCCTGAAACTGATGTCGGTGTCATAATATTGGCCTGCCGTGCCAACAGCAGCATCGCTCAGGTAAATCGTGTCGGCGGGCAATGACGGTAGGTTGATGGTACATCCGGGGCAACCGGACTGCGCAAAACTTGCGGTAGGTAAACTACCTGCGAAGAACAGGGCTACGATGGCAATGAGCCAAAACTTGGGTTGACGGTTTTTGTCCATTAATGATCTAAGTTGTGTGATGGATAAAATTCAAATCTGGAAGGCGGTGCTTCCTATTGGGCAGGCTCAAGTTGTGTGGTGCGAAGGTAAAACGGAATGATGGTATATGGCGATTTTTTCCACAAAACCATTTTGTGGAGTTTCTTTTGGAATAAAAGCCTTTGCCGCTGCATTCACCCCAGCTTCCTTTGTGCCCAAGAAATGTCGAAACGGAAAATTTGCGAAGCAACTTTCCGTTTCGTCCTAAAAAAACATACCGTCGGCGAGGGAAGCTCCGCTTCCCTCGCCGACGGTATGTTTTTTTAGTAGCAGTTTTTCGATTTTTTGCCTCAGCAAAAATCGAAAAACTGCTACTTTCATAGTCCCGACTATGGCAACGTGTGGTGAACCATAAGAACTTTATCTAAATCGTTACTTAAACGGGTTACTGAATGCTGGATTGCTATAATAGGAAGTATCCGTCAAAGTATGCAGAAAAGCGATCAAGGCCTGCTTGTCATAATCCGAAAGGTGTAAGGGTTGTATGGAAAGGCTCACAACGTTGTCGGCAAAATGGCCGCCTGAATTGTAATGCTCAATGACTTCTTCCAATGTTTGGAACCTGCCGTCGTGCATATAAGGGGCAGTGAGGGCGATATTGCGAAGCGAAGGAGATTTGAACATGCCGTTGTCCGTCAAATTCCCAGTGATAGCACCAAGCCCTTTGTCTGGGAAATCGTTCAAGCTGTTCACTTCTGTGATGGCATTGTTTCGATAGAATTCGGAGGTGTAAAGCGCACTGCCATCGTGGCAGTGGGCACAGTGGCCAAATGGCTCTCCATTCTGTGCCAGCAAGTCATCATAGTAGATTTTTTGTCCGTCCACCTCCAAGTCGGAAAGCAGGAAGGGGTTGGGGTCGAGTTGCCAGCGCTTCTTGTCATAGCGGCTGTTGGCACTGATGAGCGTACGCTCAAATTGTGCAAGGGCCTTGGCAGCCAGTTCCTTGGTGATTTCCAAGCTATTTTCGATGCCAAATGCCTGACGGAACCGCTTCTGGTAATCCTTATGGCGCTGGAGTTTCACTTCCACATTGTCCCAGATTTCTGCCATTTCAACTGGGTTCTCGACCGGGTGCAATGCCTGGTCTTCCAAGGTCATTGAGCGGCCATCCCAGAACAGACCTTTCGACTGAAAACCAACATTGATGAGCGACATGGAACTGCGGGTGCCCATTAATCCCCCCACACCTGGACTGATAGCCTTGTTGTCATTAAAATTGAATTTCAGGTTATGGCAACTACTGCATGAAATGGTGCTATCCTTGGAAAGGATGGGGTCATAGAACAACCTTCGCCCCAATTCAATTCCTTCCACGGTCAGGGGGTTGTCAGGAGGTATTGACATGGAAGGCAATCCCGCAGGTATGGTCAATTCGTAAGGAGTTGGTTCATAAGCTATGCCAGTCAAATCCTCGCCTGGGCTAACGGAAGGGCCGTTGTCGTCGTCCTTGCAGGAGAGGAAGCCCAAGATGATTGCGAAAGAAAAAAGGACTAACTTTTTCATTGAATTCTGCATTGATTTAATGGTCTGCAATGATTCGCAAAAAATTTGGTCAAAACTTCAAAGCATTTTCCCAGTGACTCATCAGACTTATGGCCAGCGGCAAGTCAGAAAGGGATTGCGTGTCCTGGTTGGCGGGGTCTGAAAGGTCGAGGGGGACGCCATTTTCCACATAAATGTCAAAGACATCTGCCACCAGGTCAAGGTCGAAAGTTTGACCATCCTCCAAGGTAAAGGATTTCAACTTGGTTACGCTGGTAAGTACCTCGTTCATTCCAGGGTGATGCTCGAAGCCCTGGTCGCTTTGGTTGAAGACGCCGTCACCGTTTTTATCGTAAATGCCTTCCGATTTCATGAAGATATAACTATCCCAATCGCTCCAATAATGGGAGGCAAATTCCTGTCTGAGCGGGTTATCGCTTGGTAGGTTGCCCGATTGGGCGTTGTTCAGATTTTCGGAAACACCAAAATCAATCCGTATGCCCTGGTAGCTGCCAAGGGGCACGTTTTCGTAATTGCGCTCCAGAGGGGTTTGGGCAGCAGCCAAGTCAAGGTTGTCTTTAAAATCGAAATATTCGACTGCTGAAATTTGGTAGTCAGGCGTCGTGCCTTCGCCAAGCAGTGTTATTTTTGAAGCAAAAAAATTGAAATTCAACATCCTGATTTGCTTGCCATCTGGGTAATCCAAGGGTTGATAAAGCACGAGCGGTTCACCGTTATATTCCGCTGATAGGTGGAGGTTAACGGTGGCGGCTGGTTGTTTTGGAGCTTCATCATCGCCGCAGGCGGCAAAAAGCAAGGATGCAAAAACGAAGAATGCTAATTTTCTCATGTGAACAATTTTATCGAATTGGTAAAGGGCGAAGATCTAAAAGTCAGTTCAAAGCTACGCTTATTCCAATTTCAAGGAAACAGCAGAAAACGCATTGGGCAATTGGCTGTCAATTTTAGTCCAAATGTCGGCGTCCGAGTCGTTTTGGAAGTCAATATCCTTGAACAAGACCATGTAGTCCAAGCGTAGTGTCACTTTGATTTTAAAACCCTTTTCCACCAAAACGGTTTGCTCGAAAGGCAATGATATTTGTCGCTCCTGCGTGAACACCAGGTCGAGGGGCGTTGTATCTGGCAGCGTGTCCCGCCTGATGATTAGGTGTACGGGCATGATGCCCACAGTCGCATTGTAGCTCAGCGTATCATTCTCAACAGCGAGTGCAGTGGTTTTCAAGGTATCCACCCAAACCTGCCGAACGATGGGCGAAAGGCCAAGCGTGAAATTCACCCCCGTGAAATCGCCTCCAGTGCGAAGCTCGCCCAGGTTGGCTGCCTGAAAGATGTCCCGGTCGTGTTTCGAGAAATTGTTCTGGACATAAACCGAATCACCACCGAGCAGGGGTAGCCAAATGGAATCGCTAATGGTCACCTCTTCGCCGTTGGACCTCACCAATTTGAAATCTGAAATGAAAAAGCGGCCCCTGTCAATGTAAAACAGGTGGTTCGTGTCCATTGGGGACGGATATCGGGTCGCATATTTCATCGCAAAACTGGTGTCAGGGGAAGTCGAAAGCGATACATAATGCTGGAACTGCACGGAAAGGGTAGGGTATGTGCAGCAATCGGGGCAAGGGTCGTCCGCCTCCACATCGTAGTTGGTGGCTTCGAAATCGAGGCAGCCTTCTTTTGGCTCGTAACAGCCCGCCAAAAGCAGTAGTAGTATAAAAAAACAGAATCTCATTTTATGTTGCCCATTACTGGTCAAAGGGTCAGTTACCCAATCTTAGTGCGCTTTGCCAACCAGGCTTGCAGCACCGGGCGGAACCCTTGGTTGATGTCGGCTTCCACAAAATCAACCTTGTACTGCATGCACTTCAAACGAAGTTCATCCTTGAACGCTGCCACTTGTTTCACGTAAATATCCTTCACCTGGTTGGGCTGAAGGCGCAGTTCCTCTCCGGTTTCCATGTCAATGAAAAGATAGGGACGGTTGTCGTATTCAAAGTCAATTTCCAGCGATTTGTCCACGGTATGGAACAGGATGACCTCGTGCTTGGCATGTTTCAGGTGTTGCAACGCAGAATAAAGGTCTTCGGTCTTGGTGGAGTGCTCGAACATATCACTAAAAACCACCACCAAAGAACGTTTGTGGATACTATCCGCAATTTGATGGAGTGCCTGTGTTGCCGAGGTCGTCCGGTTGCGTTCGTTACGTTCTATGGCCTGTTGCAGATAGGTCAGCAGCAAGCGGTAATGCGAGGTGCTCGACTTGCAGCGGGTGTGTGTCCGAACCTCGTTGTCGAAAATGGTGAGGCCGAAAGCATCACGCTGTTTCATCAACAAATTCATCAAAGAGGCAGCTGCAAGGGCCGAGAAGCGCAACTTATTGGTGTAGTTGGCACTGTCTTTCGACACTTCTGGAAAGTACATGGAAGAGCTGGTGTCCAACACGATTTGACAGCGCAGGTTGGTTTCCTCCTCGAACTTTTTGGTGTACATCCTGTCCGTGCGGGCATACACTTTCCAGTCAATGTCCTTGGTGGACTCACCGGGGTTGTAGAGGCGGTGCTCTGCAAACTCGACGGAAAAACCGTGGAAAGGCGATTTGTGCAGGCCAATGATGAAGCCTTCCACCACTTGCTTGGCCAGCAATTCGAGGTTGCCAATGTTGCGGACTTGTTGATTATCGAGAATTAGCATTTGATTGCGGATTAGGTTCCCTTCCTAAAGGGATAAATCGGGAATGACAATGGATTTCGGAATGCGGATTGCCGTCAATTGCAAACGCATTACCTTGCCCAGCTTACAAACATGCTGAAAACGCCATGCAGGGCAAAGTGTTGCAGCATTGGTTTTTCCTTTTGAAAATCGGTCAGGCTTTCAGGGCAGTTTCATAGAGTTTTTCATAGAAGGGCTGGCAGCGTTGGGCCAGTGGCTCCAGGTGTTCAGGCAGTTCAATTTGCTTTTCCATAAAAGGTTCAAAGCCGCTGGAACGATGGACATTGCTGTACCAATATTTTGCCCAAACGCCATCTTCTGGCCTTGGCCCTGGTTGCCAAGTGAGCATTTTTTCATCGAATTTGAGGCCAAGCCTTTCGCATAATTTCGACAGCACGGAACGGGGATTCAGCAGCAGTTCACGGGCGTCCACCACGGCGTTCAACTTGTCGTTTTTCGATAAAAAATTGAAGACCTCCAACTGCTTTTCCACGCCAATATCATGAATGGTCGGGTTGGGAATCACCTTCACATAAGAGTGGATGATTTCACGGGGATTACGGATGAGCATGACATTCTGTGTATGCAGCATGAACGACCAATCAAGGTGGATAAGGTGGTGGGTCATCTGTTTGAACAGCACCACAGGCGTTGCGTAAGCACCAAAAACAACCTCTGCAATTACCGTAATTCCGTCATTTTCTTGGCTGGCCAACACTTCGTCGGTGCCAGGATGCCCTGCCTCTGAATCCGTTTTTGATAGGTAATGGGCATAGAGCGGCTCATCCACCACCGTCGTATCGGGCCGCTGCGCAAAGCTGTACATGAATGCCGTGCTGATATTGCGGGGAGATGACCAAACATTGATTCTTTTCATGTTTCAAAAAAACGAACTGATGGTGGTTGGTACAAAAAAACTCAAAACAAATGCAAGGCAGGCAACAACAAAAATGATTCTGCCCATATTTCGTGCGTTTGGGTCGAAGGTAAAATAGCTTTTCCCATCCACATAAACCGATTTGTCCATCCAATAATACCATCCAAGGCCAATACCTCCAATCCAGAAAAGGTGGTTGAAAAGGAGCGCCGTTAAAACCACCATTAAAACATAAAAAAGGCCGGTCGCAATGTTAAAAGGTTTGCCCTGTTCATATGACTTTCGGCGTTCTTCTTCAAAGGATTGCAATTTTTCCTGGGGGATTGGAATGCCTTGAACCTCAAGCAAATGCCTGGCCACAGCTACATCTTCGGCATTCCATTCGTCTGGTTTTTGCACCACTTCCAATAGCTCGGTAGCATTGTATTCTTGGAAATAATGGCTTTTCAGGAAAGCATCATCAGCAAGCGCCTTTGTTGCCAAAAGCTTGTTGACTTCCGTGAAATCTTTGGCCCTTATTTTTAGGATGGAATATGGCATGAGGCCGGTGCCCGTAATGGTGTTGTCCAAAATCGTCTTGACAGGCTCAATTTTGAAGGGCACGCCGTGCATTTCAAAAAGTTCGGAGAAAGCTGTGGCTTGTTCCTCGTTGAAGAAATCCCTATAGAACACAAATTCACCAGGTGATTTTGACCCCATCAAATGGTCGTCCAAGATTTCGGACATATCAATTGCGTTTAAATCGAGCAAGCATCACTTCACTCTATTAAGGCCAAGCGCTTTCAACATCCAATTGGGCAGTGGTTTGCCCGGCTCCCGCTTGCGCAGGTCGAGGTACCAACCGATTTTTTTTAGGATGGGAATCTTGTGCGTCTCCACAAACTCAATGAGGGTGCCATCTGGGTCTTCCACATAACTGAAACGACCAGCGGCCTCGCCCATATCAAAGCTGTTGGCGCTGTCCACCGTAAAGGGGTGGCCTTTTGCTTCGCAAAGCGACTTCATGTCGTTCATGCCCCAAATGTCGAAGCAGAGGTGGATATAACCGAGGTCGCCCCAGAAGCGGTCTTTAAAGATTTTGTTGGGCTGGCGGTCCAAGGGGCATATGAGTTCGATTTCATAGTCGCCCAAGAGCTTGGAGAAGGCCCCCTTCCTGTTGTTGCCAACACGAAGAAGGGCACGGCGTACGTTGAAATTGCCGCCGGGCAGGTCGTTGAGGTCGGTAAATTTGCCGATTTCATCAAACACCACCGTGTCGCAGCCCAGTATTTCCTTGTAAAATTTGATGGATTTTTCCATGTTGGAAACGCCGATGGTGCAGCCGTAAACGCCGCCAACCTTGCGTTCCCCACCGGCGAACCAACTGTTGCCCTCCACCACTTCGATGAGGTTGTCGTAAGGGTCGTTCAGGTAAAAATGCTGCTGACCGGCAGGGTTACGGGAAAGTTCGCCAATGACTTCCTGTCCATTGTTCAACATCATACGGTGCATATTGGCCACGTCATCCGATTTCACCTTCATAATATAGATACCCATGTCGCCAACGAGCGGGTGGGTTGCTGCTGCCTGTGGCTCCCGGCAGGTGTACTGCCATATTTCAAGGCCGCCGCCGCCCCGCATGTTCAAGGCCAGCACGGCATGGCGGCTTCGTGGTTCCCCACCGGTATAGGGGAGCATGAGTTTTGCCTCGGCAGCCTCCTCGAACACGGGCACGTCGAAGCCAAGGTGCTCACGATACCACCGCCATGTTTCATGGACGTTTTTGTTGCCAATGCCAATTTGTTGGATGCCAGCAATTAAAGGGCTTCCGTTTGTTTTTGTCATGTCTGTAAAATTGAGTTTTTCAGAGAAAGCCTGCAAAGTTGATATTTATTTAGAATTTTAAGGAAACGAGTTATAGTTGTGGTCATTTATTCGATATTGCTGCCCGATTTGGTACAGAAATATGGCTTCAAAATCCTTCTGAAATGAAAATCAACGACAAATACGACCCCGGATTTTACCGAGCTGATGCGGCCCGATACGACCGTATGCAGTACCGCCGCTGCGGCAAATCTGGCCTACTGTTGCCCATGCTTTCCGTGGGCCTTTGGCACAACTTCGGCCACGTGGACGTGCTCGAAAATTGCCGAAAAATCCTTCACCTGGCCTTCGACGCGGGCATCACGCATTTTGACTTGGCCAACAACTATGGTCCGCCGCCCGGCTCCGCCGAAGAGAATTTCGGGCGTATTCTGCGCCAGGATTTTCGCGGCTACCGCGATGAACTGATTATTTCCACCAAAGCCGGCTATCACATGTGGGAGGGGCCTTATGGCGAATGGGGCTCCAAAAAATACCTTATTTCGAGTCTCGACCAAAGCCTGCAACGCATGGGGCTGGACTACGTGGACATCTTTTATTCGCACCGGCCTGACCCCGACACGCCGCTGGAAGAAACCATGTCGGCGCTCGACCTGGTGGTGCGGCAAGGCAAAGCCCTCTACGTCGGCATTTCAAACTATCAAAACAAAGAAGCGGAGCAGGCTATTCGCATTTTGAAAGAACTCGGCACGCCCTGCCTCATCCACCAACCGAAATATTCCATGTTCGAGCGTTGGGTGGAAGGCGGTCTGCTCGACATCCTCGAACGAGATGGCGTGGGTTGCATCCCGTTCTCTCCGCTGGCGCAGGGCTTGTTGACGAACAAATATCTGCAAGGCGTCCCCGAAGACTCGCGCGCCGCCAAACCGCACGGTTTTTTGAAAGAAAGCGCCATCACGGAAGGGCGGCTTCGCCAAATCAGTGTGCTCAACGACATCGCCCAATCGCGCAGCCAAACGCTCGCTCAAATGGCCCTGTCATGGATTCTCAAAGATCCGCGCATCACCTCCGTGTTGGTCGGCGCCAGCCGCCCGGAGCAGTTGGCAGATTCACTGAAATGTCTTGACAATCTGCAATTTGCAAAAGAAGAACTGGCGCGGATTGAGGAAATTTTGAAATAAAAAATCCAGCATTTGTCCCAACTCAAAACTTCATTTAAACTTTCCTGCTTATGAATCGCTGGACCCTTATCTCCGAAATTTTCAGGAAAAAATCCTTCCTCTGCGTCGGCCTCGACAGCGAGTTGAGCAAAATTCCGAAACACTTGCACGACTCGGAAGACCCGATTTTTGAGTTCAACCGTCGCATCATAGATGCCACACGTGACCTCTGCGTGGCCTACAAACCCAACCTCGCATTTTACGAAAGCCTCGGCCCCTCCGGCTGGCAAACACT